>OJQT01000624.1_pt1 | contig 16332 bp, 16 predicted proteins | sample 1598771 | NCBI WGS metagenome assembly OJQT01 (sample SAMN03922517, study PRJEB24848) | human gut metagenome | isolation source: stool sample | host: Homo sapiens | place: Germany | collected 2010-02
GACGGCTGTTGAATTATCGTCCGACAGCTGTCGGACGATAATTCAACAGCCGTCGGACGATAAGGTTACATATGTCGGACGAATACTTTCTAGTAAGAGGAATATTTGTCCATCGTAATGCCGGAAAGAATCCGTACCTCCCCTCCAAAGTGTCTATATAAGAAGGCCATGAAGAGGGATAGAATAGAGAATCTAAAAAAACAAATAAAAAAACCGCCGCAAGCTATTGCAGATTCCAAAATAATGTCTACCTTTGCAACCGCAAAACGAAAACGGGTAAGTCCTATACGGCCAGCTCCCTTCGAATCCTCCAGGGCTTGATCGCAGCAAAGGTAGTTGGTTGTAGCGGCGCGATATAGTAAGCTTACCCACCCGCCTCTTTAGCTCAGTTGGCCAGAGCACGTGATTTGTAATCTCGGGGTCGTTGGTTCGAATCCGACAAGAGGCTCAGAAAAAGAAAAGGTGATACGAAATGTATCACCTTTTCTTTTTTAATTAATAATGAAAAATTAAAGAATTAAAAATTAAAATCTGCACATCGGCTTGCCCTTGAATCCAACTATATTTGTACCTTTGCACATTATTTCTAAGAAAGATGACAGAAAATAGAGGTTACATGCAACGATACGCAATGCTGTTCGGTACCTATATGGGAGGTTTTTGGATATTGAAGTTCATACTCTTTCCGGTGGGACTGTCGGTTCCTTTTTTACTTTTCCTTTTCATGGGACTCACGCTATGCGTACCTTTTATGGGATATTATTATGCACGGATGTATCGTAATCAGGTATGCGGAGGCGGCATCAGCTTCCTGCATGCATGGATATTCACCGTTTTCATGTATATGTTTGCCGCGCTGCTTGCCGCTGTGGCACACTACATCTACTTCAGGTTCATAGACCACGGATATGTGATAAACACGTGCGAAACGATGGTAGACACGCTTGCCCAAAGCAACATGCCGGAAATGGATTCGTACATCGCCACCTATCAGGAAGCTCTGGAGACAGCCCGACTGCTCAGTCCTATCGACATTACACTACAGATGATATCGTCCAATGTGTTTTGGGGTTCGATACTGGCTTTCCCCACCGCCTTGTTCGTGATGAGACGCAAGAAAGACAACGCTCCGGCAAAGTGACGGAACAGTAAAAAGAAATGTTATTTCAATTGTAAATAGAAAAATCATACATCAATGGATATTTCAGTTGTCGTACCACTATATAATGAAGAAGAATCACTCCCCGAACTGTTCGCATGGATTGAGCGGGTGATGAATGCCAACGGTTTTTCATACGAAGTGATTTTCGTGAACGACGGAAGTACCGACCGTTCCTGGCAGGTAATCGAGCAATTGCAGGCGCAAGCTCCGGACAAGATACGGGGCATTAAGTTCCGCCGCAACTACGGGAAGTCGCCGGCATTGTTCTGTGGTTTCGAACAAGCACAAGGCGACGTCGTGATAACCATGGACGCCGACCTGCAGGACAGTCCCGACGAAATACCCGAACTCTACCGCATGATTACCCAAGAAGGCTATGACCTCGTATCGGGCTGGAAGCAGAAACGTTACGACCCGTTGTCGAAGACCCTCCCCACCAAATTGTTCAATGCCACCGCTCGCAAAGTATCGGGCATCAAAAACCTGCACGACTTTAATTGCGGACTGAAGGCGTATCGCAAAGAGGTGGTCAAGAATATAGAGGTTTACGGCGAAATGCACCGCTACATCCCCTACCTGGCCAAGAATGCCGGCTTCAAGAAAATCGGCGAGAAAGTAGTACACCACCAGGCACGCAAATACGGAAAGACCAAGTTCGGGCTGAACCGTTTTGTAAACGGGTATCTGGATTTGCTTTCCCTTTGGTTCCTTTCCCGGTTCGGCATCAAGCCCATGCACTTTTTCGGATTGCTGGGTTCGCTGATGTTCATCTTCGGCTTCATAGCCGTGGTCATAGTGGGTGTCAGCAAGTTGTACTACATGCACCATGGCATGCCCTACCGCCTTGTGACGGACTCTCCCTACTTCTACCTCTCGTTGACCTCCATGATTATCGGCACACAACTATTCGTGGCAGGATTCCTCGGAGAGCTGATTTCACGTAATGCCCCGGAACGAAACAAATATCAAATAGAGAAAACCATTTAACGATGAAAAAATTAGTCAGACTTGTCATACTCGGAGCTATCCTTTGCCCGATAATAAGCATAGCTATCTCCTGCTCGGAGGAGGCAGATTGCTCCATGACGGCACGCCCCATGGTGAATTGCATTCTTTATAGAGTAGACCCCGAAACCCAATATGTGGAGAACGACACGCTCGACTCGCTCACCGTCACAGCATACGGCACCGACTCCATCATCATCAACAACCAGAAGAAGGTACACGACATCTCCCTGCCACTGCGCTATACGGAGGATTCCACCAAGCTGATATTCAAGTATAGCCGGACCAAGAGTGACACGATGGTGATACGCCACACCAACACCCCCTATTTTCTATCGATGGATTGCGGCTATCAGATGAAGCAGGCCATCACAGACGTAACGTGCACCCGCATCTCTCTGGACTCGATATACATCAAAGACAATGAAGCAGGCATCTATGGAAAGGAAAATCTTAAGTTATTCTATTAGTCTGGCACTCTGCCTGCTGATGTTCCTCCCCCTACGGGCGCAGAACGGGAATCCTACCGCTCCCCCCCAGGGAGCACCTCCCAAGAAGGAGAAGAAGGACGCGAAAGAAGAAGTGCACTATCCGTTATACAACGGCATGTCCGTCGGCTTGGACTTGTGGGGAATCGGAAGCTCCGTATTTGGAGGAGATTTCCTGAGTTCCGAAGTGGCCGTGGACGTAAACCTCAAGAACCGCTTCTTCCCTATTGCCGAACTGGGATATGGCTCCACGGACACCTGGAGTGACAAAGGCATACACTACAAAAGCAACGCCCCCTACTTCCGCATAGGAATGGACTATAACACGCTATACAAGAAGCAGCACGGACACATGCTACTCGTAGGCTTGCGTTACGGTGTAAGTAGCTTCAAGTACGATGTAGACGCCTTGGGACTGGACGACCCGATATACGGTGGCATCGTAGGCAATCCGAATCTGGACGACGAGATATGGGGAGGCAGCCTGCCCTATAACCATAAAGGAATGAAAGGCTCCATGCAATGGGCGGAATTTTGTGTCGGTATCCGGGCGCACGTCTGGAAGGCATTGTACATGGGCTGGTCACTACGCTTCAAGTTCAAATTGTCTGCCTCGGCCGATGAATACGGTGACCCGTGGTATGTGCCCGGTTTCGGGAAATATGGCTCCAACACGATGGGAGTAACCTATACGATAACTTATAAACTACCTCTTTAAGCGACTTATGACAGGGTTAGAGATTTGGCTACTGGCCGTAGGACTTGCGATGGATTGTTTCGCCGTTTCTATAGCCAGCGGAATTATATTGAAACGCGCCCGGCTGCGCCCTATGCTGGTGATGGCCATCAGCTTCGGCTTTTTCCAGGCTTTGATGCCTCTGCTGGGATGGATAGGCGCCAGTTTTTTCAGCCACCTGATAGAAAGTATTGACCATTGGATTGCATTCGGTATCCTTGCCTTCCTGGGCGGACGCATGATAATGGAATCCTTCAAGGACGAAGATTGCAAGCACGAGTATGACCCTACCAGCCTGAAGGTGGTGCTCGCTCTGGCCGTGGCAACCAGCATCGATGCATTGGCGGTAGGTGTTTCGTTTGCATTCCTCGGTATCAAGCAATTCTCGGCTATTCTTTCCCCCATCGGCATTATCGGTTTTGTATCATTCGCCTTGTCGATGGTCGGCCTGATGTTCGGCATCCGTTTCGGATGTGGCATAGCCCGCAGACTGCGCGCCGAACTTTGGGGAGGGATTATCCTCGTCATCATCGGTACCAAGATATTGGTAGAGCATCTCTTCTTTTAATTAAAAAGTAAAAACTCAGATAGGATATGGAAAAGAAAGTACAACGGAATTTTTTATGGATTGCCCTACTGGTACTGGGAACCATCTGGATACTTGCCCGCCACAACCAAGTCACTCCTTATCAGACGGATAACGGACTGATATTCGGTACGGTATATAAAGTGACTTATCAATGTGACCAAAATCTGAAGGCAGAGATAGAAGCGGAACTCAAACGTTTCGACGGTTCCTTGTCCCCTTTCAATGACACGGCGACCATTACGCGCATCAACCGCAACGAGGACATTGTGCCCGACACATTCTTTACCAACGTCTTCCGACGTAGCATGGAAATCTCCCGGGAGACCGATGGTGCCTTCGATATCACCGTTGCCCCTCTTGCCAATGCCTGGGGATTTGGGTTCAAGAAGGGTAATTTCCCCGACTCTGCCATGATAGACAGCCTGCTGGAGATGACAGGATACGAAAAAGTAAAATTGTCCGATGAAGGGAAAGTGGTGAAAACAGACCCACGTATAATGCTCTCGTGCAGCGCTGTGGCAAAAGGATATGCAGTAGATGTCATAGCCCAACTTCTGAAGAAAAAGGGTATCCGCAACTTTATGGTCGATATAGGCGGAGAAGTGGTTGTTCACGGGCAAAACCCTCAAAATGGACCTTGGCGCATCGGTTTGAACAAGCCGATAGACGACTCACTGGCAGTGAACCAGGAACTGCAAGCAGTGCTGCAAGTCACGGATTTAGGCATGGCTACATCGGGCAATTATCGCAACTACTACTATAAAGACGGAAAGAAATATGCGCATACCATCGACCCGCGTACCGGCTATCCGGTACAGCACAGCATCTTGTCAGCCACCGTCATCGCCAAAGATTGCATGAGTGCAGACGCCTATGCCACGGCATTCATGGTGATGGGGCTGGAAGAAGCAGAACGCGTGGCGGATGCACATCCGGATATCGACGCCTGTTTCATTTATACGGATGAAGAAGGAAAGCTTCAAACGTTCTTAACAAAAGGAATGGAGAAGTATATGAAATAATGTGCAAATGCGATTAACCCATCATTTATAAAATACAAAATATACCGCCAGTACCAGACATACAAAAGCGGCAAAATGATTCCAATGCAGCGTTTCCCCCTTGAAAAGAACCGTTGTGAACACCGTAAAGATAATCAAAGTGATTACTTCCTGAATCACTTTGAGTTGCATCAATGAGAACGGGCCTCCATTGCCTAAAAAGCCTATCCGATTGGCCGGAACCTGGCAAGAATACTCTGCCAAAGCTATTACCCAGGAAAACAGCACCACGGCATACAACGGCCAGTTGGAGATGACTTTTGTCTCTTGTAGCTTCAGATGCCCATACCAGGCAAACGTCATGAAAATATTAGATACAATCAATAGCAAAATGGTATAAAATGCTTTCATATATTTTTTAATAATTAATGGTTAATGTTTTATGATTGCAGGCAGCAATTCCTCCTGCACATTCGTCATACTCCCCCATAGACTATAGCGTGCCTCAGGATTCATTTCCTCCAATTGTTTCAGAATGCCTTTCATTGTACTACGGCTGGATTGTGACTCATACGGACAATTCTTCACCTGCTTACGATACCCTCTCACTTGTGCCAACTCCATCAAATCCGCCTCATGAACCAGACACATCGGACGGATAATCGTCATATCAAACTTCTTCATTACCAGCCGAGGAGGCATGGAGCTGAACGCTCCCTGATAGGTGATATTCATCAGCAAGGTCTCCAGAATATCATCCATGTGATGGCCTAACGCGATTTTATTGCATCCCTGCTCCTTGGCTACGGTAAACAATGCCTTCCGCCTATTCCAAGAGCAAAGAAAACAAGGAGACTTGCGGGTATCTGTCGTGGCATCAAACTCCGTTTCAAAGAGAACAAAAGGCACTCCCCACGACTCTACGTACTCCCTCAGATAGTCCACATCGCTTTGATAAGGTATATTCTTCATCACTACATGTACGGCGACAACGGAAAAACGGGGTTTATAGACACGGGCACGCCGTGCCAACAATTCCACCAGCGCCAAAGAGTCCTTGCCTCCCGAAAGCCCAATAAGAATCTTATCGCCGTCCTCTATCAGCCCATATTCCACCACACCTTTGCTAAACCGCTTGTCTATGCGGCGCAACATCTTTTCTTCTTCAGTAAATCGTGCCATTGATACGAATTATGAGTTATAAGTTATGAATTATAGCTCTTCCGGTTGCAAAAGTAAGGCAAAAGAACGATTTAAAGAAGAATTAACAAAATAGAATTACGGAAACCAGCTTTATTCACGATAAATTTGTATTTTTGACCTTCTGAACAAATCAGCATGTATCAATATGAATAAAAAATATATCCTTTTCTTTCTATTCGGCCTTTTGAGCATAACAATTTCCGCACAAAGCCTGGCAGAAGCCAAAGCCTTGTACGAGAAGGGAGAATACGAAGAAGCCAAGCCCACTTTCAAGAAACTCGTCAAGACACAACCTGGCAATGGAAATTACAACCTATGGTACGGTGTATGTTGCCTGGAAACCGGCGAACCCGCAGAAGCCTTGAAACACCTGGAAAGCGCCGTCAAAAGACGCGTCCCCAGCGGGCAACTCTATTTGGCCCGGGCATACAATGATTTATATCGGTTCGAAGATGCCATCGAGACTTATGAGACCTACATTTCCGACCTGAGAAAGAGAAAACGCTCCACCGAAGAGGCCGAACAATTATTGGAAAAAAGCAAATCCAACTTGCGCATGCTGAAAGGCGTGGAAGAGGTCTGCTTCATCGACAGCTTTGTGGTAGACAAGGAAAAATTCCTGAATGCATACAAAATCAGCCCCGAATCGGGCAAGCTGTTCATGTACGACACCTACTTCAATGATTCTGGTAAGGAAGGCGGAACGGTATACGAAACGGAGCTGGGCAATAAGCTATATTATAGCGAAATGCAACCGGACAGCACCCTCAGTATCCTTTCGCGCAACAAGTTGCTGGACAAATGGAGTGATGGCAGCTTGTTGCCCGGAAGCATCAACGAGGCCATGAATGCAGACTATCCCTATGTACTTACGGACGGTATCACTATCTACTATGCTTCGGATGGCCCTGGCTCGATGGGAGGATATGATATTTTCGTCACCCGTTACAATACGAATACCGACTCCTATCTGATGCCGGAAAATGTGGGCATGCCGTTCAATTCGCCCTACAACGACTATATGTACGTCATCGACGAATTCAACGACTTGGGATGGTTTGCCTCCGACCGCTACCAGCCGGAAGGCAAAGTGTGCATCTATGTATTCATTCCCAACTCATCCAAGCAAGTGTACAACTACGAAGGGATGGACCCGGACAAGATGATATCATTGGCGCAACTTCACTCTATCAAGGACACATGGACGGACACCGATGCGGTAGAGGCCGCCCAAGAAAGACTTCGGACTGCTGCCAACGCAAAGCCGCGGACCACCAAGAAGCATGATTTCCAATTCATCATTGACGACCACTCCACCTACTACCAGCTGGACGATTTCCGCTCCCCGCAGGCCAAAGCCTCGTATGGCAAATACAATCAGCTGGAGCAGAGCTACAAACAACTGCAGGAGAAACTGGAAGATATGCGTTCGGAATACTCCCGAGCCAACAAGCAGGAAAAGGACAAGATGTCCGCCGCCATCCTCGACCTGGAGCAACGTGTACGGCAATTGTCCACTGAGATGGAGCAAACTGCCATTCAAGTGCGCAACCTGGAAAAACAAGCCACCAAATAAAGACAACTATGGATATACTCATTATCGCCTCATTGATTATAGGAGCAGTAATCTTGTTCTTAGTGGAATTATTCGTAATTCCGGGCATCAGCGTTGCCGGTTTTCTGGCAGGAGGTTGCATCATCTTTGCCAACTACTATGCCTTTGCCTATATGGGCACCACGGCAGGTGTCATTACGCTTATCATATCTGCCCTGGCTTGTATCGGCTCGTTGGTATGGTTCATGCGCTCCAAGACACTCGACAAAATTGCATTGAAAAAAAACATCACCTCCAAAGTAGACCGTAGTGCCGAGGAAAAAGTCAAGGTAGGTGATATAGGCGTAACCACTACCCGCCTGGCTCTTATCGGCTATGCCGAAATCAACGGAGACATCGTGGAAGTAAAGTCATCAGACGGCTTCCTGAACGAAAAGACTCCGATTATCGTAGACCGTATTGCCGACGGAGTCCTCTTAGTGGAGCGGCTCAAGCAGTGAAATTTCAGGAATCAACCTATTTATAACTAACAATTAATATTTAATCTCATGGATCCAAGCACAATGTATTTAACCGCCTTCCTCATTATAGGAGGCATTATTTTCCTGGTACTTTTCTTCCATTATGTACCGTTCTTCTTGTGGCTGTCTGCCAAAGTATCGGGAGTAAACATCTCGCTGGTACAACTTTTCCTGATGCGTATCCGTAATGTTCCTCCTTATATCATTGTGCCCGGCATGATTGAAGCTCATAAAGCAGGATTGCAAAACATCACGCGCGACGAACTGGAAGCGCACTACCTTGCCGGAGGTCACGTAGAGCGGGTGGTACACGCACTGGTATCCGCCTCTAAAGCCAATATCGAGCTGCCGTTCCAGATGGCAACCGCCATCGACCTTGCCGGCCGTGACGTATTCGAAGCCGTACAGATGTCCGTTAACCCCAAAGTAATTGACACTCCTCCCGTGACAGCTGTTGCCAAAGACGGTATCCAGCTGATTGCCAAGGCCCGTGTAACGGTGCGCGCCAATATCCGCCAATTGGTGGGAGGTGCCGGAGAAGACACGATTCTGGCCCGTGTAGGCGAGGGTATTGTGTCTTCCATCGGTTCGTCAGAGAATCATAAGTCTGTATTGGAGAATCCGGATTCTATCTCCAAACTGGTATTGCGCAAGGGGTTGGATGCCGGAACAGCATTCGAAATTCTGTCCATTGACATTGCTGATATTGACATAGGTAAGAATATCGGTGCCGCCCTGCAGATAGACCAAGCCAATGCCGACAAGAACATTGCTCAAGCCAAGGCAGAGGAACGCCGCGCCATGGCCGTAGCCACAGAGCAGGAAATGAAGGCAAAAGCCCAGGAAGCCCGTGCCAAAGTTATCGAGGCAGAAGCGGAAGTACCCAAGGCCATGGCCGAAGCATTCCGCAACGGCAATCTGGGTATCATGGACTATTACCGGATGAAGAATATAGAAGCCGACACTTCCATGCGCGAAAACATTGCCAAACCGACGACGGGCAATACCAGCCAGCCGTTGAGTAAATAACCCGGAAAGTAACTGACGAAACGCCGGAACCGGTGAACAAGAATCGGTTCCCGGCGTTTCTATTTATAAACAAAAGATTAAAGCCTCAAGCATATGAAGAAATATTTCGCCTCTTCCGAACTGATCATCAATGAAGACGGTTCTGTATTTCATCTTCACGTAAAGCCCGAATGGCTGGCAGATAAAGTCATCTTGGTAGGCGACCCCGGACGGGTGGCACTGGTTGCCTCCCATTTCGAGAACAAGGAATGTGAAGTGGAAAGCCGCGAGTTCAAGACTATCACCGGTACTTACCAGGGGAAACGTATTACGGTGGTTTCCACCGGTATCGGATGTGACAACATCGATATCGTGATGAACGAACTGGATGCCCTGGCAAACATCGACTTCGAGACGCGCGAAGAAAAGCCCCGCCTACGTAGCCTTGAGCTGGTACGTATCGGCACCTGCGGCGGCTTGCAACCCTACACTCCGGTGGGTACATTTGTATGTTCTGAAAAGTCCATTGGTTTCGATGGGCTGCTCAACTTCTATGTCGGACGCAACTCCGTGTGCGACCTGCCCATGGAGCGTGCCTTCCTCAACCATATGGGATGGTCCGGCAACATGTGTGCCCCTGCCCCCTACGTCATTGATGCAAGCACTGAACTGATAGACCGCATCGCACAAAACGACATGGTACGTGGCGTAACGATTGCCGCCGGGGGCTTCTTCGGACCTCAAGGACGCGAGTTACGCGTGCCGCTTGCCGACCCACATCAGAATGAGAAGATTGAAAAATTTGAATACAACGGCTACCGTATTACCAACTTCGAGATGGAAAGTTCTGCCCTGGCAGGCTTGAGCCGTCTGATGGGGCACAAGGCCATGACGGTATGCATGGTCATTGCCAACCGCCTGATAAAAGAAGCTAACACAGGATACAAGAATACGATAGATACTCTTATCAAAACAGTACTCGACCGTATCTAAGTATCCTTCAAGAAATGCTCCTCCCTTTCCTTCAGCCAATCCTAGGAGTAGGGTTTAGTAATGACTTCATCACATCCTGCCTGACGTGCCCGTTGCTGGTCTGTATAGTGTAGCAATGTCCTGCTATACCCACAATGGGCACAGAGGCGGATTAGGCTTTATAAGCATCTATCCATTATCGATTTGCACAAAGTTACGATAAAAGCCCATAAGTTGAATCACCATCTCTCTTTTTTGTAAAGAAACCATTATCTTTGCTGAATAAAAATAAGCCGGATAAAATGAACCAAGATACCATTTGTGCCATAGCCACCGCCCAAGGGGGAGCCATAGGATGCATCCGTGTCTCCGGACCGGATGCCATAGAGATAACATCCCGCATATTTACCCCTGCCCGGAAGGGGAAGAAGCTGAAGGATGCCAAGCCATACACACTTACCTTCGGTCATATCCATGAAGAAGAAAACATCATAGACGAAGTACTTGTAAGCTTATTCCGTGCCCCCCACTCGTACACGGGCGAGGATAGCACGGAAATCATGTGCCACGGTTCGAGCTATATTCTTCAGAAGGTGTTGCAACTGCTCATCGGTAATGGTTGCCGCCTGGCCGCTCCCGGTGAGTACACGCAACGGGCCTTCTTGGGTGGCAAAATGGACCTAAGCCAGGCCGAAGCCGTGGCCGACCTCATCGCCTCCACCTCTGCCGCCACTCACCGCCTCGCCATGAGCCAAATGCGCGGTGGGTTCAGCAAAGAGCTGGCCTCACTACGCGACCAATTGCTGCACTTCACATCACTCATAGAACTGGAGCTGGACTTCAGCGACCACGAAGAACTGGAATTTGCCGACCGCTCCGAGCTATGTCTCCTAGCAGACGGCATAGAGCAGGTAATTTCCCGTTTAGTACAATCCTTCAGTGTAGGCAATGCCATCAAGAACGGCGTGCCCGTAGCCATCATCGGCGAAACGAACGCTGGTAAATCCACCCTGTTGAATGCACTACTAAACGAGGAACGAGCCATTGTAAGCGACATACACGGGACAACCCGCGATGTGATAGAAGACACAGTCAATCTTGGTGGGATAACTTTCCGATTTATTGATACGGCAGGCATACGCGAAACGAACGACACCATCGAGAACCTAGGAATTGAGCGAACCTTCCAGAAATTGGAGCAGGCGGAAATCGTGCTCTGGATAGTTGATGCCACGAATGCCGTCTCACGGATACCACAACTAACTACCCTGATACTTCCCCGTTGCGAAGGGAAACGGCTCATTCTCGTATTCAACAAGACCGATCTGGTGCAAGATGCCTCAACCATCCCCAACTCCAGTTTCACCGTGGCCGCTACTAATGTGCAATGTATCTCCATCTCTGCCAAAGGACGTACCAACCTCGACAAGCTTCAGCAAATGCTAATCTCTGCCGCTAACCTGCCCACGGTTACCCAAAACGATGTCATTGTCACGAATATACGCCACTACGAGGCTTTGACCCATGCCTTGGAAGCCATCCACCGGGTTCAACAAGGACTAGCAGAAAATCTATCCGGAGATTTTGTTTCACAAGATATCCGCGAATGCATTTTCCATCTAAGCGATATTGCAGGGGAAGTTACGAACGATATGGTACTTGGGAATATTTTCGAACATTTTTGCATCGGCAAGTAACCATCTGATTATCAATGAGTTAAATTGATTATAATCGATTAATATGGCGCTCTTTACGGGGCGCCTTTTTTGTTGCTCAAGTATCGTTGATAATCGTTGCTAAGCCTTTTTACGCCATTTTTTGTACCTCCTGTGTACCTCACCACGAAAATCCGAGGATTATCGTTGGCAAGGTCGTGGAGAACTTTTACGCCATTTTACGGGATTTTACGGAGTTATACAAAAATATTGGAGAAATAAGGAGAAATAACATGAGTAGCAACATTGAAATCAGACGAATCTGTGCGTGGTGCAAGCAAGAATTCATTGCGCATAAAACAACTACAACCTGTTGTTCGCACAGATGTGCAAACCTTCTGTATAAACAGAAGAAACGTGAGGCTTCTATTAAGGCTAACAACCAAATTGTCGAAAAAGTCATCAAGGAGAAGCCGATTGCAAAAATCAGAGACAAGCCTATTCTTACTATCACAGAAGCTGCCACATACATTGGAGTAACCCGACCTACTCTTTATGCCTATCTGAAAAGGGGTGAACTTAAAGCCACCCGACTTGGATATAAATTTCTATTGAAAAAGGAGGATATTGATAACTTATTCAATAAGTCTATAGAATTTAAGATTCCGGTAAGAGACAAACCTTCCATTAATGATTTCTACACCACCGCCGAAGTCAAGGAGAAGTATGGCGTAAAGGATTCCTGGATATTTCATATCGCTAAGGAACATAATATTCCACGAACCTTTCACCGTGGAAAAACCTATTGGAGCAAAAAGCATATTGATGACTATTTTGCAAAGAAAGCTCCCAATCCTGAAATCAAGGAATGGTACAGCACACAAGACATGCAGGAGAAGTTCGGCATGACACTAACGGCCATCTATTCTTTTGTATCAAAGAATGCCATTCCCAAAAAGAAGGTCGGCATCATGGTGTACTACTCCAAGAAGCATGTGGACATCGCCAAAGGTCTCATAGCTCCCGAAGAGCCAAAATACTACACCATTGCCGAAGCGATGGAGCGATTCAATCTGACACGGGATCAACTCTACCATTATGTGAAATACCATAATATTCCCCGTATCAAGGTCGGTAAATATACCAAGATCCTGCGGGCAGAGCTGGACAAGTTCTTTGAGCCTCCAAAGATAGAATGAGCCGAAAGTTATTTTTCGGTGATAAATACCACCATTAGAACACCTATTTTATTTGCAACAAAAACAAGTATTAATCAAAAAACAATATAGCTATGACACTTACATGCACCAACGTAACTTTGAGACAAAAGCCATTGCGTAACGACCGCATATCTCTTTATCTGGATTATTATCCGGCAATCCGCAATCCTTATACGATGAAGATGAGTCGCCGGGAATTCCTCGGTATCTACATCTATGCCAAGCCTAAGAACGAGCAGCAAAGAATGTTCAATCAGGATATGCTGAACAAGGCAGAGGCAATCCGCTGTATCCGTGTTCAAGCGCTTATCAATGAAGAATTCGGGTTCCTAGACAAGAACAAGCAAAAGGTAGATTTTCTCGCCTACTTCCGGACTAAAGCACGGGAAAAGTATGAGAAATGGGATTGTGTTTATAATCACTTTGAGAAATTTGTCGGCGGCAAATGCACCTTTGGTGATGTCACCGTGGAACTGTGCGAGAAGTTCAGGGATTACCTGCTCAAATGCAAACAGATCAATCATCCCAATGCTTATATCTCACGCAATTCGGCCGCTGGCTATTATTCAACTTTCCGAGCCTTGTTGAAGATAGCCTACAAAGAGAAGATGCTGCGTGAGAACTTGAACGACTTTCTGGAAAAAATCGAATGGAAAGAGGTCAAGAAAGAGTATCTGACACTTGATGAAGTCAAGAAATTGGCAGCTACGCCATGCAAGATTCCAGTCTTGAAACAGGCCTCCTTGTTTGCCTGCATGACCGGCCTCCGTATCAGTGATATTCTGAAACTGGACTGGCGTGATTTTGAAGTCGGTCCGGATCAAGGCTATTACATCCGTATCTGCACCGAAAAGACAGAAACCGAGGCCACCCTCCCCATCAGTCAGGAAGCACTGGAGTTGTGTGGCGAATGGGGCACCGGAAAAGTCTTCAAAGGCTTAACTCGCTCCATGACCCATCACCCTTTGAAACAATGGATTGCCGAAGCCGGAATCAGAAAGCACATAACCTTCCACTGCTTTAGGCACTCGTATGCGGTCATCCAAATCTCTTTAGGCACAGACATTTACACAGTATCGAAGATGCTGACGCATAAGAATGTCACCACTACTCAAATCTATGCTGATTTGGTTAATTCCAAGAAGAGAGAGACGGCGAATAAGATTTCACTGAAATAGTATAAAGCTCTGTAACGTAAGACGAGTCCGACATGTGGTTAAAACCTAGTTGGACTCTTCTTTTTTATTCTATTGTGGCATAGATGGTATAGAAATAAGTACCATATCGAGGACAAATGCTGCCACTTTCTTGGATTTATAGTATGGTATTAATGAAACGATATATATTTGCGCACAAACAATTAGCAAATATCACTATGAATCAGAAAAGTATAGAACATATAGCACTCTATTCCCTTGTATTGGTAGGCACTCTTGTCGTTGGCGTTTTAGCTCGGCAGTTTGTTTTATCCAAAGGTGTTGACGATTTCAGTAGTATTGTTGCATTTTTTGCAGCAGTAATTGTCTTGATGGCGATCTATGCCAGTTTACAGACAACTTTCAATCAGTTTCTGCTGCCACGCATAGAAACTTTTCTATTGCGTTTCTCTGCTTTTCAAAAGATGAAAAATCACAATGATACCGTTTCTGAGCCGGAAGCCACTACAATCAAAGATTCAAACCAGGCTACGCCTGATGTCATTGAGCCTGCTCCTACCACTGAAGAAGCAATCTCTGAACCTTCAGAATATGAAGTCATGCGAACCAACGCTATCGCAAAACAGAATCATGCTATTCAAACCAAATTGGAAAAGGTCATTAGCTATACGAAGCAAACAATGGTTGCCTATATGAGTGAAGAAGATCTCAACCGTCTATGTGCATACATTACTGAATATAGTACAGGCGATACCTTGCAAAAGATAACGCCTGTAAAGGTGGACTCTCAACTTAAAAGTATTGATATTATGCACTTTGGTTGGAACATTGGCAAGGCTTTTGGTATAAAGCGCATTCACACAGCCACATTCATCAAGAATGTTTTTGCCCATGCCCTCCGTGACTTGGAGATCTCAACGATTGAACGTAAAATGTCACATACGGAATCTGAATGTTACATTAAACTACAACAATTAAAAGAGTAATATATGTCATTTATCATCTTCCATTGAGTCCCAATAATCACTATCCATTTTCATCACCTTAAAAGTCATTTCTGTCTGAAGCCCCAATCCAAAATCATATATATATTCTGTTAATTGATGGCCATTAATCAAAATAACAGTAGGCGAACCATTTAAGCTATCTACATAATCCATAGCTCCTTTTGTAAAATCTGAAGTAGTGATAAAAACCCCCTTTTTAGATGGAGTTCCTGCTACAGCTCCCACAAAACTCTGAACTTCATTACGTCCAACATTATTACCTAATGCATATCGTTTAGCTTGAATAGAAATATGATTAAAGCCAAGAATATCTTCTTTTATAATGCCATCAATACCTCCATCATTTGAAAATTTTGTAACAAATCCTGAGTTCTTTACTTCACCTCCATATCCCATTGCTTGAAGTAATCTCACAACTAATCGTTCGAATTCTTGGGACTTTTTACTAAGTATTGTCGTGAGAATTTCTGATTGAATGGATTGTTTTATATTATCATACGAATTATATAAACTTTCTTGAGGAGTCGGTTCATTCTCTCCGGTTGTTTCTGATGCTTCTTCTAATGTGTCTTTAATTTTAGATTCTTTCTTCGGAGTTCGTGAGTTGACAGTTGTCTTAATATACTCACTTATCTGTTCATCAGAACATGATTCAAGCATAGACAATCCTTTATCACTAATTTTATAGTCTCCTCTTTTAGGCTTTTCAACTAAGCCAGCAATGAATAGATAAGACAAAGCCCAGGAAATACGATCTAAAAATATTTCTCCATTACCTGATGGATACCATGCATTCATCTCTTCATCTGTCAAATGAAAATGTTCTGCTAAAGGAACTCTAAAATCTTTGGCTCTCATAACGGCCCCCGACTTTAGTGTTTTCAGCGCTTGTATCCTAATTTGATCAAATTGCGGTATCATTTTGGTATTCACTAAATTAAATTGATAACAAACAAAGTTACTGCTTTTTCCTCATATATTCTAATAATATATTTCTTATGAATGTCCGCAAGTTGCCAATCAATAAATTCGATGTTTAAAGTTCGCCCTATA
>OJQT01000625.1_pt1 | contig 16280 bp, 9 predicted proteins | sample 1598771 | NCBI WGS metagenome assembly OJQT01 (sample SAMN03922517, study PRJEB24848) | human gut metagenome | isolation source: stool sample | host: Homo sapiens | place: Germany | collected 2010-02
CGTCAGGACATGGCGCTCATGCTGCAGCGCTATGCGAAGACCGTCAAGGGAACGGACACGACTCCGACGGGCGACCTCAGCCGCTGGCCGGATGCCGGTCAGGTTGGCTCATGGGCCGTTGACGCGCTGCGCTGGTGCGTCGGTGCGGGCATCATCAACGGCAAGGACGGCGGCCTCCAGCCGGCCGGCAATGCCACCCGCGCAGAGTTCGCGACCATCCTCATGCGCTACGCGAAGCTGTAACGGAACAAAGCACGAGGGCAGGCCAAGTCCGCATTCACGTAAGGACAAAAGGTGCTCAAAAGAATACGGCATAGCTTACGATCATGTAGGCTATGCCGTTTCTTTTTGCTCTTGTTGTGAGATATCGACTACGCCGATAAAGTTCCACCATATGACCAAGGTCTGCTTTTTTGACCGTCAATCCTTTCGCTTATTATACCACGCAGATATAATACCTATGTTAAGCAAGAGGCTTTTGGGACGATTGGAACACCGAAAGGCTGGCTTTTACGACCCGGCTGACAAAATGGATCATTTCCTCTTTGCTGTACTTGTCATAGCCCTCCACAACGACATGCATCAAACCGTTTGACAGATGGGTATACATCATTTCAAGCTCTGTTTCACTGGCATTGGGCAGTTCTTTCCGCCAGTAAGCAATGCTGTCCTCCTTGGCCAAGGCGATCATCCGCATCAGGACGGTCGAGCTTGTGTTGCCCAGGATCAGCACCCGGCAGGCCTCCTGATTCTGATCGACCATATCATAAATGGCCTCGATCAGCGCCGTCACATCAAAGGAATTGACATAGCGAAGGGATTTTTCGAATGCATCGATGAGTTCATTCTCAATGCTCTCCATCAGGGCAAAGCAATCGCTGTAATGGGCATAGAAGGTGGCACGGTTAAGCTGCGCCAGCGCGCAGACCTCCTTCACCGTAATCCTACTGACCGGCTTTTCCTTCAGCAGCTCCAAAAAGGACTGCTTGAGCACCATTTGCGTATAGCGTTTCCTTGCATCCAGCTTCTCCATTTTGCGCTCCTCACAAAAAGTTTACAAAATTCTGCAACACTCCGGCACGACGTGTTGCTTTTCTTTCAATTGCAGGGCAAATGCCGATTGTTTCTGATCTGCCTCTCCAGTATACTATACTTGTGAAAGATAATCAACACCTGTATGATTATCTTGAGAGGAGGTCTTTTGAATGTATGATAAATATCTTGTTACAGGTGCTACCGGCTTCCTCGGCAGGGCTGTTGCGGAGAGGCTGGTGCGCCGCAGAGCGCAAGTGTACGCGCTTGTGCTGCAGAATGACCCCTATATCAATTTGCTCCCCAAAGAAGTCCATACCGTCATCGGTGATGTGTGCGCAAAAAACTCGCTGGCAGACTTCTTTGCGGATGCCGACAGCCGTACCTGTGTGATTCACTGCGCCGGTATCGTCTCCGTCGCGTCCAGACCCGGTCCGAGGCTCTATCAGGTCAATGTAGGTGGGACAGGGCAGCTCCTGCAGCAATGCATGGCGCATAAAGTGGGCAAGCTGGTCTATGTCAGCTCCGTTCATGCCATCCCGGAGCAGCCAAAGGGCTGCCCCATTACAGAAAACTGTGAATTCTCGCCGGGGCTTGTGGACGGTGATTACGCCAAGAGCAAGGCCGCTGCCACCGAGCTGGTCTACGACGCGGCGGCGTGCGGGTTGAACGCCAGCATTGTATTCCCCTCCGGCATCATCGGGCCGGATGATTTACAGGGAGGGAGCTTCACCTCAATGGCAAGATCCTTTCTTGCCGGGAAGCTGCCTTTCGCCGTTCGCGGCGGATATGACTTTGTGGATGTGCGGGATGTGGCAAATGGCATTCTCGCCTGTTCCGAAAGCGGAGAGCCCGGTAAAGGCTACATTTTGTCCGGCCACTATGTCACGATCCGCAGGATGCTGCAGATCATCGGGGCGGCGGCAAAACGGCGGTATCGGCCCATCTGCTTGCCTCTGGGTCTTGCAAGGCTGGCCGCTCCGTACTACGAGCGCCGGAGCTTGAAGGATCGAAAGCCATTGTTTTTCACCCCATATTCCATTTCCGTTCTTGCCTCAAACGGCTGCTTCAGCCATGCGGCTGCATCGAAGTGCTTTGCATATCAGCCGCGCCCGCTGGAGCAGACCCTGCGGGATATGGCCGCATGGCTCATTGCACAGAAGGAAGCGGGCAAGGCGCTGCCTCATCTCATCCGGCGCCCCACGATCAGCGGCGCCCGCTGCTGAGCTGCTCTGTGTTTCGGCCTTCTGCAGCACATCCGGGTTATTTCTCCGGGTGTGCTGCTTTTTATCGCTCCGCTTGTCCTCTTGCTTTTCTTCCGAGATTCGTATATACTGAAATTGTGTTGTACTTTTTTATCGGTATGGAGGGGACGGCGCGGCAGGGCAAGCGTCTGACAGGCTGCCCTGCAACCTGAACGGCTGCAAAGGAAAGGGAACGTTATGACCTGTGACGAGGTTTTTTACCGCCAATATCTAAGCGGCGATGATGCAGGGCTGGAGGCCCTGATGAAAAAATACGGCGACCCCCTGACCCTGTATATTGACGGCTATCTGCACGACGTTCACGAGGCGGAGGAGCTGATGCTCGACGTTTTCGCCTATCTGTTCACCAAAAAGCCGAAGATACGGGACGGCGGCTTCAAGGCGTATCTCAATAAGGCCGCGCGCCACACGGCGCTGCGCCGCAAGAGCAGGCGGAAGCCCTTGTTCAGCCTCGACGCGCTGACCAACGAGCCGGACGGGCGGCTGCTGGCGGAGGAGGTTATCCGGACGGAGGAGCGAAACCGCATTCTGCATTTCTGCATGGGTGAAATGAATCCGGACTATCGGGAGGTTTTATATCTCACCTATTTTGAAGATATGAGCTACGCGCAGGCGGCGGAGGTCACGGGGAAAACGGTAAAGCAGATCACCAACATGGTGTATCGCGGAAAAGAGAGCCTGCGAAGGCTGCTGGAACGGGAGGGAATCACAAATGCGGAGTCATGAGGAGCGGGTCGCGGAGACAAAGCGGCGCATCGCCAAAATTGAGCGGGAGAAACGGCTGCGGCGCAATAAGATTACCATGGCTTCCGCTGTGGCGGCGTGCCTTGTGCTGCTCATTGGCGCGTCCCTCGCCATGCCCGGCATTGCCGCAAGCATCCGGACCGGCGACTACTCCGGCTTTGAAACGGCGGCCAGCATGTATGGCGGCGGCGCTCTCGGATATATCGTCATCGGGCTTTTGGCGTTTCTTCTCGGCGTGTGCGTGACCGTTCTGTGCTTCCGGCTGCATCAGATGAACCGGGAGGACGATCAGAACAACGAAAGCGAGGGAATTCATGGAGCTGATTGAGAACCTGCTGCAGCTGCTGGTCACGTTCGCCGGCGCGCTGCTTTCGGGCCTATCCTACCGCAGAAGCCGCAGGCAGGCGTATTTTCTGCTGCTTTGCTTCTACGGCTGCTTTGCCCTCGGCGCGCTCTACTGGACGCTGTATCTGCTGCTGTTCGACACCACACCCCGGGTCTTTTATGTGTCGGAGTTCGGCTGGGTGGCGAGCCTCATCTTCCTGCGCATTTTGCAAGCAACGCTCGCCACTCAGGACGAGCGCAGCTTCCGCTGCCGCAGAGCATGGCTTGCGCCTGCGTTCGGCGTGCCGCTGCTGGTGTTCTACTGCACCTTCGGGGACATTCTCTCCAACCTGATCTGGTGCGGCATGATGATATGGCTCTCCTTCTGCGCCATTCGGGGGATTGCTTGTGCGAAAACGCAGACGGGCGCGGCGCGGAATATGCGGTGGTTTCACATCGGCGTGTTGTGCTTTGCCGGTTCGGAATATCTGCTCTGGACGGCGGGCTGCTTCTGGCCGGATACCTCTCCTGCAAGCCCCACCTTCTGGTTCGATATGCTGCTGACGCTTGCCATTTTCGGGCTGCTGCCCGCCACGAGAAAGGCGGTGGAAGCATGACCTATATTGAAAATATCTTCCTCTGCATGGTATCCCCGCTGCTGGTGGCCGCTTTGTGCATGGGAAGGCGGCAGCTCCGCTTCTTCCTGTTCTGCATTGCCGGGATGGGGGTGTGCCTGCTTTCGGCTTATATCAATACCTTCCTCGCGGCGGTATGTCAGGCGGACGCCCTTGCCGCCACGGCGGAGATCGCGCCGGTGGTGGAGGAAATCATGAAGCTGCTGCCGCTGGTATTCTATCTTCTGGTATTCGAGCCGGAGGGGGATAAAATCAAGGCTGCCGCCATCACGATTGCCCTTGCCTTCGCCACCTTTGAAAATGTCTGCTATCTGATCCAGAACGGAGCGGACCGCTTCTCCTTCATCTTCTTCCGCGGTTTCGGAACAGGAGCCATGCATGTGCTGTGCGGCGGCATCGTCGGCGAAGGGCTGGCGTATGCCTGGCAGCGGACGTGGCTGAAGATCGCTGGCACCTGCGGCCTGCTGGGCGCGGCCATCACCTTTCACGCCACCTACAACCTGCTGATCGTCTACGGCGGCGCGGCGCAGTACGTCGCTTACGTCCTGCCGGTGCTGCTGATGGCGGCGGGAAAGCTGTCTGCCCTCCGCCTTACGCGGAGAGAATAACCAAAGCCTCCAAATTGAGAGCTGCTTTTGAGCAGCTCTCAATTTTTTTGAAAATCTTTGTATTTGGGGTGAGAGTTTTTCCGTTTTTCTGTACCTATATCAGTGAAGGGACTTTTACGTCACCACGTTCGAGCCATGAAGAGAGGAGTGGGCCAGAGACATGTATGATACCGCAAGGCGGGTCGCGCTCGTCAAAAAGCGGAGGCACGAGTACGCCCGCCGGAAGCAGCAGCGCGAGATCTGCGGACTGTCCGCCGCGTGTATGCTGCTGTTCGCGGCGCTGATGCAGACGGCGAGCACAGTCGTCGGGCCGGGGCAGAGCGCCGCACGAGGTGTGTTCGGTGCGATGCTGCTTAGGGAGGACGCGGGCGGCTATGTGCTGGTGGCCGTCGTCTCCTTTGCCGCAGCGGCGGCGATCACCGCGCTGTGCTTCCGGCTCAGAAGCAGGGAAAACCAGAAAAAAGACGGGACAGGTAAGCCAGACCCGCAGAAACAGGAGGGAAAAACGACATGAAAAAACGAATACTTAGCATCCTGCTGCTGTGCTGCATGGTGCTGACCATGCTGCCGACAGCGGCGTTTGCAGCGGTGAGCGATTCGCTGGGCAACACACCCAAGGAAAATCAGGCGATTTTGGAGCAGCTCTCCGCCCTGACTGGCGGCAGCAGCGACCAAGTGCTTTCCATGCTGAACGCTTTGGGGCTGCTGGATGAAGACGGCAATTTCAAGGTGGATCAAACCATCACGCTGGACGGCCGGGTGTTGACACTGGCAGCTGTCATGGAGCTGCTGGAAAATCCCGCCACGGATCTCACCCGTATCGCCGACGTGGATGGGACCCCGGTGGCGCTGGGCGATTTGAAGACCATGATCCAAATCGAACAGGAGCTGCAGCGGATCAAGGACACCTATTTCTCCGGCAGGGAGTTTACCGGGGAAGCACTGGAGAATCTCAATAGCCTGATGGAGCAGCTGGAGCTGCAGGGCATCAGTTTGCAGTATTCCGCCTCTGCCACAAAGCCTGAGGGCGTTGAGACGGTGGATATGAGCGGCATGATGAGCCAAACGCTGGAGGTTCTCGCAAACAACACCTGGAACTCCGGGACTTTTACTATATACCGCGGAAAACCGGTCGGCTTTTCCTACCGCATTCAAAAAGGCCAGCTCAGCAAGTATATCACCAATGTGGAGGTCTCGATAGACGGGGTGAGTGGGGTCGAGCAAAGCGACGGGTCCTACAAGCTGACCTATGACGCAGGCTCAACTTACAATTTAGGTGGTCGTAAAATCACTGTCAATGTTCAAACCAGAGGAGGGAACTCAGACTGGCTCGCGAATTCTTATTCCTATGGCGACCTGCTGGGGATGATCGAATTTTACGATGCGGAAAATCTGGTGTTCTATGACGGCGCCGGTTATGCCGACCACTGTCAGCTCAAGCTAATCAAGACGGTTGGCGTCCCCGCAATACAAACAGTAATGACCGCGCCGAACTATGAGGAAAGATACGAAAGTACAGCCACAATACAGGGGGATATGTATATTCCTTTGCTGGCAAATGAATACACTACAGCCCTTGGTGCCAACAATCCGGACTTCGTTGCGCTAAGCGATACCATCAGAATTCTGGAGGGCGCCCGCAACTCGGTGCTTCCCGCCGGCTCCGACCCATTTTATCAGCCATACCAAATCGACGCCAGCATCGAGTTTAACTGGAGTACCGAAAAAGCTGCCTATACTGGCGATGCGCCGTATGGCTGGTATAAAAACCAGCCCTATGCCCCGTTCTATCTGACGGAGTACAAGTTCAATGGAAAATCTCTGGAGCTCAGCAACAACAGAACAAAAGCGCTGAACTGTACGATCAACAAGGGCAGTACGGTCAGCATCTCCCTGCAGTCTACCACGCAAAACAGAGGGGATCAGCGGTACTATCTGCCCTTCCGACTGTATATGAAAAGTGTACAGGGCGAAATCCAAAATTCCTGGGCCACCACCAAGAACAGCAACGTCACCGCCAGGTTGGTGGACACGGACGCCCCCACCATTCAAAGCGTCACGGCCCCGGCGGGAACCTATGCCAGCGGACAGCACGTCCCCATCACAGTTACCTTTGACGAGTTCGTGGATCTTAGAAGCGCCAGCGTGACCATCAATGGCAAAGAGTATACCGCCGCTGAGCTTTCCATGAACAAATACGGTGTCACGGCAATGCTCTGGTATCCAGTGCAGGATACGGATGCCACCACGGTCACCGTCAATGGTATGACCGGCGTGAAGGATGTTTTCGGTCATACGCTGGATACCACGCCCTATCAAAGCAACCCGATTGCCGGCGTTGAGCTGAAGAGCGTCTTGATGCGCAATGCCCCCACCGCACTGACCGCCGACTACGACAACGGCAAGGCATCGTTCACGATGAACGCCAACATGGAGCAGGCCTACAAGACCGTATACAGCAATTATCACACCCCGGCAGGCACAGACCCGAAGCAAGCCCCATTCCGCCTTGAGCTGAGGTACGACTCCGCGGTTGAACCAATCCATCTGCAGGTCTATCTGGACACAGAGAAGGAAGCCTTCACCATTAGCGACTATGCAATCGCACCCGCGGCTTACACCCGCACCTATACGGTGACGCTGCAGGCCAACGAGGGCACGAAAGACGCTCCTGACTGGGTGAATGTTCTTCCCCTGACCCGGCAGTTCACGGTGGCAAAGAAAGTTTCCGCGCACACGGTGACCATCGTCCCGGAAGCGAATGACGCCGACTATACGATTTCCCTCGCCGAAGCCGCCCGCCCCACGCTTCAGGCAGAGGTTTTTGGGGAAAACGGTGAGCAGGCCACCTACACCACCGGCAAATGGAGCAGCAGTGACACGCTCATTGCCACCATCAACGAGGATACCGGCGTTGTTGCCACCACAGGAACCAAGGTGGGAGCCGTCACCTTTACCTTTACGGCGGACAACGGGACTGTGGACCCTGCCGATGATGTGACGGGCGAGTCAAAGCCCTATACCGTGACGGCAGGCAATTCCCTGGCACTGGTGATTCCCGGCGGCGCGTCCATCGTGACGCGGGTAAATCAGCCCGCCACCGTGCTGTGGAGCTCCAACGCCGCGCTGATGGCACCGAACAAAGAGTTCAATTACAGGATTGACCTGTATGAGGGCAACTACACGAATGAGGCGGAGCTGAGCGGACTCAAGCCCGTTGCAACTTATACCGCTGGCAAAGAGGAAAACAGCGTGCGGATCCCGGAGAATGTGCTCTCCAATCTCTCCAGCGGAAATACCCCGGCCTACACGGTGCGGGTCTCCATGCCGCATCCCAACGCCGAGGGTGAGAACGTCCGCCTGTCGGCACTTGCCTGGATCATCGTGCAGGCACCACCTGCCACGGCCAAGCTGACACCGCCCCAGAGCATTTACCACAAGGATACCGACGGCACCGTCAATATCAACTGGTCGGTGGAAAACGCCACTGACGGCGCCTCTCAACAGCCCACGCTGACCATTACCCGGGTCACAGAGGACAACAACACCCAAGAGGTGGCCCGTGAGCGCCTATCCGGTACCTCCGGAAGTTTCTCCCTGCCATTACAGCGTGTGAAAGCCGGCAATCTGAAGGACACCTATCAGGTGGTTTTGAGCGTGGAGAACCCTGTTGAGGAAGCTCCCAGCACGGACTCCTTCCCCCTGTATGTCTACGATGCCGACGCACTGAAGGTGCAGGACGGCAACGGAGCCACGATTTCTGCGCTGACCATGGACAATACCTCCAAGGTCAGCGGCACCCTGCCCACCGATACAGCTGAAATTTTGCAGCTGCGCCAGGAGTTGGGGCTGATCGAGTACATCGGCATCAACTATGACGAGTACGGATGGAACTCCTTTAAGGACGGGATCCAGTGGCTCTCCAGCAACAACAATGTCATTTCCGTCAACTACAAGCAGGGCGGACTGTATGAGGACATCAGAAACTTCTCCTTTGATTCCTACCTTCCCGAAACCAAAATGGCGCTGTCCGGCTTGGCCAACGGCACCGCAACCGTCACGGCTACCCATGCCGCCACGGGTATGCGTGCCGCCGTACAGGTGACAGCGAAAACGCTGCAAAATAAGTTCTATCTCTTCCAGCTGACGCCTGCAGCGGAAACGACGCTGCAATACACCGACGGCAAAGGTGTGCCCAAAACGGTCACGACCAACAGGGAAGGCGTGCTGGCGCTTTACGAACCCAACGGAATCGCCAGTGAAGTGTCTCTGCGGTCCGGCTCCGGCGCGGATATTTATCTGGGCACCATCTATAAAGAAAATCTGCGTTCCGGCGAGCGGGATGCCACAAAACTGCAGCTTTATCCTTTGAATACCTTCAGCCTTCGGCGAGTCGCCCGGGCATCTGTGACGCTCATCACGCCGGGCGGCGATCCGCTGGCGAACAAGACGGTGACCGTTCGCGGCGGTGTTTATAAAAACGGAGGCTACTGCGAGACAGCTCTGCTGGGCTCCAGGGCAGGAGCACTTGTCAGCGGCATCACCGGCGACACCTATACCACGGATGCGGCGGGAAATATAACCGTCTATCTGGATTCCACCCAGTTCTGGTCGGCCGAAAAGGGCGAGAGCAACACCACGGCGCTTTCCGCTCTGGATCAGCTGGAGTACATTCTGGAGATCAGCGAAATTGACAGCAACAATTACTATCCGCTGCTGCTGACCGTCAACGGCAAGCTGGGCGTGGACGATGTAATGCGCACCGCAGAGGGCGTTGTCTCTCTGGAGCGCGTGCCGACGGGGGAGGCAAACAAGCCCTTCCTTGTGGCGCAAAGCGTTGATTACGGTCTTGCCAACGGTCAGAAGGTGGATGTCCGCAGCTCGACCGGGAAGATCGGCCCTAACAGCAGCTTCAAAACAGCCACCCTGCACACCACCATGCTCCTCTGGGGCGAGGATATTGCCAACGCGAAGAATTACCGTCTCCGGTTGGCGGACGAATACGGCATTCTTCCTGCCGCCCAGAGCAGCAGTACCAAGCAGTATCCCTTCTCATCCATCCCTGTAGTGGAAAACGATCTGACCCTCACCGAGGCCACCATGACCACCTCTGGATGGATCGCCGACGGCAAGGATGTGGGTATGAAAACGCAGCTGAGCCTGAACGGCAGCCTGCTACAGGAGAAAATCATGCCCTTCCGGGTCGTTGATCTGACCCGAGTGCCCAAGGTGACAGAGGATGACCGCGTCACCGGTATTCTGGCGACGATGGGAGCCTCCAGTATAGTGAAGGGAGTCGACTTTGGCGGAGTGGGCGACAGTAACATTCTCAAGGTGCTGACCGGACGGCTGGATGATCTGAGCGGTCCGGTGGACACTTCCGTGTTCAAAATGATCATCACCCCCAGCGAAGACCCCTCCGTGTTCCGTGCCATGATTTGGGCCGGGTACAACACGCTGGAGATGGAGGACATGGACTATTCCGAGGACGGCGTGGCGTTGGGTGCGAATGTGCTGACGCAGAGCCTGGAGGTGGGCGTGCCCAGTACCGGGGACCTGAGCCAGATGGCCCAGGGAACCTATGATCCCAAGGGGGACTACAAAACCAACTCCCTGGCCGACAATGTCACCAGCACGGATCTCAACTTGCAGTTGGAGGGCTTTTACGAAGCGGAGATCCGCTATAACGCCGAAAAAAAGGAGTGGGAGGTTTTCACCGTAGGCGGCGGCTTTACCGCCGGCGTTGGCGTGGGCTTCTCCTTCAGCGTGAACGCCATGGCTGGCCCCGTGCCGTTGACAGCAACCTTTGAGCTGGGCGGTGCCATTCAGCTGGATTTCCGTACCGCAGTGCGCTACGGCCAGCAGGGACAGGGCACAGAGCTTGCCTGGAGCGATCCCACGGCCACGGCAGTGAATGACTTTTTGACCACGCTGCGTATCAACGCCTATGTCCACGCGTTTGGCGGCATTGGCTTTGACTATTCGATCGTGGCGCTGAAGATCGGCCTATTCGGCAATTTGGATGTGGACAGTCAGAATAAGTTCCTTTCCCGCACCTATCTCGCCGACGAGACAAAGCGCCAGATCAACGGTCAGGCCCTGGGGATCCAAAGCGAAGTGGGAATCAAATTTGTGGCCAGATTCCTGTTTATCTCCTACGAGGCAGTGATCGCCTCCGGAACCTTTGGAGCCACCAAGACTTTTAATGACTGGGCAGCAATCGACGAATACTGGAATAACGCCACCAGTGGGCTGAGCCTTGCCTCGCTGCGGATGGCGGCGGCTCAGAGCGGAATGCAGGTGACTTCTGGCAGTGCAACGCTCCAAAGCCGGGACTATCTGGAGCAATATGCCCGTACCTGGGGCCAGCCCCAGCAGCGGATGACGCTGTCCTCTCTGAACTCCACCAGTGGGCTGGAAAACATCCAGACCAATGCCAATCCCACATCCTATCCACAGCTCAGCGATGACGGGAAGGTATTGGCCTACATCAACGACGGCAACAGCAGCAGTATTTACGACAGCCGGGCGCATTTCTCCACCCTCAATGGCGGCGTCTATACTCCCTCCAGTGAAATTGACGCTCCCACAGAGTTCCCCGGCTACGGCGACACGAGCGTTTCTTTGTCTGGCACTGGCAGCTTCGCGGCGGCGGCTTGGGTTCGTATGGGCACCGACCTGCCGGGTAAAAATGCCGGTGATCCCGTGACATTGGAAGAGCAAAACCTGCTGATGAACAGCACGGAGATCGTAGTGTCCGTCTATAACGGCACAACCTGGACTTCCACCCGCCTAACCAACGACGGCACGCCGGATCTGGCCCCAGCCACGGCAGTGGGCGGCGACGGCAAGGCCATCGTGTTCTGGCGCAGCGTCTACACCCCCGATCCCGGTACGCAGGGCAGCAACCTGCTGAACTTCACGACCAGAGATTGTATCATGTACAGTTGCTATGACAGCAGGAACGGCGACTGGAGCAATGCCAAAATGCTTTATAACGGTGCTACCGGCAGCGTGAAGGCGTTGCAGGCGGCCATGCTGCCCGACGGAACCGCTATGGCGGTTTACTCGCTGGACCGCAGCGGAACCGGAGATATCTCCGCCTACGAGATCGCCTATTGTACCGTGGCTTCTGACGGAACTCCCGGTACAGCCATGCTGGCGACCTGTGACAGCAATCTTGACGAAAACGCCCAGGTCGTTGCAGCCAACTTCGGCAGCGGGGACGACCGATTTGTCATCGGTTGGCACAGTGTCCGAGACGGCAGCAGCGATATCCAGCTGTTGGCTGTGGACGGCAGCGGCACCATGTCCAACAGTTTCCCCGGCTCTTTGTCTGCCCTGACCAGCAGCGGCAACGCCGCCGTGGGCGGAGACTTCCGCTTCGCTTCCCTCAGCGGGGATCATCGCAGCCGCAATGATCTTACCATCATCTGGAATGAGACTGTCAATAACGCCAACGGCGCGGTAGATCACGGCATTTTGAAGGCGGCCAAGCTGCGCTATGCCGAAAATACCTACACGCTCTCCGCACCATTGGAACTGGCAGAGCTGCCGGATCGCACGCTGGCTGACCACTTTGATGCCTATGTCAGCGGCAGCAATCAGGTGCAGGCTGTCATTCAGGCCACCTTCTATGACGATGAAAACCCGCAGGTAATCGGCAACGTGACCGTTCCGGGTGAGCAAACGATCCTCTATACCGCTACCTCTGATTTTATCACCGATGCGGTGGCAGTGGAACAGATCGGTGTGGATTATGCCATGCTGGCGCTGAACAGCCTGACACCCATTCGCTTTACCATCCGCAACACCGGGCTGAACGATGTGACAAACCTAACGGTCCAGCTTGGCAGCGGGGAAACCGCCACCCTTACGGAAAAACTGCTGCCCAATGAAAGCACCACCCTTACCGTCTGGCACCATGTGAAGGACCGCGTGACCGACCCGAGCTATACCATCACCGCCGCCGGTGGCATCAACGAAAACGGCACAGTGTATCTGGATTATCCCGACATTGGCATCTCGCAAATGGAAGTGATTGCGGAGAGCGCCGGCAAGCGCACGGTGCGCATGACCCTCTATAATTCCTCTGCCGCCACTCTGGCCGGCGGAAAGAACCGCGAGGTGAAGCTTGCGTTCTATGCGGATGATCTGCATACCAAACCTGCAGAGGTAGCCTGCACCAACGGCGTACAGGTTAGTGGTAATGAAATCACCATTTCCGGAGACAGCGCCCTCGCCCGCATCGATCTGGGAACCTTTACACTGGACCTGACCTATGATCTGGGCAAGTATATGAACTCCATTGGCAAAACCGAGATCCCCAATGTGGGTACCTATCTGTACGCCGAGGCGTGGGCGGAAGGTCAGATCGGTGGAACGGGAAGCAATCAGCGCCTGCCGGAGTATGACGGCAGTGACAGCGAGGCCACCGTCCATATGACCGGCGCACTGGCCCGCACCGGAGAGCGGATGACGATAGATGTGACACAGGGGAACGACGGCAACGGTCACAGCACCGCCGCCATTACCCTGCGCAACAACTCCCTGCAGTCTCAGACTGGCACAGTGCTGGTGGCCACGCTGCTGGATGCTGCCGGGACCGTTCTGGAAACGAAAAAGACCAGTATTGGCGGTGCCATCTCCGGGGAAACCTTCCAGACGGAAACCGTCACCTTCTCCCGGCTTGGCACCCGCGTAGTGGTGCGAGCCGCAGTGCCCGGTAATGACCTTCTGACCTTTGAAGGTCTGGCAGTGGGGCTCGGCGATTTTACCGCCAACGGAACGAACTATACCTATACGCTGCAAAATGATAGCGGAGCAACATCTACGCTAGTCACAGCGGTGTCTGGAAACGGCGAGCCCGTGAGCATCAACGGGCAGGCTCTGTCCACCGGCGGCAGCGCAACCGTTGCCATCCCCAACAGCGGCAAAACCGACATTGTCGTGGGAATCGGTGCTAAAACCTACACGCTGACGATTCTGCGCAATAGCGGCACAGGCGCGAATCCCTTTACCGATGTTTCCGAAAAGGATTGGTTCTATGGCGATGTGATGTTCGCCTATGAAAATGGGCTGATGATCGGCACGGGCAACGCGCAATTCCGTCCGCACGGGACGGCGACGCGCGGGATGATGGCGACCATTCTTTGGCGCATGGCGGGCAGCCCCGCGCCGAAGGGCAACAGCAGCTTTACCGATGTGGAAGCCGGAACGTGGTACACAGACGCGATCGCATGGACGGCGGAGAACGGCATCTTTTTGGGCTACGGCAACAACAAAGTCGGTCCGAACGATTCCATCACCCGTGAACAGCTTGCAGCCATCTTCTTCCGCTACGCAGACTACAAGGGCTGCGATATGACCGCCAAGGGAGAGCTTGACAAGTTCCGGGATGCGGGCAAGGTCTCAGATTATGCAAGGGCAGCGATGCAGTGGGCGGTCGGCAGCGGTCTGATCCAAGGGAAGCCCGACGGGGTGCTTGACCCGCAGGGCACGGCGACCCGCGCGGAGATCGCCGCGATGCTCCACCGCTTCCTTGAGAAGTATGAGCTGGTGCAGGGCAAGGCTTCCGGCGTCTGATGCGCCGGAACAGCCCGAAGCAGCTGCAAGCCCCAAAGACCGGCGACAGCAGCGTATTCGGCTTGTGATGGCGCTCCTGCGCTGCACCTCTTGCCGGAAGCCTTTCGCTGAGCACATGGCAGAGCAGGCGGCGTGAGGAAGAAGCGCTGCAAATCATCGAAAAGGAAACAGGCTCACCTTTCGGGGCGCGGGCAAATAGCCCCGCGCCCCTTTTCGGTTTCCTTCGTCAGGAAAGGCGGTTGTTTTTCTTTTGTCTCTATGCTCAACCTTTTTTTCGTAAAAAAGGGGCCGGGCAGTGAGCCCCAACAGTTATTATAGAACCGCAATGCCTTCAAGTTTGTCATTGGGCTTGTCTCAAAATAAAATTTTCTAAAATTAGCCAAGCAATTAAGCCGTGAAAATCCAAATGAACCTGGATTTTCACGGCTTTTATCTAACTTTTAAAGGGGGGCTACACTCTTACAATCCGCATTTTGAGACAGCCCCAATCTCGGGGAGGCAGCTGCGTTTTCGCCGATGGCTTTCCCGCAATTCAGCCGGGTACTGCGAGATTGCACCCCAAGGGCACTTCCTCGCGCTTCGCGCTCAGGGCGCCACGTCGCTTCGCTCCTCGCAATGACAAACCTTTGGCTTTCACCGTTTTATCGATAGCCTGCACTGGTCGGCAGCATTGCGCCGGGCACGGCTGTCCGCTCCCTCTACAGCGCACGGCCGGAGGCCAGCGAATGATTCATTCTTCAGTTTTCAGGATTCATTCTTCATTTAGCACGCGGAGCGTGCGCCCCCGCGCGCCATATTCCCTATTTACAGTCGGGGGATTTTGGTGTAAAATAGAGAAGATATGTCGAAAAGGGGGATGGAGCTATGAACTGTATCCGCTGCGGGCGGCGCATTGCCGAGGGGAAGACCTTCTGCGACGAATGCGCCGGGGTCGTGCGCGAGCCGCTGCCCGACTCCCCCTACACGAGCCTGCACATCGCTCTGCCGAAGCGGACGGACCAGCCGCGGCCCGTGCGCAAGCCGGTCGAGCAGCCCGAAAAGAAAAAGCCGCGCTCCCGCCGCTACCACCGCATGGTGCGGGCGATCGTTTCGCTCGCGCTCGTGTGCGCGGTGCTGGCCGGGTGCTGTGCGTTTGGCGTTTACTACTACCTGACGCACTACCAGCGCGACCGCAACCGCCTGCGCGTGCAGGCCGAGGAGCTGGACCGGCAGGCCGCGTCCGCCGCGCAGACGGCCATGGAGCTTGCCGAGGCGCAGGACGATCTTGCCGCCGCGCAGGAGGAGCTGGCCAGTCAGGCCCGCAGCATCGACCGGCTCGAGCAGCAGGTCAACACCTATCAGATGCAGGGCGCGCAGAACGAGCAGTCCCTGCGCGAGCTGCAGGAGGAAAATCTCCGCCTGGTCGACGAGAACGCCGATTACGCCACGCAGATCGACGCGCTGAACGCCCAGCTCAGCAAGCTGAACAGCCGCGTGAGCACCCTGCAGGACAGCAACGCGGCCCTGCAGCAGAAATCCGCGTTTTTCGACGCGCACGTCGCCTTTGTGGAGAACGACGGCACGGATTATTATCACAATTACAGCTGCTCCTACTTCAAAAAGCAGAGCTACTGGGCCTACAGCGTCAACCTCGCCATCGCGCGGGGCTATACCGCCTGTCCCTATTGCGGAGGGTGAGAAAGCGCGCGCTCCGCGCGCGAAATGAAGAATGAATACTGAAGACTGAAGAATGAATCATTAGGGACGGGGACGGCCCGGCGGCGTGCTTACGGCTTGTGCAGGCTGGCAGCATTTACGGCATTGATTTTATGGCGTGAGGCCCCCGAATTTGTCATTGCGAGGAGGCCAACGGCCGACGTGGCAATCTCGGGAAGGCACTGCCGTCCCGTACCGACCGCCGTTTCGTGGTACCCGCCATTGTAGGGGAGGGGCATGCCCCTCCCGGCACTGCACAAACGATTCGCACAGGCTGCCGTTAAAATGGTAACGGCCCCGACGGGGCCTGTAGCGGCGTTCCCTGCGCAGCCGTTGGCGGCTTTGCCGCCTTACGGATGCGGCGTCCCCTTTACGGGGAGCGAGCGCCTTGT
>OJQT01000634.1_pt1 | contig 16121 bp, 18 predicted proteins | sample 1598771 | NCBI WGS metagenome assembly OJQT01 (sample SAMN03922517, study PRJEB24848) | human gut metagenome | isolation source: stool sample | host: Homo sapiens | place: Germany | collected 2010-02
AGTGGCTTTCACTGCGGGAGGATATGGAGTTCATCTCCCAAAAGATGTCCGAGAGGATCTGCTTCTTGCTCTCGTCCATCGTGGCAACCTCCTGCGGGTTGTCCTTGTCTGTATTCGTCTTGACTGCATAGACTGCAAGCACATCCTTCCACACAGCTCGACCGCCGCTGATCTCCATATTATCATAGGCTACCGAGTTTTTCTCCGCTTCCATCTTGGCATCGTAATCAGCGTTGATTTCCTGCACGGCTGTCTGCATCGACATTCCTGTGCCGGAATCCTCACCGGAAAAGAATATCCCGAAAACCGAGCCGCAAATCAGGGCAATCAGGCAAATCACGACAATGACCGCAACGGCGACCCAGCCGCCTGCGGCGATAGCAGCGACCAGTGCTTTGGTCGCCGCTATGATTGCTTTGACTGCGGCAATCGTTGCTTTAACGGCAGCTTTTACACCGGCAACTGTTGCCTTGGCTGCGGCTTTGGCGGCTTGTGCAGCTTTCTGCGATGCTTTCACCGTAGCCTGTGCGGTTTTCTGCGCCGTTTTTGCCGCCTGCTGTGTGGTCTTGATTGCCGTTTTCGTGGTCTTGACCGACCTCTGTGCGGCTTTGGCTGTACCTTTCCCGGCAGTCTTGATGGTTTTCTTACCGGCAGAACTGGCAGACTGTTTGATCGTCTTTTCCGTTTGCTCGACCGCCTTGATGGTCTTATTCCCAGAGGTGCGGACAGTCTGCCTTTTTATCGACTCAGCCGCCCGCTTTTCCCGGAACCTTTGAACGCCGTCCTTGGCTTTGGACACATTTCGCTTGGTTTCTTCCAACCCCTTGCGCCCCTGCTTGTCAAACTGGTGCGCCGTTTCGTGCGTGATACGGTCAACGCCGCCTTCCACTCGGTCGGAGGCGTATTCCTCGGCATTATGCTCATCAGGACGAGTTGCGTGTTCTGCCTTTTCCTTCGTCTGCACATATGAGCCCTATTTATTAGGAAAACTCACAAACCGTTGTTCTGCTGTGGGTGGTTAACCCACAGCCAGTTGGGAATTAAGTTCGATATACTCAGCCATACGGCGAAATTCATCGGCATACTTGAATTTTACGCTGATGTTGCCGCCTTCGTAAACCTTGATGTGGTCGATCAGCTCAATAAGTATATCCCGTGTCAGCTTTTCGATGTTCTGATATTTGAGGAACGCCGTCAAAAACGGGCTTTCCGCATCCATTCCATTTTCAAGCTGATCCCGTTCTTCCCGCAGGGTGAGGAGAACGGTGTTGATGGACTCGGCCTGCTGCTCATAGTCCTCGCTCATGTGCCGGTAATCGTTATGAGTAATCTCGCCGTCTTTCCAGTCTTGATAGAGAGCTTGCTTGTAGCGCATGATTTTTGACAGCTCTTTTTCCTTAATCGCTATCATATCTTCCAGACGGTGCGACTTGCTCTTTTTTAATGGAGCGGCATTGATACGGGAAACAAGCTCCGAATAGGTAATTGCCAAATGTACCTGCTGTTGGATGGCGAACAACACGCCAACCTCCAGACGGGTATTTTTTATGGAGTGCATCGTGCAGGCAGTTTTGGAAAGGCTCTTGTAAGTCCCGCATTGATAATAGACATAAGTACCTTTGGATGCGATCCGGGACATGGCCCTGCCGCAGTCGGCACATTTCAGAAAACCGCTGAACAGATAAAGCTGTTTCTGTTTCGGGGCTGTGCGGGTATCCCGTTTTAACAGGCCCTGCACCTTATCAAAGGTTTCCCGGTCTATGATGGCTTCGTGGGTATTTTCCACGACAAACCATTCTTCCTCCGGCACACGCTCTTGAATATGGATTTTATAGCTTTTCACCCTCTGGCGGCCTTGCACCATATCCCCCACATAAACACGGTTTTTCAAAATGGTATCAATGGTGATAGTGCTCCACATGGGGTTTCCCTGTGCATTGGGGGCATTGTATTTCAAGCCTTGACTCTGCTTGTAAACGGTGGGACAGGGAACGCCGTGATCGTTGAGGTAGAGGGTAATGCCGCGCTTGTTCTTTCCCGACAGGAACATAGAAAAGATACTTTTTACAATCTCGGCGGCCTCCGGGTCTACCAGTAAAGCGTGTTTGTCCTGCGGGTCTTTGATGTAGCCATAGGGCGCATAGGAACCGATAAACTCACCGTTGCGCCGTTTCATATCAAATACCTGCCGTATCTTCTTTGAGGTCTGATAGCAGTATTGATCGTTCATAACATTGGTGATCGGCACAATGATATTGGAAACGCTATCCGGGTTGCGGTAGCTGTCTACGCCTTCGGCCAGACTGATAAAGCGAATGTTGAGCCGCACGAACAGGTTTTCTATCAGATTTCCTGCGTCCGTGTAGTTGCGGGAGAGCCGGGAAAGGTCTTTGACGATCACACAGTTGATTTTCCCGCTGTAAATATCGGCCAGCAGTCTTTGAAAATCCTCGCGGTCGGTATCTGTCCCAGTCTTGCCGTCATCAACATACACATCGCTTTCGTCACCCTCATAGAACTCGTCCATGTGGGTTTGGTGATACTGTTCCAGCAGAAGTCGCTGGTTGAGTACGCTGTTGCTTTCATCCCGTCCCCGAAGCAAGTCCTCTTTGGAAAGGCGGATATATTTACCCAGCCGCCAGCGCATCATTTTATTTGAAGTAAGGGAATTGGCGGTATTCATTCCCCGGTTTTTGGTTCGTGCCATTTGTCCTCCTTCCCTATCACATTACACCTATATTATACCTCTGTTCGGGAGGGACAACAAGGATGCCTTTGAACGCCCCAGCTTGGGGACAAAGTGTCTCGAAGTCATCGACAGATTATAAGCAAAATCATAGTCCGCTTTTCTGGCGAAGAAAAAATGTAGTAAGCAAATCTTGGAGCGAGGGGCCTTCCTCTGAAAACTCCAACTTGATAACCATATCACCATATCGGAAACAATATGGATTTTTAAGCTGTTCCAAAATACGCAGCGCCCGTGTTTCCTTGGGAAGCGTATTATCAAAAGTAAAGCCGCTTGCATCTACAAGGGTTTCTTTATCCACTACGCCAATATCGACGCTCTTCATTTGTTCAAGTTCTTGTGTAGTTAATTTCACGGCAAAACCTCCTTTTAGGATTGATAAACGCCTCCCGTTGTCCTGTGGGGAAACGCGAAAAGGCGGCACCGATAAGTGCCGCCCTTTGGCCTGTCCTCACCTTGGGACAAAGTGTCTCGTAGTTAATAGGGACTGTTTTCGTAATGCTGCTGGGCCTCCTCCAGCCCGGTGAAGTCGAACACATAATGCAGCTCGCCCACCACACGGCGAATATCCTCGGGGGAGAAACCGCAGTTTTCCATCGCATAGATCACATAGCCACGACAGGCATTGTTGCTCCACGGCTGGGCCAGCATAGTCGCCAATACAGGATCACAGGTCATGGTATCGTTGCCTCCCTTGTTAATGATAGGGGAACACCGCACACATTTTCTTGACCTGCCCAAAGACAACCATATTCGGTGCGGTGCCCCCGCACAATGGATAACTGCTACCCGGAGGGACAGGCGGCCAGCCTGTCCTCTGGCGGATCGTGGCCGTGGGATGGCCCATCCCATTTTCGGCGCTGGTGTTGGTCGCTCTTTCCCGTGGAGGAAGTCACAGCGCACCCGCCGCTCGGCTCCCCACGCTATGCTCGGGGCCGCCCGTTATTCCATTGTGGAGAAGAAAACCTCCTCTCATATACCACCAGAAAAAAGGGGGCAAATGGAGATGCTGATTAGAGATTTTTTCTCAAATATTTTTTCATGGCCTCGATCCCGCACAAGACGGAATTACGGACGGCGCTTTTGTCCACGCCCTCGTCCCGAGCAATCTCCCGGTAGCTCTTGCCGAGAATGAGGTGGGCATCCACCCGGCGGCCCTGGATCTCCGGCAGGGAGTTGAGGGCGTTCCAGAGGTGGCAGAAACGATCCATGCGCTCCAGCAGCTCCTGCGGGGACGGCTCATGCACACAGGCGGAGTATTCGATCCCGTCATCACAGTCGAGGGAATAGTACGCCTTGTTGTAGCGGACACGCTCGGCGTGAGCGGCATCGGCCAGCTTGCCAGCCCGGAGCTCGGCGGCCACTTCATCGGAAACTTCGATATATTCATTGGTTAAGTACCAAGGGTAATGGTCTTTCAGATTGATAGTAGTCATTATCTTTTCCTCCGTTCAGATTTTGGTTGACAGGTGGCGATCTGGACGGAGGAACGGCGGGGATCGGCAGCCGGTGCCGCCCTTGCCAACCTCGGGACAAAGTGTCTCGAAGCTGGCAGAGGATAAAAGAAAAGCGTCTGCACAGCGCAAAGCCATGCAGACGCACGAAATTATATTTCTATTTACATACTTAAATATTTCATGTTGACGGTCAGACTTGCCCGGAGGTGGGACTGTGCTTTTTTTAGCAGGTGAAAATCATGGGTAGTGTGAAAAAGCAAAATGAACACGACGATCCCCCTATGGAAACCGCCGTGTTCCTCCTAATGTCATCGTATAAGGCGGTAGCTTTGATTGATACCCGCCAAAAAACAAAAGAGCCGATAACTCGCACCCAAGGGCTACGGATTATCGGCTCTGCGTCTGTGCGTCTGGCTCTTTGATAATAGATATATGACATTGTTTGATACAGATAAGCATTTCACTTTTGCATTTGGGACAAAAGAGTGGGAAATTGTCAAGTATCGTGTCCTTTCGAATTTTAAGTCGTGTTTTGCTCTTGCACACAGGACACAAGAGCCATTCAAAAGACTGTTCTTGTATAGCAGACATTGTTCTCTCTCCTTGTTTTTGATCGTTACGGTAGGCCCCCGCCAACTGGCCGCAAGCAGCGTTAATATCGGAGCCGAATTGCGTTCGGATATTGACGCTAATTCCTGCATCATGAAGGATACGGCAAAAGGCTTTTATTCGCTTGTGGCTTGAGGGCACCATAGTTTCTGTAACTGCCGTTTGATTGTATGGGATTAAATCTAAATGGTATAGTGGCAAATACTTTTTGTGTTTGGATAACAGCTTGGTAAGTTGCTCTGCGTGTCTGTCGCTGTCATTGACATCCTTTAGCATGATGTATGCCAAAAACACCTTGCGATTTGTTTGCCGAATGTGCTGATCCAATGTATCCAGTACCTGACCAAGGGAGTATGTTTTAGTGATTGGCATGAGCGTTTCCCTCAGCCGGTCAGTGGGTGCGTGGAGGGAATAGGCCAGATTGACTTGCGGATATTCTCTTGTCAATTTTTGAATACCCGGCACGATACCGATAGTCGAAATGGTGATGCGTCGCTGGGACAGCCCGAACAGTTCCGGGTCGGTCAGATCATGCAGGGCTTCAAAAACTTGTTGATTAGCAAATGGCTCTCCCATTCCCATAAAAGAGATACTGCTAATGCTGCATCCCTGTTGCATGAAATATAGGATTTGGTCGGTAATTTCATCCACAGTCAAGTTTCTGCGTAATCCCAAAGTCCCTGTTGCGCAAAACTTACAACCGAAGCCGCAGCCGCTTTGAGATGAAATACAAAAGGAGTTCCAGCCCTCTTTATAAAACAGGCCCACCGTTTCCACACGGTTTCCGTCCGACAGTTCAAACAGCACCTTGTCAGTTTGCATTGATTTCTCATGATGGATCGCCTTGATCCCCACAACCGTTTCACCAAACTGTTCCGCCAACTTTTCACGCAGCGTTTTTGGAAGCAACTTCATATCTTCAAAACGCATAATTCCTTGTAGGAACACAGCATCAAGCAGTTGCTTATAACGATACGCAGGTAAGCGCATATCTGCTATGAGCAGTTTCATTTTTTTATACTTGGACATAACTATATTTTCTCCTGCTTATTTAATCGCAATCCTTCCTGTCTTGGTTCACCTCGGCCATAATGCGATAAAGTTTCTCGGTCAAGCGGCGATTATATTTTTCATTCAAACGAATATAAAGCTCTCTTTCTTCCTGTGATAATTCCGCAAGAGCATCAAGTTCTGCCATGCGCAGTATGCCAACCGTCTTTTCAGCAAAATCTCTACCAGCCTCTGTGAACGCTATGTTTTTCTTATTCCTTGTTCCGGGGATGGGCGAAAGAAACACCATCCCTTTCTTTTGCAGGGCAGCTACGGCGGTATTGATAGTTTGCTTGGGAATAACCCACTCGCTACTCAGATCATACTGAGAGCATGGTGCCTCTGCGTCCAGCAGCGTATACAGCACCCCAAGTGAGCTATCAGAGATACCAATAGAAAGAGCAACGTTGTGATAAAGAGCTTCACTTTTATTGGACATTTTATTGAGCTGAGATAGCTGTTCTTTTATCTCTGTCATCTTAACTCCTCCAAACATCCGTATTCGGATACTTATATTGTAGTCCGAATTCGGATGTTTGTCAAGAGGCAAGACTTAGTATAGTCTTTCAATATTTGTTCGTAGCTGTCTTTCAAAATACATGATTTTATCATTTTGATATGACGAAACAAAATACTACATAAACATAAAATTATACTTCGTTCAAATAATGTCACCCGAAATGTAAAATAATATAGGGGTGATATGAGAATGTACCAAGATGAACGAAAACTTGATTTTCACGCGCTGGGCCGGGAAATCAAGCGCAAAAGAGAAGCCAAAGGCTGGACACAGGAATACCTCGCACAGCTTGTAGACCGCACCCCGCGTTCTATCATGTATTTTGAAAATAGAGGACAACACCCCAGCCTCAATACTTTTTATCAGCTCGTCACCCTGTTGGATATTTCCGTAGATGATTTTTTCTATCCAGACAAGCAGAACGGCCAAAGCGACTGCCGAAAGCATATAAATCACTTGCTCAATGAAATGGACGAAAAAGAACTCACGATTATCGAAGCCACAGCAGAGGGGCTGAAAAAGGCCCGGAGAACGGAGGAAGCGTAAGAAAGCGTGACCTCCGTTTTTTGCGTCATTTTCGGTCTTGCACGAAACGGCAAGCAGGGCGAGTGTATAGACACTCGCTATTTTTGCGCCCCGAGGGGTCTGCAAAAATGCTTGTTGGGGAGCCTCCCCAAACCCGGCAGACTTCGGGACAAAGTGTCCCGAAGTGGCGGCGCGTTGCGCCTTTTGTCTGCGGCCCGGTGCTATCGCTCCTGTGCCTTATTTTCCCGCCCGCCGGTTATGCCGAGCAGATGATCAATGTTGGCCTTGATCGCCACGGCCTCCCGCATATCCTGCTGGGCCTTGCGATATTCCGCATAAAGGGCCTTTTTCTTTTCAGCCAGTTCACGGCGGGACTTTTTGAGCGCGTCCATCTTGGGGAGCTTGGCCCCGGCCAGAATATCATTCATAGCAGCCTTGGCTGCCCGGTAGCTGGCAAGCTCAGCCTCATGCTCGGCAAGATATTTCTTGCTGTACCGTGCCGCCTTGTAGCCATCGAACACGGGGCGGGTCTTGGCATACTCCACCGTGGCAGCCATGAGCTGGTCGGTTTTGGCAAGGGCCGCCTCGGTTTCCCGCAGCTCCCCGGCCAGCGCATGAAAGCGATCCACGGCCCCGGAGGTCTTGGCGGCCAGCGCGTCATAGTCGCCCAGCTCATGCTCCCGGAGGTATTGCAGAGCAGCGGCCATCTGTTTGAGGTTGTAGACCTTGGCCCACCGTTCATAGGCCGGGCCCTTGCCTTGGCTCAACCGCTCTTGAATGTCGATTATGAGATTGATCCGCTGGGGCGGCGGGGCCTCGTCCGGGATCTCCGGGGCAGGCCGTTCCCCGGCGATCACCGCCCGGATGTCCTCGGGATCGTAGCCGTCCCCCAAGGTGGATGCCCGGAGCCGGGTGGTTTTCTTCTGTCCTGGCACAAGGAACGAGATCACGCCGCCCCGCCCACGCTTCACGGCATACCCGGCCCCCTCCATGAGCCGCAGGAACGCCTCGAAGTCGGCGGGCTTTTTTGCTAGCGCGTCCCCGATGGCAAGGCGCAGCCTCTGCTGGGCAGACGGAGGACGCTCACCGATCCATTGGCCGTAGTTGAGGAAACGCCCCTTGCTGTGCAGCTTGGGGCCGGTAATCACGGACAGGTCATTTTCAAGGCATACCCGGTCGGAGAGACGCCGCAGGGCGCTGGCCGATCTGAAAAAATCCCGGTATTTGTGCGCACAGTCCAGCGCGGTTGAATTATAATAAATGTGGTTGTGGATATGGCGGCGGTCTGTATGGGTGGCAACGAAAAAAGCGTGTTTGCCCTTCGTCCATCGCATGGCTGTCTCATATCCCACACGGTTTGCCTCCTCGGGGGTGATCTCTCCGGGCTTGAATGACTGACGGATCTGATAGCACAGCACATCCGCATCCCGCCGCTGTTCCCGGCCCGTGATGGCTTTGTATTTTGCCTTGGAGAGCAGGAACTCCGCATCGGCGGTCATGTGGTCGCACTCATAGCAGGAGATCAGCTCCCCGCCCTCGGTTTTGTCCGGGTTCTGCCCATATTCAAAACGGTCTTTCAGCGATTGGGCGATGGTTTCTCCCTTGCTGATATGATGGGCTTTTAGGTAGGTCGTGGCCGTGGGTATTCCTCCTTTCCAAGAGAAAAGCGGCGGCTACGCATAGCCGCCGCCTCGCTGCTTCGGGACAAAGTGTCCCAAAGTTATCAGTCCGTGATAAAGCACTTCAAGGAGTAGTTGAGCCCGTCCAGCTTGCAGATCAGCCACTCGGCCACGGCGGGCAGACCAAAGGGAGAAACGCAGAACGCGATGATCAGCCCCCGGACTCCCCAAAAAGCATCGCCGCCAACAAACCACGCAAACAAGGCGGTCACGGCACAGAGCAGACACAGAATGTTAAATGCCCACGATGCCAGAGAAAAGATAAATGACAGCACCCCGACTGTGAGGGTCAGAGCCAGAACAAAGGGAGCGGCGATGATTTTCAGAATGATCCGCATAGCTTGATACCTCCTTAAAAAGTTGTTGTTATCCTCTACAATACCATTATAACTCCGTAAAAATGGGACAACAAGGATGCCTTTGGCTTTCCCCACTTCGGGACTCGTCGGCACAAACTGCGCTTGTTCACTTCGGGACAAAGTGTCCCAAAGTTCACCCGCTCCGTTGCGCCTCCTCTCCCCACAAAGTTATCCGACTTTGCGGGGGCCCCATGATCCCCGAAGTCGAGAAAACCGGGGGACGGCACAAGGCCATCCCCCGGACATTCAGAGCGCCGTCACAGCGGAGAGTTTTTTCAGCAGATCGGACAACGGCTCCCACAAAGCCGCATAGTCCTTTTGAAGCTGGGCAATCTCCTCGGGGTAGATACCCCCGTAGGTGTTGGCTTGTATCGCCACTTGATTGAGGTTATTCGCACACCGGCGCTGTAAGGACACCAGCTCCCGGATGTCCGAGAGATCAACATGGAGCACATACCCATTGAGCGCCATTTTACGGACATAGGCGCTCAGGTTGCTGATCCCGGCCTCGGCCATGCGCCCTTGAATAACCTCCATTTCATCGGGGCGTACCCATACATAGATCGGCATACTGCGGATGCGCTTTTTTGTCATCGCTCCTCGCGCTCCCGGCTGCGGCGCTTGTTGGGCGGCTCTTTCACCTTATCCAGCTCCTTTTCCTGTTCCGGGGGCAGAGCCGGGAGCTGGTTGTTCAGAACACCGTCGATCATGTTATAGTTATGCTCGGCGGCGATCTCTGCGCTTTTCATGGGGTTATATCTTTCTTCCATTTTGATCCTCCTATCGGTCGCCCCGGTCGGGGGCTTTTTTCTTGGGGGCAGGATCGCCCCGGTTGGCCTCAGCCAGAGCAGCGGCCTCCTTCATCTGCTGGGCAATCGACCGGGGCCTGTCGCCGCTTTCCCGCCGCAGCTCGGAAATATTGGGTGCGGGACGGAGCTCATAGTCGGACGCCTGTTTTTCCGTCAGCGGTTTGGTGTAGGTCAGATGGCCCCACGCCACAAACGCGCCGCCCTCCACAGGGACACGCTGATCGTAGTTGACGATCTCATCCGGGGCGTTGTGGGGCGGCTTCGGGAATGTGCCGATGTCCACAGGCCGCTGGGTGGAATAATACTTGTAAAGGCCGGGGGCCTCGATCTGCACGATCTTGACCTTGAAAAGCCGCTGGTAGTCCTGCACCCGGTCTGCAAAGTCCTTTTCCATAGCGGTCAGATCGTTCCCGTAGTGCCCCCACTCATATTGACGCTGGCCGTTTTTGTCATCGTAACAGGCCCATGTGACATAGGGGGACGGAGCGGTGGGGTGTTCCCCCAGCGCAAAGCCCCTGCCGTTTTCCAGCATGACGGCCTTCAGAATGGCATAGCCTTGATTTTTGTCCATAGTACCTCCTTACCGTGATATATCCTTTTCCGCTTTCCGGGCAAAGGGCTGGAGCTGATAGGGGCTCTGGCCGTCCTCGGGACGCAGGAAGTCCAGACGAGCCGCCGCCCGGATCGCGTTCTGGTTGAGCTGCCGCTGCCATGCGCCCTGACTGGGAGCCCACTTGAAGCCCTCGGATTTCAGCGCCCGCCGCTGATCCTCCGGGGGCTTTTCATCGAAAAGCAGTTGCAGTCGGTTCTCGGCCTCGTTGATCTTGGCCTCGCCTCCGGGGAAAGTCCAGCCCACAAACTCGCTGCGGTTTTTCAGCTCGTCAATGCGCTGGCGCACCCGGCGGATATTGGCGTTGTTGTTTGTCAGCAGAAAAGAGGGATAAGGCACCGGGTCTTTGCGCCAGTCATTCGCCATAGAGGATTGCAGCCTGCCAATATCCTCGTCGGACAGGCCGGGACAGCCCTCCAAGGTCTTGTGCTTGCGGTAATAGGCATTGACGCTTTTCATGGTGGCTTGCAGCTCCTCCAGCCCCGCCAGCTTCTTTTCCAGCTTTTCCACAGCAAGGTCATCGTCGGCGCTGATCCCGCCCGTACCCACAGACTTAATCTTATCCAGCAGCTTTTCAATTTCCATGTACTCGCCCATATTGCGGTCACGGGCGGCGTTCTGCTTTTCCTTTTTGCGTACCGGGAAATTGCCGCCCCCGGAGATCAGAATAGACGGCACACGGCCATCAATGACATGGGACTCGTTGAGGTTGGCGGCCAGCTTTTTGGCGTAGCGGTCAACCAGCGCATCGATCTTGTCATGGTACATGGGATCGACACGGGCCTTCTGGCGCTCCGCTATGGCATACGCCTCATCCACCATCTGGCGGTAGGCACTTGTAGCCGAGCCGGGCTTGTAGTCGGAAAAGCTGTTCATATCCTTTGCCCGCTTTGCCGCCGCCTCGCTGATTTCATAATACTTCGGCATGGTTCCTCCTTCCAAAACACCATACTTCGGGACACTTTGTCCCGAAGTACAGCGTAAAAATGTTGACAGCATCGGGGCCAAACAGGGGCGGGTAGTAAAAACATACGGCCCACCCCTAAAGCGGCTCCAAAAAGCCTTGAGATACCGGGCTTTTTTCGGGCCTAATTGTCAACAGACCAGCTCCGTTTTTTCTTCATGTGATCCCGCTGCTGGCGGCGGTGGGCTTTCTTGGCACAGGCCGGGGAGCAGTAGCGCGTCCTGCCGTCCGGGAGAAAGACGCTGCCGCAGACCGGGCAGAGCCGGGTTTCCGGGGCGGGGCCCTCGGCGGCCAGCCCAGCCTCCAACACAGGCTCAAGGGGCAGAACGGCCTCCCGGAAGTAGCGGCAATAGGCCCCCGTCCAGCATTTCCCCAGCATATAGCACTCACAATCCAGCGGTAAGCAGCCGTATTCCCGGTCGTAGTTGGCGCACCACTTTGTCACCAGCGCACGGATTTTTCCCTTTTCCTCACGGGTCAGCTCACGGGCCACAGCATCACCTCCCGCCAGCCGGGGGCTTGAGCAAATCCCGGTAGCAGGACATACAGGCGATGCCCCGCCAGTAGGGGCAGCCGTCACAGCGGGAGCCCTTGGGGGCCTTGGGCGTGGCCGGGGGCTGGATATGGGACGGCCTTTTCATCATGGTTTCGTAAGGGCTGTTGGTAAAATTCATACATTGTCCTCCTCGGGTTCGGGATCGTCCTCGTCCCACGGAGGGCCGTCATCCTCAAAATCGTTGTAAGCGTCCATCTCTTCCTCGTAGTCATCCTCGGGCGCGGCGGCCTGCTGGTGCTTGGGGCGGTAAATCTTGAAATACCACCCGGCCCCGCCGCCAATGGCGAAGATGGCAAGCACAAGGAACAGCGAGCCCAGCCCGCCTTTTTTCTCGGGTTCCTCGGGCTCCGGCTCCGGGGTAGGTTCGGGTTCGGGAGCTGTGCCAGCACATTCGCCCATGTTGACGGAGCAGACGGGGCAATCGGTATGGATGGCACCCACCGCACATTTATCTCCACAGGTGCAGGCGGGCGGCTCACCGCCAGCGGCCTCCATAGCGGCCAGCAAATCGGCCTCGTCCACCACGCTGAAAAAGTAGGTCTGATACTGTTCTTCCTCCTCGTTCACCGGCTTGTCATAGTCGATGACGATATAGAAAGTGCTGCCGCTGCTGGTCTGGACGGTGATAAACTGCTTGTTGGTGTGCTTGTCATAGAGCAGATCACGGGTCACAAGGGAGCCCTCCTCAGAAAAGCCCTCGCCGGGCTCCACCGGGTCAAGCCCCTCCCAGTTCACGCCCCCGGTCTGCTCGGGGGGCGTGGTTTCCTCGATGTACTCGTCGCCGCCCCCGGCGTAGGCCGTGACGGAAAAACCGCATAAAAGAACGACGGCACAAAGCGCCGTCGTCAGCAACCTAAATCCTCTTTTCATTCCGCCACCTCCATTTCCGGGTAAGCAGACTTCGGGACACTTTGTCCCAAAGCTGCCTTGCCGCCGTTCTGGATGGACTGGAGCAGCAGGGGCAGATCGGTGAGGGAAATGCTCATGCCTCGCACGATGTCCACGATCTCGCTGTTTTCCGCCTCCAGCTTTTTCTGCTCCAGCTCCTTCAGCCGGGTCTGCTGTTCGGTGATCTTGGCCTTGACCTTTTCGATCTCGGCCTCGATTTTTGCGCTTTTGCTGATTGCCATATTCAAAAATCCTCCTTTGTCAATAAAGTTTGCCGTAGGCATATAGATGGGACTGCCAATAGCTGTTGTTCAGATTGGCGTAACTGATGGGATCGCCGCAATGGAGCATCCAGCCATCGCCCACATAAATGCCGCAATGGGAAACGCCCGGGGTGTCATAGGTTCCCGTGAAGAAAACCAGATCGCCGGGCTTGGGGTTATTTGTCCGGGTGGAAATGTTGTAGAGCCCCTGGGCTCCCAGCCGCCCGAAGTCCCAGCCGCATTGATTGTAGACATAGCTGACGAAGCCGCTGCAATCAAAGGAAGTGTTGGGATTGGAGCCGCCCCACACATAGGGGAAGCCCACATATTTTTCCGCCTCTGCCAGAATAGCCGCAAAGGTTTCATCGGCCAGATATTCCTCCGGGATGTCATGCTCCGGGGGCGGGTTGGTGTACTTGGGCACATAGCCGGACTCCGGGAACAGGTCGGGGCGGTTGCCCAGCGTAGCCATATAGAGGGCATACCGGGAAAGCTGTTCCTCGGTCATCATGTAGATCGGCACATGGGAGAGGTTGAAGTTTTCCAGCGTCACATAGCAAATGTAGTAGTTATAGGGCACCTGCACCGTGTAGGTGTTGCCCTCGCTGTCCGTCCGGGTTTCTGTCCGATACCGCACCTCCACCACCACATCCTCGGTGAGAATGTACTGGCGGTCAAACAGGCTTTGAAGCGTACCCTGCACCTCGTCCACCGTCCACGCCCCCTCATGGAGCGCCGAGAGCATGGAGATCAGCACATAGGGGTCGTGCTCAATGTCATCGAGGTCAAAATAATATTCGTCGTAATCGTGGGTGGCCTCGTAGGTGTCGAGGTACTCCTGCAGCTCGGCCTCCAATGCACAATAGGCGGCCTCGGCCCCCAGCATATCCCCATCCTCGGACGGATAGGTGCTGGCGGCCACCGCTCCCACAAGGCCGTTGCCCACCGACGCCATAGAAGAAACGCAGGACTGGAGGGAGAAGATCAGCAGACAGCAGGCCAGCGCAATGATCACGCCCACGGGATGCCGCTTGACGAAGCCCCACGCCCGGACAGCCAGCCGCTCCGTGGTGACAGCCGTTTTCTCGGCGGCCTTGGCTCCATGCTTGGCGGCCTCCCGCGCCTGTTTCGCATACTGCTTTTGAATGTGCCGCTTTTGCAGATACCGGGAGATCACGCCTTGATCCAGCTCGGGGTGTTCCAGAGCCGCCGCCCGGAACTGATAATCCGCCGTGGCCTTGATATGCCTGGCCTCGGCCTTGCGGACTGCTTTTGCCGGGTGTTCCCGGATGGCCTTTTTTACATGGCGGGTTCCGTGCCGCAGAACGGACTCGCCCACCAGCTCGGAGCGGTGAGCGCCCTCGGTGCCCACATTTTCATGCTCCACCTCATAGATTTTCCCATGCACAAAGCCATGCACACCGCCCAGCGCCGCCCGGCCCGCACGCTTCACGGGGCCGGGACGCTTGGGCGGTTTCTGTTTTGCCAGCTTGCCCCGGGCCTTTTCCAGCTTTTCACCCCGCTTTTCCATGCGGAGCTTGGACTCCGCCGCCTGTTCCTGCCGGCTCTTGTGTCGGAACTTAGACTTCGGGACACTTTGTCCCGAAGTGCCCTTACTCGTCTTTTCGCTCATGGGCCATATCCTCCGGGCGGGTCGTCAGCAGATCATAGATCTCACCGCGAGGGAAACGATCCACAAAAGGAATGGTGGTGTTGCCGTAGAACAGCAGCCCCTCGCCGGAATTGGAGTGGGTGATGTAGGAAAGCTGGTGCTCGGAAATGCCGAGCTGCTTCGCCAAAATCGCCCGGTCGCTCTGTGCCTGTGACAGCAGGATCATAAAGTCGGTATTATCCAGAATGTTCTCGATCTCCAGACTGGCCAGCAGGTTCTTTACATTTTGCGTCAATGCCGACGGGACGCAGCCCCGCTTACGCAGGGTACGCCAGAGCAGAACGAAATAACTGGCCGTGAGGGGGTCACGGAGCAGCACATGGAACTCATCGAAGTAGCACCATGTCGCCACGCCGTTTTCATAATTGGTATTCACCGCCGCCGTGACAAACTCATTGGTAATGTGCATGGCGATCTTGCGGAGGTTTTCTCCCATCCCCTTGATGACGATGCACACCACGCGGGAATTGAGATTGACATTGGTGGGGTGATTGAACAGGTTGAGGGAGCCTGTGCAGTAGAGCTCCAAAGCGGTCGCCACACGGCGGGCCTCGGGCTCGGGCTGGCGCAGAAGCTCCTCATACAAATCTTGAAGCAGGGGCGTTTTCGCCGTTTCCAGCCCCAGCGCCACTTCCCGGTAGACCAGACGCACACAGCGGTCAATGACGGTCTTTTCAATAGGCTGCAATCCCTCCTTGCCGCCCACCACCAGCTCACACAGGGAAAGTAAAAAGTCCGCCTTCATGGAAAGCGGGCTGTCCTCGTCGCTGATCCCCATTTGAATATCCATCGGGTTGATATGGTTGGGGCTGTCCGGGGCGATCTCAATGACCTGCCCGCCCAGCCGCCGCACCAGCGGGGCATATTCGCCCATTGGGTCTACAATGATTATTCGATCCTGCGGGATGGTCAGAAACACATTGAGCAGCTCCCGCTTGGCGGCGAAGCTCTTGCCCGAGCCGGTGGAGCCGAGATACAGGCCGTTGGCAGATTTCAGCTTTTTGCGGTCAGCCATGATGACATTGTGGGAAAGAGCGTTCATGCCGTAGTAGAGAGCCTGCCCACCCATGCGCAGCTCCCTTGTCATAAAGGGAATGAAAATCGCCGTGGAGCTGGTAGTCATGCCCCGCTGGATCTCCAGCCCGTTATAGCCGAGAGCCAGCGAGGAAACAAACGCCTGCTCCTGCTGCCAGTCCAGCCGCTTCAAGGCGCAGTTGTACTTCTGCGCGATGCCGCCCACGGTAAACACATCGTTTTCCAGCCGCTGGCGGTTGGGAGCCATGTTCACCACCGTAAAGGTCAGCAGGAACATTCTTTCATTCCGTGACTGGAGGTCGGCCAGCAGCTCGGCGGCGTCCTTGGAAAAGGTAATGAGGTCGGGGGGCAAAATCTCTATGTCGTACCCTGCCCGGAC
>OJQT01000640.1_pt1 | contig 15993 bp, 7 predicted proteins | sample 1598771 | NCBI WGS metagenome assembly OJQT01 (sample SAMN03922517, study PRJEB24848) | human gut metagenome | isolation source: stool sample | host: Homo sapiens | place: Germany | collected 2010-02
TTCCTGCGTTCATTCCCACCAGACTGCCGCCAGCGATATTCTTTTTGGGGTTTATTTCTATGATCACGTTGCCCGTGGCATAGCAAGCGGTCAGGGTGGCACTCGAATTCGTCTGACCTGCCACGCCGCCGACATCGACCGTTCCCTTCACTGTGGCAGAGGAACTGCATCCGGTGATGGAACCGCCTATTTGAACACCCACCACACCGCCGACATACACCGTGCCGCTGACGTTGCCCGACACCGAGCAGTTTTCAATGGTGCCCCAGCTAGATCCTACCACGCCGCCAATACTGCCGCCATATATTTGATTGCTTGTTATCTGTACGCCCTCCATCACCACGTTCTTCACCGTACCAGCTCTATTGAGCCAGCCGAACAGACCCGCAAATTCGTCATTTGTCGTAAAGGTCAGCCCCGTAATGGTATGGCCGCCACCATCGAAGGTGCCTTTGTATGAGTTGTCGTAGTCTGTGCCTATCGGCGTCCAGGCTTTGCCGGTGAGGTCAATGTTTTTGTCGAGGGTAATGTTTATGTCGGTCTTACCTCCGTTCACTAATTCGGCTATATTCATCAGACCGTCGGCGTTATAGACCGTGTAGCTGCCGTCGTCCTCTATGATATAGCCTCTTGCCGTAGCGAGGGAGACGGTGTAGGTATATTCACCGCCCGCCTGCCAGTCGGTAGCATTCTTCATCTTATAAACTAAGGTCTTGCCGTTAGTGAAGGTGCAGGTAATGAAGGCCGTGCCAGCTGCCACACTTTGCGGGGCTACGATGGCGGTGTAGGTGTTGCTGCCCTTGTCATACGGGACGATTATATCCGGGTTGCCGCCTTCGGTGGAGAGACCCGTCAGCTGCACGGATGCCAGCCCCTCGGTGTTGTCCGTCAGAACGATGGTCACCCGCGCCGTGCGGTGGGTGAAGCGGAGCGTGGGGCTGCCGTAGGTCACCGTCTGCCCGTCGGCTACGATGAGGTCGCTGCCCTCAAAGTCTTTCTGGGCACTTTGGTTGGCTTTTACCTTTACCGCAGGTGGGGTTGTCTCGCCAGCGGTGTAGGGCCACCACGCCGTGACGGTGATGTCGTTGTGGTTGGTCCAGTAGTACGGGTCGGTGGAGGTCAGCGTGGCGCTGGTGGGGTCGGCGGTGGAGGGCGTCACGTTGTACGTCTTCACCGTGCCGTCCATCAGAACTGCCACGCTCTGCACACCCGTCCAATTGCCATCCGCGGGGGCACGGGTGCCGACGGTGGCTGTCGCGGCGGGATTCAGTCCCGTGGCGGTGAAGACGATGGATGTGCCTTCCGCCCCTTCCGGTAGGAAGCCCGCTTCGTCCTGCGTGCAGGCGGCAAGGGCGAACAGCAGGGCGATGGCTGCGAATATATGGATGTTTGTTCGTTTCATGATGCGTGTTGTTTAGGGGTTGTTATTGTTTCTTTTCAGTACGGGCAGGCCGTCGGTGCCGAGTGCCCACTGGTAGTCGTTGCCGGTGAGGGCGGGGTTCATGCCGTCGACGGCTGTCTGCCATTTCGCGGTCGCACCGTCCACCTTCGTGGCATCTACCGTTCCTCCATGATTACGGAATACTCCTTGCCCGGCATTGCCTCCCCAATAACAGGAAGTTATAGTATTGTAGTTATAACGCACTATTGCTCCAGATTCATACTCTTTCAATGTGCCGTCGAACCAGCAAGCGGTGATACTGCCATAATTTAAATCGGCTATACCACAAGTTCTACCATATGCAGAAATTTTTCCCGTCACAGAGCAGGCAATGATTTGACCCTCATTTTGCTCCACTATTCCAGCTGCTGATCCACTACTGCCATACAGATTCACATCTATGAGTTGTAGGTTCTTTATCACACCACGTACATTTAATAACCCAAAAAGTTCAGTAGTCGCTGCTGAAATGTTTAATCCCGTAATGCGGTGTCCCTGCCCATTAAAGACGCCGGAGTAGCCAGGCCATGTGCCTATCCGTGTCCAATCCTTACCCGTCAGGTCTATGTCGGCGGTGAGGGTGCAATTTATCGATTCGTCCTTTTGTGCGGCTTTGTTCCATGCCAGCAGGCCGTCAGCGTTATAGACCATGTAACTGCCGTCGTTCTGTATAGAATAGCCCAAATCCTCGGCTGCGCCGCTCTCGCCGCCGCCGTCAACCCAGCTGCCGATGGTGCAACCCTCTAACGTCAGGCCGGTGGTGTTCACCTTAACGGTATATTTATAGCGGCTGCCCGCTTCTAATACGACGTTGTTCTGCGGACGGAAGTAGAAGGTGCCGCCGCCGAGTTCCACCTTGACGAACGGTTTGCCTGCCGCAACGGTCTGCGGGGCGGTCAGTGCCTCGTAGGTGTTGCCGCTTGCGTTGTAAGTCTTGATGGCGGTCGGGTTGCCGTTATCGGCGGACAGGCTCACGAGGCTCACCGTGGCACCGGCGACGCTCGTGAATCCCGTGCCGGGCTTCAGTTCGATTGTCACGCGTGCCGTGCGGTGGGTAAATTCAAGAGTCGGGTTGTTAAATTCCACCTTCCGGTTCTCAGCAGAGATGAAGTCGCTGTTCTGGAAGTCAGCCAATTTACTTTGGTCTTCGGCCACCTTCACGGCAGGCATCTGTGTGATGTCGGCATTGTCGAAGGGCCACCATGCCGATACGGTAATCGGGTCGCGGCTGGTCCAGTAGTGCGGGTCGTTCTCGCGTGAGAGCGTGGCACTCTTGAAATCGGTAGAAGCCGTTACGGTGTATTCCTTTACCGCATCGCCCAACTTGAGTGCCACGGAAGTGACGCCCTGCCAGTCGCCGTCCACAGCGGCACGGGTGGAAGGGGCTGCCAGCGGCGTTGCTTCTACGGACAGTCCGGTGGCACGGATGACGACGGGGTATTCACCTTCGGGCAGACGGTTATCGCCAGCAAGTTCGTCCTGCGTGCAGGCGGCGAGGGCGAACAGCAGTGCGGTGGCTGCGGGGATAAATAATCTATGTCTCATAATTCTTCATTCTAATCGATTAATTATTAACATCCTACAGGTCAGCACCCACATCTCCACCGTCTATATCGTTCCACTTTGCAATGGTGGCTTCGCTGACTTCAAGGACTTTGTTGCGTACCTTGACGGTATAGGTATAGTTGTTGCCCGCCAGCAGTGCGCCATCGGGCATGGTGAGTGTGGCATGATATTCCTGACCTTTGTAATTCACAACCAACGGCAGGGATGCAACTGTCTGCGGGAAGAGGATGATCGATGACGTGAGATTGCCGTCTGCCAGATTCATGGTCAGTTCTCCGGTCTGTGCCCCGTTGTCTGCGGTGGCAATACCGTCGGCCGTGTTGAACGTACCGGTGAGTAACAATCCGTCCAGCGTGTAACGTTCAGGCTTGACCACGCTGAAATTCACGCCGTCGCCCGCCTCGAAGGTAAGGGTTATCTGGCTCATGCGGTGGTGGAAGGAGTTGTCTTCACCGCCTTTGGCGGTTTTGTCGGTGAAGCTTACTACCGGGTTGTTTTTGTCTCCCGTGGCTCCTGAAGCAAAGAGAAAGTCGATGGCAGGTTGGTTCTGCTGCGCCGTGGCATCGGTCGTGGCTGTGAGGATGCCTCCCACCGCGTTGTACGGATAGTAGGCGCGGAAAGTATGGGTCTTTGTATCTTCGATATAGATAACCTTTCCTTCTGCCTCAAATTTCCCGTTTTTCAGGATGAAAGGCACGTTGCCGTACTGGGAATCGTTGCCGATGTCGGTGATGCCGATACGGTCGCCGCCAGTCCAGGTGGTTCCGCTGGCGCGGGTGGCGGGGGCGATGTTGGCGGTAAACTGGGCGGCCACGGGGTCACCGTTCAGGTTCTCGTTGTCGTTGTTGCAGGCTACCAGTGCGAGGGCGAGCATCGCAAGTGCAAAAAATCTTGTCTTCATTATATTCTGTTATTATATTAGTTAAATTCCATTTCAATAATTGCTGCACCTTAGCAAAATCAAAGCAAGCTTTGCTTCTGCGTTCGGTTTGCTAATTATTTACAAATCGGCATTTACATCATCACCTTTCACTTCTTCCCAGCCGTTGATTTCGGCTCCGTCCACTTCCATGCCTTCGGGAGTCTCAACCAGCGTTCCGCCGAGGGTCAGCGATTCGCCCTTTCCGGTGTTGAACCCCTTGAGGGCTTCCGTGATGTCGCTTTTCAGCGTCGTGGGGGTCGGGTTGCCATCCGCATAGCGGATTTCACCCGTCAGCAGTTGTTCCGTGCCGGTCACACCCAGCAACCGCACCGTGGCTTTCCACTTGCCGGCATCGTCACCTTCGGTTATCTTGGTGAAGGGCAGCACGACGTTTGAAGCGGCTCCGTAGGTATCGGTAGCGAAATCGAGAGTTCTGGCTGCACCCGTCAGATGGGCAACAATCTCCGTGATGCGTCCGGCGGCATCCCCCGTCGGTTTGATGATAAGCGTCAGTTCGCGTACCTGCTGCTTCATTGCGGCGGTCAGCGGATAGTCCTTGTCTTTCTCGATGCTCACCTGTTTCGTATAGGTGAAGAACCATCCCGGGGCATTGTTCACAAAGGCATCCGTTCCTGCCCGGTTTCCCGTGGCTGCGGCAATGGTGGCGGTGGTACCATTTACCATGATTCCTTCAGCAGGGTTCCACACCGCAAGGGTGTAGCTGCCCGGAGCAAACAGATGGTTGGGGGCATGGGTGGCGGAAGTCTCCGTACCCGTATAGTCACCCATGGTAACCGTCCATGTGGTAGGTATGTCGATACCCTCACCGCGTGCCGACCAGTCGGCTGTCACCGCAATCTTCCCATAGTCGGGATGCGGCGTGTCATAAAGCGTGTCCTTCACGCAGGAAGAGAGCAGCACGGCGGCTGCCATTCCTACCATATTTATATATTGTCTTGCTTTCATACTCTATTCCTCCGTATTAGAATAACTTCCATACCAATGTCACACCGGCGTTGATGGGGCCACACCAATTTTTTGTCTCGTTGCCACAGCGCACGCGCACACCATCGATGACTTCATATTTTTCGAAATCGGCATTCAGGTAGCCCAAACCGAGGTTGAAATCAAGATCTAATGCCTTGTTTAGTCGCAGCTGATAGCCGGCGGTGATGCCGCCACCCATCAGGTCGCCCTGCTTGCCTGTTTCGGAAAGCTTGTAGTTGAACTGTCCAGCCTTGAACATCGCGCCCAGATGCCAGGCTTTCTTCTCACCCATATAGTAACGTACTTCCGGAGCCACTTCCCAGAGTGCATAGCGGCGGTCTTTGTCACTCCAGCTCCAAGAAGTCCACGAGCCGTTTACGGCAATGCCCCACGATGGACAGATGCGCCATTCAAGTCCTAAATCTGGTGTCAAGGTAGCCCAGCGCAGCAGGTTGGCACGCAGGGAGAGATGATAATCAGTTGTGATTTTGGTTTCCGACAGCGTGTCGGCAAGTGTATTTTGTTGAGCGGTTTTCTCGGCTTCTGCCTTTTCAGCGGCAAGTCGGGCTTCTTCCGCCTTGCGCTGCTCTTCGGCAAGCCGTTCCTGCTCGGCACGCTTCTCGGTTTCTAAGCGTTCGGCTTCCGCCTTGCGTCGTGCTTCTGCTTCCGCATCCGTCACGGCAGTTCCCTTTACCGGTACCGTCAGGCGCACGGTGACAAAATCACCCTCAGTCGCATGGTTGCGGGTAATGAAATTCTCCTCTTTTATTTCCGCACGGATAATCAGTTCGGATTTCACACGGTTGGCACGGATCTTCGCCGTGGCAAGGTTCTCGGCTTCACTGCCCAGTGAATTACAGTAGCCGTCAACCAATAGCGGCAGCTTGCCGTCAAGAATTGTGGTTTTGTTGTTTTCGATACATTCCAACAGACGGGCAAGTTCCGTGTCATTGCCATTCCAAGGCACGTAGAACATGTCCTTCTGCGGAACGAACCGGAAGGTGTAGGTCGTGTCTGCTTTCTGCTGCGCAATGACAGGAAAAGTTACCGTCATCAGCCACAGAAACAGGGTAAGAAAAGTGATTTTTCTGCTCATATAAACTTGAATTTATTATCTTTGTCTTCTCCAAAGGTAATAAATGCCATTCAGCGCCCAAAATATTACAAAAACTTTTTCTGTTGAAATACAGCGTTTTATAAAAAATAGTCGTTTGAGCACTTTTCAAATTGTCGTTAGAGCACCTTTTTGTCGAATTAGCACTTTTTTTTGTCGTTTGAGCACTTTTTGGAAATGGGTTTCTGAGACCTTTTTCATCGGCTTTTTACCACACAAATTATTCCAGATTTGCTTTTTTCCACTTGCCAGGCGTACATCCTTCCTTCTCGGTAAATGATTTGATAAAGTTACTGCGGGAAAGAAAACCGGAAGACTCAGCCAGCTTCTGTATATTGATTTCCGGATGCTCCTTCAGTATGTTTTTCGCATACTCCAACCGGAGACCGGTTATCCATTCGCGGAATGTCATTTTATACGTAGTCTTGATATAAGCGGAAAGATAGGTACGGTTCGTATGAAGTATTTCGGACAGTTCTTTTATGGTAAGTCCCTGCTTGACATAGCCGTCCGTCTTTATCCAGTTGTCCACCTTCTCTATAATTCCTGTATAGGACACTGGTATTTCCTCTTCTGAAACCATTTCGGGTTCAGTTCCCGAATTTGTCAGAAGTTCTTCTTCAGATTGTATATCCTGCTCAAAAGCATTTTCCACCTGTTCATAGAACAGCAGGTAGTTCTGATAGCTGTAGAAAAGATAGCAGTAGAACGGTATTGACGACAAAATCCAGATAAAAACATATTTGTCTGGCAGAAATGTCAGCAATCCGCATCCGACACCGAAGATAACAGCCCAATAAGTGAATATGGAAAGCCATTCGATATATGCGCCTATATCATCCGCCTGAGTTTCATTGAAAATTCGAATGGCTCTACGATATGCAACTATGACTCTGCGAGCTAGAACGACTCCAAAAACAACTAACCAGACAGCTAAAGCAAATAAAGAGATTTTTTGTATGATTCCGCTTGGCACCAGGAACACCACAACTCCGGAAAGAGTTGAGAATATAATCCATAAAATGATATGTGTCCACACACGCCGTTTGGTAATGTAAAAACAATCAAGCAACATTATCAATGCCGAACTGAACAAAGAATAGCACAGGAAGTATGTGGACATGTTCATCAATATGGAAGAATCCGCATTTTTGAATCGAATACCAAAGAAGAAATGTACCGAATAATTTGCCGAAAGCAGCAGCATAGCTATACCCATAATCTGTCGGGAGCGGAGATAATTCTTGAAAATTTTCTTTTCAGGAGTCTTTGCAAACAAAAAATAAAAGCCGAAGAATAACATCAACGGCAGTGCGGCACAAAGTGAAAAACTGTATATTGATGGTTCCATTGTTATGCTTATTTGATTTTGATACAAAGATACGTCTTTTCTTCACAAATAGACACATAATCTATGATTTAACGTTATAGATTCGGTCATATTAGATTGAATAAATTATTAGAATTAAAGCCAGTGGTGAAAAATTCAACCACTGGCTTTTTCTGTCAAGACTTCGATATTAAAGTTTTACACCTTTGGATTCCGATAAATCGGGTCTCCCTATAATTAAATGACTGCGTACAAAGTCCACGTGCGGGCTTTCCGGCTGTTGTTCCGGCTGTTTTTTCTCGTTGCCTTGCCGGTTCTCTTCCGTGTTTTCCTGAGTCGGAGGAGCCAGCTCAAGCTGTATCTTGCGGTCCAGTGCGGCGAGTTCGGACTTCAGCTGTTTCAGCTCGTCCTCCTTCTTCCACACCTTGCCCGCTATCTCCTGCAACTGCGGAATCTCCTTTTCCAGCACTTCGTTCTTAGACTTGTACTGGTCGATGATGGTCGGAATCCTCTCCAATGCGTTCAGAAAGTTTCGTGCGGCAGCAATCGGGTCTGCCATCGCCAGATGCCCGTTGTTGTAGGTGTACTTGTAGTTGCCCTCCACCACGAAGCGGTTGTCGGTGAACTCCAGACCTTCTTTGAGTGTCCTCTCGCTGACCACCTTTATCGGAAAGCCGTAAAGTTCCCCGACAGCCTTGTACAGTCCACCAGTCGTGGCGTTCTTGGCGATTTCCTGCAAACGCTTACCGATGACCTTCTCATCCGTTGAATCCACGCCGTCCACCTTGACAAGATTAAGGCGGCTGCCTTCCTTATCAGTCTGCACAACGGAAAGAAAACGGTTCCAGTCTTCCGTCATGGCTTCGATGAAAGCCGTGTTGTTGCGCAGTTCTCCCGTCTTGGATTCCAGCTTGAACTCCGAATCGCGCTTGCCCTTGTTGAACGACTTGCGTTCCCCTTCGAGCGAGGCGATACGCTTCTCTAATTTCGCCTTATCCAAAAGGTCGGTATTGCCGGAGAGCAACGCCATATACTCCGAGAAGTTCATACCCGATTTTTCGTCCATTGCTCCCTCGTCGATGATACGTGCGCCCATCGCTCCACTTTTGAGCTGCGATATGAACGTCTGCTTGCAGTGCAGCAGATTGAACTTGTAGCTGTCCAGCGACTTTTCCACCGCGTAGATGATGACATCCACGTTGTTCTCGGCAAAATGCTTGGCAATCTCGTTCCCGGCTCTAACACCCCGTCCGTCACGCTGTTGCAGGTCGGACGGTCGCCACGGTGTATCAAGGTGATGGATGGCGACACATCTTTTCTGCGCATTCACGCCCGTTCCGAGCATACTTGTGGAGCCGAACAGCACGCGCACCGTCCCGGCGTTCATGGCATCTATCACCGCCTTACGAGCCTTATCCGTCTTACACTCCTGAATGAAGCGCACCTCACTTGCCGGTATGCCGTAATCCTCCACCAACTTGCGTTTTATCTCGCTGTACACGTTCCATCCTTCCCCCGGCTGATATGTCCCCAAGTCGGAGAACACGAACTGCGTACCCTTGTGCGCCTCGTACTTGTGGTAATACTCTGCAATCATCTTGGCACAATGGCTTGCCTTGTTGTCGGGATGGTCCTCGTAGTTCGGGTCTATCATGCGCATATCAAGAGCCATCTTTCTCGCGTAGTCGGTGGCGATGAGCATCTTCGCCTTTTCCTCCGTTTCCGACAGGGGTAACCTGCCAAGCAGAGTGGCATCGCCGGTTTTGGCAAACTGCATCAGCTTCTGTATGAAGTCCTCCTGCTCCGGTGTGGGCGGTATGTGGTGCAGTATCTCATTCTTGTTTGGTCTGTCCACACCTACATCCTCCGCCGTGCGGTAGTCGGTAATCTCGTTGTAGAAGGCGGCAAGCTCCGGCACCTTGATGAAATAGCGAAAACGCTCCTTCTGAACGATATTGTTCGTTACGTTGAACTCAAAATCGGTCGTCTTTTTGGCGAAGATGGCAGCCCAAGCATCGAAACAGCGGATGTCCTGCCGTTCCAGTTCGTTGGGGCGCAGGTATTTGAAGAGCAGGTACAGTTCCGTCAGACTGTTGGAAATGGTCGTGCCCGAAAGGAACGTAGCCCCCAAGTCCTTGCCCGTGCGTTCCTGTATGGTACGGATGGCAAAGAGCATATTCAGGGCCTTCTGGCTTCCTTCCGAGTTTCCCAATCCCGCCACACGGTCATGACGGGTGTTGAAAGTCAAGTTCTTGAACTGGTGACTCTCGTCAATGAAGATGTGGTCGATGCCCATCTGCTTGAAGTCCACCACATCATCCGTGCGGGACTTGATAGCGTGTTCCACCTTCTCCAGCTTCGCCACAAGGTTGTGCTTGCGCTTCTCCAGCCCTTTCAGCATCGCCCGCGACACGTTCTTGCCCTGCTGCCGCAAGACTTCGAGGTTTTCCTCCACCGTGTCAAGCTCCGCCTGCAGGATGCGCTGCTGCAACTCCGGTGACTGCGGTATCTTGCCGAACTGGTCGTGCGACATGATGACGCAATCGTAATCGTTATTTTTGATGTTGTTGAAAAAACGCACGCGGTTGGCGGTCGAGAAATCCTTTTCAGAAGCGTAGAGAATCCTCGCATTGGGATATGCCGCCTGATAGGTGGCGGCAATCTCCGCCACATTCGCTTTCAGCCCGATAATCATCGGCTTGTGCGCCAAGTTCAGACGCTTCATCTCATGTGCCGCTATGCACATTATCAGCGTCTTGCCGGTTCCCACCTCGTGGTCGCAGATCCCGCCGCCGTTCTGTTTCAGCATCCAGACGCAATCCTTCTGCGACGGGTAAACGCTCTTGATTCCCCGGCTTGCCAGCCCTTTCAGGTTGAGGTCGGGAAAAGTCTGGTGCGAGCCGTCATACTTCGGGCGCACGAAACAGTTGAACTTGCGGTTATACATCGTCGTGAGCCGTTCCTTGAACTGCGGCGACTGTTCTTCCAGCCATTCGGAGAACCCGTTACGGATTTCGTCTATCTTCGCGTTGGCGAGCTGTATGCCCTCGCTGTCGCGTACCTTGATGTCGTTGCCGTTCTCGTCCTTGCCGATACTTTTCATCATGTCGGGGCAGGTGTTGTGCAGGGCGTGCTTCAACAGGTGCATACCGTCATAGTTCCGGTAATAGCCCTTTACTAAAAACTCGTCCGTGATCTTCATGGTGCGGTAGCCGCACGCCACGGAAAACTCGTCCATGCTTGCGGAGTAGGCTATTTTCACGTCCGTGTCGAAAAGGTGGCTCATGTAGGCGGCATACACGCCCGTGGGAATCCAGCGTTCCCCGAAATTGAAGTCGAGGTCTTCAAAGGAGATGCGCTGCGGTTCGGCCTCCTTCAATGCCTCCCACGCCTGTTTCACCTCCGGCATCCGCTCACTTTCGGGATTGTCCTCCATCCAGCCCTCTATGCGTTCCGCCTTCTCTATCACGTTCCCCGCGATGAAGCGGTCTTTGATTTCGTAACCGGTTACGAGCGGGTTGTAGAAGATGCGCCCCTTGAGGGCACCAAGCAGTTCCTCTTCCGTAGTGTCGGTTATCTCCTGCATATAGCCGAGATTGACCGTGCCGAACTTGTTGAGCGATGCGGACAAGGCTTCTTCGGGAGAGCCTGCATTGACACGGCTCTCCACCGAGAAGGAAACGGGACGGTCGAAGATGTCCGCCTTGACAAACTTGCCGTCCTCCGCACGTTCCAGCGAAAGGATGTCGCGCCCTCCGGCATCCATCATCACCAGTTTCACGTTCTGTCTGGCGTTGAGGTTACCGTAACGCATGACAAACTCATCGTAGTAGGTGTTGAGATACCCGCGCTGCGGTTTGTGTTCCGTATGGTTCTCCGTCTCGTGGCTATACAGACGTTCGTAAGCGTCACGGAGCGATATATACAGCATCGCTTTCTCTTTTTGATAGCCACGGAGGTCGAGCGGTTGGAAGGTCGCACCGTAAGGCGTGAGGTCTTTCAGGTAACCGAGATTGCGTGAAGCATCCAGCACCATCGAGCCGTCACGGTGGTGTGGCTCCAGCAGGCCGTTGAACGGACGGGGAGAAAGGTCCATGACTTCCTCCTTCGGCTTTTCCGTTTCAAGTTCCGGGAACAGGGAAGTGGCAACCGTTTCGGAAGTAGGCACAACTTCTGCCAGTGTTTCAGGTTGCTTTATTTCTTCCGTTTGTTCCGGCTTTTTATCCATATTGTCCGAAGAAGGCGCAAAAGCAGGGTTCAACGTGTCTTTGATACCCATCTTTTTCAGTTGTTCCTGCCTGTGCCGTTCTGCCTCAAGCCGTAGGGCCTTGCGCCGTTCCGCTGTCAGACTCATCATTGTCTCATAGAAGCCGTTGATGGGAGGATTGGTTTCCCAATCCAGAGTGGCGTAAATGTCGTCCGGGTCGTTTGGCTTTTCGGCATTTTCCGGCTTTTCTTCCTTATTACCGTTTACCGGCTTGGCGGCTTCAACGGGTGGAGTAACTTTGACCTGCGGTTTAGGCGTGGACGGCATAGGCTTCGGCTTGCTTTCCTTTTTCGCTGCCTTTTTCTTTTTTGCCGGTTCCTCTATGGGCATACCCCAAAGGTCGAGCAGGGTAAGCTGCACGGCTGACGAATGGTTGGGTTGGCGCGGCTCAATCTCCGGCTTTTCCTCTATGGGCTGTGCCTGCGGCTTCTCCACTCCCTTGACAGGCTCAATTACAGAAACGGGGGCTATTACAGAAGGTGATACCTTTTCTGTTTTCGGAGCAGGTTGCACTTCCGCAGCCGTGCTTTCCTCCTTTGTCGGATGCAGGCTGTGTTTCTCATACAGTTTCCTGTCAAGTTGTTGCAGTTCTATTTTCAGATGCTCCCGCAAGTCTTCCGCCAGTTGTGCGATGTCCCCACGGTGCAGGAGTTTATAGGCTGGTTTCCCGTATGGGTCGGTACTTCTGATCAAATCCGTGTGTGAAAGCGAGCCGATGCTCCATACATACCCATTTACGGAAGTGCCGATAGGGGTCTGTTCGGTCTGCACGAAGAGTTTTTCGTTGTAATACAGTTCACCATTCTTTCCGCTGTTCTTTTGCAGGATAATCAGGTCGCTGCCCACCTCCGTTCCCGCGTTATCCGTAAAGAGGTTGTTCGGCAGGCGGGCTACGCCCACCAGATTGGCATGGTTCATCATATACTCGCGTATGGGCGCGTTAGTCGGGGCATCCAGTACCCCCTGCGAGGTGATGAACGCCACGATTCCGCCTTCACGCACCGCGTCAAGGCTTTTCAGGAAAAAGTAATTGTGTATCGTCCGTGCCGCCGAGAGCCTTGCAGGATCCTTGCTGCCCGAAAAATCCGGGTCGAACACCGCCACATCGCCAAACGGTATATTGGAGACAGCCAAATCAAAATGGTTCATGAACGGCTTTTCTATCTTCTCGAAGCCCTGTACCCTTACTTTCTGTCCGGGATGCAGGTGCTTCAGTATCTTGCCCGTCATCAGGTCTTTCTCAAAAGCCATGATGTCCGCGTCCGGTCTGTTCTCCAGCACGGCGTCCACGAATGCACCGACACCTGCCGACGGCTCCAGCACCCGGTCGGGACGGATGCCGTGTTCATGCAGCACGTCCGCGATGGTCCCAGTTATCTCCGGCGGGGTATAGAAGGCGGTCAGCACGGACTGCTTCATGGCATCCATATACCGTTTGTACTCCGTCTCGTCTTTTGTGTTCTCCCGCAGCAACCTGTGCAGTTCCACGGTAGGGGCAAACAGTTCGAGGTCGGACTTCGCCCAGTGGACGGCATCCGTCAGTTCCCTTGCAGGGTTGAGTATGCTCTTCAGTCCCCCGAAACCGCAATAACGCTCTAACAAGAGCCGTTCGCGTGCGGTGGGTGTGCGCTGTTCCCTGTCAAGGAGGAATGCCGTCCGTATCGCCTCGATGTTGTCCCGCAGCCTCTGTTTGCGGTTAAACGCCATACTCTTCGATATAGAGGATGACGGCTCCCGTCAGCTCCGTGTAGAGCAGGTCATATTCGGGCGACAGGGCGAAATTGTCATCCGAGAGGTCATAGATGGAGAATACGTTTCCGACAAGTGGCAGCAGCTTCTGGGTAAAGGCTTCACATTTTTCTTCCGGTACTTCACCCGCAAATTCGTTCTCCACGACTTCGCGCAGGATGGCGTGCCTGGAGTAGCGAAGGCCCTCCGTCAGCACCTTCATCGCCAGTTCCTGCGCCCCGTCGGCAGGATAGCCTTCGAGCCTTGCCCGTTCATACGCTTCGGCGGCACGGTCGGTTCTTTCTCGGATGAAGGCTTCATCGGCTGCCTGTTCGAACTTGTTCGTGGTGAGGTAGTCCAGCAGGTACAGACCGTAATAGGAAAAGTCGGTCCGACCCTCGTTTTTCTTCTTGTTGTTCATTTCTTTGGAATTTAGTGGATTGATAATGATGATAGGGATAATCGTTGGAAAACGAGAAGAAAAAGGCACCCGGTATCCCTCCGAGTGCCACCACTAAATCCAAAGTATGAGTGTAATCCGGTATCGAAGAACAATTCATTACTCTGAACCAGTGGCAAAGGTAATACTATTTCTTCCGTCCTGAAAATTTCCTGCTCGTTTTCCTTTCGGGGAACACGAAAGTCGTGTTATAGTCCCCGTCAAAGGCGACTATGGCGTCGAAGCTCTTGCCCTGCTTGCTCTTGAAGCCTTTGAGCGGCTTCGTATGCCCATCGGTGAGCAGCTCTTTGATCTCGTCATCGGAAAGGGTGCGGTTCGCCTTCAGGCGGAACACGGGTAGCCCGCAGTCCGCGTTGTCGCAGCGGACGACCTTGCCGTAGAACTGCATACTGCCCGTTCCGCACTTGGGACACTTGCAGCCGGAATCCCTGCGGGCGAACAGCTTGTCGCACGACAGCAGTTCGGAGGTAATTTCCCGTGTATATGCCTCAATCTTCCTGCGGAAGTCATCGGCGGGCAGTTCCCCACGCTCGATGCGTGCCAATTCCTTTTCCCATTCGCCCGTCATGGCGACATCGGCAATACGCATCGCCTTCACGACCGAGTAAAGGGCAAGCCCTTTTTCGGTGGGGACAAGCGACTTCTTGCAGCGTTCCATATAGCCGCGCTTGAAAAGCGTTTCGATGATGGACGCACGGGTGGCGGGCGTGCCGATGCCGCAATCCTTCATAGCCTGCCGCAATGCGTCGTCCTCTATCTCCTTGCCAGCCGTTTCCATCGCGGACAGCAGGGTGGCTTCGGTATGCAGCGGCTTGGGTTTGGTCTTTCCCTCCGTGATGGAGGCGGCTTTCAGTGCCAGCGTGTCGCCTTCCTGCCAACAGGGAATGGCGGCGGTTTCCTCTTGGCTGTTGTTCTCTTCTCCATTCTCCTTGCCATAGACGGCACGCCATCCGGCTTGCCTGATGATGCTGCCTTTTGCCACGAACTCCACTCCGGCACACTCTGCCGTGACGGTGGCAGTGTCCTTGACGCATTTTTCGGAGAAAGCCTCAAGCATGCGCCCGGCTATCATGTGATAGACGGTGCTGTCCTCTTTGGAGAGGAACAGCGGCTTCTCACCCGTGACGAGCAGGGCATGGTGGTCTGTCACCTTGCCGCCGTCCAGGCTGCGGCGTGTCGGCACGGCTTTCGGCTGCAACTTGCCCTTCCATTCGGGCAGGCTGCCGATGAAGGCAAGCAGCTTGGGGATTTCCGCGAACACGTCTTCGGGAATGTAGCGGCTTCCGGTTCGCGGATAGGTGATGAGCTTCTTCTCGTAGAGCTTCTGCGCGATTTCAAGCGTCTGTTCCGCCGTGAAGCCGTGCTTGGTGTTGGCTTCCTTCTGGAGCGTGGTCAGGTCGTACAGGAGCGGTGTTTCCTCCGTCTTCTCCTTGCGTTCGGCTTTCGTGACGGTGGCTGTGCCTGCCGACTTCACCTTATTATACAGTTCCGTCGCGGACTCTTTCTCTTTCCATTTTTCGGAAGAGGAAAACTTCACCGTTCCTTCATCGCAGCCGTCCGTTGCGATATGGAGCTGCCAGAAGGCTTCGGGGGTAAAGCGGCGGTTCTCCCAATAGCGTGCGCACACCATCGCCAACGTGGGTGTCTGCACCCGCCCGACGGAATACGTGCCGTGTCCGGCGGCGATGGAGAGAGCCTGCGTGCCATTGATGCCCACGAGCCAGTCGGATTCGCTCCGCGCTTTGGCGGCGAGGTAGAGGTTGTCATACTTGCTCCCCGCTTCGAGGTTGCGCAGTCCATCGCGGATGGCCTTGTCGGTAAGCGAGCTTATCCAGAGGCGCACGAAAGGGGTGGCGCATCCTATGTAATGGTAGAGGTATCGGAAGATAAGTTCGCCCTCGCGACCGGCATCGGTCGCCACGATGATCTGCTCACTGTCATTGAACAGGCGGGTTATGGTTTTTATTTGTGCCACTACGCCGCTGTCGGGTTTGTAGCCCTTCTCAGCCTTTACCTGACGGGGTATGAGCGTGAAGGAGTCGGGGATGACGGGCAGGTTGTCACGGACAAAGCCGCGTATGCCGTAACCGTCGGGCATGGCAAGCTGGACGAGGTGCCCGAATGCCCATGTCACGGCGTAGCCGCCTCCCTCGAAATATCCTTCCTCTCTCTTTGTCG
>OJQT01000644.1_pt1 | contig 15951 bp, 7 predicted proteins | sample 1598771 | NCBI WGS metagenome assembly OJQT01 (sample SAMN03922517, study PRJEB24848) | human gut metagenome | isolation source: stool sample | host: Homo sapiens | place: Germany | collected 2010-02
GCGTATTCACCTACCACCTCCCCCTGCGGGTACTCCTCCTTCCCGAAGGAGGAGAATTAAAATACTATCGACTTTTAGTCACTCCCATTTAAGGCAGCACTACCGACTTTTTAGTCAGCCCTCTAGCTGAAAGCCGAAGCAGTGTAGGTAGATAAATTACTTTGCTTCAATCGCTGTCCGATAAACAGATTTTGCCGTTTCAATTACAGTTTGTGACTTATGATCCGATGAATCAGCTGTTTTGTTTTTCTCCGCCCATGCTTTCTCCATACCATAGAAATTAATCGGTTCTTCCGCTGATTGGTCAAGTTTACCGTCCAACTCCCGTTGTTTCTGCTCAAAGAAGGTTTTCCAACGTTGATAATACAAGTCTTTCAAAATCCCGCTCCACTCCCGATGGGAATAATCATGCAGACCTCCCCGATTGGCAGCTATACTGTCTCCCCAGACCGTGATGAGCGCAGAAGCATTCCATTCGTAAAGTTTCTTTTCTTCTTCCGTGGTTCCCAAAGAACGTGCGGCATTCAGCCATGAAGACACCGAGAACTCCTTTCGGGTGGACAGTAAACTGTCCTGAGCTAATATTAACTCCAGAAACTGTTGTGACTGTTTCCCGAAGCTATCCTTATCTTTCCGATCATAACTCTGAGAAATTTCTTCAAGCAGCACATTCCCCTTATCTGCCAGGCTCTGACGCACCACGTCTACCAAATCATATTCAAAGTTATTATTTCCCTTGTACTGATCTGCAACAGAAAGTAACAAGCGGGCTGCCTTTGCCGTTGAATCAGGTGAATAGAATAACTTAGCATATCCCCATGTCGACGTTCTGTCCTGATGAAATCCCGGACGGGCACACAACAAGGATTCGACTGTCCCTTCTCCCTGATAATTCTTCGGAGCATTGTAAACTGTATGTTCCAGCGCACGCCATGCTTCCGCTACTTCCGGTGACAAATCATTTCCATACCGCGCTTTCAGATACGCTTGCAGCCATGCATCCGGTGCGAACCGTTCTTCCCGCCAAGGAAGTTCATACAGCAATTCAAACATCACCGGATTATTCTCGATTCCTTCCGGAGTAGCTCCTACCCCTCGCAGGGTTTTCCCGTTGACATGTGCACATGCGTTATAATATCCATTCACCAGTTGCTCCATCCGTCCGTGCAGACCGACATTACCGCCAAAGTTAAGCAACATACAATAGAGCCAGTCATGCTTGCCGAAACCTTTCTCCCGATACCACATCGACTCCGGATCACCCCATTGGGGAAGTTTTTCACTATACAAATCCAGTACCAGCAAATCACCGGAATCAAGCGTACTGACCATCGCTTCCCGCGGATTCGCCTGCCATGCCTGCATCACCCACACAGCTTCCGGATTCGCTTTCTTCATAGCACTCATAATAGAAGTTCCCGCCTTTGCCAAGTCTACTCCTTCCGTATTTCCTCCTTCATGAAAGGGGTCCATACTGTAATACTTTGCTTTTCCGTACAGTTTCTCCAACTCCTCATAATACATGGCAGCAAATGAATCGAAATGTTCATCTTCCGTAGAAAGAAAGGCCGGACGAGGGAAACCGCACCATTTACCGGGATCGGCAATCTGATACCCCAATTTCTCTCCGATATTACGGGGAACCATTCCTGCATATCCGGGGAATACCGGTTCAATGCCCAGCTCCCTCATTCGGGCAATGATCTTCTTTTGCAGTGCTTCCTGTTGCCGATACCAACTGTCGGGATTCGGTCCGCCCCATCCTTCCAGATTATTCATCTGCCACCATGCCATAAAGGCAGGACCGGAAATAAACTCATTGATCTCCTCCGTCGTATATCCGATACGTTTCAGCAGATTATACCAGACAACCTCCATCCCTGTTATACTCAAAGGCATATTGATGCCGTGCATCGCCATCCAGTCTATCTCTTTCTCCCAGCGCTCCCAGTCCCAGAAAGCCATGGAGTAGGAATAGGTACAGTAATTCAGGTAATATCGATTCTTCATAGCCGTCGCCTGTCGGATTTTCTTTTGAGGCAGAGGCAGTACTTCCGGCAATTTCTGCGAGGGATTATTCCACGAAAGATGAATACCTGCCACGTATTTCAGGTACCAATTCAAGCCCGTAGCCAGTGAAAGATCGGAGTTTCCGGTTATCAGTACTTTGCCATCCTTGGAGTCTATCTCAAAGTAGTCTTTTGCCGGATCGGCTTCATCAGTAACCAACCGGAAAAGGATTTGATCCTTCGACGTATTCTCCGTCACACGTGCTGCCAATGAATCGATTGGAGCAGACGTAGATTGGCAACTTGTATACATAACAACAGAACCAAATAATAAAAGTAATAGAAGACGCATGTTCATAGTCATTATTTTTTTAAGGGTCATCAAATGTGTTTGAGCGTTTGAGCCTCTAAATATATTTCAAATTTCCGATTACTGAAAATAAAATGTAGTTCTTTTATACTGATACACATTAAATAACCTCCAATATATGAAAAGTCGGAAATATTCGGTTGACTCACCGACTGTTTCCGACGGATAGCATTGGCTCTAATAAAGAAAGAAGATGTGTCAAACAGTTATTTGCACATCTTCTTTCAATTTGTGTTTCAGTTAATTATTACTCCCATCCCGGATTATTGGGGGCCAGTTCTGGGTTTAATGCGATTTCATTAGTAGGCACCTGATACAGATAATACTTATCTAACCAACCTTTACCTGCTACCAAAGGATCATTATACATATAGATAAAACCTTCTTTCTTTCCTGTCGTATCGGCGTATCCTTTTTCAAGATCAACAAACTGTCCGGAGTCGCCAATCTGCTCTTTAGTAGCCCATTGACCGTACTGTATCTTATTGATAAACCAAGGTGCCTTTTTCCAACGACGCACATCGTAGAATCCAAATCCTTCACCCATCAATTCTACCATGCGCTCGCGACGAATCTCCCACAATACAGGGTCTACGGTCTGGTCGCGCTTCGGATCAAATCCGGCATTTATCTCGGCCACTTTCATATGGGCAACTCCCACCCGATCGCGTAACTTATTGATAGTAAGATCAGCAACTGTCTGATTGAAGCCTTCGGCACCTGTACCACCTTTTTCAAATTTAGCCTCGGCATAATTCAACATCACTTCATCAATCTTGAACAAAGGTACATCTGAGGTCCCTTCATTCTCTTTCGAATTATCCCAAACATTATAGTATCTGTACACATAGTTACCGCTACGGGCTACGAGGAAACCTTGTCCGCCATTGTTGGTGAAGAAGTGAGGCATCCCTTTCAATATAGCAGCAGACCAGTTCATCAATGGGAACACTTTATGTTTACCGGCTTCCCCATTTCCGCCCCCGAAACCTGTGTAACGGGTAATGCCCATGATATCCATAAACTCACGGTCCTTGGGATCAGAAGTATACTCCCAACTGGTATTATCGGCACTTGGGATCACCTTATAAGGGGGAGCTACAGTCTCCAGCAGACGAAGGTCACGATTGCGGAAGGTAGCATTCATACTATTATCCCCATCCTGCGACCATTCATATTCCGAGCTGTTATGGATCGTTTTACCATCTTTACAAAGATACATGTCGATGATGTGTTGCGGCATTTCCACATTATGGGTGGATGTCCGTTCAACATGCGTCAGTACATAATTAGTCAGTTCTTTTTCTACATATTCCTTATACAGAATGATGCCTTTCATTCCTTTCAGGTCAGATGTCAGCATCTCTCCCCAGTCACTGTTCAGTTCGGGATAAGAATCCATCAGCTTCTTGGAATAAGTGATACAAGCATCAAAGTACTTATCTTCGTCCCCCAAAGCATGATATTTACGCCATGTACCTTCAAAAAGGCAGAAACGGGAAAGAAGAGCACGGACAACGTGCACATTGATCGTATTTTCACCGTCACCTTCTTCTTTTATATGCTCTTCAGCGTATATCAAATCGTTCAATACATGATCGGCAACTTCTTTGCGAGGTGTACGGGGACCATATGCTATTTCCTTATCCGAATCACCCAGTACGCGATCTACCCAAGGCACATCGCCAAAACGAGCTATCAGTTCCGAATAATAATAGGCACGGAAGAAATATCCCACCGAACGCCAATGCTCCTTGTCCGCATCCGTCATCCCTGAGTTATCGATATTTGCCAACATGACATTGACCCGATAGACGAAACTGAATGCCCATCCATTGCCCGATGACGAACTGGATACATTCTGAAAAGCATACGGATTACCGTCACCCTGACGACGCATCAGATAACCTGCATAAATATCGCTTGTATAGGATGTGGCACTGGCATAGGCTCCGTTTGTACCGGGAATACGCAGGATATTAGTATTTGTAAATACTCCGTACAATCCCCAGGCATAGGTCTTGAAAGTATTATAATTACTGAACACTGTCTGCTCCGTCAACGAAGTATCCGGATAGCGTTCCATAAAACTATCGTTGCATGACGTAAATCCGATAGCTGCTGCCGCAAGCATAGTATATATTATTTTTTTCATAACCAATTCTAAATTAAAGAGTAACATTAAAACCAAAAGAAATCGTACGATAGAAAGGATATCCCCATGACAGGCGTTCCGGGTCATAACCCTTCATCAGCTTAGTAAATGTGTGAAGGTTCTCACAACTTACGAACGCTTTCAAACTCGTTAATGTAATAGGTGCCAACCAGCTCTTCGGGAAATTATAACTCAAAGTCACATTCTTAACACGCAGATAAGAGCCATTCATCAGATACTTCGTTTGCGCACGTGTATTGTAACTGGAATTGTTTCCTTGCCCGTAAATACGGAAGTATTCCGCATTCGGATTGGCTGCCGTCCAGTCGCCATTGGCAGAATCTACCGGTTTCCAATAATCCAGCTGGTCTTTAAAGAGTGAACCGAACTGTCCGGAATTAAACGGCCAGCGGCGTGCATCACTGATCCATACATCACGTTTACCTACTCCTTGCAGCAAAACACTCAGATCAAATCCTTTGTAATTGACTCCCAGGTTTATACCATACTGCAAACGCAAAGAGTTATTACCGATTATCTTGCGGTCACCCGGATTGTCAAAGGTTCCGTCTCCCGTATCAATGCGATTCGTACTCGATCCATCATCACGCAAATTCTGGTACTTGATGTCACCGGGACGCGGACTTACTCCATCCACTGTCACCACTCCTTCTTTCAGTTTCCAGGTATTTGTATCTTCAAAGTCATCGGCTGTATAGTAACCATCCGTTACATAACCCCAGATAGAACCGATTTCATATCCTTCATAATAATTATTCGTGCCATCACTTTTCAGGATAATCTTTGATTCATTATGGTATTTGGTAACGACTGTTTTAGAGTCATAAAGATTGAAGCCTACATTATAGCCCCATGCACCGATTCTATCTCTCCAGGTCAATGACAATTCCCAGCCTTTCGTACGCAAGTCGGCGGTATTCTGCAAAGGTGCGGAAGCACCTACCACTGACGGCAACTCAGCTCCCGGAGCAAGCATATCTTTCGTATCACGGCGATACCAGTCGAAAGTACTTTGCAGACGTCCGTTCAAGGCAGTTATATCAAAACCAAAGTCCAATGTTTCTACCGTTTCCCAAGTAAAACTATCACTGACCAGTCCCGGAGCATTCAAAGTCAGCGGCTTCGCTCCATTCACCAGCCATGCCACATCCTTCTTTTCCACTTGCGACATGGTCGGAACAAATTTATAAGGATCAATGCCTTGATTACCTATTTGTCCCCAGGTTCCGCGAAGTTTCAGATCGCTTAGCCAGTCACCTGCAACTGGTTTCATAAAGTTCTCGCGGGCAATGTTCCAACCCACAGATACAGAAGGGAAGAAACCGAAACGATTTTTCTTCGGGAATTTAGACGATCCGTCATAACGACCATTGGTCTCAAACAGATATTTGCCTTTATAATCATAATTAACACGATAGAAAGCACCACGAACGGTATACACGCGATGATCATCTGTAATAACCTTATTCTCACCGGTAGCCGTACTATGTGACGGATACTTCTCGTTAATCATATCATAAGAATAAGTATACAATTTCTTCCAGTCACTGGATTCCTGGTTGAAGCCGCCCATTAATGACAAGTTATGTGTGTCATTCCATGAATATCTATAATTAGCATACAGGTTGATGGCATTATAATCAGTACTTTGGTGAGTCGTCTCCAGAGAAGAGGTAGTGGCAGTCTGTATTTTTGCCAGCTCAACCGTTGTATAATCAATGGAAGCCTTATTCACATTCTGATTACTCCATGTCTTGTCAAAAGTATATTCGAATGCCACTTCAAGCCCTTTCAATGGTTTCAATACCGTTTTTGACAGGATACGGGCATTGTCTCTGATTGTATTGTTATCCGTTGCCATTCTCAAAACGTTGGAAGGCGTATTCGTCATCAGGCTGGTGCCGTCAGGCAAAGTCAGGGAGCCTTCGGGATATACAACCGGCAAACGCATATCATACAATCCGGTCTTATCCGAAGTCACAGGCATATTCTTGTCACTCTGAGCATAGCGTATATCTACAGACTGAGTCAGCCACGAAGTGATTTCGGCAGAAATATAGGCACTACCCGACAAACGTTTGTAGCGGTCTTTATCGGTGATCAAAATACCTTGCTCGCTATTATAGCCAAGGGACAGACGATAAGCCAGCTTATCAGTACCACCGCTCAATGACACATTATGCGCTTGCAGAAAACCGTAATCATCAAGCATATTGGCATACAGGTCTTTCTCATTCAGGTAATAATTCAATCCTGTTTCCGGGTCTACATATACCCCGTCTCCGGTAGTCTGGAATTTACCCGGATTCTTACGATATTCGGTCAGGTAGTTCATCCAGGTTTTGATATCTTGCCCAGTGTAGTATTTACCGGCATTGAACTCGCCGTCCAGGTAAGCCTGCATCCACTCCAGCCCGTCAGCCTGTTCCGGACGATTGATAGAACTCTGGAAACCAAAATTATTATTATAATTGACATGAAAACCGTCTCCTTTCTTCGCCTTCTTTGTAGTCACAAGTATTACACCGAAAGCGGCACGCGCACCATAGATAGCGGCCGAGGCAGCATCTTTCAACACAGAAACACTTTCAATATCTTCGGGATTCAACATATCGATATCCCCCGGAACATTATCTATCAACACCAACGGACCACCGCCATTGATAGAAGTCGTACCACGAATATTGAATGATTTGCTCTGTCCCGGACCGGCAGCATCATTATTAGGAGTAATCTGAAGTCCCGGCATCGCACCCTGCAAAGCACTCATGGCATTTACAACAGGACGACTCCCCAGCACATCATCCATCTTTACCTGAGATACCGCACCGGTCAGGTTCGCTTTCTTCTGTACGCCAAAACCAACTACTACCACTTCGTCCAGACTCTGTGTGTCCTCTTTCAGCACTACCGACAGCGTCTTTCCTGGAGTTACTTTCAGGGACTGTCCTTGATAACCAATATAAGAGATTTCAAGAATGGCTTCTTTTGAACCGACATTCAGGATAAAATTACCGTCCATATCAGTGATCGTACCATTGGCGGAGCCTTTTTCTATCACACTGGCACCGATTACCGGTTCACCTGCCGCATCCACCACTCGTCCGCTCACTTTTACCTTTTCCTGATGCGCCTGTTCGACAGATGCCAACTCCGTGGACAGAATGATCTTTTTATCTATTACCTTATATTCTACATTCGTATTTTTAAATACTTCGTCAAGAACTTTAAAGATATCATTACGGTCAGCGGAGATTGTCACCAACCGTTTCAAATTTATATGAGCATTGTTGTAGAAGAAACTAAATTCTGTTTGCTTCTCTATCGCTCTTAATACATCCTCAACTGTCTGATTACGTACATTCATTGTAACCTTTGCAGATTGGGCATAGCTATCTGTCGCATTAGTTAATCCGACAAAGCAAAATAAGAATAAAATAACCAGTCTCATAGTACGTGGGATTTTTTTCGAGGTTAGCCAAAAAGACTTTACCACCCTTAAAACTTGGATGCTAAAATTGTTTTGCATAATTTTGTATTGATTTAAGTTGAAAATGAGTTAACTATGCTTGTCTGCCAAACAAGCATTTTCAATTGATTCATTTTAGTATGGGGAGATCTGCCAAAATCTTCCCATACTTTTTTCTAAGTGGGTTTTGCTTTCATACTACTAAATTGTTAAAGGTTAATCAATAAATCTCTATTATCTCTTTTTTTCTGTCACTTCCATCCTTGTCATCATTGATATGTTTCCAGCGTATTTTGGAGGATACTTTAAAATATTCCAGAATCTTTTCCAAACGTTGATTTGTAAAGGTTCCCGTGAACGAACTATTCTTCAGTTTTTCGTTCTTAATAACGAATTTCACGCTATATCTTCTTTCCAGCATCCATAATGCTTCTTCCAAAGGTGTATTATCAAGAACAACTTCTCCATCTTTCCAAGCCAACTCTGATTTTCCCGAAGTTTTATAAAGGCGGACTTTATCAGTCTCCGAATCATACACCAGCTTCTCTCTTGGAGATAAGAACACATCTCTCCATCTTTCCAAGCCAATTCTGATTTTCCCGAAGTTTTATAAAGGTGGACTTTATCAGTCTCCGAGTCGTACACCAACTTCTCTCTTGGAGACAAGATGATATGTTTCATCACAGCATCTTTTTCGAACATAAAATCTACCTTCCCTTCAATCAAAGTTGTAATAACCTCTGTATTCTGTTCATATGCTTCCACATTGAAACATGTACCCAAGACTTCTATCTGTGATTGATGTGTAGTAGAAAGGATAAATTTCTTTTCCGGATCTTTGGCTACTTCAAAGTATGCCTCACCACTTAACTTCACTTTACGGAAATCACCATTAAAGCGAGAAGGATAAGACAAAGAAGATTCTGAATTCAAATAAGCAATTGTACCATCGGGCAATGTCAACGAAGTTGTCATTCCAGGACTGGTCTTTACTTCCATCATCTCCGCTACCTCTCCGGTATCCCCTTTCCAGTTCTGCCATATAAATAAGGTAAGAAGCGGGATAAACAGAATTGCAGCAGCACGTTGTGCCCACTCCCACCACACTGTCCTTCTCACTTCACGGTCCGACATTTTTCCCTTTACTTTCAGTAAAGCTTTCTCCGTATCAACTTTCTTCATTACCTGAACCGTGTCCACAGCCAAATAAAGAGCAAAAGTCTGAGTAGCAACTCGTTTATTCTCCTCCGACTCGTCCATCCACGCTTCCACTTCCAGACGTTCCCCCTCGCTCAGCCTCCCCTCACAATAACGAGGAAGCAATTCTTCTATTCTATTATTATTTAAATCTTTCATCCCTTATTCCACCTTTTTATTATATGACAAGGCTAAACCAGGACATTCCTAAACGAAAACCTTATTTTTTTCAGAAAATCTTTATTTTATTATAAAAAAGCTATATTTGCAGCAAATAACTATTTAATAAATGGAAGAACTACGCATAAAGAGGAATGATCTTCAATTATCTGAAATACAGCGTGGAGGCCTAAAAGCCTTTGAAACGCTATTCAGGCAATACTATGCAGTGCTATGTGCCTATGGTCATAAATACGTTGACTTCCACGATGCAGAAGAAATAGTGCAAGACTCCCTTCTATGGATATGGGAAAACCGGGAAAACTTAATCATTGAATCATCATTAAGTTCTTATCTCTTTAAAATGGTACATCACAAGGCTTTAAATAAGCTTGCACACATTGATGCCATCAAACGTGCTGATACGCGTTTCTATGAAGAAATGCAAGAGATGATACATGATATGGACTTTTATCAGATTAAAGAGCTAACCAAACGAATTGAAGACGCGGTTGCTGCATTGCCGGAAAGTTACCGGCAAGCATTTGTCATGCATCGTTTCCGGGATATGAGCTACAAAGAAATTGCAGAAACATTGGAAGTGTCTCCAAAGACTGTAGATTATCGTATTCAGCAAGCACTCAAGCAATTACGCATCGATTTAAAAGATTATCTGCCATTGCTGCTTCCTTTACTGTTTCCTTAATATAAGTGACTCCTTCCAATAAATTGGATTCGTACCTATTAAACCTATACCATCCTTCAACTAAATAGAGAAAAACGGTTTCTTTTTAGGTAAAGTTCTTTTTTGCTCTATCAATTAAAGCTATAAAACAGAAAGCAGTAAATCTGTATTTATCTATAGTACAAGCTGATACAGATCATAAATTCTCAACCATTCTCATCATGATGAGAATTTTTTCTCACCACAGCGAGAACTTTTTCTCATCGCAGTGAGAATCTTTTCTCATTGGATTGCTGTCTCTTATACAGAATCTTTTCTCATTGCATTGAGAATTTTTTCTCATTGCGGTGAGAATATTGTCTCATCGTAATAAGCTGATCAAAGTCTTGGAAGTCTGCAATACATAAAACTAACAATCATAAAGGATAAGAAGACAAATACGATGCTATTCCTGCTGATAGGGCAGCGTAAACCAGAAAGTAGAGCCTTTGCCTTCTTCCGATTCAACTCCAATCGTCCCTCCTAATCGGTCGATAATCATCTGACAAATGGAAAGCCCCAAACCGGTTCCCTGAACAAAAGGATTGTATTTCACAAACCGTTCGAATACATGCCTGCATTGCTCTTCTGACATGCCGCAGCCTGTATCCGAAACATAAAAGCAAATTGTATCGGCATCTTTCAGACGATATCCCATTCTGATAGAACCTATCTGAGTAAATTTAATAGCATTGATGACAAAGTTGGAAATCAGTTGTATCAAACGATTCTTATCTGTATAAAGGGTACATTCCGGCAGACGTTCGGTAAAGGTAAGAGTGACAGTTTCTTTTTTCAAGCGAAGCCTCATACTCTGTTCGATTTCTTCCATCGTCTGGTTGACATCTATCAATGACGGGCAGAAGTCAAAAGTGCCGGCTTCAATCTTGGACATGTCCAGAATATCATTGATCAGTTGAAGAAGTAAGTCGGTATTTGTTTCGATGATGTCCGCATATTCGCGCATCTCCTTACGATCTTCTATATCCGGCAACATATTCGAGAAGCCGACAATCGCATTCAACGGAGTGCGGATTTCATGACTCATATTAGCCAGAAAGGCGGATTTCAACTGATTCGCCTGCTCCGCCTTTTCCATTGCCTCACTCAGACGAGTGTATGCCTTGCGAAGAATACGTATATAATAGGCGATCGCTGCTATCAAAATAAGAAGGAAAATGGAACAGGAAAGGATTTCAACACAGTATTGATGAAATATACTTTTAGGTTCGTTGACATAAACAGCTCGTTCAGGATAAAGGTGATAGGGAATATTGTAGGATTCCAGCACCGGATAACAGAGGTAGGCACTCGCCTTCCCTCCTATACTTTCGGAAATGTCCTCCGCCTGTTCTCCATGCAACACACGGTCAATAATTTCAAGTAAGGAATCGCCGAATGATTCTGCAGAAACGTAATAGCCTCCTGCAAAAGTATTATTGGACAGGTCTTCGGAAGAAAGCAGGAACAAGGGAGAGGACGTAAAATTGGTGATAATCTCCTGAATATGATCAAAAAGATAATTATTATCTTCTTTATTATGCGACTCAAACCAGGAATAATAAATAATTCCGGTGTTTGCTTTATAGCTGCGCAAGGTGTCCAGAAGCATTTCTGTTGACAAGTGAGTGGTAGAAAGCAATTCTAAAGGCAGGTTTGGAAAATGCTTTTCAACAGCTTCTTTCACGTCTCCGCGGGTTTCTTCACTGATGTAGCGATCGTCCGAGATAAATGCCAGGCGATCCATATCAGGTATCAGGCTATAGATCAGTTCAACGGTTTCCTTCACATAGTAATGCTGTTTCAGGGTAGTCAGGTTGTAGCCTTTTCTCCACTCTTGGGCGGGGACGCTGTTGGTCTCATTCAACGAGGCATGAGAGAGCAGAATATCCAAGGTAGCAGGCAGGCGGTCACGGGAGTTCGTTATGATCACTGGAACATCTTTCCATAGGTCATCAAATAAAGGACGACAGACAATCCAGCCCGGATCACCAATTATCACAACAGCGGCAGGAGGAAGCGGATATTTCTGACGCAGATGCTCGATGACTGCATTTACCTCCATCGTATCCTGCAAGGCCGGGACAGACAATGATTCCGCTCTGGCAGTTATTCCCTGTTCCTGAAGAACATCGTGCACATACCAATAGAAGTTTCTGGCCCAGGGAAGGTTGAAGTTAATAGAATTCAAAACTAATATTTCTTTATCTGATTTCCCATTATCTGCCAACATAGGGGAAAGGAGTCCTTCGAAAAGAAGAAAGAACGCACCTGTTAAGCATATTCGCAGTAATTGTTTCATTTTGCTGTGTGATTAAAAGTGGAAGCAAAGATAGTATTATTTTTATCTTTTAAAAAGAAAGGCATCCCAAATCTATCGGGATGCCTCTCCATTACATATTTTTATGTATCAGTTCATTATGCCTTTTTTAAAGCTGCGATGCTTTCTTTCAAAGAGCTGATGATACTTTCCGCATCGGCCTGCTTCTTACGTTCCATTTCGAGAACGGCTGCGGGGGCGTTATTGATAAATTTCTCATTACTGAGTTTCTTCAATACACCTTGCAGGAATCCTTCCTTATGTTTCAGTTCAGCTTCCATACGGGCGATTTCGGCTTCTACATCAATCATGTTGCCCAATGGCACAGCGTATTCGGTAGTTCCTACCATGAAGGAAGAAGCACCTTCCGCCTTGCTCTCTACCACTGTAATGGAAGAAAGGTTACACATCTTCTGAATCACCGCATTGAACTCTGCAACCGGATTTTCGCCCAGCACCTGCAAGTCAAGCGGTTCTTTCTGAGCTATGTTCTTTTGCAGACGGATGCTGCGGATATTACTGATAACTCCCTTGACAACTTCAAACTGTGCAACGAATGCGGTGTCTACATAAGTATCCATGCTCAATGCACTTACCATCAGACTTTCTCCTTCTTCCGCATTACGTTCGTACATCTGTTGCCACAATTCTTCTGTGATGAACGGCATAAACGGATGAAGCAGATGCAACAGGTTATCGAGGAAGCAGAGAGTAGCGCTATAAGTGGTACGGTCAATTCCCTGTCCGTAAGCCGGTTTAATCATTTCCAGATACCAGGAAGAGAATTCATCCCAGAATAATTTATAAACAGCCATCAATGCTTCGCTCAGACGGTATTTGCTGAACAAGTCCGCTACTTCGGCTGCTACTTCGTTCTGCTTGGATTCAAACCAGTGGACAGCCAGTTTAGCAGCATCCGAAGCCTGAATATTATCGTCAACCGTCCAGCCCTTGATCAGACGGAAGGCGTTCCATATCTTGCTGCAGAAGTTACGTCCCTGTTCGCAGAGCGCGTCGTCGAAAAGAATATCGTTTCCGGCGGGAGCTGCCAGCATCATTCCCATACGGACACCGTCGGCACCATATTTGTCGATCAGTTCCAACGGGTCGGGTGAGTTGCCGAGTGACTTGGACATCTTACGTCCCAGCTTGTCGCGAACGATCCCTGTAAAGTAAACGTTCTTGAACGGCATCTTTCCTTCATATTCGTAACCCACCATGATCATACGTGCCACCCAGAAGAAGATGATATCCGGTCCGGTCACCAGGTCGCTGGTCGGATAGTAATAGCTGATTTCCTCGTTACCCGGATGATTGATTCCGTCAAACAGGGAGATAGGCCACAACCAGGAAGAGAACCAAGTATCCAGACAGTCTTCGTCCTGACGAAGGTCATCCATCGTCAAAGCAGCGTTTCCTGTTTTCTCTTTGGCTTTTGCCAGCGCTTCTTCGGGAGTAGCGGCTACCACATAGCCACCTTCCGGCAGGAAGTAAGCAGGAATACGATGTCCCCACCACAACTGACGGCTGATACACCAGTCTTTGATGTTCTCCATCCAGTGGCGGTATGTATTCTTATATTTGGCAGGATAGAATTTCAACTCATCGTTCATTACCGGAGGCAATGCCATATCGGCAAAATGCTGCATTTTGAGGAACCACTGCATAGACAATTTCGGTTCGATCACTACATTGGTACGTTCCGAGTAACCTACTTTATTTGTGTAAGCTTCTGTCTTTTCGAGCAATCCGGCAGCATCGAGGTCTTTCTCAATCTGCTTGCGGACGTCGAAACGGTCCATACCGATATATAATCCGGCAGCTTCGCTCAAAGTCCCGTTATCATTGAAGATGTCGATGCTGGGCAGATTATACTTTTCACCCAACATATAGTCATTTACGTCGTGGGCCGGAGTTACTTTCAGACAACCGGTACCGAACTCAATGTCCACATAATCGTCCTCGATGACAGGGATAACACGGTTTACCAACGGAACGATTACTTTCTTTCCTTTCAGCCATGCGTTCTTGGGGTCGTTGGGGTTGATACACATTGCCGTATCGCCCATGATTGTTTCGGGACGGGTCGTTGCTACTACTGCATAGCGGCCTTCCGGATCACCTTCCACCTTATAGCGGAGATAGAACAGTTTTCCGTGCTCTTCCTTGTAGATCACTTCTTCGTCAGAAAGGGCAGTCAACGCTTTCGGGTCCCAGTTTACCATACGGACACCACGGTAAATCAATCCTTTGTTGTACAAGTCTACAAATACTTTCAATACGCTTTTGCTGCGTTCCTCATCCATAGTAAAGGCGGTGCGGTCCCAGTCACAGGATGCACCCAGTTTGCGGAGCTGCTTCAGGATAATGCCTCCGTGCTCTTCTGTCCAGTCCCAGGCATGTTTCAGGAACTCATCACGTGTCAGGTCTGTCTTCTTGATGCCCTGGGCAGCGAGTTTGTTTACAACTTTTGCTTCGGTAGCGATGGAAGCGTGGTCAGTTCCCGGCACCCAGCAGGCATTCTTACCTTCCATACGGGCACGACGAACCAAAATATCCTGAATGGTATTATTAAGCATGTGTCCCATGTGCAACACACCGGTGACGTTCGGGGGCGGAATGACGATGGTGTAAGGTTCACGACCATCGGGTTTCGAACTGAATAAACGGTGTTCCAGCCAATACTGGTACCACTTTCCCTCCACGTCAGCGGGATTGTACTTACTTGCTAATTCCATGTTTCTTTATGTATATGATAATGTATATTCAAAAAATAACGGCTGCAAAATTAATAATTTTAATTCAAATCTTACCACCCACAGGATGTTTCTGTGCCCGGAAAGATAATTTATATCCCTCATAAACAGCAATTCCATAAAATAAGGCGGACATCGACACCACATTCTTCACCATGACAGAAAAGATTTCGCCATAATCGACTCCCGCCAGCACTTCGAAAAAGGTCATATCATAATCCTTGGCAGCAAAGCCGATGATGGATAGGAAATCACCCAACACACAACTGATCAATGCCAGTGCTGCTCCAAGAAGACCGAAGACGGGACGTATCCCCTTCCCCTGCCGCATGGCGAAACCGACCAGGAATCCGACTCCGATAGCCATATATCCCATCTGAAGACCTGTAGAAACGGAGATGAGACTCCATGCCACCGCCCCCAAGATACATGCGACGGATGCATACAGCACTCCTTTGGGAAGATTTTCTTCGGCGAGAAGTTCTTCTTCCGTCATTGACACCGGAAAGTCGTCGGGCTTGGGAGGAGCCATCTTCAACAGTTCTTCATCCTTCTCGAAGTTTTCGCATTCTTCGTCAAAGTCAGGAAGCTCTCTGGTACGTTTGCAAACAAGCCCTTTCCCATTCACGAAATCACGTGACACGCAATTCCGGCAATACTTTTCAATTTCTTCTACGGTAGCCATCTTTCGTTTAACAGTTTTTTTGCAAATATAGAGGTATTTTTTCGCGTGACGTTTATTTAATGCATATTTTTGTTGACTAAAATCTG
>OJQT01000645.1_pt1 | contig 15947 bp, 14 predicted proteins | sample 1598771 | NCBI WGS metagenome assembly OJQT01 (sample SAMN03922517, study PRJEB24848) | human gut metagenome | isolation source: stool sample | host: Homo sapiens | place: Germany | collected 2010-02
CCTCTTCGTCGGCAGCGTCAGATGTGTATAAGAGACAGTATCCTGCTTGGTCGAAGAGGTTTCAATGACCTCGCCGCAAGCGCATTTGATCGTCGCAGGCTTATAATTCGGATGGATGCCCTCTTTCATTCTTGTCACCTCTTTCGATTGCAAACACTGGTATAGCGTTAAAATTCTAGCACACCCGCGCCTAAAAAGCAACACCCATTTTTATTTTTTTCGTTTTTAAGCGTTTTTATTGCCTTGTCAATTTTGTACAATCCTGAATCAGGCGGAGTGTCCGCTTGATTTCGCGCCCGGACGAGAGCTTTTCCCTCCGGTAGGGGAAACTGTTTCTCTCCAGGCGGATCTCTACGCGCGTATAGCGGATGATGGCCAGATACAACTTCATCAGCAGAGTGCGGATCTGCAGATTGCGGCCCCATTCGGGCGCATTGCCGGATACGCGGTAACCCTCCCAGAAGGCGGACTGCTGGTCAAACAGGATAAAATCGCCCGCAGGGTCGCCCCAATAGGCGGCGTCGGGGTCTATGACCGCGCTGAAAAGCGGCGCGCCGGTTTCCTGCCGGATGAAAACATGCTCCGGGCGCAGATCGAAATGGACGAGGCTGGGGGTGGCGACTGCATCCAGCTCCCGCTCAAAGCGGCGGAAAGTTTCCCGCACCTCGCGCACACAGGGGATTTCTGCGCCGAGCCGCTTCGCATCGGCGATGATATTGTGCGTCATTTCCAGGTATGCATCCCGCCAGGTGCTGCGCAGCCCCCATTGTTCATACCCAAACCCTTCCCCCTGAATGGAGTGGATCTGTGCGGCGGCTTCGCCCAGAGCGCGCAGGAGGTCGGGCGACTGGCGCAGGGTACGCGGCATCCGGGAGAGCGGACAGCCATCCAGCTCCTCCATGATAAACCAGTCGCAGGGCATGCATTTCCCGCTGAAATCACTGAAAATCACGCGGGGGACGCGGACATTCGTCCGGCTGCGGATCAAATCGTAGGCAGTCAGCTCTGTGTGCATCATGTTGCGCTCATGCGTCAGGACCGGCGCGCCGTAACGCGGCGCGATTTTCAGAATGAACGCGCCGTGCGAGGCAGTCACGACGCGGAAGACGGCGTTGAAATCGCCGCTGTCGGCCGGCAGGAACTCCTGCGCATCGCTGATGCCTGCCCGTGTGCACATCTGTGCCAGCTCCCGATCAGAAGGGATCAGCTTTGTTTTACTTTGTATCATAAAAATCGGCTCTTTTCATCAGGATGAGGAATCCAAAGGCTTTTATTTGATTGCGGTGTTCTTTCAAGAGCAGCTTCAAACGCATGCTTTGTGAGCGCGGTCCGCCGTATCCGGTCTTTTCATCAAGGATTCTTTTTCATTATACTGCTTTCCTCCGGAAAAAGAAACGGGAAATTTGCGTCAAACCGTCAGGCAAATATCTGGAAAGCAACGCTTTATGCGGCAATGGCGCCGGTGAAACTGTCGATTCTGCAATAAGGCTTGAAGATTGCCGATTTATGATGTATGATAGATACGCTTTGCGGCCGCCGGGGCCCCTTTTGCCCTGCGTCCGCTGAAAACATCCGGCCTTCCGGCCGCTGCTAGGGAAGAGAAGTGGCAATGAAGATTGTAATTGTAGGCGACGGGAAAATGGGCTTTACCCTGACGCGTCACCTCTCCGAAGAAGGGCATGATGTTACGGTCATCGACCATAATGCTGAAATCCTGGAGCGCACGGGAGATGCTCTGGACGTGGCCTGCCTGCGCGGAGACGGTATCAGCCTCGCGATTCTCGCAGAGGCGGGCGCGGATGAGTGCGACCTTCTGATCGCCGTTACATCACGGGACGAGGTCAATATCATCTGCTGTATGCTTGCCCGCAAGCTCGGCGCGCGCCACACCATTGCGCGTGTGCGCAACCCGGAATATGCCAAAAGCCTGTTTTTTATTCGGGAAGAATTGGGGCTGAGCATGCTGATCAATCCGGAGATGGATGCGGCAACGGAGATTTTCCGGCTGCTGCGTTTTCCAACTGCTTTGAAAATTGACTTTCTTGCCAAGGGCAGGGTGGAGCTGCTGACGTTCCGCCTGACGGCAGACAGCCCGTTCGCCGGGAAAGCCCTTCATATGCTGAAATCCCGCGTTCTGGTCTGCACCGTCCAGCGTGACGGTGAGGTTTACATCCCGGACGGGAATTTTGTGCTGCAAGGCGGTGATACGATTGCGGTTACCGCGTCCCCGAAGGATGTCGCCGCGTTTTTTCATACAACGGGGATTCGCGGGCAGAAGATCAAATCTGTGATGATCGTCGGCGGCGGAAAAATCAGCTTTTATCTTGCCCGGCTGCTCTGCGAGACCGGAATACAGGTGAAAATCCTGGAAAAGGATAAAGAACGTTGCGATCAGCTCTCCGAGCTGCTGCCGCGCGCGATGGTGATCTGCGGAGACGGATCGGACCAGAGCCTTTTGATGGAAGAGGACCTGGACCGCACGGACGCGCTTGTGGCGCTGACGAATATGGATGAGGAAAATGTGATCATCTCCATGTTCGCAACGCTTCATGAGGTGGGCAAGGTCGTGGCAAAGATCAACCATATCAGCCTGGATAAAATTCTTGAAAAATCCGGTGTCGACTGTACGGTTACGCCGCATCTGATTTCTTCCAACCAGATCGTGCAATACGTCCGATCCATGCAGAATTCGCGCGGCAGCGGCGTTGAGTCCATGGTGAAGCTTGGCAGCGGCGCGGTCGAAGCGCTGGAATTCCATGTCAAGGAGAGCTTTGAGGCCTGCGATGTGCCGCTGAAGACGCTGGCGCTGAAGAAGGAGCTTCTGATCGCCTCCATCATCCGGGGTGGGAAGGTGATTTACCCCACCGGAAACGACTGCATCCGCGCCGGGGATAATGTAATCGTGATCACGATGCGGCAGCGGCTGGAGGATTTGAGCGACATCCTGCTGTAAGCTTGAAAGAAATCGACAAGGAAGTTTTTTCATGAACCGCAAGCTTGTGTTGAAAATGCTGGGCTATGTCCTTGCTTTGGAGGCGGGCCTTCTGCTGCTTCCGTTGATGGTGGGCCTTTATTACCGGGAGAGATGTGTCTACTCCCTGCTGGTTACGATTGTGCTGCTCCTGATGGCCAGCATTCCGCTTATCTGCCTGAGAGTGACGAACAAGAGCATGTATGCGCGGGAGGGCTATATTATAGTAGCCTTTTCCTGGATTTTACTGTCTCTGTTCGGGGCGCTGCCCTTTTATCTGAGCGGCGCGATCCCCTCCTATATTGATAGCCTTTTTGAAACCGTTTCCGGCTTCACAACGACCGGCGCAAGCGTCCTGACGGATGTGGAGGCGATGCCCAAAAGTCTGCTTTTCTGGCGCAGCTTTACGCATTGGATAGGCGGTATGGGTATCCTCGTGTTTGCGCTGGCGATCCTGCCCGGCGTGAACGAGCGCTCCATCTATGTAATGCGTGCGGAGGTGCCCGGCCCCTCGGTCGGGAAGCTGGTGCCCAAAACCCGCAAGACGGCCACCGTTCTGTATTTGATCTATTTTGCCATGACGGTTGTCGAAATCCTGCTGCTGCTTTTCCGCATGCCACTGTTCGACAGCCTGATCACGGCCTTCGGCACCGCGGGCACCGGCGGATTTTCCAACCGCAACGCCAGCATCGGCGCCTATAACAGCGCGTATGTGGACGGCGTTGTCACGGTGTTTATGTTGCTGTTCGGCGTCAATTTCAATCTCTACTACCTCTTTTTGCGCAGGCAGTTCCGTCAGGGGATCAAGAGCGAGGAGCTGCGCTGGTACCTGAGTATTTCAGGGCTGTCTATGCTGGTAATTACCCTGAATATCCTGCCGCGGTCGCCTTCCCTGAGCCATGCTTTCCGGGAAGCGTCCTTTCAGGTGAGCTCGATCATCACAACGACCGGATACGCCACCGCCGACTATAATATGTGGCCGGAATTATCCCGCATGATTTTATTCCTGCTGATGATCATCGGCGCGTGCGGCGGCTCGACGGGCGGCGGCGTGAAGGTATCCCGCCTCATTATTGTGATGAAAAAGCTCTATTATGATGTCGTCCGCATGCTGCATCCGCGCAGCGTGCACCCGATCCGCCTGGAGGGAAAACGGCTCGATGACGAAACGGTCAACCGGGCGAGCGTGTTTCTGCTCTCCTATCTTTTCATTATCTTTATCTTATCGTTGCTGGTATCAGCGGATGGTTATGATTTCGAAACGACACTGAGCTCTGTTGCCGCCTGTATGGGGAATATCGGCCCCGGTCTCGGCCTGGTGGGGCCGACGGGAAATTTCAGCCATTTCTCGGGCTTTTCCAAGATGATTTTGTCCCTGGCGATGCTGCTGGGGAGGCTTGAGATTTTCCCACTGTTCCTCATGGCGTCCCCCGAGCTTTACCGCAACAGGCATAAAAAGCATGTGACAGGGATCGATGCATTGAGCTGAAGGAGGAAAGGCTTTGCGTATTCTGGTGATCGACGGGCAGGGCGGCGGTGTTGGCGGCCGGCTGGTCGCCTCCCTGCGCGAAAAGGTGCTTCCCGGCGCGCAGATTATCTGCGTGGGAACCAATGTGCTGGCGACGAACGCGATGCTCAAGGCGGGCGCGGATGCAGGGGCCACGGGGGAAAACGCCGTGGTTTACAATGCCGTGCGCGCAGACGTGATTCTGGGGCCAATCGGCCTGCTGCTCGCCAACGCGATGCTCGGCGAGGTGACCCCCGCGATGGCGCGCGCCGTATCGGAGAGCAGAGCTCAGAAGCTGCTGATTCCCGCCTCGAAATGCGCGGTGAGCGTAATGGGCGTGGAGAGCCGGCCGCTTTCCGCATACATTGCGCAGGCGGCGGATACGGTATACCGGCTGTGCGCGCAAGAGACGGAGCAGCCTTAAAGGCGGGGTGGATATGAAAGTTTACTATGACCTTCACCTGCATTCCTGCCTGTCCCCCTGCGGGGACAACGACATGACGCCCTACAACCTTGTCAATATGGCGGCGTTGCAGGGGATGCAGATCATTGCGCTGACAGACCACAACTCCTGCCTGAACTGCCCCGCGGCGATAGAAGCGGGTGCGCGGGCGGGCGTTTTGGTGATCCCCGGCATGGAGCTATGCACGGCGGAGGAGGCGCATATCATCTGCCTGTTCCCAAAGCCTGAGCAGGCGCTCTCTTTTTCAGAATATATAAAAAAGCATGTTCCGCCAGTCAAAAACCGGCCGGATATTTTCGGCGAGCAGCGCGTGATGGATGCGGAGGACGGCATTCTGGGAGTGGAAGAAACCCTGCTGACGACGGCCTCGGAGATCCGGGTGGATCGCGTTGCGGCGCTCGTGCGCAGCTACGGGGGTGTCTGCTTCCCAGCACATCTGGACCGGCCGTCCTACAGCGTGATCTCCAGCCTTGGTGCGTTTGAGGCCGAATGGGGGTTCCATGCCGCGGAGCTGACGCGCGCGGCGGATGTAGCGGATTATATAGCAAGGTATCCGGCTCTCAAGGGCATTCCGCTCCTGTGCGATTCAGATGCGCATGATCTGGAAAATATCCCGGAGGCGGCTGCCTGGCTCGAGCTGGAGGAATGTACGATCCCCGCACTTTTCGCTGCGCTGGATGGGACGCGGCCTTGCAGCTGTGCCCGAGGGTGCGGATGCAGATCATAATGATTGATCCGTTTTATTTTTCATATACTGATATCTGAGCGATATTTTCTGTTTGGAGAGAAGGAGTGTTTTGTTTGCCTGATTGTCCCCACAACTCCCGCGATGCGCAGTATAAAAATAAATTCGGCGCCGTTCCGGCGGGGGAAAGCGTCCACTACCGTTTGATGCTTCCGCGCGGCATCCACTGTGTCGCGGCCTGGTTCGTCATCCACAGGGACGACCGGGCCGAATGGGAATACCATCCGATGGAATGGGACGGCATGCAGGGCTCCTATTCGGAATGGTGGCGTGTGGAATATGCGGCACCGGAGGCGGGGCTTTACTGGTATCATTTTGAATACGATACGGACTGGGGCCGCGCGCGGGTTACGCATGCGGGCAACGGGCTGGGCCATGTCGCGTTCGACGGGGAGGATTGGCAGCTCACTGTGACGGACCCGGCGTTTACTACTCCGGAGTGGCTCAAGGGCGGCATTATCTATCAGATTTTTCCCGACCGGTTCTGCAAATCCGGGGCGGACAAAGGCGCTGTGCCGGATGGCCGCGTCTTGCGGGAAGACTGGGGCGGCGAGCCGGAGTGGCGGCCCACAAGCGACGGTAAAGTGCTCAACAACGATTTCTTCGGCGGCGACCTGAAGGGGATTACGGAGAGGCTTTCTTATCTCGCCTCTCTGGGCGTGACCTGCCTGTATCTCAACCCGATTTTTGAGGCGCAGTCCAATCATCGGTACGATACCGCAGATTATTGTGCGATCGACCCTCTGCTTGGGACGGAGGCGGATTTTTCCGCGCTGTGCGAAGCGGCGGCGAAGTTTCATATCCGCGTCCTGCTCGACGGCGTTTTCAGCCATACGGGCAGCGACAGCGTCTATTTCAATCAAAACGGGCGCTATCCCGGCCTGGGGGCGTACCAGTCGCAAAATTCCCCCTATTCTTCCTGGTATCAGTTTAAAACCTGGCCGGACGATTACGCCTCCTGGTGGGGTGTGAAGATCCTGCCGGAGGTACGCGAGGAGGACCCCGGCTTTCTGGAGTTTATTACTGGGAAAGACGGCGTCGTGCGCAAATGGCTGCGGGCCGGCGCGTCCGGTTGGCGGCTGGATGTGGCGGACGAACTGCCCGACGTATTTCTTGACGCGCTGCGCAGGGCGGCGAAGGCGGAGAAAAAGGACGCGCTGGTGCTCGGCGAGGTCTGGGAGGATGCGTCCAATAAATACAGCTATGGCGTGCGCCGCCGCTACCTGTTGGGGGATCAGCTCGACAGCGTGATGAACTATCCCTTTGCCAATGCAGTGCTGTCCTTTTTGCGCAGCGGCTCTTCGGACGGCTTTTTCGAAGCAATTATTTCGATCATCGAGCACTATCCGCCGCAGGTGCTGCATCTGCTGATGAACCATATCGGCACGCACGATACCACGCGCGCCATCACCGCCCTGGCGGGGGAAGAGGCAAACGGCCGCGGGCGGGACTGGCAGAGCGGGCGGAAGCTCTCCCCGGAGCAGCGCGCGCGCGGGCTGAAGCTGATGCGTCTGGCAACGGCGATCCAATACATGCTGCCGGGCGTACCCTCCATCTACTATGGGGACGAGGCCGGGATGGAAGGGTACGCAGACCCGTTTAACCGCGGCTGCTATCCCTGGGGGCAGGAGGACCGGGAGCTGCTTGCATGGTACCGCAGGCTGGGTGCGGTGCGGCGGAACTGTCCCGCGCTGGCGGACGGCGATTTCGAGCCCGTCTGGTCAGAAGGCGGCGTGATTGCCTTTGCACGGAACAAAGGGCTCGACCGGATTTTGCTTGTGGTCAACCGTGGTGATCACGATTACACCTATGCCATGCCGCACGATTGGCGGGCGGCGAAGGGATTGCTGGGCGTGATGCCGTGGGACGGCTGCCTGACGCTGCCGCCGATGAGCTGTGCGGTGCTGGGGTTGGGCGGCTGGACGGAGCAAATATAACAAATGTGATTGTTTAGATGAAAGCTGCCGGAGCGCTATTTCTGCGCTCCGGCAGCTTTGATTGTTTTTGTTTCCATCTGCATACAGATTGCTTGCGCGCAGGCCGCGCGGGGCCACGCCTTTTCTCTCGTTAGAAAAGGGTGCAAAAGAACAGTTATTGCACGGCCCCTTTTGCTTCCCTTTCCGGCCGAACGGAAAAGGAAGGGCCCGCGCGGCCTACGCGCATTCCTATTTCCCGATCCGCGATTCAAAACAACCGATAAAAATGCAGTCGTACCAGCATAACCTCTCACAGGGTTCCTTCGAGACATGAGCTGTTTTATTACCGTCCGCAAGCGGTTGAAAAAGCAGGCGGAATCCTGTATACTAAAATCAGAACGAAACGATTGATCGGGAGGGCTTTCCATGACAGTGCAAAAAATCAAGGAACTTTTGGACGCACAGGTCCTATGCGGTGAAAGCTTATTGGAGCGGGAGGTGCACACCGCCTGTGGGAGCGACATGATGAGCGATGTGCTCGCCTTTGTCAAGGAGCAGGCAGTCCTGCTCACGGGCCTTGTCAATCCGCAGGTGATCCGAACGGCGGAGATGATGGATATGCAGTGCATCGTTTTCGTACGCGGCAAGCAGCCAGATGAGGATATGAAGGCCCTGGCAGCGGAGCGCGGCATGGTGCTGCTCTCCACGGAATATGAGATGTTTACCTCCTGCGGAATGCTCTATGCAAACGGCCTGCGCGGGCGCAGCGGTGCCTGATGGGCGGAATCGCCCCGGGGCATGTGATTACTGCGAAAAGGATGGTCATAGAGGATGGACAGCGTAAAACTGCATTATGAGGTGTCGGGAGACGACTTTACCCGTGCAGGGGAGGCTTCCGGCAATGTCAAGCACGTACTCAAGGAGCTCGGCTTCGATCCGGACGTGGTGCGCAATGTCTCCATCGCCATGTACGAGGGGGAGATCAATATGGTCATCCACGCCGGCGGCGGGGAGATCAACGTGGAAATTTCTCCCGACTGCATCAGTATGGTGCTCGCGGACCACGGGCCGGGCATCAAGGATGTGGAGCTTGCCATGAAGGCGGGCTATTCCACCGCGCCGGACAAAGTCCGTTCCCTGGGATTCGGCGCGGGCATGGGGCTTCCCAATATCAAAAAATATACGGACGAAATGGTGATCGAGACGGAAATCGACGTCGGCACTACCATGCGCCTTAAGGTGTATGCCAAAAATAAGCCGTCGGCCTGAACGGCGCTTTCAGGCAGTGAGAAAGGGCCCGCCGGGCGAATCCCCGCGGGGAAGAGGTGACGACAATGGAGGCTTTTTTCCATTCGGTGCGTCTGGATGAGGAGAAGTGCGAGGGGTGCACCAACTGTATCAAGCGATGCCCCACCGAGGCGATTCGCGTGCGCAACGGGAAGGCGCACATCATTTCCGAGCGCTGCATCGACTGCGGCGAATGCATCCGGATTTGCCCGCACCATGCGAAATATGCGGAGTGCGATTCCTTCAATAAAATTCTGGATTACAAGTACCGCGTCGCGCTGCCGGCGCCGACGCTTTACGGCCAGTTCAACAACCTCGACGACGTCGACTATGTCCTGACCGCTTTAAAATCCATGGGCTTTGACGACGCGTTTGAGGTTTCGCGAGGCGCAGAGCTCGTCAGTGACGCCACGCGATTGCTGATGGAGAGCGGGAAGCTCAAAAAGCCTGTGATTTCCTCCGCATGCCCGGCGGTTTGCAGGCTGATCCGTGTGCGCTTTCCGAAGCTGATCGACCATCTGCTCGACCTGAATTCCCCCATGGAGGAGGCTGCCCGGCTTGCCCGTATCGAGGCGGTGGAGAAGACGGGGCTCGACCCTTCTGAGATCGGTATCTTTTTCCTGACGCCCTGCCCGGCAAAGAATACGGCGGTCAAGCAGCCGCTGGGGCTGGAAAAATCGAATGTGGACGGCGTAGTGGCGATCAAAAACGTCTATCCCGTCCTGTTCCAGCAGATGGATAAGGTAAAATCGCCGGAGAATCTGCGTCAGTCCGGGCTTATCGGCGTGAGCTGGGCCGGCAGCGGGGGAGAGTCCGCGGCGCTGCTGCGCGACCGCTATCTGGCGGCGGACGGCACGGAGAACGTCATCAAAGTGCTCGAGGAGCTGGAGGACGAAAAATTAAACGATATCGATTTCATCGAGCTCAACGCCTGCACAGGCGGCTGCGTCGGCGGCGTGCTGACGGTGGAGAACCCCTTTGTCGCCCGCGCGCGGCTGCAGCGGCTCAGGCGCTACCTGCCCGTTTCCTGTAATCACTTGGAAAACGACGAAATCCCGCAGGAGATGCATTGGCAGCACCCGCTGGAGGCAAGCTCCGTTTTGAAGCTGGCGGATAACGTCATCGACGCGATGAAGCGCATGAACGAACTAAACGAGCTGCACGAGCGGCTGCCGGGGCTGGACTGTGGCACCTGCGGCGCTCCCTCCTGCCGCGCACTGGCGGAGGATATCGTGCGGGGAATGGCCAGCGAGCAGGACTGCGTTTTCTTCATGAGCAAGCGGGCGAAATCCACGGAATTTGAGAATTACATACCAGCCCCGTTCCGGAAAAAGGAAGCAGGCGGAGCGGATCGGGATACCGGTGCGAAGGAGTAATCAATCCGAGGAAAGGATGTGCTGAGGATGACAGTAGAAGAGCTTGCGCAGCGCCTTGACCTGCGTATCCTGGTAGGCGGGGAAGCGCTTTCCCGCGAGGTGACGGGTGGCTATTGCGGCGACCTGCTCAGTTGGGTGATGTCCCGCGCGCAGAGCGGGGACGCCTGGGTTACGGTGATGGGGAACATCAATTCCATTGCGGTGGCGATGCTTGCGGACGTGGCCTGCATCGTGCTCTGCGAGGACGCGCCGCTCGATGAGGACGCGCGTACGCGCGCGCAGGAGAAAGGGATCGCCGTGCTGGCGGGCGCTGAAAACGCTTATCGGCTTGCATCCCGGCTTTCCGCGCTGATTTGAAGAAAATGCTTGTAAGAGCCTCCGGCCGGAGGCTCTTTTTATTTGAGTGACGAAATTGTCATCGGCCGGTCACCGGATATTCACCCGGCAGTCGTATACTGGAGCCAAAAGGCATGGAAAGGGTATCATCGACACGCTCAAGGAATGTTTCATTCAGACTTTTTGTGGCCTGCCTTTCCGGCGGGCCGTTTTCTGCATCGCATTTAAAATATCAAAAAGAAAATACACCAACCGAGCATATATGCTATAATAAACATCGTGATATCGGTTGCAAAAAAGCCTTTTAAAAAAGTTTTTTTATAATCTGAAGGAAGAGAAGCGGGAAACCATGCTGCAAATGCCTGGTTACACCGCGCCGGACGTGTCGGGCGAATCTGCGTCGGCCGGCTTTTTGCTGCTCGATTTCTATGCGGCTACGATTTTTCCAGCGTATTTCAAGCTTGACGGGAACTTGCCGTCTCCCGGGTGGCATAACAGGATCAATATTTGTGAAGAAAGGGAGCTGTCAATATGAAGGCATTTATGGACGCTGATTTTTTACTGGATACAGAGACCGCGCGCACGCTCTTTCGGGAGGGCGCACAGGACACGCCGATCTTCGACTGGCACTGCCATCTGTCTCCAAAGGAGATTTATGAAGATAAAGAGCCGGAGGATCTCGCGGCCCTGTGGCTTGGGGGCGACCATTACAAATGGCGCGCCATGCGCTCCTTTGGCATTGCGGAGAAATATATCACCGGCGATACGAGCGGGTATGAAAAATTTAAGGCTTATGCCTCCATGATGCCCGCCTGCATCGGCAACCCGCTCTACCACTGGTCGCATCTGGAGCTGCGGCGGTATTTCGGCATTGCGGAGACGCTGAGCGAAAAAACGGCGGACAGCATCTGGAACCGTGCGAATGAGAGAATCCGTGCGGGCGGCTTCACGCCGCGCAATCTCATTAAAAAGTCGAAGGTGACGGCACTTTGCACCACGGACGATCCGGCTGATTCGCTGGAATATCATCAGCTTCTGAAAGAGGAGAAGGGCTTCGACTGCCGCATCCTGCCCGCCTTCCGGCCCGATAAGGCGCTGGGGATTGAGCTGCCCGGCTTCCCTGCCTGGCTCTCTGCGATGGAGCAGACGGCGGGCGGGAGGATCACTTCCTTTGCGGCCCTGTGCGATGTGCTCAAAAAGCGGATCGCTTTCTTTGATTCCCTCGGCTGCCGCGCGAGCGACCACGCCTTCACCCGCGTCCCCTATGCGGAGGCAACGGAGCCCCAGCTCGAGGAGATTTTTGAAAAGGGCGCGGCAGGCGAGCCGCTCTCCCAGTGGGAGATGGATGCTTACCGCACGGCGCTTTTGCAGGTGCTGGCGCGCGAGTATGCCCGCCTCGGCTGGGGGATGGAGCTCCATATCGGCGCGATGCGCAACAACAACACCCGCATGTTCAAAGCCCTCGGCCCGGACACGGGCTACGACTCCTGCGCGGACGACGCGGCGGCTTATCACCTCTCCCGCCTGCTCGACAGCCTCGAGGTGGAGGGAAACCTCCCGAAAACGATCCTCTTCGCACTGAATCCGAAGGATAATTACGTGCTGAGCACCATGCTCGGCAACTTTCAGAACAGCAACGCGCCGGGAAAAATCCAGTTCGGCTCCGCCTGGTGGTTCAACGACCACATCGACGGCATGCGCGAGCAGATGCGCACGCTGGCGAATACGGGCGTGCTGGGCCGGTTCGTCGGCATGGTGACGGATTCACGCTCGTTTTTATCCTACCCGCGGCACGAGTATTTCCGCCGCATCCTCTGCGGCATGCTGGGGGATATGGTGGAGGCGGGCTGGTATCCGGCGGATATGGATGCATTGGTTCAGATCGTACGGGATATTTCTTACAATAATGCGGTGCGGTATTTCGAAATTTAGCTATCGCATAGATGGAAAAAAGCTGGCCGGTTGTCATGGATCAGCAGAGCCGGGCGGAGCTTCACAAGCTCCTCAACGATGAAGAGGAAGTGGCGAATGTGCTGCTCTCCAACGAGCAGGCGGAGCCCGGTTAGCCCATCAGGCTTGCGGCAAATGTTAGGACAGAACAGGCCCGCGATGGCTGCGCGCAAGGCGGAAGTTGGTACATATCTAAGGGCAAACTGTGACGAATCCAATGCTTAAAGGGGCTACCAGTAAAGGCGGTGTTGAGATCTTTACAAAATTGGGAAAGCGGAATTGTTTGTATTCATATATCATATTCAAATCCTGTCAGTAAAAAAATTGCTAATGTATACTTGGGAATGGAGATTCTACCCGGCACATACGCTTACAGATAAAGTTGCCATGGCGTGGAGTGAAGGATTTTCAGCGGAGGCGGATACATTTGGATATTTATATCAAGGGTATGCTGATACGGATCCTAATTTATTCGTTTTTGAATCTTCCGGGAGCTATACTGCTTATGAACCAAATGTCGGTATCGGAACAGATATTGATATCAAGAGTTGGTATAACTTGATGATGATTAGCAGGCATGTTGGACTATTGGTAGTAGCATTGACGAAAAGTACGACCAACAATTCACGCGAATCGGTTGTGGGAAGGTATTACCATAAATGCATTACAGTATCTCCGAGCGGCTCTCTTAGCTTCTCACCCGGAGGAGGAGGCGCATCTATCTCAATTAGTTGGAGTTATGCATACGACCCAGTTCCTGATGCGGCAGATAACTTTTGGGCAATATCGAAATAATTTATTCAGGAGATGAAAACATGAAAATACTTTTATTAGGGATTGCATTTGTATTGGCCGGTGTGGGATGCATGTCCTTTCCGGAACCTTTTGGTGCGCTTTATGTGATTGGCCTTGCTTGTTTATTTGTGGGTTTGCTGTTAGCGATTGTTGGGACAGTTAAGAAGGAGGAACCAAGCCAACGGTAAAGGAGATAAAAGTTATCAGAACGTGGAGATAAATGCAATTTCCCAACTTATCTGGAATCATCGTTCGGGGTAGCGTCGGCATGATAGCGGCTTGGTAGGGCGGTTTAGTACCTGCTGGCTTTGCTGTTATGGCGTTCGGATGGATGGTTGCTTTCGGTCATAGGAGCAATTAAAAAAGAGAAAACAGACAAATAAGAAACAACACTCCTGCACATCTCCGACCAAGGAGATGTGCAGGAGTGTTTGATCACCTATGTATTTTCCAACTGCTCAGAAGCCAGCCTTTTCACCGCAGCTTCTTCAAATCCTCCTCCGCTAGCGACGCGAGGTATTCATCGTACGTCTCCTTGCGGTCGATCACGCGGTCGGGCAGGATTTCGATGATCCGGTCCGCGATCGTCTGCACGAACTGGTGGTCGTGGGAAGTGAAGAGCAGCGTGCCGGGGAAGCTGATCAGGCCGTTATTCAGCGCCGTGATGCTTTCAAGGTCCAGGTGGTTCGTCGGCTCGTCGAGGATCAGCACGTTCGCGCCGGAAACCATCATCTTGCACAGCATGCAGCGCACGCGCTCGCCGCCGGAGAGCACCTTCGCCTTTTTCGTCGCCTCCTCGCCGGAGAAGAGCATCCTTCCCAGCCAGCCGCGGATATCCGTCTCGAGCTGCTCGCGGGAGAATTGCCGCAGCCAGTCAATGAGGGAGAGCTCGCAGCCGTCGAAGAATGCGGAATTGTCGCTCGGGAAATAGGAGAGCGACGTCGTCACGCCCCATTTGAAGCTTCCCTCGTCCGGCTCGAGCTCACCGGTTAGGATTTTGAAGAGCGTCGTCTTTGCCACTGCGTCCGAGCCGACGAAGGCCACTTTCTCATTCGGGCGGATCGTGAAGCTCACATGGTCGAACACCTTGCGGTCACCGATCGTTTTCGTCAGGTCCGTAACGGTAAGCAGATCGTTGCCCACCTCGCGGTCGGGCTTGAAGGCCACAAATGGATAGCGGCGCGAGGAGACGGGCATGGATTCGATATCGAGGCTTTCCAGTAGCTTTTTGCGGCTGGTGGCCTGCTTCGATTTGGAGGCGTTCGCGCTGAAGCGGGCGATGAATTCCTGCAGCTCCTTCTTCTTTGCCTCCGCCTTCTTGTTCTGCTCGCGCAGCTGGCGCTGGGCCAGTTGTGTGTATTCATACCAGAAGTCGTAGTTGCCGACATACATCGTCAGCTTGCCATAATCGATATCGACGATGTGGGTGCAGACCTTGTTGAGAAAGTGCCGGTCGTGGGAGACGACGATCACCGTGTTTTCAAAGTCGAGCAGAAAGTCCTCCAGCCACTGGATGGCGGCGAGGTCGAGATGGTTGGTCGGCTCGTCCAGCAGCAGGATATCCGGGTTGCCGAAGAGCGCCTGCGCAAGGAGCACCTTGACCTTGTCGTCACCGTCGAGCTCCTGCATTTTGGCATAGTGCTTTTCGTTTTCGATGCCGAGGGCGTTTAAGAGGATTTCCGCGTCGCTCTCCGCCGACCAGCCGTCCATCTCCGCAAATTCGGCCTCCAGCTCGCTGACGAGCAGGCCGTCCTCCTCTGTGAAATCCTCTTTGGCGTAGAGGGCTTCCTTCTGGTCCATAATGTCCACGAGCTTTGGGTTGCCCATGAGGACGGTGCGGATCACATCGTATTTGTCATAGGCATAGTGGTCCTGTTTGAGAACGGAGAGCCGCTCGCCGGGGGTGATGATCACCTCGCCCTTGTTCGGCTCCAGCTCGCCGGAAAGGATTTTCAAAAAGGTGGATTTGCCCGCCCCGTTCGCGCCGATGATGCCGTAGCAGTTGCCGGCGGAAAAGGTGACGTTCGCCCGCTCAAAGAGCACGCGCCCGCCATATTGCAGGCTGACATTGGAGGTACTGATCATGAAAAGAGCTCCTTTTTTGGTAATAGCGATTGTAAACAGTTCCCTATCATAGCATGGAAGGCCCCAAAAAGCAAGGCGCTGCGGGGATCGCAGCCCGCAGAGAGCATTTTTTGCAAAAAGCTATTGACAGACGAAGCATCCCGGCATATAATAACTACAAATCCAAATCGGCAAACCGGTGAGTAAGAGTAGTACCCATGGCAAAGCCTTTCCAAGAGAGCCGCAGGCGGTGCGATTGCGGCAAAGGAGACCACGGCGAATGGACTTACGAGGGCAATCCGAGCCTCTGGCAATGAGAGGTTAGGTGCGACGGGGGCTTCACCCGTTACCAGCGAAGCGCGCATGACGGTGCGTGAAAGAGAGTGGGTTTGCATAGGATGCAAGCCAAGTCGGGTGGTACCGCAGGAGTAAATAAGGCTCTTGTCCCAACAGAAATGTTGAGACAAGGGCTTTTTTGATTTCTATGACATGTTGGGAGGGAGCGGCATGAGCGTTCCGGGCAAACGATGGCGCAGG
>OJQT01000653.1_pt1 | contig 15815 bp, 11 predicted proteins | sample 1598771 | NCBI WGS metagenome assembly OJQT01 (sample SAMN03922517, study PRJEB24848) | human gut metagenome | isolation source: stool sample | host: Homo sapiens | place: Germany | collected 2010-02
GGTTTTTACGTTTTTATCGGCACCTTGTACGAACTGGAAGTGCCTTCCCGAGATTGCCACGTCGCTTCGCTCCTCGCAATGACAAATCGGGGGACATCCTCATTTTAACGGTGACCTGTACAAATCGGCAGCAATGCGCCGGGCGGGGCACGCCCCGCCTCCGCGATTTCCATTCCATAATAATTATTTCTCGCCGTCCAGCGTCAGCCTTCGAATCTCCGTGCCCTGATAGTAGTGCAGCAGAATCTCATCAAAGCGCCTGCCTGCCTGCGCCATGGCCTCCGCGCCGTACTGGCTCAGGCCGACGCGGTGGCCGAAGCCGTGCGTCGTGACCGTCACGCCGTCCTCCTGCGGGGAAAACTCGATGTCCGTCGAGCGCAGGCCGAGCAGGCGGCGCAGCTCCGTACCCGTGAATGACGCGCCGCCCAGCTCCAGCGTCCCGATGCCGCCGCCCGCCGTATAGCGGACGGCCCCGAACCAGGTCTCCGGCGTACCGGAAAGGTCGGCGTCCGGCCGCGCGGGCGTGATGCGGTCCCGGAATTCTTCCGCCGTGAACGTCAGCGTTTCCGTTTCGCGCGGCGCGTCCTCCTCGCCGGGGCTGGGAACGGACTGCAGATATGGAATTTCACCGCCCCAGACGGCCACGGCCGCCTCCGTCCGCCCGCCGGAGCAGGAAAAATACGTCGCGTCGATGAGCTGCCCGTCATAGACGACGGCAAGCCCGTCCGTCTCCGTCACGGCCGCCTCCGCCGCCGCGTGCTCCGGCCACTGCTCCGGGGCGCACCAGCCCTGGCAGCAGGCGGCGCTGGCGCAGACGTCGGCCTCCGCGTGCTTGCCCGCCCCGGCCTGCCGCAGGGCGAATGTCCGCGCGGCACAGGCCTGCGCCTTGAGCGCCTCGGCCGCAAAGTCGGACGGCACCTCCGCCAGCAGCACGCAGACAAGGTAGTCGTGCAGCGTCTGCTCACGCACGGCCCCGTCCACAAGCACGCGCAGCGTCACGGCCTCGTCGAACGGCTCGTCCGCAGGCTCCGCGGGCGCGGTCTCCGCCTCCGTCGCGGCGAGCGTCTCGGCCCTCCCGTGCGGCAGAAGCTGCCCCGGCAGCAGCGGCAGCGCCAGCAGCATCACGGCCGCGCCGAGCACGGCGCAGCCAAGGGCGGCGAAAAATTTCCGGATCATAGCTTGCTCCTTTCCCCGCGCTTGACGAAGTCCGCGCAGGCTGGTATAATGTATAGATAAACAGAAAAAAGTGGAAGAAATTGAGATGATCCCCTTGGTTGACGAACGATTTGACGAGCTCCTTCACACTCTATGCGCGGATTACCGCGTTCATAACAACCTGAATCTCGAGGCGCGGACGAACAGCAACATCAAGCGCGGCCTGCGCAACGACGACGGCACCGGCGTCATGGTTGGCTGCACGGCCGTCGGCAATGTCCTCGGCTATACGATCGAGGACGGCGAGCGCGTGCCCATGCCCGGCCGCCTGATCTACCGTGGCTACGACCTGTCCGACCTGGTGGACGGCTACATCCGCGAGCAGCGCTTCGGCTTTCCGGAGGTCGCGTACCTGCTGCTCTTCGGCCACCTGCCCGATCAGGAGCAGTACGACATGTTCAAGCGCCTGCTGCATGATTTTACGGATCTGCCGCAGAATTTTACAGAGGACATGATCCTGAAAAATCCGAGCCACAACGTCATGAACAAGCTTGGGCGGTCCGTCCTTGCCCTGTATTCCTGCGACCCGGACCCGGACAGCCTGAGTGTCGAGAATATGATGCGCCAGTCCATCGAGCTCATTGCGCGCTTCCCGGTCATCGCGGCCTATGCCTATGTTGTAAAGCGGCATTATTTTGACAACGACAGCCTCTATCTCCACCGGCCGGAGCCGGAGCTGTCCACGGCGGAGAACTTCCTGCGCATGATCCGCCCGGACAAGCACTTCACCCAAGAGGAGGCGCGGCTGCTCGACCTGTGCCTTGTGTGCCATGCAGAGCACGGCGGCGGCAATAACTCCACGTTCACCTGCCGTTCCGTCTCGTCCACGGGGACGGACACCTATTCCGCCATCGCCGCGGCCGTCGGCTCGCTGAAGGGGCCGAAGCACGGCGGCGCGAACCGGCAGGTGCTGGCGCAGTTCTCCCTTATCAAGCAGACCGTCCGCGACTGGAAGGACGATGACGCCGTGGCCGGTTGCGTCCGCCGCATCCTGCGCCGCGAGCTCGGCGACGGCAGCGGTCTCATTTACGGCATGGGCCACGCGGTCTATACCCTGTCCGATCCGCGCACCGTCATCCTGCGGCAGAGCGCCCGCACGCTGGCCGCCCAGCGCGGCATGCTCGACGAGCTGGAGCTGATGGAGGCGGTCGAGCGTGTGACGCCGCGCGTGTTCGCCGAGGTCACGGGGCATGAAAAGGTCATGTGCGCCAATGTGGATATGTATTCCGGCCTCATTTATCAGATGCTGGATATCCCGCCTGACCTCTTTACGCCGCTGTTCGCCGTCGCGCGCATCACGGGCTGGTGCGCTCACCGCATGGAGGAGGTCCTCACCGGCGGCCGCCTGTACCGCCCGGCCTACAAATCGCTCACCCGCCACAGGGAGTATATCCCCATGGCTGCCAGAACATACCGGAAAAATCCGCTTCCCGCCGAAAAAAGGGATTGACAAGCCATTGCCGCCGTGCTATAATATGCGAGCAGTCCGAAATTCCGGACGGAATATATCGTATGCGCGAGTGGTGGAATTGGCAGACTCGCTAGATTCAGGTTCTAGTGTCCACTCCGGACGTGCGGGTTCAAGTCCCGCCTCGCGCACCAAAAACCGGTTGTCCAGCGGACAACCGGTTTTTTCAATAACGCTGCCGGATTTGTGCATGCGCTTCGCGCGAAATGTGCCTGCGGGTGTGCGTGGATTTATTATATTTTATTTGATTCCATATATAGTTAGGAGGACCCGCCATGAAGAAACGCCTGCCGCTTCTGCTCCTTCCCGTGCTCGCACTGATCCTGGAGGCCCTGCCCTATGGTGCGGTGCTGCAGTTTGCGCGCCCGGCCGCAGCGCCGCTCCGGGAGCTGTACTCCTATTTTGATCTCACGCCGTTCGGCTATGCGAATTTTGCGCCGCTCTTTACGGCACTTGGCACCTGTGTCCTGCTGGTCCTGCTGGCGCTGTACGCCGGGACCGGAAAGCGGGGACTTGCCGCCGCAGCGCAGATCGCAGCGGGCGTCTGCGCCCTCGTCTCGCTCGGTCCGCTCCTGCTGGGCATTCAGAATTATTCCGTTACCGGCGCGCTCATCACGGCCTCCCTGCTGGCGGAATGCCTCTGGCTGGGCCGCGTATGGAGACCGAAGAAAGAAAACCCCTAATACTGATTCCTGATTAAAACATTTAATCAGGAATCCCGTGCGCTACGCACACTCGCATCGTGCTGACGCACGCTGCGCCGTCTCATGCAGAATCTGACGCGCCCTCGGCGCTATAAAAAGCTTTTAAAGCTTTTTATCAGATTCTAGTATAAAACGTTCCGCCGGGGACGAAGAAAACCAAACAAGCCCCCTTTGCCAATGCGGCGAAGGGGGCTTGCTTTGTGCCATGGAGAGAATACAATGAACTTTGTGCCTGTACGCCGCTCCGGACAAAACACATTGCAAAATCCACGCTTCTGTGGTACGATGAACGCAGAGATCAACAAACGGAGGGACCGATCATGGCAAAGGAGCAGCGCTTTGAGCGCGTTTACACACAGGGAGCATTGCAGATCACCGAGATCTGGGTCGACAAGGAGACAGGCGTGAACTATCTTTTCCACGCCAGCGGCAATGCGGGCGGCCTGACGCCGCTGCTCGACCGCGACGGCAAGCCGGTCGTTTCCCCGCTGCTGAACCGCTGATGCGCTATTTTATCCCGGCGTCGGAGCGGCAGGGGAGCTGCTATTTTGAGTTCCAGCCGGGGCGCTGGCGCGGGCGGTTCTGGCTGCCCGGCTCCATCCTGCTTGCAGACGAGCGGTGGGAGGCACTGCGCCTGACGGAACTGTTCGGCGGCGTCCTGCCGGAGTTTGACTATTTCGGCGTCACGCCCGTCTCCCGCGGGCAGTGGGAGCGCATCGCAGCGCGCAGCCGGGACGAGGCAGACTGGCGGGCCGTCATCGACGAGGCCGCGCCGTGGGCAGAGGCCAGCTTTGCGCGGCACGGCGTCATCAGCATTCTGGGCCTGTGAATGGGGGCGCGGCTGTGAAGTACATTGGCATCGCGCTGCTGATCGCAGCGGGCTTTGTGCTCCTGACGCTCGGGCTGGCGTTTTTGCTGTTCCGGCTGGCGTTCGGCGCGCGGAAAACGACCGAAAAGGAAATGTTCGTCCTGCCGGACACGGACCAGTACCGGCCTTATGCGGCGGAGGCGCGGCGCATGATCCGCGCGGCCCTCGCCCTTCCCTATGAGCCGGTCACGATCCGCTCGGACGACGGACTGACGCTGTTCGGCCGCTACTATCCCGCAGCCCCGGACGCGCCGTGGCTCCTGCTGTTTCACGGCTACCGCAGCGCGGCGGAGCGCGATTTCTGCGGCGGGCTGCCGTTTGGCATGGGGATGGGCTGCAATGTCCTGCTCGTCGACGAGCGCGCCCACGGGAAAAGCGGCGGGCGCTGCCTCACGCTCGGTATCCGCGAGCGGTATGACTGCCGCCGCTGGGTCGATTATGTGATCGGCCGCGCCGGGCCGGACGCGAAGATCGTGCTCTACGGCATGTCCATGGGCGCGGCGACCGTCCTCATGGCGGCGGGGCCGGAGCTGCCGAAAAACGTCGCCGGCATCGTGGCCGACTGCGGCTACAGCGCGCCGTCCGCCATTCTGAAGAGCGTCATCCGCTCCGCCCATCTGCCGGTCTTCCCGGTCTATGCCCTGCTGCGCCTCGGCTGCCGCCTCTTCGGCGGCTTTGACCCGGAGGAGGCCTCCGCCGCCGGGGCCATGGCGCACTGCGACACGCCCGTCCTCTTCCTCCACGGCGAGGACGACCGCTTCGTCCCCTGCGCCATGGGGTGGGAGAACTGTGCCTGCTGCCGCGCCGCAGATAAGACCCTGCTGACCTTTCCCGCCGCCGGGCACGGCATGAGCTATATGGCCGACCGGGAAAGATACCTCGCGGCCGTTACGGATTTCCTGGGAAGGGTACTTGGAGAAGAATATGGAACAAAAACGACTCACACTTTCGGAATATGACGCCATCGTTGCCTTTGACCGGCTGTGCTTCCCGCAGGATCACTGGACGGAGGAGGACTGGCGGGAGCTGCTGGCGGACGAGCGGGCGGTCTATCTGGCCCTGCTGGACGATGGGCGCATCGTTGGCGACGTGTTCGTCTACAACTGGCAGGGCGAACGGGACTACGGCAAGATCATGAACCTCGCGGTCCACCCGGCGTACCGCGGGCGCAGGCTGGCGGCGGGACTTCTGCGCGCGGCGACGGAGCTGCTGCAGGCGGCCGGGCTGCCACGGATCTGCGGCGAGACGCGTCTCTCGAATGAGGCCATGCGCCGCACATTCGCCGCCTGCGGCTACCGGCTGACCCGCATCGAGGAGGCCTACTACGATCACCCGCCGGAAAGCGCCTGCAAGTATGAAAGACAATTTGAAACGTAATTCAAAAGAAACGCCGCCCCGATTTTCGGAGCGGCGTTTCAGGCTGTCAAAAGACCTGCCCAGCCAAAAGTTTCGGAGGGAAGAAAAGTGTGAAAGGGAACAGTCAGGGTTGCCTTTCGCGTTCCATCACCCGCCGCAGCGGCAAAGATGCAAAATAATACTGCAAAAATCCATTTTGCAATTCTGAACGCAGCTTGGCGAAAAAGCCCAAAGGGACTTTTTTGACAAGCTGCTATGCTTGTTTCATGCGGTGGACTCAGACGCGCTCTGCCCACTCCGGGGCGTCGAGCAGGGAGAGGAGCGTCATGGCTTTGCTCCCTTCCCGGCCGGGCGGAGCCGGATGGCAAGGCACAGCAGCGAGGCCATGAGCAGCAGTACGGACAGCTCCGGCAGGAAGAGGAAGAAGCCCTCATAGTCCGAAAAGTCCATGATGATGTGCACGAGCAGCGGCAGACCCGCCAGCAGCAGGAGAAAAATGCGCGTGCGCAGCACGCCAAGCGCCGTCAGCAGGAAGAAAACGAGCACGGCAAGATAGAGGATGCTGCACAGCACCGTGTGCAGAACGCTGGAAAACGACAGCGCCTTATAGAGAAAGAACACGACGAATCCGGCCACGGGCGCAGTCAGCGGCACGATGGTCCTCCGGCCGAACAGGGCCAGCAGCACAGGATAGAGGGCCGCCGAGAAGACCGGCAGGCCGACGAGCAGGAAGATATCCGCCTGCGAGAGCGTCATGGCCGTCGCGACGGGGTCGGCGAGATAGTACCACAGGCGCGCCGCAGCCGAAAGCAGCATCAATGCCATGGAGAGCAGGCACAGCGCGGAGCGCGGCTCTGCCGTAAAGCGAAACTTCTGATTCATAGATTTCTCCGATCAGTTAGGGAAGCTCTGATTCAGAGCTTCCCTAGAATAGGAGCGCGGCCCAGACGCCGCAGACCTCCCGCGCCAGCATGAGGCAGTAAAACGCGCGGTCGTGCGTGTACGACGGGACGCCCAGTGCTTCAGCCCCGGCCCTGCGGGCCAGAAGCTCGGCGCGCAGCAGGTGATATTCTCCTGAGATGACGGCGATCTGCGCCGGGCGCGTGCCGGTCTCGGCCTCGATGAGGTCGAGCGAGCAGTGGAGGTTTTCCTCCGTCGTGGTGGCCTTCGTCTCCATCCGCAGGCGGGCGGGGTCGACGCCGCGGGCCGTCAGCCAGTCATACATGCACTGCGCCTCCGTGATGGCTTCGCCGTCTCCCTGCGCGCCGGAAAGGACGGCAATGGCCTCGGGATAGCGCGCAAGATAGTCCTGCGCCGCCTCGAGCCGCTCGCGCAGGGCCTGACTCGGGACGGTCCCGTTCACGCCCGCGCCGAGCACCACGACCCACTGCGCCTCCGGGTCGGCCGCGCCGCGCCCGGCGGAGACGACCCATCCGGCTGTTCCGGCGGCCAGCAGGAGGCCGAGGCAGACGAGGATCAGACCGATGCGCGTCGCCCAGCGCGAAAAGCGGGGAAAGCGCCCGCGCAGTGCGTCCACGATGCCGAAGGCCAGCACGACCCCGGCCGCAAGGAACAGCAGTACGCCCGCGAAGCGGAAGCCGTAGACGGCGAAATAGAATACGAGCCCCAGCGCCAGCAGCGCCGCCGTTGGGATCCAGAAGCGCCTGCGCATCAGAACAGGTAGCCGCGCAGGACGCGCAGCGTGTTGAGCACGCCGTCGCGGTGGCTGCGCTCGTAGCCGTGCGAGGCATAGACGCCCGCGCCGATGAGGCCGTGGCGGATGTCATAGCCCGCGCGGAGCGTGGCCTCGACGTCGGAGCCGTAGTAGGGATAGATGTCCACGGCGTAGTCCGCGCCTTCCTTCTGCGCGGCGGCGATGAGCTTCTTCACAACGTCGTAGGAGTACGGGCCGCCGGAGTCCTTCGCGCAGATGGAGACCTGCCGCTCCGTGCACTGCAGGCCTGCGCCGACGCAGCCCATGTCCACGGAGATGGCCTCCGTCACTCCCGCCGGGACCGAGGCGGAGCCGCCGTGACCGACCTCTTCATAGACCGTCACATGGGCGTAGACGCGGCGGGTGGGCGTTTTGCCCTCATCGTGCAGGTATTTTGCAAAGCCGAGCAGGATGCCGACGGACAGCTTGTCGTCGAGGAAGCGGCTCTTGATGTAGCCGCTCTTCGTCACGCGGGTGCGCGGCTCGAAACAGACAAAGTCGCCGACGGAGATGCCGAGGGCCTTCACGTCGTCCGCGGACTCGACGGCCTCGTCCAGCACGACCTCCACGGTGTCCCAGCTGCGCTTTGTGGAGGCATAATCGCCGTTGACATGGACGGAGGCATTGATAAGCTGCAGCGTGCCCTCGTAGCTGCCGGAGAACTTCGTCACGACGCGGCAGTTCTCTGCCTCGGCGTTGTTGGCGTTCATGCCGCCGACGTTCACGATGCGCAGGCGGCCGTCGCCCTTGATCTCGGCGACCATGCCGCCGAGCGTATCGGCGTGGGCCTCGAGCAGCAGGGCATCGTCGGCGTTTTCACCGCCGAGATCGATGAGGATGCCGCCCTTGGCTGTCCGCTCCGCCGCAAAGCCGAGCGCGCGGAACTCGCGCAGGACAAATTCCTCCGCCTCGGCAGTGTAGCCCGTCGGGCTGTCGATGGCCAGCAGCTCCACCGCCTTCTGCACGGCAAAATCCACATAGTTTTCCATGAAAAGTACCTCCCACCGCCCGCGCCGCGGGCCTTTTTTGCCATTATACCATAGAACGCGCCAAAGGGAAAGAGAAGAAATTGCGGCGGCTGCCGAGGGGGCCCTGCAGCGGACTTCCAAGCTTGTCACTGCGCCCCTCCGGATGAGAAAGGCCCCCAAGTTTGTCATTGCGAGGCTCCGCAGGAGCCGTGGCAATCTCGCAGGATGCAGCCGGAACACGGGAAAGCCCCCGGCGAATTCGCAACTGCCTTCCCGAGATTGCCGCGTCGGGCTTGCGCCCTCCTCGCAATGACACGGGAAGAAGGCACTCCCAAGTTTGTCATTGCGAGGCTCCGCAGGAGCCGTGGCAATCTCGCAGGATGCAGCCGGAACACGGGAAAGCCCCCGGCGAATTCGCAAGTGCGCAGCCGGGACCGGCGTCCCCGCCGCTTTATATTCCCAGCTGCAAAAACCAAGGGCAGGCCATTGGCCTGCCCTTGTGCTTTGTTCTGTTACAGCTTCGCGTAGCGCATGAGGATGGTCGCGAACTCTGCGCGGGTGGCATTGCCGGTCGGCTGGAGGCCGCCGTCCTTGCCGTTGATGATGCCCGCGCCGACGCACCAGCGCAGCGCGTCAACGGCCCACGAGCCGACCTGACCGGCATCCGGCCAGCGGCTGAGGTCGCCCGTCGGGGCCGTGTCCGTTCCCTTTACGGTCTTCGCATAGCGCTGCAGCATGAGCGCCATGTCCTGACGGCTGATCTCCTCCATCGGGCGGAACGTGCCGTCCTCGAAGCCCGTGACGATCCCCTTCTGCTGGGCCCAGGCCACGGCCTCGCCGTACCACTCGTTCGCCGGGACGTCCGGGAAGGCGTTCGTCGCGCTGACCTTGTCGCCGGAGAGGCGATAGAGGACCGTGGCGACCATGGCGCGGTTGAGGGTGGTGTCCGGCTCGAACTTGCCCTTGCCCATGCCGTTCATGAGGCCGGCCTCGAGAACATAGTCCACGCTCTCGTGGTACCAGCCCTTGTCCGGGCGGTCCGTGAAGGCTCTGGACGGGCAGTTGTCGGAGTTGGCCGGGATCGTGCGGGTCTCCGTCGTACCGCAGCCGGAGCAGGTGCGCGTCTGCTTGCCCTCGTGGAAGCAGCCGGCCGGCTCTGTGGTCTCCCACGCGCCCCAGGTGTGGGTGTGCGGTGCGGAGATCTCGTGGATGTCCGCGCGGTCGCGCACACGCAGGCGGGCGAGGATGGCGCTGTCGGCGCTCTCTTCATCGACGTCGCGGGAGCCGATGCCGATGCCGCTGACGGTCATGCCGACCGTGAGCTTGTCGAGGCTCGTGTCCGTGCTCGTGATGTAGCCGTTGATGAACAGGAGAGCCGTGCCGGTCTCATCCTGCACATAGATCTTGTCAACGACGCCTGCCGTCTTGTGGATCTCGGTGATCTTGCCCTCGACGCGCATCAGGTTGCCGATGTTCTCGTCCGCCATCGCGGCCTTCGCCGTGACGAGCTGCGGCTCGAGCGGGGTGATATCGTCGGAGATGATTTCGATGCTGCCGTTGTAATCGCTGCTGAGGTTCAGCTCGATCTCGCCGCAGTAGTAGGTCACGCCGCCGTGGACGCGGACCTTCATGCCCTCGGCATAGTTGCCCGCGACCGGGAAGACGTTGATGCCGCGCGTGTCGTCCTGCACATAGATGCAGTCGAAGAACGCGGTGTTCTTGTCATAGCCGGAGGCATTGGCCGTGACGGTGCCCTCGACCGTGAATTCTTCCTTCTCCGCAGCCTTGTGAACATCCGCGATCTTCGTGACGGTCTCGGCGGGCTTCAGGGAGTTGAGGATGTTGCGCAGGATGAAGCGGTTGGCATAATCCTGATCGCTCTTGATGTCGTAGTTGCTGAAGAACGTCACGCCGGAGGTGATGACCCAGCCGCCGCCGGGCAGATCCTCGTAGGTCATGACATTGACGTCGCCCTTCTTGACGGTCACGCGGCCGTCGACGGACTCGTCGTACTCCGGCACGAAGGAGCTGCCGTCAAAGTAGCCGTCGTAGTGCGTGCCCCAGGTGCTCTGGTAGCCGCGCACGAGGACCTGAACCTTGCTCTCGTCGAGGACCTCGACCGGGCCGCCGTTGTAGAGCTGGAAGCCGGTCTGGTTGTCCGTCGCGGGAGTGGTGCCGAAGGCGTTCGAGGACGTGTAGGCGCCCGCGGTGAACGGATGCCCGGTGTTGAAGTTCTCCTTGGAGGAGAGGTAGAGACGGTAGGCCTCGTTCGCCTTCAGGTCATTGTCGACGATGATGCCGTTGACAATGCGGGAGTGTGCACCGATGGCGGTGAGCAGGGCGTTGGAGTTCTCGGCGCAGTTGTCATACTTGTTGTCGCGGTCGGACTTGGAGCAGAGGATGACCTTGCCGCCGTTGTCCGTGTACTGCTTCAGCGCGGCGATTTCGGCCTCGGTGTACATTGTGGCCTTGGCCGTGTTGCGGCGGTACGGGACCGTCAGAACGAGGAGGGTATAGTTCTTCAGGTTGTCATAGGTGAACTGACCGGCCTCGATGTAGCTGCACTTCACGCCGTTGTCTGCGCAGAAGCTGATGAAGTTGCCGGCGCTTCCGGCATAGTCGCCGGAGAGATAGTAGTTGTCGTGGCCGTGGTCGACGCCGACGTTGATGAGGTCGGCTGCGTCATAGACCTTGAGCTCCAGCGTTGCGGCGCACTGGAACTCCTCGCCCTCATAGGTGCCGGTGTAGAGCACGCGCAGGGTCTGCGCACCGGCGGCGGTGGGCTTGAACGTGAAGGAGAACGTCTCCTTCTGGTCCGGAGCCAGCGTCTTGGCCGGGGTCTGGGTCTCGACGGTCGTCGTCGTGCCGCCCACCGTGACGGTCAGCTCGACCTTGCTGATCTGGTAGTTCGCGGTGGCCGCGTTCGTGATGGTGGAGGTGATGGTCTCAGAGGTGCCGACCGTGCTCAGGGCGGTGCTGTTCTTCAGATCCGCCGTGATGGGCGTGGCCTCGCCGACCCACACAGGAGCGGTCACGGCGATGTCGCCGTCGGCCTGCGTGACCTTCAGGTAGTAGTAAGGCTCGGTGTTCGGCAGCTCGGCGTCGAGCTCATAGGTCGAGCCGGAGATCTCGAACGTCTTGACGGTGATGCCGTTCGCGCCGATGACCTCGACCTTGCCCAGCTCCTCGCCGTCGGGGTCGGCGATGCTCGCCTTGACGCGGACGGTGTCGAGCTTCTGACCGTCCTCGAGCGGGATGATGCCGCCCATGAGGGTGTCGTTCAGATAGTAGTAGATCGCGAGGTTCTGGTCCTCGGTGGAGTAGACGCGGCGCTCGGCCATGGCGGCATAGAGGCCGGCCTCCGTGAAGTCGTCGGTCACGATGACGTCGCGGCAGGTGTTGGAGTCACCCCACTTGCCCTTGTGGTTATCCTGGTTGTTCGTCGGCGCGACATGCCAGCCCTTGGACAGGGCCTTGTCATACTCGGAGTAGCTCGGCCAATAGGAGCTGCCGCCGACTGCGCCTTCGCCGTTGCCGACCTCGACGAGGTTCAGAACGACGTCGCGCGACGGGGTATAGCCCGCGAAGTCATCGAACGTGCCGAACGTCGTGCCCGGATGGTTGAACTGGGAGACGACCGGCGCATTTTCGAGCCACTTCGTCTTCACGCCCGCCGCAACGGCTTCGCCGTTGACATCGAGGCCCTTGTTCGCGTTGACCATCAGGTCGTTATACAGGTGCATGCCCGCATAGCTGTTGCTCTTCTCATTGAGCTCGCCGTTGTTGCGGGAGACCGTGCCGTAGGTGTTGAAGGTGTTCGTGTGGCCGGGGCCGCCGGACCATGTCATCTCGTAGCCGTAGGCGGCGATGAAGTCCGTGGACATGGCGTTGTATTTCTCGGCCGTCTTCTTGGCCTCTTCCCACTTCGTCATGGTGCCGTCCGCGGTCTTTTCGAGCGAGGACAGGTCGTAGTAGCTTGTCTTCGTGGCGGAGCTCTTCGTATCGAAGTAGTTCGAGTGGTCCGTGACGATCAGGAAATCGACGTCCTTGGCCTGCATGGCATGCTCATAAGCGTCCTCGAGCGTGCCAGCGCCGTCGGAATACTCCGCCGTGTGGGAGTGCATCTGGCCGAAATACAGGCTGAGGCCGGATTCGCCGACAAAGAACGACCAGATCTTTTCGGCCTTCTTGCCGTCCTTGCGGGTCACGATCAGCTCGACGACGTACTTGCCGTCTGCCAGATCCTTCGCCGGGGTGTAGGTGAGCCTGCCGTCCTTCAGAACGGGCGTGACGCTCTCGCCGTTGAGCTTCATGGAGAACGTCGGGCCTTCGCCGAGGTTGGCGGCGACTGCGCCGATCTCCGGGCGCTTGTTCGCGCCGGTGGCCTCGTTGGCTGCGGGCATGACATTCGTCAGCACCGGCTCATCGAGGACCTGCACGGTCGTCTCGCCGGAATAGGTCATGCCGAAGCTGTTCTTTGCGCTGGCCGTGAGCTTCAGGCTCGTCTGGCCGGACAGGGCGGCCATCGGGACGGTGTAGGTGTAGACCTTGCCCTCGACGGAGGCGGCCGTCAGGGTGACGGCAGCGCCGGTCGTCTGATACTGCACGGTCATCTCCGTGATGTCGGACAGGTCGTCCAGTGTGACGGAGAACGTGTAGTCCAGGCCCTGATAGGCGTCGGCCGCCTTGAAGGAGACCTTCGGGTTCAGGACATAGCCGATGTTCAGCTCGTCCTGCACAGGGTAGAACTTCATGGCAAACAGCTCGAGGCTGCCGTTGTAGGTCCAGCCGCTGAAGCCGTTGCTGAAGTACTCGATGCACACCTTTTTGTTATTGTACTTTGCCGTCTTGTTATAGATGATGTAGCCCTCCGACTTCTTCTCGAGCGTCCACTTGGTGTAGTCGCTCTCGACGGTGTCGAAGTACAGGCACTCGGCGTTCGAGCCGTCGGACTGGTTCTCGGACGTGCGCAGGAACTTGCCCTGATTTTCGAACGTGTAGTAGGTGCCGTCGGTGTGAACGGTGAAGATGAGGCCGCCGTTGCCGACCTCGATGCCGCTGCCCTTCGGCGTGGCTTCGACGCCCGTCAGTGAGGGGGCGGTGGTGTCATCCGTCTGCGGGCCCATGACGGCGCCCGCGTTGTCGTTGTAGATCACGACGGTCTGGCCGTCCTTCGGCAGCTCGCCCGCCTCGGGGCGCGTGCCGATGTAGCCGTCGTTGTCCGGGTCCGCCGTGCCGTCCACGGAGAAGAAGCGGAAGACGTAAATGCTCCAGTCGTTCTTGTTCGGGTTGTACGTCCATGCCTTGAAGGAGGTATAGAACTCCAGGAAGATCTCGTAGTTGTTGTACTTGACCTCGGCACTGGCAATGGAGAAGCCGTCGTAGTCCTTGCCAGCGTCGGCGATCTTCCACTTCGAGCTCATGGAGGAGCCGGACTTCGGCTCGTTCTCGAACGTGAGCTTTTCGGCGCTGTCCACGGTCAGATACTGGCCGCCGCACGTCAGGTAGTAGGTGCCGTCCGCGTTCTTCACGGCCTGATAGGCACCTGCGCCCGTCTGCACGGTCAGGTTTGCAGACTCCTCGGAGCCGAAAGCAGCCGAAACGCCGACTGCGCCGCCGGAGGCCTCCGGCGAGAACACGCCGCCTGCGGGCGCGCTGTAGATGACGAACGACTGCCCGCTCTCCGGGATGCCGTCGATGGGCGTGGCCGTGAAGCGCTCCTTCGCAGCCGATACGACGGGCAGCATCGTCAGGGCCATTGCCAGCACGAGCAGCACCGCCATGACCCGACTGAGGTGTTTCCTCATTAGATTATCCTCCTTTTCTGTCCCCCCTGCATATGCAGAGGGCAGTATGATGAGTTTATGATACCATACTTTCTCTGCGATTGCCATAGAAAACAGGATGCTCATACGGAGATTTTACTTTTTTCGGCAGAATTGCCAAAGATATGCCGCGTTATTCCGCTTTTTGGCCCTGCGTCTCATACAGCCCGCAGGGTTGACAGCCCATCGGCCGGACGGTATAATAGAATCGTTAATAAACATTTTCGGAGGTTGCCCCCATGAAGAAGCTCACCCTGCCGCGTCTGGCCTCTGCCGTTCTGGGCGCACTGTTTTTCCTTGCTGCCTGCATCGTGCTCGCCGTCCGGCTCGTCCGCGGCGAGGCCGGGCTGACGGACGCCGCCGCCCTGGTGCTCGCGGCCTGCGGCGGCGCGGCATTGACCGTGCTGGCGCTGCGCTCCCGCGCGCCAGGCCTGCGGCGCAGCCTGTGGGTGCTGCTGGCGTCGGCCGTCGTGTTCCTTGTGTTCTATGGCCTTGCGCAGCAGACGCCCTCCGTGCCGATGTCGACGGTGCAGCAGGCCACGCACTATGTCCGCGGCCGCGTCATCGAGGTCACGGACAACGCCTGGCAGGGCCAGCAGGACTATGAGGACATCCCCGTCGGCAAGCAGACCGTCCGCGTGGAGCTGCGCTCCGGCAAATACCGCGGGCAGGTCTATGAGCTGCCGAACCAGCTGAGCTATCTCTACGGCACGATCCTGAAAGCGGGCGACGCCGTGACCGTCGCCGTCACGGAGGAGGATGGGGAGATCAGCAGCATGACGCTGCAGGACTACGACCGCACCGTGCCGCTGGCCCTCGTGGTGCTGGCCTTCCTTGTTGTCACGGTGCTCGTCGGCCGGAGGGTCGGCGCAAAGTCGCTGCTCGGCCTCGGCCTGACGGTCGTGTGCATTTTCTCCATCCTCATCCCGCTGCTCCTCGGCGGCTGGCCGACGCTGCCGACCATTCTCGGCATGTGCGCCTATGTGACGGTCGTGGAGTTCGTTATCCTCGGCGGTGTGAACCGTAAGACGCTCTGCGCCATCCTCGGCACGATCTCCGGCGTTGCTTTCGCGGCCCTGTTCGGCGAGCTGGCCTGCGCCCTGCTGCGCGTGAACGGCTATAAGATGTATTCCGCCGAGCCGACCATCGAGGCCCTGCTGCAGATCAAGCAGGGGCAGGATCCCATGCACTCGCTCCAGCTCGGCGATCTGCTCGTCGGCGGCATTGTCATCGCGGCCCTCGGCGCGGTGAATGACGTAGCCATGAGCATCAGCTCCGCCATGAATGAGCTCGTGGCCGTCAACCCGGCCCTCACGCGCCGCCAGCTCCTGCGCTCCGGCATGAACATCGGCCGCGATATGGTCGGCACGATGACCAATACGCTCATCCTTGCCCTCGTCGGCAGCTCGCTCGTGCTGATGATCTATCTCTCGTCGCTCGAGCCGTCGTTCTCCCAGCTCATGAGCGGCACGTTCTTCTCCGTGGAGATGGTGCAGGCCATCGCCAGCTCCGTCGGCGTTATCCTCGCCGTGCCCCTGTCCGCCCTCATCGGCGCATTCCTGTTTGCAAAGCATAAAAAGTAAAACGCAGGGGAGCGGCAAGTGGAAACTTGAAACCGGAAAGCGGAAAGTTTTACAAGGCCGCCGCAGGGGAGCGGCATGCCGCTCCCGGCTGCGCACTTCCAGTCCGTACCGGCC
>OJQT01000664.1_pt1 | contig 15686 bp, 15 predicted proteins | sample 1598771 | NCBI WGS metagenome assembly OJQT01 (sample SAMN03922517, study PRJEB24848) | human gut metagenome | isolation source: stool sample | host: Homo sapiens | place: Germany | collected 2010-02
TCAGAAACAGGAGTGTTTTCCTTTTGTCCGTTTCAGACTGAACACGGCTTATCAGTCCTTGATGTTCCATTCTTTCCAGCATCGTCGTAAGAGATGTTATCGCTAATCCGCATTTGACCGAGAGTGACCTGATCGAGATTCCATCCTCCTGCCACAGCACATAAAGAATGCGCCCCTGGGCTCCATTGAACGCATCAATATTCTTTTCGCTGAGAATCTTCTCAAAAATCCGGTCCCCAAGCTGTTTTATTTTGGTGACAAGAAATCCGCCATTTGTTTTCATGCAAAAGCTCCTATATAGTAGTTTATAAAATCATACTATATAGGAGCTTTATTGTCAAGAGCTTGTATGTTTGAATAGAGGTAAATTCCGATTTGTTTGCTTCATATTATTCGCATTCAAGCTTGCTGGTGGCGAACAGCGTTTTATGCTGTTTGCGAACGGCAAGTCCACAAGGGATAGGCACGCAAGCATCGCAAGGGAGTGTAGCTCCTTTGGCGGAACGAGATAGCGAAACATTCCCGATCATGTTTGCTGTTCATCTGGGGCTTTTTCCCTCTGCTTTTGATATTCTTTCAGATACCGATCCAAATAGATCTTGTTGACGGTGGCCACGATCGTGTTGCGGAGAAGATTCTTTGCGTCGGATCGTGTCTCGCCGAGGCCCTCTCTTGCGGGAGCTATACCGAACGCTGCGCCGAGCATATTCTCAAACTCATCACAAAAATAGTCATACGCGGTCGGAAGGGAATAGTTGTCCCCCTGTATACTGAACATCATTCGAAGTCCTTCCAATGGGACAACGGGCTTGACTACCGCGATGAACAGGAGACGTGAAAGGTGCTCCGCTGTGTATGACTTCTTTATGGGGGATGAGATCAGCCCCTGCTTCACGTAATTGCTCACCATTGAACTTGTCAGCTCCGGCTCCCCCAACGGCGCAAGGTGTGTGTTGACATAGCGTACCACCTGCTCCAGATAAAGCCCGACATCCGGAATCTGTGCATACCGCGGTAAGCGAAAGCCATCAATAGCCTCTATCATATTATTCACTCCCTTTTCCGTGCGGCCATTATACACGGGTATCTTCAATCTTTCAACGGTTTTTAAAATCTTTTTGTCGGTTTTCTGAAAACCGTTGACGGAATGATAAAAACCTGATAGAATTTCGGTGTCGGCCTTCAAAGTCGGTTGAAATGTTTCTTGTTATTCGGAGGACACACCATGAATCAGTTTCGTATCGTTGCAGACTCCAGCTGCGACCTTCTCACACTGGATGGAGCGGACTTCGTCAGTGTCCCGCTCTCAATACGCACTGACGCCGAGGAGTTTTACGATGACGCCAATCTTGATGTTGACGCGATGGTCAGTACGCTCCGCGACACCAAAGGGCGATCTTACAGTGCGTGTCCGAACATCGCAGACTGGGAAAGCGCATTCGGTGAGAACTGCAATGTGATTGCATTTACCATTACCAGCGCTCTTTCAGGCAGTTACAATGCTGCCTGCGCGGCAAAGAAGAATTGTGAGGAACGCAACCCGGCCCGGCGCATCTATGTTGTGGACTCTCTCTCCGCCGGGCCCGAAATCGCCCTTCTCATTGAAAGGGCTTTATATGAGCTGCGTTCTCATGCGGACTTTGATAAAGCATGCGAAGCATTGAATACATATCAGGCCCACACGCACCTGCTTTTTGCACTGGAATCCATGCACAACCTTGCACAGAACGGCCGTGTCAGCAAGCTCGCCGCAACGATGGCAAGCGTCCTCGGGATCCGCGCCATCGGGCAGGCAAGCTCTGAAGGTATGCTTGAGATGCTTGGAAAGTGCCGTGGGGTTCGTAAAGTGCGGCAGTTTATGCTGAGCGAAATGGTGGAGCTTGGCTACAAGGGCGGGAAGGTTCGAATCGGGCACTGTCAGAATGCGGTGCTTGCGCTGGAGCTTTGCGCCGAGATCCGGCAGCGATTTCCGGCGGCAGACGTGAGAAGCTATCCACTGCGGGGACTGTGCAGCTATTACGCCGAGCGCGGCGGGATTATGCTGGGCTTTGAGTCATGAGAGCAGACGCAACCAACGAAAAGGGAAGATGCACCGGAATCTTTCATCTGATCGTGCGCATTCTGACCCTACCACCCATCGTCATCGGTATAACAGTGCTTCTGATGTATGCCCCCGCAAAGCTTATGACACTGCGTGAGCTGCTCCTGTGTGAGTTGTTTTTGCTGCTCATCCCCATGGCTGCATATCCTATACGGGAGATATTTCACATTGGAAAGGATCGGAGAAAGGGACAGCGCAGCACGGCGCTGGTATGCAGTGCCATCGGATACCTGTGCGGTTTTCTCTGGTCAATACTGACCCCGTGCTCCTGGCTTGTCCACATTCTATTCCTCTCCTATGTCATTTCCATCGCAGCACTGCTGATTCTCAACGCTGTTTTCAAGCTGCACGCAAGCGGCCATGCCTGCAGCACGACGGCGCCTGTGTTTCTGCTGACGTGGAAGCTGCATCCGCTTTTTATGATACCGTCCGTGCTGCTGATCGCAGCGGTCTATCGATCCTCTTTGAAGCTGTCGCGCCACACCCTGCCGCAGCTCCTTATTGGCTCGGCAGTCAGTCTGCTCGCCTGTAGTATTTCACTGCTGACCTACGGACTCGGCTGATAGTTATGCAACCCAATAACCAAAAAATGCGCTATACCACTATTGCGCAATGTGGTATGGCGCATTTTCTGTGTAATTACTCCCAATCCTGTTTCTTTGGCTCACTCAGGGCTGGAGACGCTGTGTTCTTTTCCACCGCCTTGATCCGCCTGTACATATCCTGCATCTTCCGGTCAATCTCGGCAATCTTACCTGAACATTCGAGCATCTCCTCATTGATGCCCTCCGGCAGCTTTGTTTTGTCTACCTTATATCGGATGTCATGCTCCAAACTGGCCCAAAAGTCCATGGCGATCGTGCGGATCTGTATCTCTGCGGTCACATGCTCCGTCCGATCTGACAGATACACCGGCATACGGATATCCAAATGCAGCGACCGGTACCCATTGTAGTTTGGCGTGCGTATATAGTCCTGCCGTTTGATGATCTCAATATCCGTCTGGCGCTCCACCATTTCCGCCACCCGGTACACATCGTCAATATAGCTGCATACCACTCTGATGCCGGCAATGTCGTTGATGCTCTCCCTCGCCGCCTCAATCGTCGGCGGAAGACCCTTCTTTCGTAGCTTTGCCACCATGCTTTCTATGGCCTTTACGCGGCCCTCGATGTGATGGATGGGATTTCTGGCATAGAGCACTTTGAACTCATTGTTTAGTATTTCAAATTTGAGGGATAATTGCTTTACCGCTGCATCATATAGATTTTGTATCAGCCGGATCTCATACGGGTCGTTTCGAAGCATTTTACCGTTTTCCCCATTTATCATTTCTTTGTCAACCATCCTTTTTCGCATTCTCTCTGGCATTTCGAACAGAGGCCTTCCACAATGATCCGATGCCGGTTGATTTGACGGCCGGTCATCCCTGCAACGGTTGTATCGATCTTTGTCCGGTAATCTAAAGGAGCATCTACTGCCGTACCGCATTGCATACAGTTCAGATGATTGTGCATGTCTGTTCGGCTGTCATACCGATCCGTACCTGGAACGCGCACATGACAGATTTGCCCGTCAGCAGTTAAGCGCCCCAGGTTACGGCAGACCGTTCCGCAGCTGATTTTATCATCCACTTTGCAGACATCCTCATATATCCTTTTATTGGCGGTCTTTTAGGAAGAGAGCAGCCATCTGCTCATAGCCCTCCTTCCTGGCCTTGGCTGCGAAGCAGGTGTACTTGTTCCGGGTCTAAGGCTCTCAGGCAAGGGGCTTTCAAAAGTTCTTTTCCGTCTGTGTGCCTGCGTATTTGTTGGTGTTTCCAATATTGACACACCCCTTTCTCGCCCGGAAATCAAGCATATTTGTTACACTATCATCAGGAAGTGTTCCTAATAATAGTGTAAATGAAACGAATTTGCATGTCAACCGATCGTTGTATAAGAACTTGCTTGCGGAGATCATCCTATTAGAGGAACGCTATGCGGAAAAACACTCTGCCGGCATTCCATCGCTGCCAACAGAGTGCTATCATGACTTCTATATTATACGATTTAGATTCGAAGAAACAAATACGCTACATTGCTGATCTTTTGTTTTATCTATGCAACATCTCCCCCTCCAAACTTTACACCGATCTTTGCAATTCTGTCGCAGCAGCTCTCGATCAGCTCCTTATCATGGGTGATCACGAGAATGGTTCTGCCGCGCCGCGCTTCGCTTTTCAGTTTTTCTGCGACCAGGCGCATGTTCCGCCCGTCAAGGCCGCTGGTGGGTTCGTCGAGGATCAGTATCCTGCGACCGGAAAAGATGCCGCAGGCGATGGCAAGGCGCTGCTTCTGCCCGCCGGACAGGGCGGACGGATGCGCATCCCTGTACTCGTAAAGGCCAAACTCTTTGAGCAGGATCCTTGCATTGCTTTTGCTTTCTTCCGTCAATCTGGTATTCAGCAGCAGTTCCTCCGCCACGCTTGCCGCAAAAAACTGTGTTGACGTGTCGTTGCCGCAGTAATAGATCTCCCTGCGCCGGACTGCCGCTCTTGCTTTTTTCCCGTCTATCAGGATATGTCCCCTTGTCTGCCTTGCCAGCCCGCAGAGGATCTGCGCAAGGGTGGTTTTCCCCGCGCCGTTTTGCCCCGTTATGGCGGTCACACTGCCCTTTGGAACGGACAGCAAAATATCCTCAAATAAAGTCTCCCGGCGGAACCGCTTTGAAAGCCCTTTTGCTTCCAGAACGGCAGGGCGTCCATCCGGCACAGAAGAAACGGAAAAGCCCTTGTTCAAGCGGGGAGCGCGCAGACCCATACTCACGATACCTTCTTCCGGCAGAAAAAGTAAGTCCTGTGGTGTATACTCACCCGCTATCCTGCCGTCCCGCAGGTACAAAAACCGGTCTGCGATCCCCATCAGCCAGTCGATCCGATGCTCCGCGAGGAGCAGGGTAAAGCCCTGCGCCTTGAGCTGCCGAAGGGTCTGCGCAAGCTGCCGCGTCCCGGCGGCATCGAGGTTGGCCGTCGGCTCATCACACACAAAGACCTTTGGCTTCATGGCATATACGGACGCAATGGCCGCCCGCTGCTTTTCTCCGCTTGAGAGGACGTCAACTGTCCTGTCTTTCAAATGGGACAGCTTCAACGCCTCTATGGCGGCGTCCGTCCTCTCCCGTATCTCCCGGGCGGACAGGCCGTAATTCTCGCAGGGAAAGGCCACCTCTCCGGCAAGCTCGGAGGAAAAGAACTGGCTTTTGGGGTCCTGAAAAACGCTTCCCACCAAACGCCCGATCTCCCATGTGGAAAGCCTTGATATGTCCTTGCCGTCTATCCTCACGCTCCCGCTGAAAACTCCGGGATAGTAGGACGGCGCAAGCCCGTTGACAAGCCTTGTCACGGTGGTCTTGCCGCAGCCGGAGAGCCCTGCCAGCACGACACATTCGCCGCGTTTTACCGAAAGGGAAAGGTCCTGTACGCCTCTGTCCGAGTTTTCGTATTGAAAAGAAGCGCGTGTAAGTTCGATCATGCCATGCTCCTTTCCAAAACCAAATAGGAAGCCGTGACTATCGCACATGCGGCTGCCGCGATGTGATCCCGCGCCCCGATCCTTTTCTCATAATAGCTGCCGCGCACGCCCGGACGCTCCGCGCCCCTCGCGACGGCAGAAACGGAAAGCTGATCGGCAAGCTGCAATACCCGAAGAAGAAACGGAACCAGCACATACTCCATGCTCTGCACGGGATGTGCGAGCAGCTGCCCCGCTGCGGTCAGCCCCCGGTTTTTCATGGACCTGCCCACGCCTTTCAGCTCCGTCCGCATGGTGGGGAAGAAGCGAAAGACCACAAGAAGCCCGAGAATAAATGAGGTGGGCATACGGAGGCGGGATAAAAACGCGGAGAGCATTCCCGGCGGCGTGGTGATCAGATCCCATGACACCAGAAAGATCGGTGACAGATTCCAGAACATCAGAACATAGAATTCCGAAAAGACCGGCATGTGCAGCCCGTGGAAGCGGATACCGTACAGCAGCAGCGCCAGCAGCAGATAAAAGCAGCCATAGGACGCGGCAAGGCGGAAGTTCCGCTGTAAGACGAGATAAAGAAGCGCCCCGCCGGTCAGGATGCAGGTAAGCAGCACATTCCCGCCGATGGTTACTCCGGCAAAGACGCACAGCAGCGCCCACAGCTTGACCGGCACCGCAAAGGATGCGCCCGCTCTCATAGAACGCCGGCCTTCTGAAAATGCCTGCGGATCAGCCGACTGCCCACCATGCAGCCTAAAAAGCCCATCAGCGTCGTAAACAGCAGAATAAAGGCCAGCCAGCTGGGAGAGGTGTAGTAACGCACATAGGAATCGATGTAGCTCTGCTCCATACCGCTTGCCAGCGCAAAATCGTAGTAGGTGTCCCAGAAGAACCAGATGGGCAGCAGATTGACCCCGTTGTACAGCAGGCTCGCCGCCGTCCAGGCGGCGGTCAGCCGTTTCGGCTTTTGGCAGGAGCCTTCCTTCCAGAGAATCGCCTCGCAGAGGATTCCCACAAGAACGTAATAAGGAAGCAAGAACCAGTTGCCCATCAGCAGGAAAATCACGCCGAGGATCGTCATATAGATCAGCGTCACAAAACGCTTTCCGATCCGGCTGACCATGAGCATATAGACCGGCGCGCAGAGGAACATGGTGATCCCCACCGACAGCACCATGCTGACAAAGTCGTTGGCCATGCAGACCATATTGACGACGAGCTGGATCACGATCAGCACTGCGGAGAGCAATACCGTTGTAATAACATCCTTAACCGTCCACTTTTTCTTTTTGTCCATAAATCCATTCCTCCGTTTTCTGTTAATTTATACTACTGTTAAGAATCCGAGCATCCACGCAACTATAATTTGCAATGCAAATAAAACAATCGTAAGGACCGATGCTCTGGTTTTTCTCTTTACGGCATGGCTGATTCCCGTGAAAAACCCGCAGATGGCCGCTGCAATTCCTACACCTGCTACATAGTACTTCTTTGAAGGGGATTTCCTCACTCGCGCTGTAATAGCGCAAATCCAGCAATTCTTCCTCAAATTCTGTCGTATGGTTCATCAGGTGGAGTAAAGTAACCGGCTCAGCGAATCGCAGATTTTTCAAAAAGCTGTCCGGCAGATAGGTGCGGATATCCGTTTCCAGATCGACTTTCCTATCCTCAACAAGCTGCATCACGCTGACCCACACAAAGGTCTTTGATATGGAACCCCATTCAAAAACCGTGGTCTCCGGGTCCATGGCCGTATTGTTCTCTAAATCAGCAAAGCCATACCCCTTCGCAAATACCGAATTGTCATGCTCCGAAATTACGACACACGCGCCCGGAACCGTTTTGCCAATATATTTTTCGGAAACAGCGTTTGCGCTTGCCTCATATGTGTCCGGTGCACCGGATGCATATGCAGAAGGAGCGAGGAACGCAATCATAATCAGCGCCGCAAGAAAGCATTGGAGGGTCTTGTATCTCATCAGTCTTTCCATAGGGTCATTACTCTATCGTCAGTCTGAAATCACAGCAGTCTCCGCCCTGTCCGAGCGTCTTTGTCCGTCCCCATTTGAGCTTTGGATGCATATGCCCGTAGGCCTCGTCATCCGCGCGGCAAAAGCCGGCCACAATCTCCGGGCAGCCGTATTTCACACAGGTATCCTGATAGGGGCAGGCCAGCATGTCGAAGCACATTTCTTCTTGCTCTGTTCGTATCCAATTAGCCCGAAAACCGCAGTCCTCTCCAAAGGAGCTTTTTGTCATTTTGGCAAAGAACCTCGGCACCAGCTTATACAGACCCGGTATCTTCATTGCCCCTTGGATTTTTGCACCAACGCCCGCTGCCCGCTTTTCATAATATCTATTCAGAAAAGCCGCCGCTTCCTCACGGGAGATTCCATTTCCCGTCATGGCGTCAAAGGCGGCGATGGCAGGATAGATGCGTTTCCTCGTATGCATATACATCTTTTTCGGCTCGTCGGCGTTTTCATTTACGATTTCCGCATAACGTCTCCATGCATCTTCTATGATCGCGTCTGTCTTTTCCGCGCCATACTGTTTTTCCATTGCAGATACCGCTCCGGTCAAGTATCTTTTGTCTAACCTTCTATCCATGTGCTTTCCCGCCTTTCAGCGTCCAGCCGATTGCTTGGCTGCGCATTCCCACAAAGCGCCTGTACAGGCCGTCTTCGCGCATCAGCTCCTTATGGTTTCCGCGTTGAATGATCCTGCCGTTCTCCAGCACGATGATTTGATCTGCCGTGCGCACGGTGGACAGACGGTGGGCGATCATCAGGATCGTTTTGCCTTTTGTCAGCTCCCGGATGGCCTTTTGCAGCTCCTGCTCGTTCTCGGGATCCACGCTGGCGGTGGCTTCATCCAAAATGACGATGGGTGCGTCCTTCAGAATTGCCCTTGCAATGGAGATTCGCTGCTTTTCCCCGCCGGAGAGGCTGGAGCCTCCTTCGCCGATCTTTGTCTGATAGCCATCGGGCAGCGTCATGATAAAGTCATGGCAGCAGGCCTTCTTTGCGACTGCTATGATTTCATCCTCGCTTGCGTCCGGTCTGCCAAACCGGATATTGTTCTCGACGGTGTCCTCAAAGAGATACACATTCTGAAATACGATGGCGAAATTCTTTAGAAGGCTGCCGCTGGTATATTCCCGCACATCCCGGCCGCCGAGCGTAATCTGTCCTTCCTTCACATCCCAGAAACGGGCAATCAGACCGACCAGCGTGGTTTTTCCGGCGCCGGAGGGACCAACAATGGCGCAGGAGCTTCCCTGGGGTACGCTTAAGCTGATTTGATGCAATACCTCCTTTTCCCCGTATCCAAAGGACATATTCTTCACTTCGATATTGAAATTTTCCGGCACAAGATCAGCCCCGTTTTCGTCCAGGGATGGAATGTCCATGATGTTATCCAGCCGATCCAGAGAAGCCTCCACCGCGCGGGCAATGGAGGACATACTGCCCGCCACCTCCACGGCGGCATAGATCATGAAGCTGGACACAAGAAGCAGCAGGCACTTCTCCGGCGTGATGCTTCCTCCTGCCAAAAGATAGGGCGCAAAAACCAGAATAGCCGCCCGTGCGAGCTTGAACACCGTCTGATAGAGCGCCGTCATTTTGGAAAACGCCTTTTCAAGCACGATATTTGCCTCTTTGCTTTCCTCAATTGCGGCGTCAACTGCTTTTCCGGTGCGCTCCGCCAGCCCAAACGCCTTGACTACGCCCATGCCCTGCACATATTCCAAAACGGCAGTGACCAGGCCAGCCTGGGCTGCCTGACGGCGGGGCGCGTGTTTCCTGCCGACCTTGCCGATAAGCGAATAAACAATGAGCGCCACAGCAAGCCCGGCCAAAGAGATCAGCCCGATCCGCCACTCATAGATCATAAGCCAAACGCCAATCACGATGGCGTGGATAAACCCGCCCGCCACATTTTCCATAATGGTAACGGACTGCTGCTCCAGATCACCAAGTGTGGTCGTCACCGCCGCAGTGATATCCCCGAGCCTGTTTTCATTGAAATAGCCCATAGGCGCCCTTTTCAGGCGTTCGCCGATCTCCATGCGCTTTTCCGACCCGAACGCGAAGCTGCCAAGAGTTCTGGCATTGGCTGAGAGATTGACAAATACAATTCGCCCTACAATGGAAACAATCATGATGCCAAGCGAAATCCAGATTGTGCTTTCAGGCATAACATCGCCGGAAAGCTGCTTCAGGATTCCTGTGAGCACCGTTAGAATGGCCATGATTGGGATCATCTCAAAGAATGAGCTGACAAGGTATGCAAGAAAAGAGCGGATAAGACGCTTCTTCTGTAAGCCCGAGAACAACAAAAGTCTTTGAAACAACCTTATCATCACGCCACCTCCTCTGCGGTATCCTTGCCCTGCATATGGGCTTTCCATAATTCCTTGTATAGATTGCTTGTTTCAAGAAGCTCCTCATGGGTTCCTTCCGCAGCGACATTTCCTTTATCCACGACAAGGATCTTGTCTGCTTTTGTAATGGTAGACAGCCGATGCGCAATGACAATTAAAGTTTTTCCTGCTACAAGCCCTGCGATAGATGCTTGAATAACGGCCTCATTTTCAGGATCGGTAAATGCCGTGGCTTCATCCAGCACCACGATCGGGCTATTCTTTAGGATTGCCCTTGCAATGGCGATACGCTGCCTTTCTCCGCCGGAGAGGTGGCTTCCCGCATCGCCCGCCAGCGTATCATAGTCCTCCGGCAGAGCGGCGATGAAATCGTGACAGCTCGCTTTTTTTGCCGCTGCCTCGATCTCTGCGTCTGTGGCCTCCGGTTTTCCGATGCGAATGTTTTCCCGGATAGACAGATGGAACAGGAAGTTATCCTGTGATACATATGAGACAAGCTCCATTATCTGAGGGAGAGGAATGTTCCGCACGTCCACGCCGCCAATACGGACGCAGCCGCTCTCCGCCTCCCAGAAGGAGGCGATGAGCCGCGCAATGGTAGATTTACCGGAGCCGGAGGGACCCACAATGGCCGTCATACCGTTTTTTGCGCAGGCAAAGGAAATTCCATGCAAAACCTCCGTCTCTTTGTATCGGAAGGTAACATGATCAAAGGATACATCGGCGTCTGCAAGGATAGCTCTCTCAGTCGGCCGCACAAGCTCCGGCTCATCCAGAAGATTCCCTACCTCTTTTACGGTGGAATCCACCATGGCCAGGCTGTCGGTGTACTGCAATGCCTGAATCAGTGGTTTTACAAGTCCAAGGGCGAGAATGATGCAGGTAATCAGCGTACCCGCTTCGACCCTTCCGTTTATAAAGAGCCAGCTCCCCAAGGGCAGCACGCCCACAAGCGTTGCCGTCAGGATGGAAAGCCCCATCACATAGTAGCCGTTGGTCTGCTTGAACCAGGTCACTTTGGCTGTCTCGTTTTCCGCCACGGCGTCGGCGTATTTTTTATATGAGCGTTCACCCTGATTGAACGTCTTCACCACTTCGATGCCGCCGATGTATTCCACCGTTGCGGCATCCATGTTTTTCCCGGCGGCAAGTACTCTGGCATATCTCTTCTCGTAATCCTTCATCATCCCCATATAGCAGAAGGCACCCACCGGAATCGTCACAAGAGAAATCAGCGCGAGTCTCCAATCAAGGCTAAAGAGGTAAACGAGCATTAGAACTGGGATTAGGATGTTGGCAGTGAGTTCCGGTACCATATGCGCCAGCGGAAGCTCCAGCTTTTCCACGGTGTCCACGATGATCGTTTTGAATTTCCCGGACGGCGTATCAAGGATCGTTCCCATGGGGACACGGGAGAGCTTCTCTGTTATCGCCATGCGGATATTCCGCAGAATGATAAAGGCAGATTCATGGCTTTTCATTGTAGAAAAAGTTCCAAACCACACCTGCCCGAGATAGCCCGTAAAAGCAATCAATGCCAGAAACGCCAACTTGCTGAAAGCATAGTCTTCGTGGCAGATCATAATGATCCCGCGGGACACCGCGATGTAGGGGATCATGCCGCAAAGCGCCCCCAAAACCGCAAGTACAACGGAGCCGATCAGTTTCCCTTTGCACGGCTTCGCAAAATCCATCAGAATCGTCATCGCCGAGTTTTCTTTTCCCGCCATCATTCCTCACCTCGCAAAAGTCTTACAATCTTTTCTTTCTGCCCACCGGAAAGATCCTCCACGATTTCTCCGTCCCGAATGAACAGTATTCTTGTGCAAATCCGCATCATAAACTCAATATCATGTGTGATGATCAAAAGCACCTTGCCTTGTGTCGCAAGGCTTCGTGTCAAGATGCCAACCTCTTCCATGCTTTTCAGATCCAGTCCGCTGGTAGGTTCATCGAACACCAGCAGCTCCTTGCCGCAGATATCGCTCACCACAACCGCAAGGCGCTGCATCTGCCCGCCGGAAAGAGACAAGGGATGCCGTTCCTTATACGCCAGCAGATCCACCTTTTCTAATGTGCGGTCAATCTCGTCTTTGTTCGGAGCTTTTATGCCAAGCGCGCATTCCGCCGACACGCTGTCGGTAAAGAGCTGGTGCCCCACATCCTGCATGACCATATATGCTTTTTTCCGTCTCAACCGTCGGCTCATCGGTTTTCCAGCCCACAAAACAGTGCCGGCGCTGTTCTTTTGCAATCCGCAGAGCATTCTGGCGAGGGTCGATTTCCCGGCGCCGTTGACGCCCGCAATGGCGATGATTTCTCCGCGGCTTGCCTGAAAAGAGATATCATTCAATACATTCCGGCCGCCGAGACGGACGCTGATTTTCTGAGCGGAAAGCAATCCATCGGCAGCGATTGTTTTCACACCGCCCGATTCGGATACCGACAGATCCCTGACACGCAGTCCCATTCTGCGAATATCTGCTTCAGGCAGCGCCTTGAACGCTGAAGCCTCCATGTCCGATGCAATCCGGCCATCCTGCATATAAACGACGCGATCCACAATGTCCATCAGATACCAGATGCGGTGCTCTGCGATCAGAATGGTCTTTCCTGATATTTTCGCCCGTTGGATCAAATCAGCCAATTCTCCGATGGCCTTCATGTCGAGATTCGATGATGGCTCGTCAAACACAAGGACATTGGGAGCCGAAGCATACACGCTGGAAAACGCGATCTTCTGCTTCTCGCCGCCGGACAGTTCAAAGATATTTCGACCCCGGAGCTCGCTAAGATGCAGCTCCTCCGTAAGTTCATCTAATCGGGAGCGCAGAGCCTCTCGCGGAATGCCCCGATTTTCAAGCCCAAACACGATCTCGCTGTCCGTATCCGTATTGAAAAACTGCGTTCGAGGATTCTGAAAAACCGTCCCTACCGCATCCGATAGCGCAGCAATCTCTGTCTCCCGGGTATCCATACCGTTTACGTTCACCTGCCCCGAAAGATTGCCGTGGAAGAAATGGGGAATCAGTCCGTTTGCGAGCCGTGTAACTGTTGTTTTTCCACATCCGGATGGTCCGCAAAGCAGCACGCATTCGCCGGACCGAACAATAAGGTTCAAATCAAGGACTCCGCCGTTCCCGCTTTCAGCGTATGTAAAGGAGACATTTTGGAACGATATCATAATCAAAACACCCCTTTCATGCCCGCGTATACCATGCCGGCAACGACCGCCGCGTAAGCAATTACCACCAGCAAATCAGCAAACGAAAATGCGATTTCCTCTATACAGCTTCTTTCACCTGTGTGCTCAATGCCTCTTGTAATCGCTGCCTGCGTAATCTCGTCCGAAATCCTGGAAGCAGAAACAAGCAGGGGAACATAGACATGCTCCATCGTCTGTATAGGATGGCTAATCAGCCCGGCCGCGGACGCTGATATCCCTCGCAGCGCCATGGCATCCTGTATGGAGGCCCACTCTTCTCTCATGGTCGGGAAATAACGGAGCGTAATGGCAAGAGCGATCGTGAGTCCTTTCGACAATCGGAGCTTTGTGATCGCCGCAAGAAATTTACTTACGCTTGTCGTTGCAATCAGAAAGCTGCCCAGCATAAAACAGGGAAGAAGCTTGCGGATATACACTGCAAACATATAGACGATTCCGCCGAAAGTCACGGGCAGCCTCGGTACGATAAAAAGCTGGATCAGCAGAAGCGTGAGAAAAAAAGCTGCGTATTTCAGCATCCTTTTCAGATTGCCGGAAGTGCTCAGAAGTACAAGCGGAATCCCCGCAAGCACACACTCCACCGCGATGCTTTTATTCATAAAAACGGAAACGCTTGTGACTGCGAGAATCAGAATCTTCGTCCGTGGGTCGAGTCTCATTTATACGACCCCTGCTTTTTCAAAGTGTTTTTTCATAAGCTTCTTTCCAATCAGTCCGCCGATGATCGCGCAGACGATCGTCCCGATAATCATTGCGGGGATCGCCCACCAGGTAGCCCCGATCGAATGAATCACTCCTTCAAAGGAGGCGAAGTCGCCTTTATTCTTCATAAAAGCATCAAACTGTGCGGGCATGACAACCATTGGAATATATGCCCCCATCGGCGCAAGCGCCATGACGCAGTAGGCAAGCAGGTTTTTCTTAAAGGATCTGAAATCAGCAGAAGCGCAGATAAAATCCGCGATCAAGCCGAAAACCAGGAAGAATACGGACATCATCCAGAACATTCCCGTAACAAACAGCAAAATCGCCGCGATTACACCGAGAATGGAGAGAGCTCCCTTCTTCGGTATTTTTGCCACATAGAGCATGAAAACTGTCCCCGTAAAGAGCGCCACGATCATTGGCATAAAGGGGAAAGTGACCGGCGTCATCTGCGCAACACCGCCAATCACAAACGCCACCACAGCATAGATGAGCGAAAAGATACCAACCGATATAAAGTCCCTTGTTTCCAGCTTCTTCGAATCTGTTTTACGCATAATAAACGACCTCCAATAATTTTATATTGTTCAGTTAGAGTACGCTAACTCGCGTGTAAAAAATTAAAGTGCTTGTGTGATTGTGCATTATTCCAGCCGGAGCAAGCCTTTCCAGCCAGAGTTGAAGAACTTTGCAAGCTCCTCAACATACCGCACAGCTTCTTCTTTGGGCATATCATGGACAATCGTCTCACATACCGCCGTAAAATAGGCACTGGTAATCATGTGGTGAAGCTGCTTTGTCATTTTCCCGGAGAGCTTTCCTCTTTTGCGGAGAAGTGCGTAGTATTCCTCTGAGCACTCTACCTCCAGTTCCACAAGCTCCTCCAAAAAATTTGCATAGCGCGTACCTTCCGCCCGGCAGAGGATCAGCTTGAAGGCATCAAAATGGGCGTACATATACTCCACAAAGACGCGCAAATACTCAGTGGACAGCTTCAGGCTGTCCTTCGTCTTTTCCTTGGAGACAAGATCGAAATGGGCGGCCTGTGCGGCTTTGAACTGCTCCAACAGCCCCTTTGCCGCCTCGCCCACAAGATCTTCAAAAAGCGCGGCCTTATCCGGGTAATAGCCGTAGAAGGCGCCTTTCGTGAAGCCCGCCTCTGCGACGATTTTATTCAAAGATGCGTCCTTAAATCCTTTTTCCAGGAATTCTTTTTTCCCAACTTCGAGGATCTTCATTTGAGTCTCTGTACGTTCCATTGATTCCTCCTAATATACCTGTAGTATATACTGCTGGTATATTATAACCGAGCAGATTGAGTTTGTCAATAGGATCTGCATTTTCCGGTTGCCGTGCTTTTCTACCTCGTGGGGCTGAAGTGCTATCGGGCAGTACGCTCAGCTGATTTAACATATAGCAGAGCAGCACCAGATCGAGGCCACTTTTCCTTTGGATACAGGAATATATAGAAGATTTCCATACGCTTTTGTTTTTTCGCTGTACTTTGAGAAGAAATCTGTGATATACTTTCAATTATAGGGATGAGCAAAACGTGAGTTTTGCAAAACCGATACACAATATATAGTGTTCGAGTAAGTTAAGCGGAACCGTTTATTGTATTTCTTCTTGAGCAAATCGGAGTTTTGCTCAACCCTGTATTTAATTACTGTAGGAGGTGATGCGAATGATCACGGTCGCGGATGTCATGAAACTACCATCTATGTATGGCGCAACTATTCTCGCAGGCCATGCCGGAAT
>OJQT01000668.1_pt1 | contig 15621 bp, 17 predicted proteins | sample 1598771 | NCBI WGS metagenome assembly OJQT01 (sample SAMN03922517, study PRJEB24848) | human gut metagenome | isolation source: stool sample | host: Homo sapiens | place: Germany | collected 2010-02
CTGGCTATGGCCGGGGGCGAGAAAGGAGAATAGCTATCGAAAAGTACCCCATCATTTACGCCGACCCGCCGTGGCGTTACTCGGCTAAGAAAGTACAGGGCGCGGCGGAAAATCACTACCCCACCATGAGCATTGATGAATTGTGTGCGCTGCCTGTGGCCGAGCTTGCGGCCAAGGACAGCGCCCTTTTCATGTGGGCGACCTTTCCCCAGCTCCCGGAGGCTCTGCGGCTGATCCGTGCGTGGGGCTTCACCTATAAATCCGTTGCGTTCGTCTGGCTGAAGAAAAACCGCAAGGCGGACAGTTGGTTTTATGGGCTGGGCTTCTGGACGCGGGCAAACGCCGAGATCTGTCTGCTGGCGACCAAGGGACACCCCAAGCGGCAGGCCGCCGACATTCACCAGTTTATCATTTCGCCCATTGAAGCCCACAGCAAAAAGCCGGACGAAACCCGTGATAAGATCGTTGCCCTCATGGGCGACCTGCCCCGCGTGGAGCTATTCGCACGGCAGACCTCTCCCGGCTGGGATGTGTGGGGCAACGAGGTGGAGCCGACGATCCCGGACTTTGGGACAAATTGTCCCAAACTGGAGGTGACTGACTGATGCCCTATGTGAATGTCCCGAACGACCTTTCCAAGATCAAGACAAAGATCGCGTTCAACCTCACGAAGCGGCAGCTCATTTGCTTCGGCGCTGGGGCGGCTATCGGTGTTCCTACTTATCTTTTGACCCGGCAGGCCATCGGCAACACCGGGGCGCTGTTCGCTATGCTGACGATCATGCTCCCGGCGTTCCTGCTGGCGATGTATGAAAAGGACGGTTTGCCCTTTGAAAAGGTGATCCGCAACATCATCCGGGTCAGGTTTACCCGCCCCGGCATTCGCCCGTACCGAACGGAAAATATCTACGCCCCATTTGCACGAAAGGAGGAGCCTATTGAGCAAAGCAAAAAAGCAGAAAAACGCAAATAAACACCGGGCGCTGTCCGCCCAGCAGACCATTCCCTATATCGCCATGCACCCGGACGGGATCTGCCAGCTCCCCGGCGGGCTTTACACAAAGACGCTGGAATATGAGGACATCAATTATGCTGTGGCGTCCACGGAGGATCAGACTGCCATTATCAGCGGGTGGAGCGCGTGCCTGAATTATTTTGACAGCTCTCTGCCGTTCCAGCTTTCCTTTGTCAACCGCCGCAGCCGCAGCGCCAACCGCTACAAGGTGAATATCCCGGCACAGGAGGATGATTTCAACAGCATCCGGGGCGAGTATGTGGAAATGCTCAAAGGCCAGATTGCCAAGAGCAACAACGGCATTGAACGGTATAAGTACATCACCTTTGGCCTGCCCGCCGAGGGTGCGGCGGAGGCGCGTCCCCGGCTGGGGCGTGTGGAGGCGGATGTCATGGGCAACCTAAAGCGGCTGGGCGTTCAGTCCCACCCGCTGGATGGCCGGGATCGGCTGGGCGTCCTGCACGGGCAGATGCACCCCGGCGGGCGTGAGCCGTTCCGCTTTGCGTGGAAAGACATTCCAAAGACGGGCATGGGGACAAAGGACTATATCGCCCCGGACAGCTTCGATTTCCGGCAGAGCCGAACCTTCCGTGTCGGCCAGATGTGGGGCGCGGCATCCTATTTGCAGATCATGGCGTCGGAGCTTTCAGATAAGCTGCTGGCGGAAATTCTGGAGCTGGACGCCGAGCTGACCGTCACCATGCACATTCAGACGGTAGACCAGCTCAAGGCCATTAAGACGATCAAAGGAAAGATCTCCGACATAGGCCGCATGAAAGCAGAGGAACAGAAAAAGGCTGTCCGTGCCGGGTACGACATGGAGATTTTGCCGCCTGACCTCATTACCTTTTCCAAGGACGCCGCCGAGCTGCTCTCCGACCTGCAAAGCCGCAACGAGCGAATGTTCCTGCTGACCTTTACGGTGGTGAACCTCGCTCCCACCCGGCAGCGCCTTGAAAACGATGTGTTCACGGTGAGCGGCATCGCGCAGAAATACAACTGCGCTCTGCGCCGTCTGGACTGGCAGCAGGAGCAGGGCTTTGTGTCCTCGCTGGCTCTCGGCTACAACGGCATTGAAATTCAGCGGGGCATGACTACCAGCTCCACGGCCATCTTCATTCCCTTTATGACCCGGGAGCTTCGCATGGACGGGCAGGCGCTTTACTACGGCATGAACGCTCTTTCCAACAATGTCATCATGGCTGACCGCAAAAAGCTGAAGTCCGCCAACGGAATGTATCTCGGCTCTACGGGCAGCGGCAAGAGCTTTGCCGCCAAGCGGGAGCTGATCAATGTGTTCCTCGCCACCAATGACCGCATCATCGTGGTTGATCCGATGGGCGAATATGCCCCGCTGGTGCGGCGCTTGGGTGGGCAGGTCATCGAAATCGCCCCGGACAGCCCCCACCATATTTCGCCTATGGACTTGCAAATGAATATCAACGACGAGGACAGTCCGCTTTCTATGAAGGCGGATTTTCTGCTGTCCCTTTGTGAGTTGATCGTGGGCGGCAAGGAGGGCTTGCAGCCCATCGAGAAAACCGTCATTGACCGCTGTGTACGGCTGGTGTACCGGGAGATGGCACTGGGGCTGGAAACGGCAAAAACGCCGCTGCTGCAAGATCTGTATGAGGAGCTGCTGCGCCAGCCCGAGCCGGAGGCGCGGCGGGTGGCGACGGCGCTGGAGCTTTACTGCACAGGCTCTCTCAACCTTTTCAACCATCCCACGAATGTTGACCTCAATTCCCGTGTGGTCTGCATCGTCCTAAAGGGCTTGGGTGAAAACCTCCGCAAGATCGCCATGCACACCACCAACGAATTTGTTACGGCGGCGGTGAACGCCAACCACGCCGAGGGCGTGGCGACTTGGTGCTACTTTGACGAGTTCCACATTCTGCTCCGTGATCCGCTGACGGCCAGCTACTTTGTGGCGGTCTGGAAAATGCTCCGCAAAAAGGGATGCGTCCCCTCGGCGCTGACGCAGAATGTGAAAGACCTGCTGGCCAGCCGGGAGATCGAGAACATTCTGGACAACACGGATTTCATGGTGCTGCTGTCGCAGGCGCAGAGCGACCGTGCGATTTTGGCAAAGCAGCTCGGCATTTCCGAGCATCAGCTCTCCTATATCACGCACTCCAATTCCGGCGAGGGCTTGCTGTTCTATGGAAATGTCACCATCCCGTTTGTAGACCGTTTCCCCCGTGGAGAGATCTATGACCTGCTGACTACCCGCCCGGAGGATCTTGCCCATGAACGAACAGACGAGTAACCCCACTTCGGGACAAAATGTCCCGAAGTCCAAGTTTCGGCGGAAAAGCCGGCAGGAGCAAACGGCGGCGTCCAAGCTGCGGATGGAGCGCCGGGGCGAAAAGCTGGACGCCGCCCGGGAGAAGCTGGCAAAGCAGAAGCCGCCGAAAAAGCCCGGTGCGGTCAAGCGTCTTGCCCATACCGCCGGACACGGCGTCCACGGTTTTGTTCATGGCAAGCTCTATGAGGTCGAGCATGAAAATGTCGGCACGGAGGGCGCACACCGTTCCGAGCTGGCGGCGGAGTCCGTGTACCGCTTCGGCAGGCGCAAGCTCCGCAAGGCCATCCGGGAACACCCGGCAAAGGCGGTGGAGCGTGCCGAAAGCAAGCATATCAAGGCCACAGCGGATTATTACTACCGCAAGACCGTGGAGGAACACCCGGAAATGCAGGAGGGCGGCGCGGTGTCCCGGTATCTGCAAAAGCAGAAGATCAAGCGCCAGTACGCAAAGCAGGCGCGGGAGGCTGCCAGACAGACCGCCAAGGCCGTCGAGGGCACGGCGCCCGTTACGGGCAAGCTGACGGAAAAGGTGTCCGCCTACATCAAGGAACACCCCGGCGGGTTGCTCCTGCTGCTGGCGGCGTTTCTTCTGCTGGTGGTGCTGCAATCGTGTATGTCCTCGCTGGTGACGGTGGGCAACGGCGTGGCCGGAGCCATCGGTGCATCCACCTATGCCGCCGAGGACGCCGACCTGCTGGGAGCGGAGGCCGCCTACTGCGTTTTGGAGGACGAGCTGCAATGCTACCTCGACACCTACACCCGCACCCACGATTATGACGAATATCATTTTGACCTTGACACCATTGAACACGATCCCTATGTGCTGCTGTCCATCGTCTGCGCGCTCCATGAGGGCGAGTGGACGCTGGACGAGGTGCGGGGAACGCTCCAAATGCTCTTTGACCGCCAGTACATTTTGACCGAGGATGTGGTTGTCGAGGTACGCTACCGCACGGTCACAAGGACGAACAGCGAGGGCAACGACTACGATGTAGAAGTTCCATACAACTATTACATCTGCTATGTCACGCTGGAAAACTTCAATCTCTCCCATCTGCCCGTTTACATCATGGGCGAGGAAACCCTGTCCCGGTATGCCTTATACATGGCGACGCTGGGCAACCGCCCCGACCTGTTCCCATCCTCGCCCTATGTGGGCAAGTACACCAACAAGCCCCCGGCACATGAGATCCCGGAGGACTATCTTGCCGATGAAACCTTTGCCGCCATTCTGAAAGAAGCGGAGAAGTATGTGGGATACCCCTATGTGTGGGGCGGCAGCAGCCCGTCCACATCCTTTGACTGCTCCGGCTTCGTCAGCTATGTCTACAACCAATGCGGCTGGGACTTCGGGCGGCTGGGGGCGCAGGGACTATACAACATCTCCACTCGGACGAGCAGCCCCAAACCCGGCGACTTGGTATTCTTCACGGGGACTTACGATACCCCGGGGATCTCCCATGTGGGCATTTATGTGGGCGACGGCTGGATGCTTCATTGTGGCGACCCCATCAGCTACGCCAACCTCAACACGAATTACTGGCAGTCCCATTTCTACGCCTACGGAAAACTATTTTGACAGGAGGTTTTTTATGGCTATCTCCAAAAGCGCGAAAATTCAGGCTGAGATTGAAAAGGTCACGGCCAAGATCAACGAGCAGCAGGCACGGCTCAAGGAGCTGGAACAGAAAAAGCTGGAGGCCGAGAACAGTGAGATCGTGGAGATCGTGCGCGGCATGAGCGTTTCGCTCACCGACCTGCCCGCGCTGCTTCAGACCATCAAGAGCGGCGGTACTTTGGGACAGAATGTCCCGAAGTCCGATCCCACAGACAAGGAGGACAGCGAATGAACAAATGGATGAAGAAGCTGACGGCGGCGCTCTGCGCCGCTGTTTTGATGTGCGGCATGGCGGTCACGGCCTACGCCGGGGGCGGTGAGGAATGGGACGGGCTTGCCCCCGTGGAGCCGCTGCCCACCGAAACCGTTGACCCCGGCGAGGGCTTCACCGAGGACGGCAACCTTGTGACCCGTGACCTGCTCTACGACAAGGCCACCAACAAGCAGTTCATCACGGTGCAGACCAGCGGCGGCAACACCTTTTACATCGTCATTGACTATGACAAGCCCACCGACGAGGACGGCGAGCAGTACCAGACCTACTTTTTGAACATGGTGGACGAGGCTGACCTGCTGGCGGCGATGCAGGCTGCGGGCGGTGAGCTGCCGGAGTGTGCCTGCGCGGACAAATGCGCCGTGGGTGCTATCAACACAGATTGCACCGTCTGCGCCGTGAATATGGGCGAGTGCCAGGGCAAGGCTCCCGAACCTGTGCCTGTGGTAGAGCCGGAGCCTGACCCCGAGCCGGAGCAGCCCAAGAACAGCGGCGGGACGCTCCTGCTGGTGCTGGCCGTGGCGGTCATCGGCGGCGTGGCTGGCTGGTATTTCAAAATCTATCGTCCCAAAAAGCAGCAGGCCGCCGACGCTGCGGAGGACTACGGCGACGATTATGACGATACCCCGCCTTGGGAGGACGAGGACGAAACGGAAAGTGAGGGCGAGGAATGAGATTTACCAACAGCCCCTATGAGGACTTTATGAAAGAAAAAAGCTACTTTAAGGGTGCTCCGCCCAACCTGCCGCCCAAAGGCTCCCGCTGCGACGGCTGCCCCTACTGGCATGGGATTGGCTGCGTGTTCTGCTACCGGGAACAGCTCAAGCCCAAGACAGGGGGTAAAAATGAGCCGTGAACTGACCCGGCAGGAAAAAACGGCGATTCGTAAGCTGGTGACAAAATGGTGCGCCAACTACGATAAAGACTATGGCTGCCTGCCGCTGGACTGTCCCTGCTATATGCTGGGGAAATGCTGGACGGGCGCATATTGCCGCTACTTTTGTTCGGCGGTGCTGCCCCTTGATCCCGTGCTGGAAAGGTCGCTGACTGTGGAGCGTATCACGGAAACCCGGCCTTGCCCGGTGTGCGGCAGGGCTTTCCTCCCGGATGGGAGGCAACGGTATTGCTCCCCGGCCTGTGCCGGAACTGCCCTGCGGGAGCAGAAGCGGGCGTATATGCGCCGCAAACGGAGGTAGCGCGTGGAAAAATAGTCCCGGAAAACGCCTGCATTTACAAGGCTTTTCCGGGGCGCTTTTGGGGTGGGCGGTATGTTTTCCCGTTCACCCCTCTTTTTGCAAAAATGCTTTCCACATCCAAGCGCCGGAGCTTTGGGACATTTTGTCCCGAAGTCCCGGCTGAAAGGAGAAATAATGCCTAAATATTATGAGATCAGCGAGGCGGCGGCAAAGCGGGCAAAGGACATGAACAGCTATTCCGACTATGCCCCCGGCTCGGCCACCGCTGGCTATCAGCAGATGGTGGATGAAGCCTATGCGCTGGCAGAGAAACAAAAGGCGCAGGTCGATCCCATGTACCATGATAAGATCGATGCCCTTGTTGACCGCTACGCCAGCAGGCTGGCGGAAAACCTCAATGAGCGCAACGCCATTGACGCCCGTGTGCCGTCTATTCTGATCACCGGGGGCGGCAATTTCCCTGTGGCGAAAAAGGCCAAACAGAACGCCGCCCGGGATCGCAACTACGGCGAGTACGCCGAAATTGAAAAGCTGCTGGACAAGATCCGCTCCACAGGCCGGGGCGGTATCAGCGCCGACGATGACCTCGCCGTGGAAAAGCTCACAAAAAAGCTGGAGGGAATGGAGTCTCAGCAGACCATGATGAAGGCGGTCAATGCCTACTACCGCAAGCACAAGACGCTGGAGGGCTGCCCCGAGCTGACGGCGGAACAGGTGGAAAAGGTCAAGGCGGCCATGTCCCAAGACTGGCGTAAAGACCCCATTCCGTTTCCGCCCTATCTGCTCACCAACAATAACGCCAACATCCGCCGTGTGCGCCAGCGCATCGAGGAGCTGAGCCACAAGGCGGAGTTTGTGGGTTGGACATTCCCCGGCGGGGAGGCCAAGGTCAACGAGGCGGAGAACCGCTTGCAGCTCATTTTTGAGGAAAAGCCGGATGCCGATACCCGGCAGGCGCTCAAAAGCGAGGGCTTCAAGTGGGCGCCCAGCCAAGGGGCATGGCAGCGGCAGCTCAACCAGAACGCCATCCGTGCCGCCGCAAGGCTGGACTTCCTGCGTCCGGAGGACGGTAAAAGCACCTATCAGCTTCAGCCCTTTGCGAAACGGGCGGAAAAGGATGTATCACGGTGAGGAGGGTATATGGACAAAAACCAAGGCTATGAGATCATCAAGGCCGTCATGCTGGAAAACGGCAGGGGCTTTGCGCTGGGGCATCATCCTACCGCTCCCTCGCCCTATGTCACATGGGCTTGCTATGATGACAAGGACGGCCAGCGGCAGTATGAATGGGGGCATTACGGCAGCGACCGCGCTGCTCTGGAACAGGACTTTACGGCGCGGGTGCAGGAGTACCAGCGCCTTTACAATGTCGGCGTCAAGCAGACCGAGGCTCCCGGCCTTTACAAGTATTATTCTACCCAGCGTCCCGTGGACATCGGGACATTTCCCAAGCCGCCCCGCAACGCCCCGGATGAAATTGTCAACTACGATCAGCGCGTCCCGGTTGAAAACGGATCGTTTCTGGCGTGGGGGCATTTGACCTACACACGGCCATTGACGAAACGGCAGGCGTCTGACTATGAGCTGCGGCCTTCGCCCAACAATCCTGACAGACCCCGTTCGATCCGGGAGCAGATGAAAACCGCCGCAAAACAGGCCGAGGCTGACCGTGGGCAATCCACCCCAAAGAAAAATGCCCCTGACCGGGGCGACAGATAGGAGGACATTCATGGAGCAGGAACATAATCCCAACAAGAACGCCGAGCTTGCGATGGAGCAGAACGGGAACATGATCGACGGCATCATCAACAATCTGCCTGTGTCGCCCCGGTCAGAAAAGCCGCTGGACAAGGTGCGGGAACACCCGCCAAAACGCCGTAGCCGGGAGCGTGAGGAGCGTTGACGAAAAAGCGGCGGCGCTCTGTCCATCTTCATGTGATGGTGACGCCGGAGGAGCAGGCGTTGATCGCTGACCGCATGGCCGAGGCCGGAATCTCCAACATGGGAGCCTATATGCGGAAAATGGCGCTCAACGGCTATGTCCTCCATGTTGACCTCTCGGACATCCGGGAGCTGGTGGCTCTCCAGCGGCGGTGCGCCAACAACCTAAACCAAGTGACCGTCCATGCCAACACCTATGGCATCTATCCCTCGGAGATCGCGGCGCTCCAAAAGGACTATGCTAACCTTTGGGAGCCGCTGTCCGAACTGCTGAAAAAGCTGTCAGCTGTGGTGGAAATGTAAAAGATGGGCTGTTGTAGATATGCTTACAACAGCCCATCCTTCATTGATCCTGCGGTACCCATCCGTTATCGACCGAGCTTGAGTGAAACCATATGTGATTTCCAATATTCGCATATATTTTCCCATCGCGCTCAATAAACGGCCTGTCCCGTTCTTCTTCCTTTAGGGCAATTAGTTCGCAAAACTCTGGTTTCCAGTCGATACAGTGTAGAGAACTAATATCAAATTTTCCATACAAGTCATAGTTCAAGAGAATGTCTCGCGCCTCGTTTATGACTATTCTGTAATCACAATCAAATAGCAATTTCAATTTTGCTAATGACCGAGTTTCACCAGTAACAGTATTCCATAGTGAAATCGGGTCATTACAGCCAATGTGAATTTGATAATACCCTGTTGAAAAGTCTTTGCATAGCGTTAGAGCAATGTGCTGGCGCATGGCATCGGCTTCTACATCAACTGTCTGACCTTTTGCAACATTATGCCGAGTTGGCAAAAATTCAAGGTTACTAATCCTACAATCAAAACTATTATTGTTCATATGATCTACGACCCAGCCCTGCTTTGTCATTTCGGATAGCATTTCCTCCCCATACCATTTTCCCATGATATATCGATGTAATGCGCCCAATTTTCCGTTTGTTAGATAACCACGGTTTTCTGTCCATGTCACAGATGTCAATTCATCATAATAATCCTCACGGTAGGTCACTAAAGCCATGGCATCCCACCCCTCACGACAAATGTGTATTTCATCGCCACAGCGGCTAAATGTGTTTTTGCTTGGCATAATCTACCTCCCATATCTTTTGTCCTTTTAATTCAGTTTAGCATCATGCGACTACATGATGCAACTATTATTTCTACCGTGACTTCGGGACATTTGGTCCCAAAGCGGTGAAAGCTCGACATCCTTGTGTGCCTATTTCCCCAGCGGTATAATATGGGTAGAAGGAAAAAACAACCCGATTTTTTATGGAGGTAGCTGCTATGATCGTTCTCAAAATCCTTGCCGCCCCCGTAATGGTGGCGCTGTCCCTGCTGGCCGCTATGGTCACATTTCTGTTCTGCGTGGCGTCCGCCGTGTGCGAACTGGGCTGCATCGTGCTGACGCTGCTCTCCCTGATTCTGTTCATCGGCGGGCAGACGGTGGGCGGGATCGTGTTCCTCGTCCTTGCGTTCCTCGTTTCTCCCTTTGGCGTTCCCGCCATCGCTGAGTGGCTGGTGGACAAGCTACACTCGGCCAAGTTGGCCCTGCGGGATTTCATCACCGGCTGATACTTCGGGACAAAATGTCCCAAAGATGAAAGGCGGTGACTGTTATAGCCACCGCCTCATTTTTTAGATTCATGTCTGTACCGTTCTTTTTACTAAGCGTTTATTGCCACCAACTTTTGTGTGAGCGCGTTGACATCGGCTTTGGATGCTGGAGGCTTCCCGGCAACGCCAAGTTCAGCTTCAACCTGTGAATAATCAAGTTTAAGCTTACCAAGCAAAAAACTATGCCGGGCTTCAAAGGCTTGGAATATATCGTCCCAAGAAAGTGCATACAGTTCGAAATTTTCTATAATGTCGACAAGTCCCTTTTTGCCATGATGCTCAAAGTTCTTGTACTTAACCTTTACATCATCCTCAACCTCTGCACAAACCGCATAAAACTTCCACAATCTGCTGCTTCCAGTAAAACGAGGTTCTTTTCTGATTGTATTGGCATAGCGGACGATTTGATTGAATACATCGATGGACAGTTTAACATGTGGAGCCTTTAACTCAACAATCAGCATTTCACTTTCGTTATTATTTAATACTTGTTGAGAGTACAGGAAAATATCCATCCGTTGTAACGCTTCTTTATCAGGGATAGCGTGTACATCGTTGAGTGGCTCTTGCGCGGTAATTTTCTCAAACTCGCTCAAAGCTACTCTCATGTTCTTGTCTGCGGTAAGCATATGGTACTGCTCACCAAACAGCCAAAAATGCTGTTCTATCAGTTTTTGAACATGGTCACGCTCATTAGCAAATTCAGTATAATCAAATACGATTTTTTTGAGCGCTTCGATGACGGATATTCTTTTTTCGATAATACTGATTGCCTCGACGATGTACTGGAGTTGAGAGCGCTTTAATACATCGGCAAAATTTTTACGCTGCTCAGATGTTAGATTGACAACTTGTTCGACTATTTGCAGTACATTCTCTCTTTCCTCAGAAGACAGAAGCAGGTTAAGAAAACCCAACAGAGACTTTTCTTGCGTATCATTTAGTTTATGAAATATCCTGGGTTCAACACAATAAAGCTCTCTTGTAACGGTTTCAAAATCTTTCTTCCGCAACTTTCCATATTCGTCATCGGGAAATCTTGGGAAATTGCCTTTCTGTTCCATTTTAGAAAGCTCGGTATCAGCCTGTTGAATCAAAAAGGTTTTCAATACATCTGCAACTAAGCTACGGATGTGCTTGTTGAGTTCGCGGAACACCGAGCGCTGTTCTGCTTGTGAGAAAGAATCCATTTCAGTTTGTCCGCTATCGTCCTCAGCAGGGATAAACATATCTGGAACAAAATACTTGGATGAAACGAAAACAGCATGGTAGAATTTTACTGTATTCTTATTGAATGAGGTATTTTGTGTTGCAGCAATCTCGCCCTTTTCCGTACGGTAGTATATTTTTGAAGAATTTGACACGCTGCTATTCCAGACAACAACATCAATAGAAAAATCATGACTTCCAATTTTGCAGAGGCAGTTACGGGACAGGTCGGTGCGAATATATTCTGAAATATCCAAGGAGATACCTGTGTATTCGAGAACATAGCCCTTATCTTTATTCAAGAATAAATACCACGCAAACTCCTCTAACAGCTTTTGCTTCATTGCTCCAAATGAAAGCAAATCGGCCGTATTTGAATCTTCTAATGAGAATGTGACAGTTGTTCCGGTTTCAGTTTCATCTATAACATCTACCGGTTCAGTTGTATCAAATTGGCTTCGGCTGGCTGAATTAGTACTAATCGTATATTGCTTCAGTTTACTGTCGGCACGATATACGGTGTGCCATTCTGCGGAATGAGAGAAAGACAGATAGGAGAAACGGCCTTTGCCTTTGTTCGATTGAGATTTTAGACGCAGTGTGGCATTGTTTTTTAAGGATGACAAAAAGGTGCCAAATGTCTTATCGAGGTTGTCAAATGCAATACCCATTCCATTGTCTGCAACAACAAGTGACATGGCTTCTTGCAGGGGACTTCCCATCATAGATACAGTTACTTTGGAAGCACCAGCTTCAAAACTGTTCCAAATGTATTCACATACAGCATCTTGACAGTCTTTTGTTATACCAGCTCGATCAAAGCTGTCATTATTAAGAGCGACTTGCCATTGCATAGCGATACCTCCTAATTATCTAAACACATAACAACCTATTTTAATTATACATCGAATTTCAGAAATAGCAACTGAATATGATTTTTCGGGACAAATTATCCCGCAGTAAAAAGGAGGGCTGCCTACGGCCACGACCTACTACAAGAAGCACAAAATCAGCAAGGGCGAAACCATCACGCAGTCCTTGAAAGAGCGGTTTGACTACGGGCAAAACCCGGACAAGACCGAGGGCGGCGAATTGATCTCGTCCTACGGCTGCGACCACATGACCGCTGATGCCGAGTTCCTTTTAAGCAAAGCCAAGTACAAGGCCACCACAGGCCGGGAGCAGCGGCGGGACGCGGATGAGCTTTGCTATCAGATCCGCCAGTCGTTCAAGCCCGGTGAGATCACGCCGGAGGAGGCCAACCGCATCGGCTATGAAACGGCGATGCGCTGGACAAAGGGCAAGTATGCCTTTTTCGTTGCCACCCACACGGACAAGGCACACATCCACAATCACATTTATTACAACTCGACCTCGCTGGACTGCACCCGGAAGTTCCGTGACTTCATCGGCTCTGGCCGTGCGGTACGGCGGCTCTCTGACCGCATTTGCTTTGAAAATGATCTGTCCGTCATTACCAATCCCAAGCTGCACAGCAAGGGGCGCTTTCTCCATTACGGAGCGTGGCTGGGGGCGGAGCGACAGCCCTCATACAAGGAGCAGCTACGGCTTGCCATCAATGAAGCTCTTGCCAAACGCCCCGCCGACTTTGACGCTTTTCTCCGGCTCATGGAGGCGTCCGGCTACACGGTCAAGCATGGACGCGGCGGTGCAATCTCTTTTCTTGTTCCGGGGCAGGAGCGGGCGACCCGGCTGCGGGCATCCACCCTCGGGGACGGCTACGATCCAGAGAACATCAAGGCCGTCATCGCCGGGGAGCGACCAATCCCAGAGCAGCCTGTTCCCGCGCCTGCCACCCCTCGTCGTGTCAATCTGATCGTGGATATACAGGAGCGCCTGCGCTCTGGCAAGGGTGCGGCCTATGCACGGTGGGCAAAGGTCTATAACCTTAAACAGATGGCGGCGGCACTTCAATTCATGCAGGAGCAGAATATCACCGAGTATGACCAGCTCTCCGCAAAGGCCGAGGACGCCGTTTCCCGTTTTCACGCTTTGGCCGAACAGCTCCGGCGGACGGAGGCTGACCTGTCCGCAACATCTGAGCTGATGGGAGCCGTGGTGCGGTACGCCAAGACCCGCCCTGTCTTTGACGGGTACAAGGCCGCCAAGTACAGCCGGAAATACCTTGCCGAGCATGAGGCGGAGTTGGCGGACTACCGGGCAGCCAAGGCCACAATGGGAGAGCTACTGGGCGGTGAGAAGCTGCCAAAGATGGCAGAGTTAAAAGGAAAACGCCGCCAACTGGCGGCGCGGAAAAAGGCGCTCTATGCCGAGTACCGCTCGGCACAGGAGGAAATGCGGCAGGCCGTGGCGGTCAAGGCCAACATTGACCATCTGTTGGGCGTCACGGACGGCCAGCGCAAAAAGGAACAGGAGCGATAGCGCACGGTGACGCAGACAAATTACTTTGGGCATGCGGTGCCCCGCAAAGTCGCAAGACTTTGTGGGGAGAGGAGGCGCAACGGAGCGGGCGGATTTTGGGACATTTTGTCCCAAAGTAGCATAGCGGAGTTTGTGCTGACGAGTCCCAAAGCTGGGTTTGGGGAGGCTCCCCAACAAGCGTTTTTGCAGCCCGCCGGGATGCAAAAATAGCAAGTGTGGCTACACTTGCCCTGCTTGCCGTTAGTGCGTACCCCGGAAACCCCACGAAAAAACGGAGGCAGCGCCGTTTCTTACGCTCCCTCCGTTTCTCTGGCTTTTTGTATTCCCTCTGCGGTGGCTTCCATGATCGTCAATTCATTCTCGTCCATTGTGTTTAGCATCCTGTCAATGTGCTGGCGGCAATCACTTTCTTCATTCTGTTTGTCAGGATAGAAGAATTGATCAACGGAAATATCCAGCAGAGTGACAATTTTATAAAAGGTATTCAAGCTCGGATGCTGACCACGATTTTCAAAATACATAATGGAACGAGGTGTACGATCAACGAGCTGCGCGAGGTATTCCTGTGTCCAGCCTTTGGCTTCTCTTTTGCGCTTGATCTCCCGGCCTAATGCGTGGAAGTCGAGCCGTCTTTCATCTTGGTACATTCTCATATCACCCATATATTATTCTACATTTCGGGTTTGGTTATGAGAACGAAACACAATTTTATGTTTTAGTAGTATTTTATTGTCCGTTCACATACTTGCGGGGGTGCGAAGGAGAATATATAATTTTTCTTGGGAACTTCATATTGGCACAACATAGTGCTGGTATTCTATTCAAATATGGGAGGTGTTCTTAATGGCGAAAATTTTGATTGTTGAAGATAATCAAGGGACAAACAAGGCGATATGCGAATATATGAAAGAGGCAGGGCATACACTCTTTTCCGCTTTTACTGGTAGTGAGGCACTAAAAATATTCCGTGAAAAAGAACTGGATATAATTGTTCTGGATATTATGCTTCCCGAAATGTCGGGTATCGTTGTTCTGCATGAAATCAGGAAAATCAGCAATATTCCTGTAATAATGCTTACTGCACTTGACGATGAATATACACAATCCAACAGTTTTGACGAAATGGCAGATGACTATATAACAAAGCCCTTTTCCATGCTCATTTTAGGGAAACGGATTACTGCGCTTCTCCGCAGAAGTCAGAGTAAACCTGCTGTTAATATGATTAAGCTCGGAGATGTTACCGTTGACTTTTCTGGATATACAGCCTGTGATGAAAACGGTAAAATAGACATTACCCCAAAGGAACTGGAAATCCTGAAAGTGCTGATTGACAATAAAGGTTTAGTCCTGTCTCGCAATCAAATCTTGGACGATGTGTGGGGATACGATTGTGATGTGATCGACCGCACAATAGATGCCTATATTCGTAATATCCGCAAAAAGCTCCGTTTGGATTGCATTACTACGATCAAAGGAATAGGTTACAAATTTGAAATGGGGCAAGAAATATGAAGAAAATGAAGTTATTTCCGAAGATATTCTTATTTACATTTACAATGATGCTTTTGATTTCAATTATAGCGCACTTGCTGATTTTCCTAATTGCGCCATCCCAAAATGTACTTGTTACGAATATGGTAGTAACAAATACGGGGGTAAGTGCTCTGTCAGAAGTAGATATGCCCCGGCTCATTACTCAAACTATGTTGAAAACATTTCCGATTTCTATATTCTGCTGCGCCACTATATCGGCATTGTTTTCATACTTTTTTTCAAGAGGCATAACCACTCCGATATTATCGCTCTCAAAATCTGCTAATCAAATGTTGAAATTGGAGCCAGACGCAAAAGCGATTGTATCGTCAAAGGATGAAATTGGAGCTTTAGCTACTGATATTAACAATTTATATCAATCCTTACTTTTGACTATCCGCAATCTGGAATTGGAAAAAGAGAAAGTCAGTCTTGCAGAAAAAGAGAAGATTGATTTTCTCCGAACAGCGTCCCATGAATTAAAAACACCTGTTACAG
>OJQT01000696.1_pt1 | contig 15282 bp, 10 predicted proteins | sample 1598771 | NCBI WGS metagenome assembly OJQT01 (sample SAMN03922517, study PRJEB24848) | human gut metagenome | isolation source: stool sample | host: Homo sapiens | place: Germany | collected 2010-02
AGCATCATCCTGTTTTCGGGAGGTATGGATACGAAATTCAGAGAAATCAAACCCATTTTAGGTCCAGGTATCGTGCTTTCTACCGTCGGAGTTCTACTAACCGCTCTTTTCACCGGATTATTTATCTGGTGGCTGTCCGGAATGAGCTGGACGAATATCTATCTGCCTATCACCACGTCATTGCTACTGGCATCTACCATGTCCTCTACGGACTCGGCTTCGGTGTTCGCCATCCTGCGTTCGCAGAAGATGAATCTGAAACACAACCTCCGCCCCATGCTGGAGCTGGAAAGTGGAAGTAACGACCCGATGGCATACATGCTCACCATTGTCCTGATACAGTTTATCCAATCGGCAGGTATGGGAGTCGGGGCTATCGCCGCTTCTTTCATCATTCAGTTTATAGTCGGCGCGGCTGCCGGATACGTGCTCGGAAAACTGGCTATCCGTATGCTGAACAAGCTCAACATCGACAATCAGGCGTTGTATCCTATCTTGTTGCTGGCGTTTGTTTTCTTCACCTTCTCTATCACTGATTTACTGAAAGGAAATGGTTACCTTGCCGTATATATCGCAGGTATTATGGTAGGAAACAACAAGATCATGCACCGCAAAGACATTTATACGTTCATGGACGGACTTACCTGGTTGTTCCAGATCATCATGTTCCTCTGCCTCGGACTTCTCGTTAATCCTCATGAAATGCTGGAAGTTGCAGCAGTAGCACTATTGATCGGTGTCTTCATGATTGTGATCGGTCGCCCGTTAAGTGTGTTCCTCTGTTTGCTTCCGTTCCGGAAGATTACAATGAAATCGCGGCTGTTCGTCTCCTGGGTAGGATTGCGTGGAGCAGTTCCCATTATCTTCGCCACTTATCCGGTGGTTGCAGGAGTCGAAGGATCGAATATTATCTTTAATGTCGTATTCTTCATCACAATCGTTTCACTGGTAGTGCAGGGAACAACGGTTTCTTTCGTTGCCCGCCTGTTACATCTGTCCAAACCGCTGGAAAAGACGGGGAATGATTTCGGAGTGGAACTTCCGGAAGAGATTGATACAGACCTCAAAGATATGACTATCACACAGGAAATGCTGGAAGAGGCAGATACGCTGAAAGATATGAATCTCCCCAAAGGCACGCTGGTAATGATTGTGAAACGTGGGGATGAGTTCCTGATACCGAACGGAACGCTGAAACTGCATGTGAACGATAAATTGCTGCTCATCTCCGAAAAGCCCAAAGAGGACGAGGAAGCCAACAGCGAATCCTGATGTTTATAGGGACTGACTAAAAAGTCAATAGTATCTCCAATTCCCCTCCTTTCGGAAAGGAGAGGTGGCTGAAAGCCGGGGTGGTAGGTAAAATAAGGTTTATTCCTATTCTATTGTAAACAACAGAGTTATGTGTTCACCTACCACCTCCCCCTACGGGGACTCCTCCTTCCCGAAGGAGGAGAGTTAAGATACTACCGACTTTTTAGTCAGCCCCATTTAAAGGTACTACTGACTTTTTAGTCAGCTTTCCTCCCCCGTTAATTAACCGTAAAACTTAATTGTAAACTTCGGTTTCCGTTAATGAAATGTTATTTTTGCGCAATTTTAAATCAAATGTGCAAAAATCGAATGGAACAAGAACATCAGTTCATTGATTATATTGAACAGAGCATCATTAAAAACTGGGATAAAGATGCATTGACAGACTACAAAGGAATCACGCTTCAATATAAGGATGTAGCGCGCAAGATAGCCAAGTTTCACATTGTATTGGAAAGTGCCGGTATCCAGCCAGGAGATAAAATAGCAGTCTGCGGCCGGAACAGTGCCCATTGGGGAGTCACCTTCTTAGCCACTATCACTTACGGAGCCGTCATCGTTCCTATTCTGCATGAGTTCAAAGCGGATAATATTCACAATATCGTCAATCACTCCGAAGCCAAATTACTCTTTGTCGGCGATCAGGCATGGGAAAATCTGAATGAAGACGCAATGCCGCTACTGGAAGGTATCGCTTCACTCACCGATTTCACTGCATTGGTATCGCGCAACGAGAAACTGACTTACGCCTTCGAACACCGGAACGCTATTTACGGTCAGCGTTATCCGAAGAATTTCCGCCCCGAACATATCTGTTACCGGAAGGACCGTCCGGAAGAACTGGCTATCATCAATTATACCTCCGGCACTACCGGATATTCCAAAGGAGTCATGCTCCCCTACCGCAGTATTTGGTCGAACGTGGCATACTGTTTCGAGATGCTTCCCGTGAAAGCGGGCGATCACATCGTTTCCATGCTTCCGATGGGTCATGTATTCGGCATGGTATACGATTTCTTATATGGTTTCTCTGCCGGAGCGCACATTTACTTCCTGACACGTATGCCGTCTCCGAAGATTATTGCGCAGTCTTTTGCAGAAATAAAGCCAAGAGTGATCTCCTGTGTACCTTTGATCGTAGAGAAAATTATCAAAAAAGATATTCTTCCGAGAGTGGACAGCAAAATCGGTAAACTATTGCTTAAAGTGCCCATTGTAAACGATAAAATCAAATCGTTGGCGCGGCAGGCTGCTATGGAAATCTTCGGTGGGAACTTCGATGAAATCATTATCGGTGGTGCTCCTTTCAATGCCGAAGTAGAAGCGTTCCTCAAAAAGATAGGCTTTCCCTACACCATCGCTTACGGTATGACCGAATGTGGCCCGATTATTTGCTCCAGCCGTTGGGAAACACTGAAACTGGCTTCCTGCGGCAAGGCAACCACCCGAATGGAAGTCCGCATCGACTCGCCCGACCCTAAAACACATGCCGGAGAAATCGTATGCAGGGGAATGAATATGATGCTGGGATATTATAAAAATCCGGAAGCGACGGCACAAATTATTGATGCCAACGGATGGCTTCACACGGGTGATTTAGGAACAATCGACGACGAAGGATATGTGACAGTTCGCGGTCGTAGCAAGAATCTGCTTCTGACTTCCAGCGGACAGAATATCTATCCGGAAGAGATAGAAAGCAAACTGAATAATATGCCTTATGTTGCCGAGTCACTGATCGTTTTGCAGCACGACAAGTTGGTCGCACTGATTTATCCGGACTTTGACGATGCTTTTGCCCATGGCTTGCAACAGGCCGATATCATAAAAGTTATGGAAGCCAATCGTGTTGAACTGAATCAGCAGCTTCCCAATTATTCTCAGATAAGCAAAGTCAAAATCCATTTCGAGGAATTTGAAAAGACTGCGAAGAAATCAATCAAACGCTTTATGTATCAGGAAGCAAAGGGATAATTATCCCGGATAGCGCGATAAGTATTTTCAAAACCATACTCAATAAAAACAAAAACGGTGAACAGGTATCAAAACTCTGTCCACCGTTTTTTCAGTCTAACCTAACCAACTTAATTTTATCTTGTTATCCTCCGACAATCTCTCTACTTTAACAACCTCACTTATTACCCTCACCTATTACTTATTACCTATTACCTATTACTTACTACCTATTACTTTTTATAAACGAAACAGCCTGCCCGCCTCCGGGAGCCATCCGTATACTCAACGTATTTTCAGATGTTACAATCTGTTCCGTAATCTTATAATCGGTAGGATTCGTTTTCCAGTCAGCCTTTTCGCCATCCGCATAGATGACAGCCTTATACTGCTTGCCTGGTTCCAGGAAGTCCAGTTTTACTTCTAAAGTACGGGGGCTTTCATTGGTAGCTGCTCCCAGGAAATAATTGCCTTTTGCTTTACGTACCACTGCAATGAACTCTCCCGGTTCACCTGCCAGTGCTTTCGATTCATCACAATCCGGATCAAAATCACGGAAGAACTGGAATGCCGGATGTCCTTCATAATGCTCGATCATATCCGAAGCCATCTGCAAAGGAGAATACAGGATTACCCAATTAGCCAGTTGTTTAGCCAGCGTCGTATTCACACGGCTATTGCCTTTATCCTGATCGTTCCACTTCTGTCGGCGCGGAGAATCCTTCGTTTTCAAGAACAGAATATCAAAAGTTCCCGGCGTATAATCCATCGGACCGGACAGCAGGCGGGTGAACGGTAACATCACGTGATGAGAAGGAGGATTGCCTTCACTCCACGCATTCCATTCCATGCCTCTTGCCCCCTCGCGTGTCATCATATTCGGCCATGTACGACGGATACCGGTATCTTTGATCGGTTCGTGTGCATCCAGAGTCATTTGATGACGGGCGGCAGTTTCCACTACCCGTTGATAGTGATTGACACCGTATTGGCTATGATGCAGATATCCATCCGGAAATGCGCCTGCATATCCCGTCTTCAGGAGGTGGATACCATGATCGGTATACCATTGCATGGCATGATCCATCTGACGTTCATAGTTAGGAATATTCCCTCCGGTCTCATGATGTCCCATGATTTCAACGCCTTTCTCTTTGGCATAACGTACGATTTCATCAATATCGAAATCCGCGTATGGCTTGGTGAAATCAAAGCTCTGCATACCGCCCCAACTCTCCCAACCTTCGTTCCAACCTTCGAACAGGACAGCTTCGATATGATTGGCCGCGGCAAAATCTATGTATTTCTTTGCATTGGCAGTAGTAGCTCCGTGACGTTCGTCCATCTTCCAGGTCTCTACGCCGAGGTGCATCCCCCACCACACTCCTACATATTTCAGCGGACGAATCCAGTCCGTAGTTTCCAGTACGCAAGGATCATTCAGATTCAGAATGAGTGAAGAGTTGATCAAACCGACAGCTTCCGGTGCGATCTGTATGGTGCGCCATGAGGTCGTGAAGTGATTTCCCTTACGCACCTTAATGCCGTCAGGCCACGGGGCAAGTTCCGCTTTCAATGTATAATGGCCGATTTGCTTCAGAGTCATTTCCGGAAAATCATACAAAGCGGCTTCGTGTATACTTCCGTAAACTCCATCCGCAGTCTTGAATGTGAAAGGTGTATTAGCCGTTTCCACTTCGGAAATCGGTTGTTGTTGATAGAGTAGTTCATATGTTTCGGCACTGGCGGGAATCGACCACGAAGTTCCGTCACGATGGAAACGGAAAGTAGTCAGTTCGTCGGTAATCAATAAAGAATCTACAGTCGGCACCGTGTATTCATAGCGGAAACCGATTCCATCATCAAATACACGGAAACGGAGTGTCAGTTGTACCTGATCTTCATTTGTCAGGCTGACTGCCATTTCGTTATAATGATTCCGGTTCTTTTTATTCTCTCCCCACGGCTGTGTCCAAGTTTCGTCTTCACTGCTGAAAGTCGTGTTCTTCACCTGAAAACCTTCTGCCAGAATGATGCCGTTAGCCGCCGTAAAGCCCATGGCTGAATTTTCTATCAAGAGGGAGTCATCCACCGACACATTATAAAACGGTTTGCCGTTTTCGTCTACCGTCAATGTCATCTTGATATGTCCGTCCGGTGACTGGACCTCTGTTTTCGGGCTACTACAGGCATAGCATCCCAGCACACACAGAAAAGCTCCAACTAAATGTTTTACTTTCATAGTATAATCGTCTGTTTATATATAATACAGTTCAGAAAGGAGAAACACTTAAATGTATGCCGTTTTTCTTTCTTCGGATGCAAAGAAAAAGTATCTTTGCATCTAAACAATGTAGATTTATGGCAAAGATACTATTAGCAGAAGATGAAGTCAATATCGCCTCCTTTATCGAACGGGGACTGAAAGAGTTCGGACATTCGGTAACAGTCTGTCATGACGGAAATACGGGTTGGAGAATCCTTCAGGAAGAACCTTTCGACCTTGTAATCCTGGATATTATCATGCCGAAAATAAACGGGCTCGAACTTTGCCATCTCTATCGGCAGATGTTCGGTTACCAGGCACCGGTCATTATGCTGACGGCTTTAGGCACTACGGAAGACATTGTAAAAGGACTGGATGCAGGAGCAGACGATTATCTTGTCAAGCCTTTCAGTTTTCAGGAACTGGAAGCACGTATCAAGGCGCTGCTGCGACGAAACAAGGAGACTGTAACCAATCAACTGACTTGCGACAATCTGGTATTGGACTGTAACACCAGACGGGCGAAAAGAGGTGATGCGGATATCGATCTCACCGTAAAAGAATACCGTCTGCTCGAATATTTCATGACTCACCAAGGGGTAGCCTTATCGCGCATTACGCTGCTCAAAGACGTATGGGACAAGAACTTTGATACGAATACCAACATCGTAGACGTATACGTCAATTATCTGCGGGTAAAGATAGACCGTGACTTCGACAAGAAACTGATTCATACAGTAGTAGGATTAGGATATATCATGAATGCCTGAACATCCATCAAACAAATCCGTGTATGAAAATAGGTTCTAAAATAGCTCTCTTCTATACGTTGCTCAGTGTACTGACAACTATCATCATTATCGCCGTATTCTATCTTTTCAGCACACAGTTTATCAATAAACTCTATGCCTCCTATCTTCGTGAAAAAGCATATCTGACCGCACAAAAGCACTGGGAGAAAGACGAAATAGACGAACAGAGTTACCAGATTATCCAGCGCAAATATGACGAACTCTTGCCCGAAGCTCATGAGATTCTTTTAAATATGGACAGTCTCTCCGAAGTCCGTGACACACTGAACAAATATCTGACCCAGCATCAGCAGGCACTCCTGATAGCCGGTGAAGACAGCGTCCCTTTTTCTTTTAAATACAAAGACCAGTTGGGAGCCGCCCTTTATTATCCCGATAATGAAGGAAATTTCATCGTCCTCGTCATGTCCCGGAATGTGTACGGTGCAGAAATCAAAGAACACCTCTTGCTTCTCTCCATCTTTCTGGTTTTATTCAGTTCCATCCTGATTTATTTAGTCGGGAAAATCTATTCCGGCCGTATTCTTATCCCCCTGCAGCATATACTGAAGGAGCTGAAGAGGATACGAGCCAACAGTCTGAACCGCCGGTTAAAGACGACCGGAAACAACGATGAACTGGAAGACATGATCGAAACACTGAATAGCATGCTCGACCGTCTGGACAGTGCTTTCAAAGCTGAAAAGTCCTTTGTCAGCCATGCTTCGCATGAACTGAACAACCCCATAACCGCCATACAGGGAGAATGTGAAATCAGTCTGCTGAAAGAAAGAAGTACCGGAGAATATATCGAAGCCCTGCAACGAATCTCATCCGAAAGCAAGCGAATCTCCAATCTGATCCGCCATCTTCTTTTCCTTTCACGTCAGGATGAAGAGCTCATAAAAAGCAATATGGAGGCAATGTCTCTGCCGGATATGCTGAATGACTTAATAAAAATGAACGAACGAATCCGTCTCCATTATCAAGAAACAGGTAAGGCTGCCACTGTAAAGGCCAATCCTTATCTGCTCAAAATAGCTTTAAAGAATATCATCGATAATGCCTGCAAATATTCTGAAAAGGAAGTAGACATTACGCTCAGCCAAAAAGATCAACACCTCGTTCTTGAAATAAAAGATCAGGGCATCGGCATTCCTCCGGAAGAAATAGAACATATATTCCAGTCTTTCTATCGGGGCAGCAACACACATGACTATGCAGGTCAGGGCATCGGCCTCAGCCTGACGCAGAAAATAGTATCTGCCTACAACGCCAGACTGGAAATATCTTCGGAAATAGAAAAAGGAACAAAAGTACGGGTGATCTTCTGATTCAACCGACTTTTGTCCCTTCCTCACTTCTACCTACTGAAAACGAAATTAAAATTTAATCTATGCCGTTTCTTTCATAGAAAGAATAGAAAATGAATTAGATACGTCTTTGCAATAATTTTCCGTTTTTATCATATAGCATTCGTTCATACACTACTTCCACAATCAGCGGGAAGATGAACAGGGCGAAGAAAGTCGCTCCTATCAATCCGCCGATAATGACAATCGCCAACGGACGCTGTGATTCCGAACCGATACCATGACTCATAGCCGCAGGCAACAGACCGATAGCTGCCATAGCCGCCGTCATTATCACAGGGCGGATACGTGATCGGACTCCTTCTTTAGTGGCCTCCTGTAAAGGCGAACCCAGTTTCAGATTTGCCTTGATATCGGAAATCATAATAACTCCATTCTGTATGCAGATACCGAACAAGGCGATAAAACCGATACCCGCCGATATAGAGAAATTGAAGCCCGTTATCAGAAGGGCTGCGATACCTCCCACGGCAGCAAACGGTACATTCAGCAATACCAGTCCTGCATCTCTTGCATTGGAGAAGAGAATAAACAGAATAATAAAAATAATGGCAATGCTGATAGGTACTACCTGTGCCAGACGTTTCGAAGCACGCTGCTGATTCTCAAAATCACCCGTCCATTTCAAAGAATATCCAGCCGGTAAATGGACGGAAGCATTTACCTTTTTCTGCGCTTCGGCAACTGCCGTACCCATATCCCGTCCTCTCACCGAGAACTTGACAGCACAGAAACGAGCATGGTTGTCACGGAAGATCAATAATGGTCCTGTAATCGTAGTGATATCTGCCAGTTCCTTAATAGGCACCATCGTTCCGTCCATCGCCGGAACCAGTATCTTACCTATCTCCTCTTCATTCTGACGGAACTCTTCACTATACCTCACCATGATATTAAATTTCCGTTCGTCCTCATACAACAGCGAAGCTGACTTCCCGCCAATAGCCATTTCAATGATAGACTGAACATCTTCCTTAGCCACTCCATAACGTGCCAACTGACGTTCGTTCAGTTCAATACGAAGTTCCGGCTGGCCGATATTGCGAATCACTCCCAAGTCTTCAATTCCCTGCACGGTATTTAAGATCTTATCAATCTGGACGGCCAGTTTTTCCGATTCGTACAAATCCTTACCGAACACTTTCACCGCAATAGAACCTTTTACACCGGAAGCCGCTTCTTCCACATTATCCGTAATCGGCTGCGAAAAGTTAAAGTCAATGCCGGGATAAATGGATAAATCTTCCTGCATCTTGTCGATAAGCTGCAGTTTGGTCAGTTTGCTTTCCCAGTCTTTCTCCGGATAAATATCTACGTGAAACTCAATATTATAAAATCCGGTTGCATCCGTTCCGTCGTTGGGACGTCCGGTTTGAGACAGTACCTGCCTCACTTCGGGGAAAGTCAATAGTTTCTTTCTCATCTTATTTGCCAGCGTTACGGATTCATCCAGCGATATACTTTGCGGCAGCGTAGCACGGATGTAGATCGAACCTTCGTTGAGCTGAGGAAGAAACTCCGTCCCGAGGAAAGAGAAAAGCCATAAACCGACTCCTGCAACTACGGTTGCCAGTCCGATAGTCAGCTTGCGATGAGCATAGAAGGTATCAAAAAGAGCCGTGCACTTTTGATTGATGAAATGGACAAAGCGGTTGTTCTTTTCGCGTACATTCTTTTTCAGCAACATGGACGACATGACGGGAACCAGCGTTAATGTGAAAATAAGCGCACCCAGCAAAGCAAAACCCAATGTATATGCCAAAGGTGAGAACATTTTTCCTTCCACTTTCTGAAAAGAGAAAATAGGAATTAAGGCAGTAATGATGATCAGTTTGGAGAAAAATACCGCTTTTGCCTTATCCTTGGCGGTATGACGGATCAGTCCCATCTTGGACATCACATTGAATGCGGGCATTCCCACCTCTTTCGCCTTCTTGTCCAAAGCGACAAACACACCTTCCACCATCACCACTGCCCCATCGATAATAATACCAAAGTCAATGGCCCCCATAGAAAGCAGATTGGCAGACATCCCCATCACGCGTAAACAAATAAATGCGAATAACAAAGCTAATGGAATAATCACCGCAACAATCACGGTTGTCCGCCAATCTGCCATGAAGATTAACACAATAAACGTAACCAACAATATTCCTTCAATCAGATTATGGGTCACCGTTTTTACCGCCAGGTTCACCAAGTCCTCACGGTCGTAGAACGGTATTATCCGTACATCTTCAGGAAGTACATTCTGATTCAATTCTTCTATCTTATCTTTCAGATTTGCAATGACTTCACCGGGGTTCTCCCCTTTACGCATCACCACAATTCCCTGAACGACATCGTTCTCATCCATTCGTCCCACTTGTCCGAGGCGGGGCAGGCAGGATTCGTGAACATCTGCCAGGTTCTTTACGAGAATCGGCGTTCCGTTGATGTTCTTCACTACAATGTTTCGCAATTCATCCAGATCGTTTATCAAACCGATTCCCCGGACTACGTATGCCTGAGAACTTTTCGTGATGACATCTCCTCCTACATTGATATTACTCTTGGCTATCGCGTCATAAAGTTCGAGAGAGGTAATTCCGTAATTAATCAACTGATGAGGATTCACGCTCACTTCGAATGTCTTCACCTCGCCACCGAAACTGACGATATCAGCTACACCTGATACCGAACGGAGATTTCGTTCGATCACCCAGTCCTGAATCGTTTTCAAATCGCGTACACTACGTCTGTCACTGCGCAGGGTGTAGCGATAGATTTCTCCGGTAGGTCCGTACAAAGGCTGTACTTCGGGAGTCACGCCTTCGGGAAGATCGGCATCATTCAGCAAATTGTAGACTTGCTGACGGGCTGTAAAGTCATCAACACGATCTTCGAACATTACATTGATCACAGAAAGTCCGAAAAGAGTGGTCGAACGAATATCCGTTTTTTTCTGTACGGGATTCATGGCTATCTCAATGGGAATCGTGATAAATTTCTCCACCTCTTCCGCACTACGGCCCGCCCATTGCGTGATGATCGTCACTTTTGTATTCGTTACATCCGGAAAGGCATCTATCGGCGTATGTTTGAATGAGACGGCTCCGGCTATAACGGCAATCACCGTACAGAAGAATATAAAGAACTTATTCTTCAGCGAGAAGGCTACTATATTATCTATGAATTTATGCATACTATTCTCTGATTTTTAATCCGCATTCAAAGCATTATACACTAACAATACATTATTATTCAGTACCCTGTCTCCTTCGGAAAGACCGGAACGGACATAACATTCCTTGCTCAACTGTTTGTAAACGTCTACTTCCTTTATCTTCAGACGCTGGTCAGGCTCTACTGTGACCACATAATTCTTTCCTCCCTCGAACACCAGCGCATGGGAGTCGATACGAGGCATGGAAGTATCTTCCGCTTTACACTTCACGCTCACGTTTGTAAACATACCCGGCTTCAGCAAGTAATCCTCGTTTTTCAGTTTGATGCGTACGTTCATTGTCTTACTTTCACTGTCCAACAGGTGATAGGCCTTGTCGATCGTACCTGTAAATGTCCTTTCCGGATATGCCAAAGTCGAGATACGGACATCAGCTCCCTCGGAAACCTTACTAATATCACTTTCATACACATCCGCCATCACCCATACATCGGACAGACCGGAAATCGTAAACAGCGCATCCCCCTGGTCGGGGCGCAGCTGCATATCCCTGCTAATCTGCTTTTCCACAATAAAGCCTGATACGGGAGATTTGAGCTGATAAAAAGCATTTCCGGAGAAGTGATAAATGGAGAATATTTCTTTGATTCGTCTTTCTTCCGCTTCCGCAGTTGCCAGTTCCTGCTTGGCCTGAAGTACATCTTTATCCGATGCCATGCCGGAAGTGTACATATCCTGTGTGGCATCCATGTTCCGCCGGGCCAGCAAGAGTTGTTGTTCAGCTTCTTTCAATTGTTTCTCATAATCCGCCACTTCCCCGCTACGGATCACTGCCAGCACTTCTCCTTTGTGAACAAAGTCTCCTATTTCGGCACGCAGTTCCGTCACGGTTCCTCCGAACATCGGATACACATTTGCCACCTGATCCTGATTGAAAGTGACCCGTCCATTCAATGTCAGTTCATCTACCACTTCACAGACGTGCACGGTATCGACGGATACGATTCTCAGCAGGCTGTCCGTCAGGCATAGTGTAGTCGGTTCTACTTTGGGTTGTTCTCCTTTTCCGGAGCATGCTCCCAAAAGGCTGCCAAACAATATACAAGGAAGAAATTTATTCCAGTTCATAGTCTTTGATAATTTATGGATTGTGATCTTTAATCGTTTCATATTGGTCGGTTTATTAGTAGTTCAATACATTTTGTCCGACAACTGTATTCAGGTTTTCCATAGCGAGAAATACGTTTTTCTTTATCTCGTATAGTTGGATACAGGTTTCTTTATAGCTGTCATAATAGTCGATAAATTCCAGCAGGCTGATATTCTTTCTGGTGAAATTCTCATTGACTCCTGTGATCAATTTCTCGAAGTTACGTTCCAGGTCCATATTAGTGGATTGATAGAGTTGAGTCGCTTTCTCCAGAGACGTATAAGCGGTGAAGAGTTCCATATCGGCACGATTGGCAGCATATTCCTGCTGCACTCCCGCCTGCTGGATACTGAAGCGGGCTGCTTTGATATTTCCCTGATTACGGTTGAAGATAGGTACGGACAGGCTTACTCCTATCGCGAAATAGTCATTGATAAAGTTTCCTACACGGTCATAATTCCCTTTCACAGAGAACTCGGGAAAGGCCATTGACTTCTGTAGTTTCAGATTTGCACGGGAGGCATTCACTGTGCTTCGGGCAATCTTTTGGTCGGGCCGTTCATTGATGATTGCTTTCAGGTCTGCAAATGATAATTGCGACAGGTCCAGTTGTTGCAGTACTTCTTCGTCTAATGAGAGTTGAACTTGTGTATCTTCCGGAAGGTTCAGTAATAAATTCAGTTCTCCCCTGGTAGTCAGTAAATCATTCTCCCGTTCGTTCTTCTCTTTCCTCAAGGAGAAGAGCATGGATTCCAGACGGGAAATTTCCATTAAAGAGATGTTTCCCTTTTCCTGCTGAATTTTCATTCCGCCCAAAAGTACATGCAGGGAATTTACTTCCTTTTCATAGATGGCAATGGACTTAGAAAGAAAGTAGTGGACTTAGAAAGAAAGTAGACTTCTACAAACTTTTCATTCAATTCCTGACGGAGCGTCCGCATTACTTCTTCAAACTGGTATTCAGCTATTTCCTTATTGATTTTTTCCAGCCGGACTTGCTTGTTCCGCTGACCGGCAAGATGGATCACCTGTTCTATTTCAACAACAGCTTCCCCTTCTTTTCCAAAATCAAAATACTTCCCGTTCAATCGGTTGTAGACATTCTGTTCCAGCGAAATGACCGGATTTTCAAACAATTTGGCTTGTAATACCTGCGCCTGTGCCATGTCGATATTGTACCGCTCGGCTATCAACGATAAATTGCGCTCTAAAAAACGCTGCTCTGCTTCTTTCAGTGTCAATGTGCCTGCAACCTGTTGCGCACACATCTTTCCTGCCAATAGAAGAAATAGTAAAAATAAAAATGCTCTGTTCATCGCAATCTTTTTGTTACCTTAATTTGTTTTCCGACAAAAGTACAACTCTGCAACGGTAGAGGCTGGATAAAAGCGATTATAAGGCTCTCATTTCAGATTAGAATTTGATTAGAAAATATCTAAGGAAAGGAAAAATTGTAAACACAACAGGAAGAATGGCTATCCCTCTTTCTCTACCATACCCCTATCTTTGCAAAGTAGAAATAAATAATGAATCATTAAAAACAGGAAATATGAAAATTATAGATTTAACCAAAGAAAGCTTTGTTGAGAAAGTTGCTGATTATCAATCTTATCCGGATAATTGGGAATATAAAGGGAATAAACCTTGTTTAGTCGATTTTCATGCTCCATGGTGTGGTTATTGCAAGGCATTATCACCCATATTGGACCAATTAGCAGAAGAATATAAAGGGAGACTGGACATTTATAAAGTAGACGTCGATCAGGAAGAGGAACTGGAAAGTGCATTCAAGATTCGGACAATTCCCAACCTTTTGCTTTGCCCGGTGAATGGCAAACCGATAATGAAACTCGGTACAATGAATAAGGTTCAATTGAAAGAGTTTATAGAAACGACTCTATTTTCATGATAAAATAGAATATAGAGTACTCACATTACTACTTTTCTTACTGAAAAAGTCCGAATCCCAATTGCTTTTTGCAATTTAAAGGTTCGGACTTTCTATTTTCAGATTTAACAGATAGCACTTATCATTTATGCAGCAATCTATCAGTCCCCGGAACAACTTTTCCCATCGACCAGACACACCGTACATTCAATTCCTTATCAAGTATCACAATATCAGCATCTTTACCTTTAGACAATGCCCCTTTCCGATCGCTCACACCAATCAGACGGGCAGGAGTTTCGGAAGCCATACGCACAGCATCTTCCAAAGGAATACTTGCTTTCTTCACCATCGTACGAACCAACACATCCATAGTCGCCAGACTACCGGCTAATGCAGAATGATCCGCCATCTTACATACTCCGTCCTCAATAATATAACGCGGATCAATCGGCTCGTTCCCTTCATTGGCAGCATAAGCCAACGCATCAGTCACCAGACAAGTATTCTCTACCCCTTTCAGTTTATAAACCAGTTTCAGAATAGTAGCAGGCAAGTGAATACCGTCTGCAATAACTTCTACCGTCATTCCATCTGTCAGATATACACTCTCTACCGTACCTTCATATTTATATTCGCGACGTTTATGAAAACCGGGCATCGCATTATAGAAATGAGCAGCATGCGAGAATCCTACCGCATACGCTGCCTTAATCTCATCATATTCAGCCTCCGTATGAGTAACGGCTGTCATAATTCCCTTGGAACGAGTGTATTTTGCAAAATCATGTGCCCCATGCAATTCGGGACTGATATCCCAGCGCTTGATACAGGAAGTATGTTCCAACAGCGGCACATATTCATTTTCATCGGGAGTTTTCAGAAAACCGTCATACTGGCTTCCTGCCATCTTCGGATTCAGATAAGGCCCTTCGATATGCAGACCGAGAATCGGAGACTCCGGTTCCTTCATCAGCTTCTCACAAACATCGACCGCCTGATATATCCTCTCAAACGAAGTAGATGACAAAGTAGGAAATATGCCGGTAGCTCCATGCTTCAAATGAGCAGTTGCTGCGATACGGAAAGCCTCCTCCGTTGCTTCGGTAAAATCATGGCCGCCGCCACCATGCGCATGCATACTGACAAATCCCGGTACGATTGTCATTCCTCTCGCATCAATCACTGTTGCACCGATAACTGCCAGATCACTGTTGGTTACCTCTAATATTTTTCCATCACAAATCAATACAGAGCCGTCTTTCAGCCAGCCTTGCGGAGTAAGTATTCTACCGTTGATTATTTGAGTTAACATCGTTTTCTTTTTTAGTCGTTAAAACAGCTTGTTTGTACCTTCTACCAATTGTCCCATCGCCCAGAC
>OJQT01000718.1_pt1 | contig 14859 bp, 5 predicted proteins | sample 1598771 | NCBI WGS metagenome assembly OJQT01 (sample SAMN03922517, study PRJEB24848) | human gut metagenome | isolation source: stool sample | host: Homo sapiens | place: Germany | collected 2010-02
CCGAAGAACTTGAAACCTCGTTTTTTCATATCTTTACTCATGGCATCGGATTCGGGGGAGGATACCGGAATCTCGCTCAATGACCGGAATGTGTTGATAATCGGCTTTTTGTCGGGAAAGAATGACAGGGTATAATTATAAAAACTGCCGAATTCCTTTTGTACGGCAAGGAATAGTTTCGCATTCGTGATTGTCGATTTGATTTTCAGACGGTTTTTTACAATGCCCTCAAATTGCATTAGCCGCTCAACGTCTTCATCGGTCATTTGTGCCACCAACTCGGCATCAAAATTACAGAAGGCTTTACGATATCCCTCTCTTTTTCTAAGAATCGTTATCCAGCTTAGTCCTGCTTGGGCACTTTCCAATACAAGAAACTCAAACAGCGTCTTGTCATCGGTTACTAACTTTCCCCACTCCTGATCATGGTATTTCACATACAATTCGTCTGTTCCGCACCAACCGCAACGTCCGTTTGTTATATCTTGCATAATTCTAATATTTGTGATATGGAACAAATGTAATGGATTCATGGCATTATGCCAAATTTAAAAGGACTATTTTATACGCATATATAAATTATCTTACAGTGTCAGGAGCCGTTCCTGCAAAAATCTTTTGGCAGTACTCCAAATTGTTTTTGAAAACATTTGGCAAAATAGGAAGAAGAGTTGAAACCGACAATATAGCATACTTCATTGATTCTGTATTCTCCGGATTGAATCAGTTGGGCTGCCATTTTCAACCGTTCCAGTTGAATAAACTCATTGGGGGTAATTTGAGCGATTCCCTTTATTTTTCGATGCAGGCTGGAACGGCTCATATTCATTTTCTCGGCTAATATATCCACATTAAAATCGGGTTCCGAAATGTTCTTTTGAATTACTTCTATTAGTTTGTCTAAAAAGTTCTCATCTGCTTTGCTCAGTGCAATGGTTTTGGCGTTCACAAAAGGTGATGAAGTGAAAGCATGGCGCAATTTGTCCTGATTGCTTAATAAGTTCGCTATGCGTGCCAATAAATACTCCGTAGAAAAAGGTTTTTCTATATAGTCGTCGGCTCCCAGTTCTATTCCTTCTATCTTGGATTGCATGGTAACTTTTGCTGTGAGCAGAATGATAGGAATATGGCTATGTTCGATATCAGTCTTTAATGTATGGCATAATTCGAAACCATCCATTTCGGGCATCATCACATCACTGACAATCAGACTGATTGTCTTTTCTGATAGCACTTGCAAGGCTTCCTTGCCATTAGATGCACGTATAACGCAATATACAGTTTCCAGTTGTGCGCAAATAAAGTTCTGCATCTCGGGGTCATCCTCTACTACAAGAATACAGATGTTAGTGCTGTGTTGCCGGATGGCTGTTTGCATATTGCCGGTCTGGCTGATAGTGGAATCTTTTTGTAACTGTATGGCTTTTTCTTGATCGACAGGAAGCTCGACACAGAAACAGATTTCTTCACTATCCTTTAAATAAAGTTTTCCTTTATGTAATTCTGCCAGGGAACGTGCCAAAGGCAGGCCGATGCCGGTACCGGCTGTGCGTTGCCCACCGGAGGTTTGTTTGATTTGCACAAAAGGCTGGAAAATTTTTTCTTGCATATCGTGGGGGATGGGATGCCCGTCATTGCTGACCATAATGGAGAAGTATCCCGGTTCTTTCATTCCGCATGGTGGTATTAAAGATACATGGATAGATGATGTGGCATATTTTACTGCATTATTGAACAGATTGCTTAGAATTTTGGTCAGGGCTTCTTTATCTACGGGTGCATTGAAATCCTGTTCGGGCAGGTCTGTTTGAAATTTCAACCCATTCTGTTGGGCGGCGGGATTGAAACGGATATAAGTGTCTCTTATTAGTTGGGAGATATTACAATCCATAAAGTTAAGACGGAACCCCTTGGTTTCTGTTTTTCGGAAGTCGAGTAACTGATTGGTCAGGTCAAGTAATCGCAGGGTATTCCGTTCCATGACGTCCAGGTTCTCACGGATGGTGTTGCGATCTATGTTTTCCTTGTGCAGGATGTTCTCTAACGGGCCTTTTATCAGGGTTAGCGGTGTGCGGATTTCATGTGCTATATTAGTGAAGAAGTCTATTTTGGCATGATAAATTTCTTTTTCCTTTTCGGCTTCTAAGATTTCCAGTTGTCGTCGTTGTTTGTCCGTGATTTGTTTTCGGAAGCGATAGAAGATATATCCGATACCGGCTGCCGAAAGCATAAAATAAAGAAGATAGGCCCACGGGGATTTCCAGAAAGGAGGTGCGATATGTATGTGGATACTTTTGATGTCATTACTCCATTCTCCTTTGGCGTTAGCTGTTTTCACGCAGAAAGTATAGTCGCCTGGCTTTAGATTGGTATAGGAAGCGGTGGAACTTTTTGTGGTACTGTACCACTCTTTATCAAATCCTTTCAATGTATAACTCAGGTAATTTTCTTCAGGGGCGGCGTAACAAAGAGCTGCAAAGCGGAAGGCAAAAGAGTTTTGATTATACTTCAGGTTTATTTCCCGGGTATAAGTCACGCTTTGGCTGAGGGGGGAATCTTTGGTGCCTATATCGGCGCTTTTGTTGAAAAGCAGGAAATCGGTGATGGCTACAGGTGGAAAATAAGTGTTTTCGGTGAAGGACTCGGGTTTGAAGGCAATGAAGCCATTGATACATCCGAAATAGATGGTACCGTCTTTGCTCTTAATTCCTGAACTATAATTGAACTGATTGGTGAGCAGTCCATTGTTGTCTGCATAAATGTTCGAGGTTTTGGTCTTCAGATCGAACCGTATCAATCCTTTGTTGGAGGTGAGCCAAAGGATGTCATTGTTGGCTTCTACAATCTTATAAATCACATCATTGGCAAGCCCTTGTGAAGAATCATAAGTAGTGAATTCCTCTGTGTCCTGGTTGAATGAGCAGAATCCTCTTCCCAGCATGGTGAACCACAAACGTTGCTTGCTGTCTTCATAAATACTTATCACCTTGTTGTAAGGGAGTCCGTGGGGAACTCCGGGAGTAGAAACATAATTTTTCCAGCTGTTATTTCTAGGATTGTATTTGAATATACCGGAATTATAGGTGGCAAACCAGATATTTCCTTTACTGTCTTCCAATATGTTGAAAACAAAGATACCATCTATTTTGTGGATACGGGTGAAATCATTTGTTTCATGGTTATAGAGATTGAGTCCGGTTGTGGTACCTATGTAGAGTTGACCTGCAGAGGTGCGGCACATGGAGTAGATGTTGTTGTCGTTCAATGTATTTTCGGCATGTCCCATCAGGTAGTGACGGGAACGGCGGGTCTTCAGATCCAATGAGTATAATCCTTTGGAATATGTACCTATCCACAGAGTGTGATTGTCCATACTTAGAGCGTGGACATTATAGTGCAGTCCTGCCAGTGGACAAGGACTGAATTCTTTGGTCTTTGGATTGAATTTATTCAAGCCGCCGTCTTCTGTTCCTATCCATAGATTTCCGTCTTCATCTTCGCAAAATTCACGGACTACTTTTCCGCTGAGGCTGTTTTGTCCTATGATGGGATAGTATTTTTCGAAAGTGGCATATTGGGTGGGATAATAGTCTATGCCTCCGAAATAGCTGCCGATCCATATGCCACCTTCAGCATCCTTGTAGAGGGAATAAATGGCATTGTCCGACAAGGAATAGTCATCGTTGGGATTGTAGGTGAGATGCTGGATTTCCCGGGTTTCCTTGTTGTAGGTATATATTCCTCGTTCTGTAGCAACCCACAATGTTTTTTTGTCGATGGGATAGATGTTTCTTACAAAGATACTTTCGGTTTGGGAAGAGTCCGGTAGCAAGTCGGTGACTGTCCGGGTAAGGATATTGATACTTTTCAGACCACCTTTTGCGGAACCAGTGTACAAGGTGTTATGCTGTTCGGGGAAAATTTTGAAAATCTGGTCATCGGTGAAGAGGTTTTTCCCCTCTTGTGTTTGGAATAACCGGAAGTTCTGGAAATGATCATCAGTATAATAAAGCCCTTTTCCGTTATAGCCTATCCATACTGCGTTTTGCTGGTCTATACAGATAGAACTGAGCAGATGGGCATCGGGGATAGCATAGTGTGTTAATGTTTGTCGGTCGTTATCGAACAGGAAAACGCCTTGGGATTCTACTGCTATCCAGATGTTTTTTTGTGTATCGGTGGTGATTTGTACAATGGGCTGGGTGATGCACAAGCTGTCCTGACTTTTGCAGGTGAGTTTTGAGAAAGTTTCCGTCAATGGATCATAGATATAAATTCCGTCGTCTGTTCCTATCCATAATTTCCCATCCTTATTTTCGTGCAATGAGTTGACGTTGTTATTACCCAAAGAATGGGGGTTGGAATGATTGTGTTTGAAAATACGGAAATTGGATCCGTCATAACGGTTTAGTCCGTCTTTGGTGCCGAACCACATGAATCCGTTTCTGTCTTGGGTGATACAAAGAACGGAACTTTGAGACAGTTTGTTTTTCAGACCCAAATGTTGGAAATAATATCTTTCAGCATGAACACAGGGGGATGACAGGCTGAAAAGGATTGATATGAGAAGGAATAAGTGCTTGTACATAGTTTGTTTTATCAAGTGGTTTACTATGTGCAAAAGTAGATATTTGGCTGAAAAACACAAGGGGAAGGCAAAATATTGTCCTGTTTTGGCAGAATATTGCTCTCTTTTCGTAAGGTGGAGGAGGTAAGGTGTTGTAAAAGGTGGGTGAAAATATTGTTTTGGCAGAAAATTCATATTATTTGGATGGATATTCTTGTGGCTTTTTATCTAATAAGTCTACTTTTGGGCTGTAATTAAATTAAAGATCAAATATGAAAAACATGTTTAGTAAAGGTGCACATCCGTCTGAATTTGGACATCGACAAACAACGATGTTGATGTTGGGCTTGTTTTTACTCGTTTCCCAATGCTTGTTTGCTCAGAGCAGAATAATAAAGGGAACGGTATATGATGAACATAAGGATGCACTGATCGGTGCGTCGGTTATTCTTAAAGGTACTTCTCAGGGAACCATTACCGATATAGATGGTAATTTTAGTGTGGAGGCAAGTGATAAGAATACTGTTTTGATTGTTTCTTATATAGGTTATGATGCCCAAGAGATAAATGTGGGTAGCCAGACCTTTGTCAAGGTACAGCTGAAACCTTCTTCTCTGGCGCTGGAGGAAGTTGTAGTGGTGGGTTACGGTTCGCAAAAGAAAAGTGAGCTGACGGCTGCCATCTCAAGTGTCAAGTCTTCGGATTTTGTCCGTGGAAATGTGAGGGATGCGGGGCAATTATTGAAAGGAAAAATTGCTGGTCTTAGCATTGTGAATTCTACAGGTGACCCTACCGAGAATTCGTCTATCTTACTTCGTGGTACTAACTCCTTGCAGGGTAACAATTCGCCGTTAGTGTTGATTGACGGTATTCCGGGAGATTTAAGAACGGTGGCTCCTGAGGATATTGCTCAAATCGATGTGTTGAAGGATGGTTCGTCTGCGGCTATTTATGGTACACGAGCTACCAATGGAGTGATTTTGGTTACTACTCGTAAGGCTAATTCTGATTTTTCCATAGACTATAATGGGTATGTCGGTACAGAAGAGTTTGTGAAAACGGAAAGAGTGTTGACTGGAGATGAATTTCGTTCTTTAATTCAAGATGGAACAATTTCTGCTACTGATTTTGGAGGTAATACAGATTGGCTGGAAGCCATAACTCGTACTCCGATCAATCATGGGCATAATCTGAGTGTAAAGGGTGGTTCCGAGAAGACTAATTATTTGTTGAATGTCAATTATAAAAAGAACCAGGGAATTTTCAAAAAGTCAGATAATGAGGCGTTGATTGTACGACTGGCGGTGAATCATTCAATGTTGAATGATAAATTGCGTTTGAACGTCAGCGTTAATTCTAATACGCAGAACTATACAACGACCGGAGATGGTTCCTCTTTCAATAGAGGGGTATATAGTGCGGCATTGGTTACTAATCCTACCTTGCCTATTTATAAGCAGGATGTAAATAAGGATATCCTGTCATCAATGCCGGAGTATGATGGTCCTTGGGCACAGCCTTCGGCTCTGGTGGCTATCGCCAATCCGCTGAGTACTATCGAGACTGCTAATGGCAGGCATCACAGACAGCGTACCAGATTGAATGGTAATGTTACTTTCCAACCCATCGAATCATTGAAATTCAATGCGTTGTTATCTTGGGATAGATATTACGAAACAAGGGGTTATCGTGAGACTTTTGATAATTTCAATACCACAGTGGCTCATTCCCGTGATGGTTTTGCCTCCAGAGGTACTTGTGAGACTACAGACCAGTTGTTTGAATTTACCGCTCAGTATAGTGAAGTTTTTGGCATTCATAATATTTCTGTATTGGGAGGTTATGGCTATCAGAAGAATATATGGGAGGATTATTGGATGCGGAACTGGAATTTTCCTACAGACCAGTTTGGCTGGGATAATATCGCTTTAGGACGTGGCGACAGCGATATTGCCGGTGCTGCTATTCCTATTAACAGTAATAAAACGTCAGGTAATCTTATCAGTTTTTTCGGACGTATCAATTACATATTGGCGGGCAAGTATTTGGCTACCATTAGTGTAAGGCATGAGGCAGACTCCAAATTTGTGGGTTCCGATCAGGTTTGGGGTACATTTCCGGCTGTAAGTCTGGCATGGCGGATTAATGAAGAGAATTTTATGAAAAATATCAAGTGGATTAATAGCTTGAAACTTCGTGCCGGTTATGGTGTGACAGGTATTGCTCCTTCCAATCCTTATTTGGCAACCTATCGTTTGGGATATACTTCAAATAATGATACTTTTTATTATAATGGTCAATGGGTGAATAAATTGACTCCGCAGAGTAATCCGAATCCGGAATTCACATGGGAAAAGAAGAAGGAATTTAATGTGGGGCTTGATTTCTCTATTCTGAAAGATCGTATCAGTGGTAGTGTTGATGCTTATTACAGAAAAACTGTAGACTTGTTATATAATTATCCTGTTCCTGTTCCGCCCAATGTATATGGCACTACACTGGCAAATGTGGGTACTATCAGTAATAAAGGACTGGAGATATTGCTGAACGGGGTTGTCTTTAATAAAAAAGATTTTGGTTGGAATACCACACTGACTTATTCTACTAATAAGAATAAGCTTGACAAATTGAATAATAGTAAATACCAGTTGGCAAACGATTATTTTTATGTGGGTGACGCACAAGCGCCTATGTCGGGAGTCCCTACCCATCGTGTAAAAGTAGGGGAGCCTATAGGGCAGATTTGGGGTTGGAAAGTATTGGATATTACAGAAGACGGTAAATGGATTTATGAAGATCAGAATGGTAATGCTGTAGAGTCTAAAGATGTGAAGATAGAGGATAGAAAAGTGATTGGTAATGGTTTGCCAAAGCATTATTTGGGATGGAACAATGATTTCCGTTATAAGAATTTTGATTTGAGTGTTACCATGAGAGGGGCCTTCGGATTCCAGAATATCAACTTTACTCGTCTGCATTATGAGAATTATAGAGACCAGGCAATGAATAATTTGAAAGCCGGGTATGAAAAAGTATTTGGTAAAGCGGTGCTGACGGACTCCAAGCAATTTAATAGTTACTATGTAGAGGATGGCGATTATTGGAAAATTGATAATATTGTATTGGGGTATAATTTCAAGAAAGACTTTATTAAAGGGATTAAAGGAATGCGTCTGTATTTCTCTGTTCAAAACGCTTTGACCATTACCGGATACAAAGGACTTGATCCGGAGGTAGGCGGTTCGCTTTTAACTCCGGGAACAGATGACAGAAACAAGTATCCCACTACCCGTTCATATACCTTTGGCGTTAACTTGAATTTTTAAATTATTAGATTGAAGAACATGAAAAGAAGAATAAGAATAGCATTGATGTGTCCTGCACTTTGTTGTCTGATAGGAGCATCATTGAATAGTTGTATGGAACTGGACGATAGCGTGTATACTACGATCGTATCCGATAAATATCATTATACGGAAAAGGACATGGTTGCCATATTAGGTAATGCTTATACTCCATGGCGTTCTGTTGTTATCGGTGCAATAAATGAAACGCAGACCATTTCTACAGATGAGACCATGATACCGGTACATCCTTGGGGATGGAATGGGACTACCATTAACATGCATTTACATACCTGGACTTCGGAGACAGGTGAGGCTGTTAATCGGTGGGGTGACCTGTATACTGGTATAAACAATGCCAATCAGGTAATTTACCAGATTGAATCCGGCCTGTTGCCTGTGACGGAAGGTAAGGATAATTATTTGGCGGAGTTAAAAGCAGTAAGGGCTTCTTATTATTATATGCTTTGTGATTATTACGGCAATGTACCCTATCTGACCCGTTTTGATGTCCCTCAAGGTTTTCTTCCCGAACAAATCAGTCGTAAAGCCTTGAATGATTCTATCATTGCCGAAGTGACAGCCGCCCTTCCTTTATTACCGGAGAATGTTGATGCAGTTCCTTTTGATCAAAGTTACGCCGGTGGATTGAATATATTCAATTACGCTCTAAACGGTCAGTTCTCTCAGGTATATTCCACTAAGAGTTTTGGTGGTTGGGGAGGTTCGGTTGCTGTTCCGCAATTTATAAATACATTTGATCCGGATGACAGTCGTCTGACCGAGAATTATTTGATGGGACAGCAAGTGTATCCCGATGGTTCCAATGTGTTGTGCGAGATAGGCAACAGTCAGGGGATTCCTATGAATATTGTAAATGTGGTTCCGGGGGTTGATTGGGCTGAGGAATTACATGGATATCATTTGGCAAAGTATGAGTATGTTGCCGGTATGTCTCCTGGTGCTATGAGTAACGATGTTTTCCCCTTCCGCTATACAGATATATTGATGATGAAAGCTGAATGTTTGTTAAGGACTGGAAAAGCGGACGAAGCGGCACAAATTGTAACAGAAATCAGACAACGCGCATTCAAGTCTGCTCCGGAAAAAGCGGTAGTCACTGGTGCGGAACTGATGGGAGGGAGTACCTATGATTATGGATTGCGCGAAACAACCTATTTGGACAAGATTAAAAGTCCTAGAACAACTCATGAAGGTGGAGCAGATATAAAATATGGTCGCTTTTTGGATGAATTGGGTTGGGAGTTTAACCAAGAAGGAAGAAGAAGGCAGGACTTGATTCGTTTTGGAGTATGGACAACTAAATCATGGCTTTCTCATTCTGCTACAAATGATATAAATAAGAACTTGTATCCTATTCCAAGAGCTGAATTGGATAAGAATGGTAAGTTAAAGCAGAATCCGGGATATTAGTGGATTGGTAATGAACAGACTGTCCGAAAACCTGTTTGGCACTTTTTGTCATGTGCGGTTCCGGACAGTCTTTTTCTTTTAATATTTATTTGAAGTGATGGTATGAAAAGGTTTGCCGGTTGGTTGTTGTTTTTCTGGGGATGTATATGTTGTATATGTGCCTCTGAAATTTCTATAACAGATTCATGGAAGTATAAAGCAGAGAATGATGAACGTTTTTCCAGTATGGATTGGAATGATTCTGATTGGGTAACTGTAGATTTGCCTCATACTTGGAATGCCGGAGATGTGATTGACGAGCAACGGGGATATAGGCGTGGCATATCTTGGTATAGGAAGAAGTTGTTCATTCCTTCAGAGGCACGGGATAAGAAAATAACTCTTCGTTTTGATGGAGTGGCCAGCAAGGCAGACGTCTATTTAAATGGGAAATTATTGAAAACTCATTTGGGGGCATATACCGCTTTCGGAGTTGATATAACTGATATCTGTGAAGTTGGAAAGGAAAATCTGTTGGCGGTAAAAGTGGATAATAGTTCTTCTTTGGGGGAAATCCTTCCACCGGTTTCCGGAGATTTTTCTATTTTTGGGGGTATTTATCGCAGGGTGTTCTTGCAATGGACGGAAAAAGTGCATTTTGTGACAGAACCTTATGCAGCTGTTCCAGTAAGGATACAAACCCCTGAAGTGTCGGTATCTGAGGCGTCAATGCAAATTGTGGCTTTTCTTAAAAATGACTTTACCGATACAAAGCACGTGCACGTCAATGTTTTTCTTTGCGATGAAATGAATCGGATTGTGAAAGAGAAACAGTTGAAACTGAAACTGATTCCAGGCAGGAAATATCCTATATCCACTTCTGTAGGAAGGATAGAGAATCCTCATTTGTGGTCTCCTGAATTGCCTTATTTATATACGGTAAAAGTGCAGGTATGCGATGCCAAGAATGGAGAAATGTATCAAGAAGTAATTTCTCCGGTTGGATTCAGATGGTTTTCGGTGGACAAGACAGGCTTTTATCTGAACGGGAAGTATCTTAAATTGAGGGGAGCTGCACGGCATCAGGATTATGCAGGTTTGGGAACGGCTATTCCCGTTGAAATGAATCGTAGGGATATGCGGTTGCTGAAAGAAATGGGAGCTAATTTTGTGCGTATCAGTCATTATCCTCAAGATCCGGAAATATATCGAGCCTGTGACGAATTGGGGTTGATAGTATGGTCTGAAATTTGTGTTGTGAATGAAGTGAGAAAAAATGCGGCATTCGCTCATAACTGCAAAGAAATGTTGAAAGAGATGATTCTTCAGAACTACAATCATCCATCGGTGGTACTATGGGGGGCTATGAATGAATTATGGGATTACCATAAGCAAGCTATTGCGTTGGCTAGGGAATTGGAGGCTTTGAAAAAAGAGCTGGATCCTTATCGTCTTTCTTGTGTCGCCTTTCATGCTTTTACTTGGGAGAAACCCTATACACAGTCTAGTAAGGAGATGTTTAGTATTTCGGATGTTAACGGGGTGAATGTATATGAGTCTTGGTATCAGGGAGATTCTGCTACGATTGCACCTATGTTTGATAAATTTTGTAGTTATTCTACTGCAAAACCTCGTTTTTTGTCGGAATTTGGAGCAGGAAGCGATGAACGTATCCATTCTTATACTCCGCGTACATTTGATTTTACTCCGGAATTTCAATTGGATTTTAATCGCAGATATATCAATGAAATGGAGAAACGTCCGGATTATATAGGTTATTCTATTTGGAATTTGGTTGATTTTCAGGTGGATGGTCGTGGTGATAGCAAGCCTAATCTGAATCAAAAAGGAATGTTGACAGAGGATCGTCGGAAGAAAGAGATTTATTATTACTGTCAGGCTCGTTGGTCGGACATTCCGATGATTCATATTGCCGGGGCCGATTGGACGAAAAGGGTGGAAATTTGTGATGATAGTATAAATGTGCGTAAGATCAGTGTTTTTTCTAATCAGAAAACGGTGGAGTTAATTCATAATGGAAAGTCTTTGGGTGTGCGTGAAGTGGTAAATGGGGAAGCTGTTTTCGCAGTTCCTTTTATAAACGGAGAGAATCTGCTGGATGCTCGAAGTGGGGCACTTTCAGACAGGCTGAAGATACAGATGAAATTGTTATCTTCCCGTCTTACTGACAGTGATGTGCTTTTGGACGGTCTTTGTATTAATTTGGGACAGGAGCATTGTTATTTTATAGACCCGCAGCTTCAGGAAATATGGATACCCGATAAACCTTATACAAAGGGAAGTTGGGGATATATGGATGGAAAACCTTTTAACTCTTGGCCGGGATCATCACATGATGGAGTTAGGTATGGAGTAGGGGCTGATATAAAAAATACTTTTTTAGAGCCTCTTTTTCAGACCTTTTTGATTGGTACGACTTGTTACCGGCTGGATGTTCCTGACGGAGTATATGAAATTGGCTTTTATTTCACGGAACCTTTCAGTAAGGATGAACGGAAAAATATTGTGCGTACAGGTGTTTCTGCCGAGGGACAACGTGTATTTGATGTGTCAGTCAATGGAGAAAAATTGATAGATTCATTGAATCTGGCTGATTCTTATGGCGAGCAGACAGCTGTTGTAAAGACACTTGTGGTCAATGTGCGGAATCATGAAGGACTGGAGATTCTGCTTTCTCCTCAAAAAGGACAAGGTGTTATTAGCCTGTCTCTTATACACATCGCCGAGCCCACGAGACTAGGCATGAATGATATGGGCTGAAAAACTTCTGAATGAGTAAAATGGTTATATTCTTTCTTTTTCTGACAAGATTCTTTTCCATGAAACTCAGGGACAGATGTACTTTTGCTGATGTAAAATTTGAATAAAAAACGGTATGTTTAAGAAAAAGAGAAATATAGGGAAATTGTTATTAGGTTCCTTTTTGATTGTGGCTGTACTGACAGCATGTATGGAGGAAAAAAGGGAGATGAAGATAGATATGCTTTCACGTCCCGGTACGATAGATAGGAATGTCAGTTATCAGGGAAATCGTTTGCCTTTGAAACCATTGCATTTTATAAAATTGCCGGTAGGAACCATTGAGCCGGAAGGCTGGCTGAAAAAGTACCTGCTGTTGCAAAAAGAGGGATTAACCGGGAAACTGGGTGAAATTAGTGCGTGGTTGGATAAGAAGGATAATGCGTGGTTGCTGTCTGGTGGAGATCATGGTTGGGAAGAAGTCCCTTATTGGCTGAAAGGATATGGTGATTTGGCTTATATCTTAAAAGATTCTGCTATGATTGCAGAAACAAAAGTCTGGATTGAAGCAGCTATTCAGAGCCGGCAACCGGATGGCTTTTTCGGTCCGGTGAATGAACGTGGAGGGAAGAGAGAACTTTGGGCGAATATGGTAATGCTTTGGTGTTTGCAATCTTATTATGAATATTCTGGTGATAAGAGAGTGTTGACTTTGATGACTGATTACTTTAAATGGCAACTAACTGTCCCCGATGATAAATTTTTGGAAGATTATTGGGAGAACAGCCGTGGGGGGGATAATCTGTATAGTGTTTATTGGCTTTATAACATCACAGGAGAACAATTCCTGCTGGAGCTTGCTCGGAAACTTCATCGTAATACGGCAGACTGGACAAATGAATCGGATTTGCCTAATTGGCATAATGTGAATATTGCACAGTGCTTTCGTGAACCGGCTACTTACTATATGCTTAGTGGTGATTCGGCAGATTTGCAGGCATCTTATCGAGTGCATCATCTGGTGAGACGTATTTTCGGACAGGTGCCGGGAGGTATGTTCGGAGCGGACGAGAATGCCCGTTTGGCTTATATTGATCCACGACAAGGTACAGAAACTTGTGGATTTGTAGAACAGATGGCGTCTGATGAGATAATGCTTCGTATGACCGGTGATCCTTTTTGGGCTGAGCATTGCGAGGAGGTCGCTTTCAATTCTTATCCGGCGGCGGTAATGCCTGATTTCAAAGCTTTAAGATATATTACTTGTCCCAATCAGGTGGTGAGTGATTCTAAAGACCATAAACCCGGAATTGATAATGGTGGTCCTTTCTTGGCTATGAATCCTTTCAGCAGTCGTTGCTGTCAGCATAACCATGCGCAAGGCTGGCCTTACTATATTGAAAATTTGGTTTATGCAACTCCGGATAACGGGCTCGCCGCCATTATTTACGGTCCGTGTTGTGCACAGGCGAAAGTAGGGGTAAACGGTACTGAAGTTATTCTGAGAGAAGAAACAAACTATCCGTTTGAAGAAATGATTCGGTTTACAGTGCAAGTTTCCGGTAAAGTGGATTTTCCATTATATCTTCGTGTACCTGCTTGGTGCAAGGGGGGGACATTAATAGTTAACGGAGAAACGGTAGCTGCTGGTATGGAGTCTGGTAAATATGTTCGTTTGGATAGAACTTGGAGTAATGGAGATGTGGTAATCTTGCAATTACCCATGTCTTTATCTGTTCAAAGATGGCAGACCAATCAAAACAGTGCCAGCGTGAATTACGGTCCTTTGACTTTCTCTCTATTGATAGAGGAAGAGTATAGAAAGGTAAGTAGTGCAGAAAATGCTATATGGGATTCTAAATGGCAGAAAGGTGCTGATGTCAATGCTTGGCCTACTTATGAAATCTATCCTCAAAGTGCTTGGAACTATGCTTTGAAATTGGATGATAAGGTTTTGGAGCAATGCTTGAAAGTCGAGAAGAGAGAATGGCCTTCAGACAATTATCCTTTTACTGCTGATAACGTTCCTCTAGTGATAAAAGCACAAGGGAGAAGAGTGCCTTCTTGGGGCATAGATCAATATGGCTTATGTGGTGTGTTGCCGGAAGAAGGGGCTCCGAAAAGTGAAATATTGGAAGATATAACCTTGATACCGATGGGAGCTGCCCGTTTGCGTATCTCGGCATTTCCTGTAACTTATGAATAATTTTATATTACTATGAAAAGACTGTTATTTGTGATTCTATTGACAATTATGGGATGTTGCGGTGTACATGTGCAAGCCGTTGGATACGAAAAAATTATTAATCCGGTATTGCCGGGTGATCGTCCTGATCCTACTGTCATTGAAATAAATGGAGAGTATTGGGCTGCTGCGACTTCTAATGAATGGTCGCCGTTGTTCCCTATTTTTAAATCAAAAGATTTAGTGAACTGGGAATTGGTGAATTATGTTTTTCCGGATGGAGCACCTGATTGGGCATTAAATAATTTTTGGGCCCCGGAATTATCGTATGATGAGAAACAGGGAAAGGTTTATCTGTATTATACAGCCCGTGACAAGAGGACAAAGAGATTATCGTGTGCGGCGGCGGTAGCTGATTCCCCGATGGGGAGGTTCAAAGATTTGGGACCGTTGGTTGCTCAGGAACCAGGCTCTATTGATGCTTTTGCTGCAAGAGATGAGAAGGGTAAACTTTATCTTATATGGAAAGAAGACGGCAACAGTATGGGCTTGCCTACAAATATTTGGGCACAGGAGATGACGGAGGACCG
>OJQT01000723.1_pt1 | contig 14760 bp, 8 predicted proteins | sample 1598771 | NCBI WGS metagenome assembly OJQT01 (sample SAMN03922517, study PRJEB24848) | human gut metagenome | isolation source: stool sample | host: Homo sapiens | place: Germany | collected 2010-02
CTGAGTCCGGTACTCTGCCGCCTGTTTCCGGACATTCCCAAAGGGCATCCGGTATTGGGTTCCATCTTCATGAATATGTCCGCCAATATGCTCGGGCTCGACAATGCCGCCACCCCATTGGGACTCAAAGCGATGAAAGAACTGCAGGAACTGAACCCGAAGAAAGATACGGCTTCCAATCCGATGATCATGTTTCTGGTTATCAATACTTCCGGCCTCATCATCATCCCGATCAGTATCATGGTATACCGTGCGCAGATGGGGGCTGCCCAGCCTACGGATGTGTTTATCCCTATCCTGCTGAGTACTTTTATCTCGACTCTGGTCGGTGTCATAGCCGTCAGTATCGCCCAGAAGATCAATCTGATCAATAAGCCTATCCTGATATTGATGGGCGTTATCTGCCTTTTCTTCTCCGGATTGATTTATCTGTTTCTGAATATTTCGCGTGAGGAAATGGGTACTTACTCTACGCTGATAGCAAATATTCTTCTGTTCGGGGTGATCATCCTGTTTATTCTGACAGGGGTCCGGAAGAAGATTAACGTATATGATTCTTTTGTAGAAGGTGCCAAAGAAGGCTTCACGACAGCCGTACGAATCATTCCATATCTGGTTGCCTTCCTTGTAGGCATTGCCGTATTCCGTACTGCGGGAGCGATGGATTTCCTTGTGGGAGGCATTGGTTATGTAGTCGATCTGTGCGGAGTGGATACCAGTTTTGTGGGAGCATTGCCGACAGCGCTGATGAAGTCTCTCAGCGGTAGCGGTGCCAATGGGCTGATGATTGACACGATGAAAGAGATGGGACCGGATTCGTTTGTAGGCCGAATGAGTTGCGTAGTACGCGGAGCTTCGGACACCACTTTCTATATCCTTGCCGTTTACTTCGGCAGCGTCGGAATCAGTAAAACCCGGAATGCAGTCACCTGCGGCTTGATTGCAGACTTCTCCGGTATTATAGCCGCCATCTTAATCAGTTATTTATTTTTCTTTTAAATCATAGACTCAATTATGGCTGTAACTTATCAAACCGAAGGCGTCAAGATGCCTGATATCAAAAAACGGGAAACTACAGAATGGATAAAGAATGTAGCTGCCTCTTATGGAAAAAGACTCGGTGAAATCGCTTATATCTTCTGCTCCGATGAAAAGATTCTGGAGGTAAACCGACAATATCTGCAACACGATTATTACACGGATATCATTACCTTTGATTATTGCCAGGGTGATCGTCTGTCGGGCGACCTGTTTATCAGTCTGGATACGATACGCACCAATGCCGAACAATTCGGGGCAGCTTATGATGATGAACTACACCGGGTTATTATTCACGGTATTCTTCATCTCTGCGGTATCAATGACAAAGGTCCCGGGGAAAGGGAAATTATGGAAGAGGCGGAGAATAAGGCGTTGGCAATGCGATAGTTGGCGATGCAATAAAAAGCCATTGACCGGATAAAATTAGCACCCCGCCACAATCACACAATCACTGCGACGAGGTGCCCCCAAGTATCTAAGAGAGATAGTTATTGTTCCGTTAACGCTTGCTTTATTTTAAAGACAAGACTTTGATAATGTGCCCGGGTAGTAGCATCACCCGTATTTACTTTGCTTCGCAGCAAACTATAGCTATCCATTACCTTCTGATAAATAGCCGGATTCTTAACCATATCCACACTTCCGAGCGGGTTGAGTTCAAAGCCGGCTTTCGTCCAATCGACATTATCCGTAAGCAGTTGTTTCTCAACTTCATTCAAGTCTTTAAATGAGAATGGAGAAGATTTTTGTTTCAGCATTCCTCCTTCTTTCAACAACTTTTCCACATAAGTAATTTGCAGGTTACGGTCGTACATATTCAACCGGGCACCGGATATAGTTTTCTTCCACACAAAATCATAAATATCATCCATATATTCAGCAAAAGTATAAGCCTGTTTGGGATATAACTCCTCATACAAAACAAGACTGGATGTAATGTATGTGAAGAACAAACGATTCATAATGATTGACTGCAAAGTACTTGGCGAATAAGTCGGACCGGTATACTCAATCACCTTCTTGTCAAGTACCCATTCGGGTAGTTCCATCATAGTTTCCATAATAAACTTCAATGCCTCCTTCTGTTCAGCTTTCGGCACAAAACGGATAACAGGCTTTTCGCTGTCCCGTCTCGGCTCATCAAAATAAATTCCACCGATGGACACCATGGCATGCAGTAAGTAGCGTTGCATCTGCATAATCACTTCCTGATATGATTCCGTCAAGCGTTCATATTGATGATCATCTTCATAGGTCCATTCCGGCAGGTTTTTCATGATAAGTTTCAGATTCTTTAAGCCATATCTTCCTGCCTTCACGGCATTATCACCCAAATCCTCAGATTTACAAGAAGGATCGACCTCATTAATAAAAGGCTGCGGACCGTATTTGTACATCGGATCATTCTCTTTCTCTTTGATCCACTTGTTTAAAGTAGCTTTCTCATCTTCAGGAGATGCCGCATCAAATATAGGTTTATATCCCCATTTGATGGCAAACTTATCATATACACCCAAAAGCGGAGGAGTCAGAGCAACTCCTTTGTCTTCCGGCTGAGCTACATAATTATAGCGCGTATAGTCCATGATGGACGGAGTTGTACCATACTTCTGAGTGAAAGTGGCCGAACGGAGCGAATCTACCGGATACGAATAAGATGCACCAAAGTTATGCATCAGTCCCAGGGTATGTCCGATCTCATGCGCTGCTACATAACGTAACGAGCTTCCCATCGTCTCGTCATCAAACACAGCCTTGCGTACTTTGGGGTCAACAGTAGCAGTCTGAACAAACCGCCAGTTATGCAACAACTTAATGATATTTGAATAAAACAAGACGTCGCCCTGAATGATTTCACCCGAACGAGGATCGGCACAGGAAGGTCCCATTGAATTTTGTATCGGAGTGGTAATCATTCGGTAGCAGCTATAACGAATATCATCCGGATCAAAGTTCGGATCATCCTTCGGATAGTCTTTCGCTACAATCGCATTCTTAAATCCTATTTCCTCAAACGCAACCTGCCAGTCTTCTATTCCTTTCTTTATGTAATCTCTCCACTTGTCGGGGATAGCAGTATCAACGTAATATACAATCGGCTTCTGAGGTTCCACCAACTCACCTTGCTTATAACGTTCCAAGTCTTCTGGTTTTGGTTGCAAATCCCATCGGTTGATGTAAGTAAGTTCTTGCAAACCATCTTTCTTTTCAGTATAAAACCGCTTGCTTTCATCAAAATAACCGATACGCGAGTCTCCATAACGAGGACGCATAATTTCCTCCGGCAGCAAAATAATATTACGCGTCATGGTTACAGTGAACGGTCCTCCGTCAACAGTATAACTCATCAGCGTCTTGATGTTTATATTCAGCGGAAAACACTTCATTCCCAGAATAGTCGATTTGGAAGAAGCAAGACTTCCCTTCAGTGCTTTTCTCTTCATCAATACATCCATTATATTTTCCGAACGAAACGGGCTGAATTCGGGTACATCCGTTATGAAAAGCGAACTCATATCGATGACATATGCTGAAGAGTCCGGTGAAAGACTTTCTATCTTATATGCTTCCCAAATAGGGTCTGAGAAGTTGCGCTGAAAAGCAGCATACATATTGGAAGTGGTGTCACACAAATTGCGCACCATCTTTTTGTGCATGTAGATTTTCTTTTTATCTGCCGAGAAAGTTACCAGTACCGGATTGCGTGGCATTTGTCCGGCAGCTATATCTTTATTGTTACTGGTACTCGATACTCTGGACGCAATCATAAAATCGCGTCCCATCAAGTCTTTAGGTATTTCGAAATAATACTTATCCTTAACGATGTGTACCTTAAACATGCCATCAATCGTCTTGGCTCCTTTCAGTAGTTTTTTGTATTCGGTCATACTACTCTTTGTGGAATCTTTTGCCGCCGGCTGCTCTGTTTCCGCTTTTGCTTTCTTCTTTTTCTTTTTAAAAATCTGACTTTCGGCATTAGCAGTTACCGCTCCGGCAGTTAATGCTCCTACAAGTAATAAGGTGAAAATTTTGTTCATATCATGCTGTTTTTAAGTTCTATAGTTCCAGTTTGGACAGATCGAATCCGTTTTCAAGCATAGCTTCCCGAATCACATCATACTTCTTCTTCATTACCGGATATTTATCGCAGATTTCCTGAATCTCGGCAGGAGTTTTCTCAAAGACGAAATTCATCCATTGCGCAAGGTCTTCACTCTTTAAAGGAGCATAAATGGAATTAAAATCCGGCCAATCTTCATCAATATAGGAGTTCTCAGAATAAGTAATCACCCCATACTTATAAAAATCGATTTCATTAGGGTCCGTTCCTTTAAAACGATACCAGTTCGGGTCGTACAATTTCGGTTCAACTTCTTCACTAGCTTCATAAAAAGCATCTGAAATAGTAAACAATCCTCTGACTTCCGACATATACTTTGCCCAAAAGCTGGCATTCACATCTGCTCTGATTTTCACAAACTCGCTGCTACTAGCATAGCAATTCATGATGGTTGTCTCACCATAAGAGGCCATCCGGACCTCTTCAGATAACAATATAGAAAAAGGTAAATTCTTCTTTAAAAAACTATCCGAGTACAAATTCAATAATACCTTTTGCAAAAACTCAATCCCTTCATCAATAATCTCCTGCTTTTGTTCGGGAGCAGTTATTTTAATTCCGTTATTCGCTGTAAAGTTGAATTTATAATCAGCCTCAGTCGGATTAGTTATAATCACAGTCTGATATTTCTGATAAAACTGGTATATAAAATGCTGTGTCGGATCTGACGGGTCATCTGTCAAAATGTTGTATTTATCCGGTTGCTCAGGAACGATTAACGCATCTTCATGATAACAAGAAGACATACCTGCCAACATACAAATTAATAATATAAGTTTCTTCATAATCGATCAATTATTAACAGGTTCACTATTCGGACGGTCGAATATTTCTATTTCCGTATTTCTCTCTCTTTCGCTCTTAGGAATCGGCAATACGTATCCTTTCTCTTTCAGTTCGAAGACATCCCCTGCTCCCTCGTTCTCCTTTGAACTGTAAGTATGCGTAAGAGGAGGGCAGCCATATCTGCGCAAATCAAACCAGCGGAATCCTTCAAACGCCAGTTCTCTACGGCGTTCCTTACGTACGGTTGCTACAATTCCGTCTTCATCAACAGCTAACGGCGGAGTTCCCGGTTTCATACGATTTTCACGGAGCTCATTTAAGTCAGCAAGAGCCTTGTTCGTATTGCCAAGTTCAGCAAAAGCCTCAGCACGATTCAGATAAGCTTCCGAAATACGTAAGGCGTTGGCATAGACTGTAGCAGAATTTTTAGTCCACTTAATAGGTGTATAGACACTATACTGTTTGTTAGTAGGTCTGGTCTGGTTGCCGATTGTATTCTTGAAATAATTCGTAAGACGCAAATCATCTTCCGAATATAGCGCTAGCAAATCATCAGAAACCACCAAGTTCCCCGTATATCTGAAATCTTCTTTCATATGCGTCTCAAGTGATGTAAGTCCGTAGGATAACAAGATTTCTTTGTTAGCAAGAGAAAAGAAATAGTGATCCTTTTTTTCCTGAAGTTTGTAAAGTGGCTGAGTCGCGACCTTAAAGACCGAATCACAATAAAGAATGGTCACATCATATTTCTCCTGAAAAAGAGCAATACGTGATGCCAATAGATAAGCACTCGGCAAGTTAGGACGGAAAATAGTTTTCTCACCTCCTATAGCCTTAAAACACTGGATAGCCTTATTAATGTCTTCTTCCATTTGGGCATAAACAGCTGCATTCGTGGCCCGCTTCATCATCTTATCTGATAAGCCGATTTCTTTATTGAGCGGTACACATAAGTCTTCATTTGCCGTTGCAGGATGATAAGGCTTTCCATACAAATTAGCAAGCATAAAATACGAGAAAGCCCGCATGAAATAAGCTTCACCTGCTAAATCCTGACGTTCCATATCCGTCCCGTTCATGGTATAAAGCTGGTCCAGTATGATATTAGTCATCAATATCTTATGATAATAGACTGTCCATGCAACATCCGGCGTAAGTTCATTTGAAATTCCCACTTCCGGGTTTCCCTGCCACGTATAATATGCCCAAACATATTCTCTGAAATCATTAGAAATGACTTGTGGTCTGGTTCCATAGTAACATTGGTCTTTCACATCGTCTGTCATATATTCCAGATAAGGATGAGGTATGTCTTTTTCATTCGTTTTCATTACCTCACCGAAGAACAGTTCCTTGTAATCCTTCACCGATCTGGGTATCATCAAATCTTGTGAACTTTCTTCCAAAAAGTCACTGCACGACGATAATGTGCAGATAAACAATATGATATATAAATTGTACTTTTTCATCATCATTCATTATTAAAGAGTAATATTAAAGCGAAGTGAGTAAGAACGCTGCGGTGGTATACTTCTTGAGCCAAATCCAATCTGTTCAGGATCTCTGCCCTTCAGCGCTTTATCTTTAATGACAAATACATTACCCATATCAAAGCTGACACTTGCTCCTTTCAGATAGACAGGTTTCAACCATTCACGTTTAAAATCATAGCGAATAGACATCGAACGGCATCTGAGGAAACTGCCTGAAACTACACGGATATCACTCTTATTATACATATCCCATCCATTATCCGCAATACGATAGGTCACATCCTTATCGTTGATCTGCAAACTCTTATCCGATAAAACCGGTATAATGGTTCTGTCTTCATCACCCGGCTCTCTCCAACGATTCACAAATTCACTGGACATATTCTGATCCGGATAAGGAAGCCGCTGTCCGGAGGACTCATACAAATCATTCAAGCGCATTTTATTGCCAAAGCTGAATGAGAACAACGCATTAAATGTAATATTCTTATATTTCAAATAAGTAGAGAATCCACCGGTCAGATCGGGTTCACGTTTTCCGGAAAGAACAAAAGCACGGTCATACATCTCCTGCAAAGAATGAACCACAGCATTTCCTTCTTCATCTTTCTCATTAATATCCTTAAATGTAGGAAAACCCTGATCATCCAGTTTATCAAATTTATAAGAATAGAAACTATTTATCGCATTGCCATTGCTCACTAATGTTCCTGCAATATAGTCTTGCCAAGTGATCGCTGAGTTCCCGGCATTCAACACTTTATTGTAGTTTTTACCTGTATTGAATGATAAACTCCACATCCAGTCCCGGGTCTGAATCGGAACAAAAGAAACAGCCAAATCCCAACCTTTATTCTCAACATCACCATCATTAATGGAGACACTTGACGCACCTGTAGAAGGAGCTACGTTTTTCGTAACCACCTGATCTACTCCCTTTTTGTAATATACATCAAGCGATCCATAGATTCTGTTATTCCAGAATGCCCAGTCGATTGCAATATTATACGAATTGGTTTTTTCCCACTTCAGTTTATTATTCGGCAGCTTATACAATGTTGAAATATACTCCTGTGGCATTGATTCCAATGTCCCCAAACTAGCAATCAAGTTAGGGGTCTGATCCGGATGCACGTTACCTTGTATACCGTATGAGGCACGAATTGCCAGATCATTCAAGAAATCGACGTTCTTCATAAACTTCTCATTGATAACATTCCATCGTGTAGACACTGACCATATTGGCAGAAAACGAACGCTCTTGCTCTGACCGAACTTATTAGAACCGTCAGTACGTATATTGAAGTTCAGAATATAGCGACTGTCATAAACATAAGCAGCCGTAGCATATAATGAAATCACATTATTCTTTGTATCGGTCACCACATCCGGATGACTCTTTACCAAAGCACCGTATCTTTTCCAGACTGTCGGGTCAATATCAACAAACTTTTTACCTCTTTCGGGCAAATAACCATATTGCGTAGAGCTTAATCCGTCATATTTTGAAGATCTGACTTCTTGTCCGATACTTCCGGAAACTTCATGTTTTCCGAAACTTTGCATCAAAGACAGGCTATTTCTCCATGTATAAGAAGTATTACGTGTATTGGTCGTCATCAACTCTCCTCCAAACGGAAGCAGACAATATCTTTCTGCAAATTCAGAATCTTCAATGGGATTCGGCAACATCTTCCCATAGGGACTTTGTCGCATAGAAGAAATATAATATGATTGTTCATCACCCCAGTTTTCTTGTGTCACGTTGCTTCTGGACAGTCCTAATATAGATGAAAATCTCATCCATGAAGCAACCTTCCAATCCAGATTGACAGCTACATCTATAGCGGAATTATCATTCTTGTTTCCTGTATGATTCAGTTCGTTCATGATATTGTAAGACAATACTCCGTTACGTCCAGCCTCATTCGCATAGAAATACAACTCATTAGAAGCTGTCCGAAGTGGAATAGCCCGTGAAGTATTATAAGCATACTCATACACATCAATGGAAGTATGAGGATGTTCGGCTTTGGAAAGCGAACCGCTAACCTTTAATCCCAAATGTATATTCCGGTTAATTCTGGTATTTATTTTAGCCAGTACGTTATAGCGCTCTAACCCTTCCCCTATCGTCACACGTAATGGATACCGAATGCTGATGTGTAAATGCTGTACGGAACAGCAAGTCATACCAGTCGGTATTTAATCCTTTCAGGGTCTTCACCTGGTTTAAGAATTCCTGATAGGTAATATCCTTATTCCACAGATGTTGCAATGCCCCTTCATAGCCAATATCCGAAGGTTTGTAACTTCCGAAAGATAATCCCCTCTCCTGCATTTCGATAGACATATCAATTCTGTCGGCAGAATTCATCCGAAACATTTTATCGTAAGTAGGAGGAGCTGTTATCCCCAATGTAGCGGTATACGAGATACTCGGTTTCTGGCTTTTTCCTTGCTTGGTAGTGACCACAATAACTCCATTGGCCGCTTTGATACCATAGATAGCAGTAGCACTGGCATCTTTCAGAATATCCACACGTTCAATATCTTCCGGATTGACCGAACCGATGGCATTTCCGATCAGATTTATCTTATCCGGACTGTTCAGTTCCTCTGTAGAGATATTGACAGGTTCTTCCAGAATAATTCCATCGACTACCCATACCGGTTCTCTATTTCCTGTAATAGAGGAAGATCCCCTGATTCTAATCTTAGGAGCAGCTCCCGGAGTAGATGACATATTCATCACAGCAACACCCGGCAGGCGTCCCTGCAACATTTTGTCGATAGACAGATACTCCCCACCAATCAGATCAGCTCCCTTTATAGAGGATATGGAGCTTGCCAACTTCCGTCTGTCAATCTCCTGATAACCTGTTACTACAACTTCATCGATTGACTTTACATCCGATTTCATCACGATTGTCATAGGTTTAGTACCGGCAACTTTTACTTCCTGTACAATCATTCCCAAATAGGAGACAATCAGGACAGGCTCTTTCTGATGGAATAAATTAATAGAAAATTTACCTTCATTATCAGTTATCGTCGAATGTTCCGTTTTAGAGAGTTTTATATAAGCTCCCGGCAAGGGCAACCCTCCCTCATCAACCACAACGCCCGTAGCCGTGCGGACATTCTCTTTAGGTTGCTGATATACAATGGTTACAATATTTCCTTCTATCTCATAACTGTATCCGGTATTTGCCAGCACTTTGTTCAACACCTCACTGATAGGCTGACTATTGCTCTGAATAGTGATACGAGGCATATTCTTCACTTGCTCCGTACTATAAATAAAGTTCAGGCCAGTCTGTACTTTTACAGCATCAAAAAATTCTTTAACTGTTGCAGATTTAAGATCTAAGGATACCCTCATTGCATTAGATTGCGATGCAGCCAACACCGGTGTAAACAACAAGGAAATAATACAGAGAAACATGATAATGCGTTCTCGAGCTCTCTTTTTTTGCATGTCGTCCTCCTTTTTTAATAGTAGTTAATATGTTTATTTCTTTATAATTATGGTCTTCCCCTGTATTTCCATTTCCAGATGAGTCACCCGCTGTATCGCTTTCAATATGGGCTCTATTGAGCCGTAGCGATCAATATCTCCTGTAAAACGTATCTTCGAGCCGTAGCGATCAATATCTCCTGTAAAACGTATCTTCTTGGTATCTTCCGATTCGAATACGACATCTTTGTTGTACCAACGTGATATTACATTCATCAGACTCTCCAAAGAACAATTATCAAAAACAAAACGTCCACTGTTCCATGCGATATACGGCTCGATATCCACTACGCTAATTTGTACATCTTGCGTATCAGCCTGAAGAACCGCCAATTCCCCCGGTTTTATTTTATATTCCCCTCCCTGATTAGGAAGCACACTTACAGAACCTTTCACCAGCACTACTTTCGTTATTCCAGGCACATGTGTATTTACATTGAAAGTTGTCCCGTACTGCTTGACCACTCCATTCGCCGTAATGACACGGAAAGGACGCTTGCTATCCTTGGCTACCTGAAAATAGGCCTCCCCATCCAAATAGACCGTGCGAGTGGTAGTACCAAAATGTGGTGGATATTTTAATGTCGTATTATAATTCAGATGCACTCTGGTCCCGTCTTCAAACGTCATCCAAAATTCACTGTCATCATAAGTACTCAACTTATTATTTTCTACAACAGAGACCTCTTCCGATTCGTTCACATCAGTCTCAGGGACAGACGGCTGAGCAACAGTCACTTGTTCCACCGAATCCTGTAAAGGCTTAGCAGGCACTGATTTTAAATCCATCTTCTGTCCATTTGCCAGAACCAGTGTTGCCTTTTGTTTACCCATCTTCTCCGACCGGATCATAGCAATACGAACTTCATCCGAAATCACCGGCTGAGAATCCATCAGCCGCAAAGTCCAAAACCATATTGCAAAACCGATTATCGGCAATAAGAAGATAGCCGCATACCGTCCTATTTTGATCCAACGAGCAGAGCGAATAGAGAAATGCTTTTTCTGAAACCTTTCCCAAGCACGTGCTTCATCTACCTGGGCAAACTGTTTATACCTGTCAATCAAACAAGCCTCACGCATCAGACGATCATAGTTCTCTCGTTCTCTCTATTTTCTTGAGAACTATCAAGCCATGACTGCAACTGTTTTTTATCTTCTTCCGAAGCGTATCCCAGCAACTGATCATGGATAATAGAATTTATACTTCTTTTACGCTTTATCATATTATTTCAGGTTATTTATAGCAAAGACGACTAAGAAGAAAAAATGAGGGACAGGATTCTGAAGTTTTTTTATTCAAAAGATACTTTATTTATTTAGAAGACCGTTCTTTTTGTACAATAATCAAGAAAAACAACGAACATTTTGTTCATTGCAAACAGGTGTTAACAAGTAAAGCGGATTGAGTGTTATGCTTCTTTTTAGGGAAGTAACATTTGTAATAATAGAAAATGATAGGAGCCTAATTTTTTTCTAAGGAAGGACATTGCTCTCTTCTTTTGAGTCTTCACAGTTTCAAGAGAAACATGGAGTGCAGTGGCAATCTCCTCGTTCTTCTTGCCTTCCATATACATCAAAAAAACTTCCCTGCATCGATCCGGCAGCGCATCAATTGTCTGAAGAAGCTGGCGATAGACTTCTTCACTAAAGAAGCCCTCTTCCTCCTCTTCCATCCTAAATGTAGTGGAATGACTATCAAGCATCTTCTGAAGATAATTGCCTTCCACATCCTTATGTTTCAAATAATCCAAGGAAGCATTTCTGACAGAGTTATACAGATAAACCCTGAATGAAGCCAGAGACCGGAAAAACATCTTTTTCTCCCAAATAGTGGAGAATAACTCCTGGACAATATCTTCTGCAGATTCTGAATCTCCGACAATTGTTATTGCATAGCAAACCAATGCTTTATAATAATTCTTATAAAGCAGTCGGAAAGCAGCCGCATCCAACTTATTAATTTGTTCTATGGAAATCTCATTGTTAGTCATTTCGGGAGTTTTGCGCCAAAAATACAAATTAAATAATAATGTTCTATACAGAAAGACTGATATTTTTCTCTCGGGCAATCTAGTTGTATGGTACTTTCCAAAAGATATCCGCCTATAAAAGATTCACCCGGATTTACATTCGACAATGTAAACCCGGGTGAAAAATGCTCAATATTGCATAGAAGAAATCTTTAAAAATATCTCTTACAATATTGTTTTCATAGAGACAAATTAATTAAGAGAGAGTTTATGTAATAGAGATTTATTCAATTTCCGTAGCTTTATTGATGCGGTAGATCAACAGGTCATAATGAGAACGATCTGCCTCAGGAGCCGTCGAAATTGCTTTCTTGAGCATGTCTTTCGTACGCATCAACAAGTCAAAATAGTAAGCAGCTATTTTTGTCTGGTTGGTATAGATCGGCGGAATTGAAGAAAAGCCTGCTACTTCTTCTGCATTTTGCAATGAATACATCTTCATATCCACCTTTCCGCCATTTCTCAAAGCAGCCAGATTGATCTCCGGTTTGCCGGTAGCCGCAAATCCTGTTTTTGAGGCTTTGAAACTACCAATAGGCGCAGTTGCTGTCGATGTTGAAATAATACTTTCCAGAAACGCTGTCTGTAGTGCTCTCTCGAAATTCTCCAACGGACGATGCTTCAAGACACCTTCCCAAACAATTCCATAGATATCATCCAGATATTCCGAAGCAGTATATGCTGCATCCGGGAAGCGTTCTGTACAAACCTCGACATAAGGCAGACGTCCGAAAATACCATTAAAGATATCCAAACGTAAACGGTCAGCCTTCTTATCTGAAATTTCAAATTCATTCAAATGAGCGGTATCGTCCACCCAATCCAGATTCTTTGCCAGTTCCAATGCTTTACTCAAAGCTGCTTTCTGTTTCTCACGATCTACCATTGAATAACTTGGTATCGCATCCTTCTCGCGAATATCATTCAAGTAAATACCGCCAATATAACTCAGTATTGCATAAATACGCCCGCTCAGTCTTTCACTAAGGGCAGAGTGTACACGTCTGCGCATTAAAAAATCACGGTCTTCCTTGGCAAACCAACTATAATAGTTCTCAAATCCTTTGCGAACATTAGGAAGCATATAGTCGAATGATTTCAAATGGTCATCTCCCAGACTTCCGCGACTATTACGAGGATCAGAATCAAAACGTGACTGATTACGTATATAAGCATAATATGGGTCTCCCGTATGTTCACGAATCCAGCTATCCAATGTCTCTTTTTCTTCCTGCAATGAAGAAGCATAGATAGGTTGATATAAATATTTAATCACCAGTTCGTCATATGGACCAGGCTTTGCATTAACCAGACACACTCCATTACGAACATCCTCCTCCGTAGCTACGTCATTAATGATTACGCCTCCCATAACAGAAGAAGCGAGACCATACTTTTGAGTAAAGCTTGCCGAACGCAACGAATCCACCGGATAAGCACAGGAAGCTCCCCAGTTCATTGTAAGTCCCAATCCGGTTCCTACAGCCTGAGCAATAGCAGCCTGAATCAACTCACCCTGTATCTCCTGCGGGAAAACAGTAGTACGCACACGAGGATCAATAGCAACAGTGGCCCCTATACGGTCAGCATACTGAACACTGATCATATTTGCATTAATCAGAATAGACGCGTTCAATATTTCACCGGTACGTGTATCTGAGTGTATCGTTGTCTGTGCCGAATTCAGCCAAGAAGCCGAATAACGTATTGTCATACAGTCAAAGCTGTTTGCATTGAACAATGTGTCATTCTTCGGGAATTCTTTCACACAAATAACATCTTTAAAGCCGATCTTCTCAAATGCCTTATTCCACGATTCCGCACCAGCCTTGATATACGGATTCCATTTGACAGGCATCAGACTGTCGATATAGAACACCAGTTGTTTGACTGGCCGAACCAGCTCGCCACGGCGATAGGCAGCAGAGTCGGAAGGCTCGATACGCCAACGTTTTGCATAGCGTATACTCTTCACTTCCTGAGTTGCCCCTGAATAATCACTTTTCAATTGTGTAGTCAATCCCAAACGTGAGTCAGCCAGGCGAGGAGTCATCGGCTCCTCGGGCAGAATACAAAGCATTTTAGTGACGACCGCTGTCAAAGGTACGTCTTTGTACATATTGTATGCTCCCATCAGCGTATGGTCGACAGTATATGACAACTCTTCACGTACACTTATATGATTTTCTGAAGCCGATACACCCAAAATAGCAGATTTATCCGATTGCAGAGAATGATCGCGCGACACGAATCCATAGTATCCGTTAGCCGATGTCGAAGGGAAAGGTTTGGTAAAAGCAGATCCCTCCAAAAATAATCCCTTCATATCTACCACAAGTGCAGAACTATCCGGAGTGCAAGCCAATACCTTAAAGCTTTTGAAAATACCCGGATTATGCGCATTGTCCAACGCACGTGCGATATAAGCATCACCACTGGTATTTACCGGCTTACTCAATAAAGGCATACGTGCCACAAGAGTAGAATCGATCATCTCAAAACGGAAACGTACGTCGGTACCCCCTAACTGTCCGGGAGCTCCTTCACCACCGTCACTCGTATTTTCAATAGAAGAAGCAAACAGCATCTCACGGCCTAACATGGCAACCGGGAACTCCACATACACTTTCCCTTCCACCTTATGAATAGTCATCAGCCCGTGTGCTGTCTGAACTTTCTTATTCTTGAACAGCTTCTGATATGGTGTCAGATTTTCCTTCTTATCTTCTTTTTTCTTCTTTTTAAAAGGCCAGAAAGCATTTCCTT
>OJQT01000741.1_pt1 | contig 14395 bp, 10 predicted proteins | sample 1598771 | NCBI WGS metagenome assembly OJQT01 (sample SAMN03922517, study PRJEB24848) | human gut metagenome | isolation source: stool sample | host: Homo sapiens | place: Germany | collected 2010-02
TGGGCTCGGAGATGTGTATAAGAGACAGGGTATATTCCGCCAGCTCCTCCGGGTCAAACCGCCGCTCCAGCATGGCCGGGGTGAAGTGGAACTGCATCCCCTCCAGCAGCACCGTGTCAAACCCCGCCCAGTAGTCCGCCGCCGGAACGTCATAGGGCGGGCAGGTCCAGTACCGTCCATAGTCCGGGCAGGCGCGGCACCCGGCGGCGGGGTCCTTCAGGTTCACATACCGCCTGACGAATTCCTCCGCCGGCACCTCCGCCCCGGCCTGTACAATGGTATAGCCGCTTCTATTCATCCGTTCCCCTCTCCGATCTCATAGCCGCTGAAATTGTACAGCGGACCCACCCGGGTCTCGCCGTTCATGGTGGATAGCAGCAGCATCTCGCACCCGTCGGAGAGCCCCGCCTCATCCGCGCCATAGAGCAGGGTATGGAAATCCTCCGCAAAGACCCGGACGCTCTCTGCCGCCGCGCCGTGGGCCAGATGCCGGGACCGCACCAGCCGCTCCCGGCCGCCGGTCAGACTCAGCAGCTCATAGAGCTGCTCCTCCGCCGTCCGGCCATAGCGCAGAAGCTCCCACTGCCCGCCGTTCCGGTGCAGGAACAGGGCCTCATCCCCGTTCTGTCCCACCGGACCGGAGGACCACACCTCCGTGCCGTCATACCGCAGCACCCGGAGTCCTCCGTTCTCTGCCGTAAGCCGCTCCGCCAGTCCGTCGCCGTCCATGTCCACATAGGTTATCGCCGCCGTTCCGTCGGGCCGGGACACCCCCAGCCCCAGCAGCACAGCATACCCCGGATGGTGCGCCAGGTCCTCCGACACGGCGAAGGCCTGGGTCTTGACCTGATCGTACCACGCCTGAACGGAGAGGATCCCGGCATAGGGAGTCACATCCTCACCCATGTCCGCCAGCAGATCCTGGCACACCGCCATCATGGCCGCCTGCATCATATACCCGCCGTTATACCGGCACTCCAGCATGGTGAAGCAGTACCGCAGGGTGTCCGCCCCGCCGTCCACCAGCCGCCGGTAATCCGGCAGCTGCCGCATAGCGGCCTCCGCGGCCCCGGAGAAGCTGATCGCCGCCACGCTGTCGTCTCCGCTGACGCTGAGCAGCAGACGATCCAGCTCCAGCACCCGCTCCGGCTCCAGCGGCACCGGCCGCAGCCGCAGCATCTCGAAAACTTCCCCGTCAGCCTGGTGATATTGCAGCAAATACAGCTGATCGTCCAGCCGCAGCAGCTGACAGCCATCCTCCAGCTGGAACAGCCACCGCTCCTGGTACCCGCTGATGTCCGGGCTAAACCCCTCCGGGAACCGGCTGTCCCATTCCTCCAGGCTGACGCTCTGACCGCCCTGGATGGGATACTGACTGTACTTCTCCGGGTCCAGTGCGGTGGTCAGCTGCCCGTCGGCGTTCTCCTGATACCGGGCCCAGTATTTCACGGCTTCATCCCGGAATTGCAGCAGCTCCGCCGACAGGGGAGACGGGCTGGGCATCTCCGGCGTCTGATACACGCACTCCGCCGTCAGATACGTCCCGTCCTCCGGGAATGCCAGTCCCCGCCCGACGATGCTCAGTCTCGTGGAGCCGCTTTCCGTGGGCCGCAGGGCGATCTGCCCGTCCCGGGCGTATACCAGCCAGCGCTCCTGGCCGCCCCACCGGGCCCTGGCGCACCAGATGCGGCCCACGGAGCCGGAAGCATCCCCCTCCGTCCGCATCAGGTCCGCATATGCCATGCCGCCCTGCCACGCCGCCGGGGTCCAGGAAAAGTCATCTCCCTGTATCACATCCGGCCCGTCGGCGCTCTCCTTTGTCATCATCCGGTACACTCCGGGCAGCCCCATCCGCAGGGCCAGCTCCGTCCCTGCCGGAACCACCTGCACGCCCCGGGTATACTCCAGGATGGTCTGCAGCAGATCCTCGCTGTTCACGCCGTAAAGCTTCCCCCGGTACAGCAGCATCAGCGGATACCCGCTGTCGCCGCCGTACAGAAGCTCCCGCTTTCCGGCCTTCCGCCCCATTTGCAGGCGGAAGGGCTCCCTCCCCTGGTCAAAGACATTGTATGCGCAGTTCTCCAGCAGAGGGAAGTCCTCCTCCGTCAGCCCGTTGAGCTGCTCCGCCAGCCGGGAGGTCAGCCCCGACATTCCGGCCGGTGTCCGGGCAGAGTTCCCCTCACACAGATACGTCACGTTCAGCCCCCCAGCCGTCACCCGGCTGGCCCACCCATAGGGGGTCCGGTCCCTGGGGTTGGTCAGCAGGCACACCGCCGCCGCAGCGCACACCACCACAGCAGCCGCCGTCACCCACACGGCAGGCTTTTTATACCGCAGAGCCCGGCGGATGCGCCCCTTGACGCAGATCTCGCCGAAGGCCACCGGACACGCCGTCACCGCCCGCCGGGGTCCGGCGCAATTCAGAAGCGCCTGGGAATACGCCCGCTTGTCCGGCTCCTCCAGGTCCCGCAGCACCGCCTCGTCACAGGCGTATTCCATATCCCGGCACAGCAGGATATACGCCGCCCACAGCAGTGGGTTGAACCAGTACACCGCCAGCAGCAGAAACGCCAGGGGCTTCACCCAGTGGTCCCGGTGCCGGATGTGGGTCCGCTCATGGGCCAGCACATAGTCCCGGCTTCCCCGGTCCAGGCCGAAGGGCAGGTAGATGCGGGGCCGGACAAACCCCAGCACAAAGGGAGACGGGGCCTGTTCGCTTTCCCACACGCCGTCCTCCAGCCGCACCGCCGTCCGCAGCCGCACCCGCAGCCGCACATAGCTGCCTGCCAGATACAGCGCCATGGCCGCCATGCCCACAAGCCACACCACCGCGGCGATGTGGCCCAGGCTCTGCCCCGTCCGGGCCGCCGTCTCCGCTGCCGCCGCACCGGCGGGACTGCCGACGGCGGGAAGCCCGCCGGATACCGCTGTTCCCGCCGCCGTCAGCACGTCTCCGGAGATAGGTTCCGTGGTGGGCACCAGGCTGACGCCGGCCCGGGGCAGCAGGTCCCCCGGCCACAGCAGCCGCACCGCCACAATGGCCCACAGGCCATAGTGCGCCGCCCGGGGCGCTTTTTTCAGCACCACCCGCAGCACCATCACCAGCAGCACCAGCCACCCGGCGGTAACCGCCCGGTTCAGAATGGTCAGAAAAAGCTGTTCCATGGTCAGTTCTCCTTTCCGCTGTCGTCAATAAGCTGCTGCAGCTGCCGGACCTCCTTTTCTGAAAGCCGCCGTCCCCGGGCAAAGGCCGCCACAAAGGCGGGCAGGGAGCCCTCAAAGGTCTTGTCCACCAGCTGGTCGATCTGGCTCTGCTGCACCTGCTCCTTCGTGACCAGACTGGTCACCACGGCGTTTTCATTTTTCACCACGCCCCGCTGGCTCAGCCGCCGGATCACGGTATAGGTGGTGGCCTTGGACCAGCCCAGCTGCTCCTGGCACAGATGCACCAGCTGGGTGCTGTTCACCGGCTCGTGCTCCCACAGGATCAGGCAGAACCGGTACTCACTTTCGAATATCTGGGGTACGCTCATGTCACGCTCCTCCTTTCGGGTTGAATCCGTTAAACCTTACGGTAAGTTTAACAGATTCAACCTCTCCTGTCAAGGCTTTCTGCAAAAATACAGCGCCGCCCTACAGAAAAACAGGGACGCCCGAAGGCGTCCCTGTTCCGGACTCGATATGGGTAAGCTTTCCTTGGGAAAACTTACATAGCGGCGATGATCTCCACGATCTCCTGGCCAATGCGCTTCTGAGCCTCCACGGTGGCGGCGCCGATATGAGGCGTCGGAGCGTGAAGAAAATATGCCGGCGGCATATTTTTAGCTCCGACCACAGCGGCTATGCCGCGAGGAGAAGCGCTGGGCAGGAAGCAGGGGCCGGGGGACGGCGCCGCCGAGGCAGGTTACATAGCGGCGATGATCTCCACGATCTCCTGGCCAATGCGCTTCTGAGCCTCCACGGTGGCGGCGCCGATATGAGGCGTCGGAGCGTGAAGAAAATATGCCGGCGGCATATTTTTAGCTCCGACCACAGCGGCTATGCCGCGAGGAGAAGCGCTGGGCAGGAAGCAGGGGCCGGGGGACGGCGCCGCCGAGGCAGGTTACATAGCGGCGATGATCTCCACGATCTCCTGGCCGATGCGCTTCTGGGCCTCCACGGTGGCGGCGCCGATGTGGGGGGTGCAGGACACCATGGGGTGACTATACAGAGCCACGTTGCTGGCGGGCTCGTCGGCGTACACGTCCAGACCGGCGGCGCGGACCTTGCCGGACTCCAGAGCGGCCAGCAGGGCGGCCTCGTCCACGTTGGTGCCGCGGGAGGTGTTGATGACCACCACGCCATCCTTCATCTTGGCGATGTTCTCGGCGGAGATCAGAGCGCCGCCGTCCACAGCGGGAGCGTGGACAGAGATGAAGTCGGACTGGGCCAGCAGCTCATCCATCTCCACATAGGGGATGCCCAGCTGCTCGGAGATCACGGGCACCTGATAGATATCAAAGGCGATGACCTTCATGCCGATGGCCTTGGCCATCACGCCCAGGTGCTGGCCGATGCGGCCGAAGCCCACGATGCCCAGGGTCTTGCCCTGCAGCTCGATGCCCTTGCCATAGGCCTTCTTCTCCCACTTGCCCTCGCGCATGGTGTGACCGGCGATGGACAGATACCGGGCGCAGGCAAACATATGACCCATGGCCAGCTCGGCCACGGACTGGGAGGAAGCGCGGGGGGTGTTCTTCACAGTGATGCCGTTCTCCTCGGCATACTTCACGTCGATGTTGTCCACACCCACGCCGCCGCGGATGATCATCTTCAGCTTGCCGCCCTTGGCCGCATCAATGTGCTCCTTGCGGACCTTGGTCTTGGAGCGGACCACGGCCACGTCAAACCCGCGCAGAGCCTCGCCCAGCTGATCGGGCTCATAGAACTGCTCCACTACCTCATGGCCCTGCTCCCGCAGCTGCGCCATAGCGGTCTTATCCATACCGTCAGTAACCAGAATACGCATCGTAATAATCTCCTTCCATAATACAGCTTGTTGTCGAATTTCGGGGGACAGGGGAGAACCCTGTCCCCCGGCTGGTGCAGATTTTGCGTCTTTTACTTGTGCTCGGCCTCGAACTTGGTCAAAAAGTCCACCAGGGCCTGTGCGCCCTCGATGGGCATGGCGTTGTACACGGAGGCCCGCAGACCGCCCACAGACTTGTGGCCCTTCAGGTTGTCGAACCCGGCCTCCTTGGAGGCGGCCACCACGGCGGCGTCCAGCTCCTTGTCGCCGGTGACGAAGGGGATGTTCATCAGGCTGCGGTCCTGGGGCACCACGGCGCCCTTGAACAGCTTGGAGGAATCCAGGAAGTCATAGATGACCTTGGCCTTGGCGATGTTGCGCTTCTCCATCTCCTCCAGGCCGCCGATGCTCAGCAGATACTTGAACACCTTGCCGCAACAGTAGATGGCCCAGCAGTTGGGGGTGTTGTACATACTGTCGTTGTCGGCATGGGTCTTATACTTCATATAGATGGGGGTCTTAGGATCCAGGTCGTCCCGGATCAGATCCTCCCGGATGATGACCACGGCCATACCGGCAGGGCCCACGTTCTTCTGCACACCGGCCCAGATCAGGCCGTAATCGGCCACGTTGCAGGGACGGGACAGGAACATGGAGGACTGGTCGGACACCAGAATGTGGCCCTTGGTGTTGGGGAGCTTATTCCAGGTGGTGCCGTTGATGGTCTCGTTCTCGCAGATGTAGACATAGTCGGCATCCTCGGGGATGTCCAGATCGGAGCAGTCGGGGATATAGGAGAAGTTCTTGTCGGCGGAGGAGGCAACCACCTGCACCTCGCCATACTTCCTGGCCTCGGCAATGGCCTTCTTGGACCACGCGCCGGTCTCCACATAGCAGGCCTTGCCGTTCTTCATCAGGTTCATGGCCACCATGGCAAACTGCAGGGTGCCGCCGCCCTGGATGAACAGGACCTTGTAGTTATCGGGGATGTTCATCAGCTTGCGCAGGTCGGCCTGGGCCTCGTCGGCGATCTGCTGGAACACCTTGGAGCGGTGGCTCATTTCCATGACGCACATGCCGCTGCCCCGATAGTTCATCATCTCGTCGCGGATCTCCTCCAGAACAGGCTCCGGCATCATGGCAGGACCTGCGGAGAAATTGAAAGTACGACCGTATTTCATCTTGCTTTTCCTCCTGATTGTTGTAATAGGTGATAGCACTTGGGATCTTTTTGCTTCCATCTCATAGTATACGGCAAATGTTCTCCGGAATCAACAGGGAAAATCATAGAAAATCAGCTTCCCTGAAAATTTTTCAGCTTCTCAGAAAAAACGAGAGAAAGGGGAGAGGCGGCAGCGTCCGGTCCCGGGTTGACAGGACCGCGCGACAGTGGTATCATGACAAAGCAATCGACTTTTATTCCAGAAAGAGGTGAGCAAAGTGAGCTTAGGTGACAGTTACGGGCGAAGTATTCAATGTGCCGCTGTGTCCGGCGCTTGCTTTGCGTCGGCTCGTACAGGTAAATAAAGGCCGGATATGACAGCACATTGCCCGGCTTCACTTTCAATTAGGAACACGATGCGATTTTAATTGAAAGGCGGTAATACCATGGCAATGTTCAACGAAGACAAGAACCTCAAAAGCGGAGGCTGCGCGGATGAGATCGCGGCGCTGATAAGGGATGACCTTTCGCCGAAGATGATCCAGGAGCAGCTGGAGAACTATCATAACAGCGATATTGCCAAGTCCATGGAGCAGATGGACCGGCTTGGAAGGATGCGGCTGATCCGCTCCATTGAGCCGGACAAGCTGGCCGGTATTTTCAAGTATGTCGAGCCCCAGGAGGCGGCTGCCTTCCTGAAGGACATCGACACGGCAAGAGCTGTTTTCATTCTGGAAAAGATTGACCCGGATGCTGCGGCGGACATTCTGCGGGAACTGCCCGGCAGCGACAGGTCAGCGATGATCGGGCTGCTCAACGGAGCGCTTCGGAAAAAGATTGAGCTGCTGGTGTCGTTTGACGAGGACGAGATCGGCAGCAGAATGAGCGCCAATTTCATTTCGCTGGATTCGGAAATGACGGTGGGCCAGGCCACCCGGGCGCTTATGGACCAGGCGAAGGAAAACGATAATATCCAAATGCTCTTTGTGACGGCGGAAAACGGCTTTTTCTGCGGCACGGTGGAGCTGCGCGCTCTGCTTATTGCGGAAAAGAACGCGGCTATCGCGCCCCTTATCCAGCACAGGTTCCCGTATGTCTACTGCAGCGAGCGCACGGAGGACTGTATCGAGCGGCTGAAAAGCTACTCGGAAAGCGCCATTCCCGTGCTGGATGCCTCCAACTGCATTCTCGGCGTCATCACCCTGAGGGACCTGGTGGAAGCGGTGGACGACGAGATGAGCGACGACTATGCGAAGCTGGGCGGCCTTTCCGCGGAGGAGGATCTGCACGAGCCGCTGCGGGCAAGCCTGAAAAAGCGGATGCCCTGGCTGCTGGCGCTGCTGGTGCTGGGGATGGTTGTTTCAGGCGTTGTGGGCGCATTCGAGAAGGTCGTGTCCCGGCTGACGATCATTATGGCGTTCCAGTCGCTGATCCTGGATATGGCGGGAAATGTGGGAACGCAGTCGCTGGCTGTCACCATCCGTGTGCTGATGGACAAGGAGATTACCGCCCGGAAAAAGCTGGGCCTCGTCTGCAAGGAGATGCGGGTGGGGCTGTTCAGCGGGCTGATCCTGGGCAGCCTTTCCGTGCTGCTTGTGGGCGCTTACATCATGCTGGGCAAGGGATATCCCGCCCAATATGCGTTTGCGGTTTCGGTGTGCATCGGCGCGGCGCTTCTGCTGGCCATGTTTATCTCCAGCGCCGTGGGAACGCTGATTCCCATGTTTTTCAAGCGAATCGGGGTGGACCCTGCCGTGGCCTCCGGGCCGCTGATTACCACCGTGAACGATCTGGTGGCTGTGGTCACCTACTATGGGCTCAGCTGGCTTCTGCTTCTCCAGGTGCTTCATCTGGGCAGCTGAAGCAAAATGAAACAGGACGGGGGCTTTGCTTTTCGGGAGGCAGGCCCCTGTTTTTGCGGAAACAGGGAATGGCTGATATGCCGGATTGACACCAAACCGTAAAGATGCTATAAAGAGACTGTCGAAAAAAGCTGGCTATAAAAGGAAGAAGATTTTTTGGGGGAACGGGCGGAAAGGACGGCGGCAAGCGGTGGATAAGTGGAAAAAGACCATAATGCATATGGGAGCATACCCGGCGGCGCTGGGAAAATGGGTGCTGCTGGGCGGCATCATCGGTGTGGCCGGCGGCGTGATCGGCTCCCTGTTTCATATCGGCGTCAATTACGCCACGGCCATCCGGGGGGCCCACCCCTGGATTCTGTACCTGCTGCCGGTGGGGGGCCTTGCCATCGTGGGGCTGTATAAGCTCTGCCATCTGGAGGGGAAGGGCACCAACGCCATCATCGAGTCCGTTCACTTCGGCGAAAGCGTGCCCATTCTGCTGGTGCCGGTGATCTTTGTGTCCACGGTGATCACCCACCTGTGCGGCGGCAGCGCCGGCCGGGAGGGCGCGGCCCTGCAAATCGGCGGCGGCCTGGGCTACGAGGCCGGGAAGCTGCTGCACCTGGGGGAGAAGGACCTGCCCCTTGCCACCCTGTGCGGCATGAGCGGGGTGTTCTCCGCCCTGTTCGGCACCCCCCTGACCGCCACGGTGTTCGCCCTGGAGGTCATCAGCGTGGGCGTGCTGTATTACGCGGGCCTGGTGCCCTGCATCACCGCCGCCATGGCGGCCTTCGGCGTGTCCACCCTGATGGGGGTGGAGCCCACCCGGTTCGCGGTGGCCATGCCCCCTGTGACGCTGGAGACCATGGTGCCGGTGGTGGCCCTGGCCATTCTGTGCGCCGTGGTCAGCATCCTGTTCTGCAAGGGACTTCACTGGACGGAGCGCCTGCTGGACCGGGGGTTCAGAAGCCCCTGGGTCCGGGTGCTGGCAGGCTCCGTTCTGCTGATCGGCATGAGCCTTCTGACAAACGGCGACTACAACGGCGCGGGCATGGACGTGATCGCCCGGGCCCTGGCGGGGGAGGCCGATGGCTGGGCGTGGCTGCTGAAGATCCTGTTCACCGCCGTCACCATCGGCTGCGGCTTCAAGGGCGGCGAGGTGGTGCCGTCGTTCTTCGTGGGGGCCGCCTTCGGCTGCTTCATGGGGGGCCTGCTGGGCCTGCCCGCCGGGTTCGGCGGGGCCATCGGCCTGGTGGCGGTGTTCTGCGGGGCGGTGAACTGCCCGGTGGCCTCGGTGCTGCTGAGCGTGGAGCTGTTCGGCTCCGCCGGGGCCCCGTATTTTGCCGTGGCCTGCGCCCTGAGCTATCTCCTCTCCGGCTACTGCGGCCTGTACAGCAGCCAAACCATCCTCTATTCCAAGCTCCGTGCGGAGTTCATCAACGTCCGCACCCACGAGTGACAAAAACGTAAGCTCAGACCGGGGAAATGTAAGCCCATTCGATGGCGGCGCATTTCCCCGGCCTGCTATAATAGGCCCCGTAAAGGAGGCATCAATATGCAGATTCTGAATGTAACGGGCCTGAAAAAGGTCTATACCACCCGCTTCGGCGGCAGCCAGGTCACGGCCCTGCGGCAGGTGGATTTCTCCGTGGAGGAGGGCGAATATGTGGCCATTATGGGCGAGTCCGGCTCCGGCAAGACCACCCTGCTGAACATTCTGGCGGCGCTGGATAAGCCCACCGCCGGCCGGGTGGAGCTGGACGGGCGGGACATGGCCGCCGTCCGGGAGTCCGACGCCGCGGCCTTCCGCCGGGACAACCTGGGCTTCGTGTTCCAGGAGTTCAACCTGCTGGACACCTTCACCCTGCGGGACAACATCTACCTGCCCCTGGTGCTGGCCGGCCGGCCCTATCGGGAGCTGAAGGCCCGGCTGGACCCCATCGCCCGCCAGCTGGGCATCCTGGAGCTGCTGGACAAGTATCCCTATGAGGTGTCCGGCGGCCAGAAGCAGCGGGCCGCCGTGGCCCGGGCGCTGATCACCCATCCCCGTCTGATCCTGGCCGACGAGCCCACCGGGGCCCTGGACAGCCGCTCCACCGACGAGCTGCTGGACCTGTTCGCCCAGATCAACCGCCAGGGGCAGACCATCCTCATGGTCACCCACTCCGTCAAGGCCGCCAGCCACGCCGGGCGGGTGCTGTTCATCAAGGACGGCCAGGTGTTCCACCAGCTGTACCGCGGCCAGTGCACCGACGAGCAGCTGTATCAGAAGATCGCGGACACCCTGACCATGCTCCAGGCAGGCGGTGACCGGGCATGAAGCTGTACCGTCATCTGGCCTGGGACGGCATCCGGAAAAACAGCCGCCTCTATGTGCCGTATCTGCTGACCGGCGTGGGCGCCGTGTCGTTTTTCTACATTCTTGTGGCCCTGTCCCGGCTGCCGGAGGGAACGCTGCCCGGCAGCGGCTCCGTGCAGGTGATCCTGAATCTGGGCAGCTTTGTGCTGTGGGTGTTTTCTCTGCTGCTGCTGTTTTACACCCATTCCTTCCTGATCCGCCGCCGGAACCGGGAGTTTGCCCTGTATAACGTCCTGGGCATGGGCAAGCGGGACATCGCCCGCATTCTCTGCTGGGAGACCCTGCTCTCCGGCGGCATCTCCCTGGCCGGGGGCCTGGCCCTGGGCATCCTGCTGAGCAAGCTGGCGGAGCTGGGCCTGCTGCGGATGGTGGGCGCGGCAACGGACATGGTGTACCGGGTGTCCGCCGGGGGCCTGCTCCTGACCCTGGGGCTTTACGCCGGCATTTTCCTGCTGATCCTGATCTCATCCCTGGTGCGGGTGGGCCGCTCCACCGCCGTGCAGCTGATGCGAAGCCAGGCGGAGGGGGAGAAGCCGCCCCGGGCCAACTGGGCCCTGGCGCTGCTGGGCATCCTGCTGCTGGCCGGGGCCTATTACCTGGCCGTCACCATCCGGGAGCCGCTGGCGGCCCTGACCTGGTTCTTCGCCGCCGTGCTGATGGTCATTGCCGCCACCTATCTGCTGTTTATCTCCGGCTCCGTGACCCTGTGCCGCCTGCTGCAAAGGAACCCCCGGTTTTACTATCAGAAGCGGCACTTCGTGTCCGTTTCCTCCCTGGTATACCGCATGAAGCGCAACGGCGCAGGCCTTGCCTCCATCTGCATCCTGGGCACTATGGTGCTGGTGATGCTCTCCTCCACCACCTGCCTGTATTTCGGCGCGGAGGACTCCCTGCACACCCGCTATCCCCGGGATGAAAACATCACCGCCTACTTCCCGGACCGGGCCAGCCAGTCCGGGGACCTGACGTCTCTGCGCACCGCCGTGGCGGACGCCGTCCGCCGCAGCGGTATGTCCGCCGCCAACGTCCGGGAGTACCGCTCCGTGTCCTCGGTGATGACCATCCGGGACGGGGTGCTCTCCCCGAATGAGGGCTTCGGCAATCCCGTGGATGTGACCCTGATCCCCCTGGCGGATTACAACGCCGCCTGGGGCACGGACCTGACCCTGTCCCAGGGGCAGGTGTACGTCTGCCGCAGCCGGACCGGCTATCAGGGGACCTCCCTGACCCTTCAGAACGGCCCCACCTGGCAGGTGGCGGGCCTGCTGGATAACTTTTCTCCCTCCGGCAGCGACTCCGCCAGCGTCGTCACCCAGCTGTGGCTCATCGTTCCGGACCTCTCCGCCGCAGACGCCCTGGAACAGGTGATGAACCGGGCCAATATGGGCGTGTCCCGCACCTGGTACTATGGCTTTGACCTGGACCGCCAGCTTCCCGACGCCGCGGACCCCGTGGCCGAGGCCATCCGCCGCATGGCCCAGGACGGCGGCCTGATGGAAAACGGCGTGCTGGGCGTGGAGTCCCTGGCGGAGAATCGCGGAGATTTCTATGGGTCCTACGGAAGCCTCTTCTTCCTGGGCATCCTTCTCAGCGTGGGCTTCTCCCTGGCGGCGGTGCTGATCATCTATTATAAGCAGATCTCCGAGGGCTACGAGGACCAGGCCCGCTTCGACATCATGCAGAAGGTGGGCATGACCCGCCGGGACATCCGCTCCAGCATCAACAGCCAGCTGCTGCTGGTGTTCTTCCTGCCGCTGCTGCTGGCGGGACTGCACCTGGCCTTCGCCTTCCCCTTTGTCCATAAGCTGCTGCTTCTGTTCAACCTCTGGAACACCCGCCTGCTGGTGGGCACCACCGCCGCCAGCTTCCTGGCCTTTGCGGCGCTGTACACCCTGGTGTACCGGATCACCTCCAACGCCTATTACCACATCGTCAGCGGGGGAGGGGAGCGGTAATGCGCCGGTTTGCCTACCGGGCGGTGCTGTGGTGCGGCGGAGCGGTGACGGTGGCCCTGGCCGTGGCCGCCGCCCTGACCGTGTCCCTCACCGACCGCCTCCTGCACACGCTGGAGCCATAAAGCATCAAAAGAGACCGTATTCGGAAGAATACGGTCTCTTTTGAGTCTGTTGTAAAAGCCTCGCAGCGTTTGCCGCCCGCAGGCGGCAAATCAAATGCGATCCGTTTTTTGCGGCGGCGTGTACGCCGCAAAAAACACTTTACACGGAGCGCGTGTCGAAGGGGACGACTGCGGCGGCCCGTGAGGCACGAAGCGCAGTGCAGCCTTCTCGAAAAAGCGGCCTGCCGCTTTTTCGAAAGAATTACATCCACATGGCGAAGGGCCGCAGCAGGCCCCCCAGCACCCGGTGCAGCAGGGGGCGGTGCTCCCAGTCGGACCGGGTCACCTGCCGGGACTTTTCCATGATGCCGTCCATATCCTCCAGCAGGGTCTCCAGGGCCGGCGCGCCGTACAGCAGGGTGCCGCACTCGAAGTGCAGCTGGAAGCTGCGGTAGTCCATGTTCACGGACCCCACAAAGGCCGCCTCCCGGTCCGCCAGAACGGTTTTCCCGTGCAGCAGCCCCGGGGTGAACCGATAGATCTTCACGCCGTGGTCCAGCAGCTCCCCGAAATAGCTCTCCGCCACCATGAAGGCGAATTTGTGGTCCGGGATCCCCGGCATCATCAGCCGCACGTCCACCCCGCTGCCGGCGGCCATGCACAGGGCCTTCTCCATGGACTCGTCAATGGCCAGATAGGGGGAGGTGATATACACCATGTGCTTGGCCCCGCCGATCAGCTGCAAAAACGCGTCCTCGGCGGAGGACACCGGGTTGCTGTCCGGCCCGTCCACAAAGGGCTGCACAAAGCCCTGGCCCGGGGCGTCGCCGTGGGGCCGGTAATAGTCGTGCTCCTGGTGCATGGCGCCGCCCATGCGCTCCCACATATAGATGAACTCCCGGGTCAGGGTCCAGGCCCCCTGGCCCTCCAGCCGGATGCCGTCGTCCTTCCAATAGCCGAACCGCTCCATCAGGTTGGCGTATTCGTCGGCGATGTTGGCCCCGCCGGTATAGGCGGTGTCCCCGTCGATGCAGGCGATCTTCCGGTGGTCCCGATAGTTGAAGTACAGCCGGTTCACATAGTGGTGCACCGGGTTGAAGATCAGCACCTCCGCCCCTATGCGCCGCAGCTCCTCCACGGCCTCCTCGGACATGCGCATCATGCTGCCGAAGTCGTCGAACAGCACCTTGATCTCCACGCCCTGTCCGGCCTTCCGCCGGAAAATATCCATCAGCCGGTCCCACAGCTGCCCCTCGGCCATGATGTAAAACTCCATGAAAATGAAGTGCTCCGCCTGCTCCATGCGCTCCAGCAGGTCCTCCAGATACGCCTCGCCGGTGGGCAGATACACGGCCCCGGTGCCGGTGTACAGGGGGAAGCCCTGCCGGTCCAGATACGCCGCCAGGCGGCCCCATTCCGGGTGCTCCCGCCGCAGGTGCTCCACCTGCAGGCGGCTGTGCTCCTGCCGGGCGTCGGACTCCCGGGGCCGGGGCAGTTTTTGCAGGTCCAGCCGCTTCTGGGGATGATCTCCGTTCCACAGCCAGTACAGGATCAGGCCCACCACCGGCACCGTCAGGATCAGCAGGGTCCAGCCCAGCTTGTACGAGCCGCCGCCGGGGCGGCTGTTGATGCGAAAGACGTAGGCCAGGGCCACCAGCTCCAGCAGGGTATAGGCGATGGCCATTCTCTGCCGCAGCAGGTCATTGAGCACCAGCACCAGCGCGATCTGGGCCAGCAGCAGCACCGCCACCAGCACCAGCCGCAGGGCCGCCGATATGCGCCGCTCGGTTTTTTGCTGTACCTTCGGTTTCTTCAACGGAAATCCTTCCTCCTTTCCCGCTGCCCCCGCCGCTCATCGGCGGTGTATGGGTATCTAAGGGTGTCTGTTTTGCGGCCCGCTGAGGGCAGCGAGCTCTACAGCCTTGGCTCTCCCTCTGGGAGAGCTGTCGGCGCAGCCGACTGAGAG
>OJQT01000742.1_pt1 | contig 14368 bp, 10 predicted proteins | sample 1598771 | NCBI WGS metagenome assembly OJQT01 (sample SAMN03922517, study PRJEB24848) | human gut metagenome | isolation source: stool sample | host: Homo sapiens | place: Germany | collected 2010-02
TTGCCGTCAATATCATTTTGATATAAAAGCGAAATATGAAATGTATTTTTCATATTCAAAAAAATCATATTTTATTGAAATTTTTTCAAGTTGTGTTGCCATGCATTTAAGTCTGTCTTTCATACCTTATGAAAAACATCTTCTGGCTTTTCCTCTTCAGCATGCTCATGTCTATAGAGAGCTTTGGCACGCTGGCTTCATCTGAAGCAGACATACAAACACTGCTTTCTGCAGGGAGGTCCTCCTTCATTGCCGGTAAAATCCGGGAAGTCCTGCGCAGCCGGCTTGATTCCGGCCCGCTTACCTCCGACAAAATACGAAAACTGATTCAATCCCATCAAGTGGCGGCATTGTGCTGCCTGCACCAGTTTTTCAATACTGCCGAAGGAGGGAAACCTTTCACTCAGGAGGAACTCAAGGATCAGGTCTTCAGGAAATGGCTTTCCAGCCACCCGGAAGTATTCAACATGCTCGCCCAATCTGGTCCAGCCGGCAAAAGTACTCTTTCCGTTTTTTACCAAATCTGGAATACCAGCGATCAGAATTTCAATCCCGTTGAACTCAGCATGGCATTGGGAGCCGGCCTTGTCGCAAACATCTTTTCTCCTGAAGAATGCATCGCCAAATTTAACTTCTACCGGGATTCTCATCACCACGCCAAATGCTATCCACAGGCAGAAACCTTGCAACCCTGGGAATGGGCCATCGTATTCCGGGGAAAAGAAGGTCTTGAAGATCTGGCATGGGCACAGCAATTTATCGCAGGGAAAAAAATCAGGCCGGAGAAAGCCGGAAGCAGATTTCCCGGATTCATTCCCTACCGTAAAAAGAATGACAAAGGCGTCAGCGTCCATGCCGGAAGCGCTTTTTACGACCACAAGCCCATCACGCTGAAACTTTACACGGAATACGGAGGAGTATGCGGCGCCGTCTCCAAAGGCGCGGCTGGATTCCTGCGTTCCAAAGGAGTTCCCGCTTACCCGATTGGACAGCCGGGACACTGCGCTTTCGTATGGAAACACCCCAATGGCCACTGGCAAATCGGCAACAATCTCGGCGGCTGGAATTGGGCCAGCGGCGGCGCTCAGATTCCCTGGCAAGGCCCTGTTCAACTGGTGATGGCTTACGATTCATTCATTCATCATCCTCATGCGGAAGAATCGGCTTTAACGTATTATCTGTCCTTCTGCACACAAAAACAGGAACATGTAGAGTTGCTCTTGTGGGAAGCGCGTCAATTCAATCCCTTCAATTATCCTGCGTGGCAGCGTTATCTGGATATCAAGGCCAAAAACGCCAGCGACCGGAGAAAACTCGCCTTGCTCAGGGAACTGGCTCAAGCGATGCCCAATGAGCACAATCTCATTTGGCACGCGGCGAAAAGCGTGCTGAATATCCGGGAAAACAGGGTGAATCCCTATGAACTCTATGCCTGCGCGCTCGGCCCCGACTGCACGCCCCATGCGGAAGAACTTTTTACCCGCCTGGTCTGGAACAGGTTAGTGGGGGATTGTCCTGAAATCAAAGGCGTCGCCGAATACAAGCCGGGCTTTACCGGAAAACATCTGTCCTTATGGACCCAAAAGGGAAAACACGCCGTATGGACACCTAAGATGAAAAAATATTCGGTCAAAGTGATGCAAAGAGTCATTGAAGCGTTGACGGAAAGGGATAAGACGCAAAAATACTATGTGGAAACCTATCAAACCCTGTTAAGCATCTGGGGGGATGGGAAGTTAAACAGAGAGGGAAAAGAGTTTATTGAAAAAATTTCCGCCTCAACGGAAAAGAACGCGGGAATGAAACCCGGCTCCACGAAAATAAATTGATATGAAGAAGAAACCATCCATACGAATATGGCCATATATCGCGGCAATGATCCTTTGCTCTTTCAGCTTCCTGCCCGTTTCAGCGAACTGCGAATTTGAGGTAGACAAGTTTATTCCCTATACTACTGCCAGCGGTTCCAAACCGGCTGCGTTGAGCGCGGCAGAAAAAGGATTAGGCAAAATTTCCAAAAAAGTATTGAGCGAAATAGCCGTCCAGGCCATCAAAAAAGCGAGCGGCCTCCTTACCCTGGCTGAAAATCTGAAAACGGATAAAGCTTTCCGCTACGTGCATATCGTTTATATCTATCGGTTTGTCCATCACGGAAAGGTAGAATCAGAATGGAAAATAGGCCACATGACCAATATATCCCGGTCCGGAGTGGACTACCATCCTCCAAAAGATATTCCTTATGTAGTAAAGGAAGGAAAAACAAAAATTAGAAATCTCTTGGGAAAACAATTAAAGGAAGATTGCAAAAACCACCAATAACCTGAACAGAAACATGAAATCCATATCAAACATATTCGCCATATTCTTCTCCTGCATGTTGGGGCTCATCAGCCAGATTGAGGCACAGGAAAAACAGCCGCGGCAGCCGGACGCACAGCAGCAGGAAGAAGAAAAAGATACCCCTGTCATCACCAACCCCGCTGTGTTTAATGAGAAGGATTTGGACAAGCTCCTGGAAAAACAGCGGGAATATATAAAAAAACATTATCCGGATTACAAAATTGTTGGAGTGGGCCAGGAACAGGATTATTTTGACAGCCGTCACTATTCAGAGTTTTATTTGCAAAACGAAGATGAGGAATGGGTCCTGACCATCCGTTTCGATATTGAGGAAGCGTACCAGGCCTACATGAAAAAACATCAAAAGGAAATAGAACGGGAAGCGGCCCGGCTCATCAGGGAGGGCCTCATCAAGATTGAATGATCGGCCTTTTCCTGTAGAAAAAGAGAGGAATATCGGCAAACCGGCATTGGAATGCGCCTGTCTTCTGCCGCATTGGCTGTATACCCTCACCTCTAAGAGAACTCCTAACTCATCACATCAGTAAGGCGGCTATGGCTCCCACGCCAAACGCCGATTTCATGATGAAGCCGGAGCATCAGGGTTTGTTTCCGCCACCTCCAGGCAGACGGACTGGAAGGCCTTTTTCCAGCGGATGCGGATGCCGGCGTCCATCAGGAAATCGCCGCCCAGCACCTGTTCGTGAACGTTCGTGAGAGAGCCGTCTTCATTCATGTTGATTTCCCGCACCAGGTACCTGGCGGCAGGATTCAGGCCTTTCAGGCGCAGGGGCGGAGGGGAATCCGCCAGCCATTTATCCATCAGCCAGGCGAAAACGACAGCCCGTTTTCCGCATACATACATCAGGGAGGCCACCCGGCTTTCATACGGGGAGGAAAGCCGGTACAAGTCACCGAACTGGACTACGGGGCGGATGCGCTTGTATTCCGACAGAGCACGTTTGGAAAAGGCCATATCCTCCTCCGTCATGTCGCATGGCTGAAGTTCAAAGCCAAGCCGTCCGGACATGGCCACGTCAAACCGGAATTTGAGCGGAGCGGAGCGGCCCGTCTGGTGGTTGGGGGAGGCTGTCACATGGGCGGCCATGGAAATAGCCGGGAACAGGTGGCCTATGCCCCACTGCATGAACACGCGTTCATAAGCGTCCGTGTTGTCGGACGTCCAGAATTCATGATGCCTCCGCATGGTTCCATAGTCGGCGCGGCCTCCGCCGGAAGAACAGGCTTGGAATGTCACATCCGGGAATTCCGATGCCAGCGTATCAAGAACGTGTTCATAGCCCCGCACATAGTCAATGGGCAGATTCCCCTGGCGGCAGGCGTCCAGCCAGGGAGAGCCGGGATCGGAAATTTTGCGGTTGCAATCCCATTTGACGTAGGAAATGCCCGGATGTTCTCCAAGCAGCTTCCGCATGGCGTCAAGAATGTACCTGCATACATGAGGATTGCTCAGGTCCAGCAAATACTGGCTGCGTTCCTGCCTGTTTTCCCGATGCGGGAGACCGATGACCCACTCCGGATGGTTCTGATAAAGCTCCGAATGAGGGTTCACCATTTCCGGCTCCACCCAGATGCCGAAGCGTATCCCCAGTTCTTCCGCATGGCGGATAAGGCCTTCCAGCCCATGGGGCAATTTAGCGCGGTTCACCTGCCAGTCCCCCAATCCCGTGCGGGCGTCATTGCGGGGGAACCGGTTGCCGAACCAGCCGTCATCCAGCACGAAAAGCTCTATCCCCAAGTCCGCCGCACGTTTCATCATGCCGTGCAGCACTTTTTCCGTAAAGGTAAAATACACCCCCTCCCAGGAATTCAGCAAGGTTGGCCTCTCTGTTCCTCCGCCGCGCAGGCCGTAGCGGCGCGCCCAGCGGTGGATGCGCCGGGAGGCCTCTCCCTTGCCGTTTTTACTGTGCGTCAGAATGAGGGGCGGCGTTTCAAACACGCCGTCGCCGTCCAGCAGATAGGGCGCGGGAGCCGTATCCAGTCCCGCTCCGGCAAAAAGGTAATGATACGGGCTGTGCCGGAACCATATCCGGTAATTGCCGGACCATGCCAGCGCCCCCAGAACAACCTCCCCGGAATCCTCCCGCGCCGGACCGTCCAGAGAGATGATGAATCCGGGGCTTCCCTCCTGGGCGGTGCGGGTGCCGGTTCCGGATACCAGGGCAAGTTCATGCCCCCGGGCCACTTCTTCCTCACTCATCAGGGACTCGCCGCCCCAGGTGCCGCGGAAGCTGGTGACGAAGTACCGTTCTGCGCGCAAACCCAGTTGTGCGGACGCAGCGCGGTGCAGGCGGATGCCTTCTTTCCCTTCGTTCCGAACAACCGCCCACTGCAAAAAGGTGTCCGATTCCCTGTGGGAGCGCACGTGGATTTCCACCCGCACAGGGTAGGAAGGGTCCTTCCCATAGAAGACGGCTTCTTCCCGGTCGTCATCCAGTTCCAGCACTTCCCAACCCTGGCATTCCAGACTCAGGGAAAGGGCCCCGTCCGCCTGGGTCACGCAAATGCAGTACTCGCCGGACGCATTGGGAAGCCCTGTTACGGAATCCGCCAGGGAGGAATACAGGAGAGGAGCATCCGCGGCGTTTTCCAGGGCATCCTCCGGCTGATGCAGCCTCGGGCCGTAATAGGCGCGGCGCACACGGCCCTGTTCATCTTTGCACAGGGTCATCTGGGAGGAACGGGTCAGCAAATGAACGGAATCCGGAGTCATAATCGGCAAACGTGGAAGGGGCCAGTTACTTATGCAGGCAGGCAAAAATGTTCCTGCCTTATCCACATTAAGGGCCTCCGCGGACGGGGAAGTCAATGGCAAAATGACAGGAGCTGCCGAACGGCTTCCCTACTCCTTCCACAGAAGGGAAGAGGGGCGGAATTTCATGGTTTTCGATTCATGCACCAGCAGCCTGCCGCCGTTTTCCGGATGGCGTACGATGCAGGCGCGGCGGCGCTTGACGCGGAAAGTGCCAAAACCCCGGAATTTCACCAGCGACCGCCTCCGGACCGACCGCGCAATCGTATCCAGCACCGCGTTCAACGCGTGTTCCGCCTGCCGGGAAGTAACGTCCTTCCCCAGCTCACGCTGGAGCTCCCTGATAAATTGTGTTTTATTCATAGGCCTCCCAGCATGGCCTGCCCCATTTCTCCGGTAAAGAGGCAACGGCGCGCGCTCATTCCTGCCACCATACCCATACAAATGCCCCCTTCCGTTCCGGTCTGCGAGTTTCCTCCTTGCCCCCGCGGACCAGCCCCATTAAGGTTCCGGGGAAATGCCTCCCCCAGCCGCTGATGCCCCGTGCCCGGAACAAGCGTTCAACGCAACCGCGCTGAAGTGGCACACCTGCGCCTGGCTTCTGCTGCCCGTGCTGGTATTCCTGGCCGGGTGGATGCACTGGTACGCCGCTCTCCCTCTCACGCTCCTGATGGCGGCGGGACTGACGCCCCGAAAACGCAAGGAACCGCAAACAAGGGATTCTCTCCCCGCCTTCCCCCTGTTCACCCGCTCTTCATTTCTCGCTCTGGCGGCGTTTGCCGCCCTGATGGCGCTTTCCGGCTGGGGGGAGTGGGTCAACCAGCACCCTGACCATATCGTCAGAAATGCCTGTCTGTGTGAATTGGTCGCCAGCCCGTGGCCCGTCATCTTTCCGGACGGGAACGTGCTGATTTACAACACGGGGTTCTGGCTGGTCCCAGCCCTGGCCGGGAAACTGGCGGGGCTGGACGCCGCGCGCGTGCTTGTCGTTCTGTGGGGGACCTGGGGCCTGTTCCTTTCCTGGCTGTGGCTCTGCGTTTTCTCCGGACGCCGCTCCCTGCTGCTCGCCCTGCTGATGGCGGCATTCGGCTCTCTGCTGAATTTCCAGTGCTGGCTGGGGCTGGATCTGTTCCGCCTGCATTATTTTGGTACAGCGGAACAAATCATGTGCAGCGCAAACGCATCCATTCCTGTTCTGCTCTTTTTCATCTTCCTGGCTTCAGGACGCATGCCCCTATACTGGATGCCTATTCTGTTCGCAGCCACGGCCTTTTATTCCCCCCTCGCGGCCCTTGGAGGGCTGCCCCTGGCGGCCTGCCAGTGGCGCCGCCAATGGAAAGGCGTCCTCCCTCTCCGGGATGTCCTGCTCCACCCCTCCTTTTCAGCCGCCGTTCTGCTGGGAACGTGTTTTCTTCTTTATTATGGGGCGGTAAACGCGCCATCCTCCCACATGGGCATACGGCCTTTTTATACGCATCCGGGGGATTTCCTGCTTATGGCGACCTCATTCCTGCTGTACGCCCTGTTCTGCTGGCGGGATTTCCGCAAGAATCCCCTCTTCATCTGTACGCTGGCAACCGGCCTGATTCTGCCTTTCTTTTACGTGAACGGAGACGTCAATGACCTGCTTTGCAAAGGAAGCGTTCCGGTCATGGCCTGCCTGCTTGCCTTTCTGGCTTCCTCCTGGACGCGGCATCCCGGTCTCCGCGTCTGGATATGGCTTTTGCTGGCGTTCGGACTGGCGCCCCGGTTCAACATTCCCTATTATTGCTGTTCTTCCAGCGCCCTCCAGGAGTTTCTGGCGCCTCCGGCTTCGGAAACAGAGCCTTCTTCCTTCGCCAGCCGGGAGTGGAAGCTGCTCTTCTATGCGCCCCAGGCGCGCCGCCAGGATGAATGGGGCCGCACCATGCACCACCCCGGACATCGGTGGTATCCCTACTATTCCGGCACGCCGCGCCCATGGCTGCGCTTCATTTACCGTTTTTAGAAGAGTAATATGATGCCGAATGAGGGCGGCAAAATCGGGCAGCTTGCCCGTGTGCAGGTATTAAATTTGACCTCCGATGTCCCTAAACTTTTCAATGAAAGCGACGATTTTTTGAAAGACGCTCTGTTTCTTCGTCAGATATTGAGGATTTAATGGACTCATCTTCGGCAGAATAGCATTGAGGTCAGCGCCGTTCTCGCTGGCGTACTTCCGTTTCAAAGATGTTTGAATATATCGCTTTGCGGCTTCCTCGTTCAGTTTCTCTCCCGTAATCAGAGCAGCAGCTTCCTTTTTCTGTTTCTCCTGGGCATAAGTAAAGAAAGCGGCAATAATATCAGTCTTATCTCGAATCGGTTCCAAATCCGTTTCATTGATAAAATCAACAATGAGGCTCTCTTTTGCCCTGTTCCCGATGCTCGCTCTGATAACACGGCGCACCTCATCTACCAAGGCAGGCTTGTCCTTCGTTTTCCTGTTGTGTTCGAAAATCAGTCCGAGAATATAGTCGAGATCTATTTCCTGAGATTTAAGCAGATCAATTTCAAAAACCACATCATCCCAGTCTATTTTTGAATCTTCCGGAGCTTTACCGTTCCTCTCATGTCTGAACCAGTCTCGGATATCATTGTATATCGAACGATAATCCTGTACGGTTCGCTCTTTCAGTACATCAATGCCCTGCATGGCTGCAATATCTTCATCAGTCAAGAAGTTGGCATTCTTAAACGCTTCGAGAGCCGCACGATTCTCTTTGTCTATTTTTTGCAGGGCTTTGAGCTGCGTAAACTCATCGTAGTTTTGTAAAATATTTTCTATCCGTAGATATTCTCCGAACAGCTTAACAAAGGATTTTTTATCTGCTTCCGTCACTATCTCATCCGGGGCAGGGAATTTTTCTTTCAGTTCCATGACAACTTCCACATACCCTTTTCTCGCCTCGCCGGTGGCAATATCCTTAAATCCTTCAAGGTATTCCTTGTAGCTCTTTTCAAGCACTACGTTCCTTGTGTTCTTATCTCCAAACAGAGTGATCGCATCTATTGTAGATTGTTCCAAATCCCTGAATGTGACGATATTGCCGAAAGTTTTGGTTGCGTCATAGATGCGATTGGTACGTGAAAACGCCTGCATCAGACCGTGATAACGCAGATTCTTGTCTACAAACAGAGTGTTCAAAGCAGGAGCATCAAAACCGGTAAGGAACATACCGACCACAATGAGCAAGTCAACTTCCTGGTTTTTTACTCTTTTGGCCAAATCGCGATAATAGTTTTGGAACTCTTTACTATCCACTCCAAAGTTTGTTTTAAACATCACGTTGTAATCGCCAATCGCTTTTGCCAAAAACTCTTTGGCGCTGCTGTCCATTGCCGAAGGGTCAAAATTTTCATCTTTAATATCGCCCTTAGCGCTTTGTTCTTCATTTGGGGCGAAAGAAAATATGGTGGCAATTTTCAGGGGCCTGTCACTTTCTTTCTGCAGATTGTTCAATTCCTGATAATACAGTTTGGCAGCCTCAACGCTGTTTACTGCGAACATGGCATTAAAGCCCTTGTTATTCCCTTGCGTTCTATGTGTTTTTATCCTGAAATTCCGCAAGATGTATTGGGAAATCCCTTTGATTCGGTCTGGATGAAGCAAAAGCTTTTGATTTTCTGCCGCATTTAACTTGATTTCATCTTTTTCAGTTTCCAAATTCTTAAACCGTGGACGAACATCGTTGTAGTCCACTTTGAACTTCAAAACCTTTTCATCACGTATGGCGTCTGTGATGACATACGAATGCAGCTCACGGCCGAACACACTGGCCGTAGTCTCCGCACCCAAAGCATTCTCAGGAAAAATAGGGGTCCCCGTAAAGCCAAATTGGTAATATCTCTTGAATCTCTTTTTCAGATTCTTCTGCGCTTCTCCGAATTGGGAACGGTGGCACTCATCGAAGATAAATACAACCTGCTTTTGATAGACAGGCAAGTCGCTTTCGCTCTTCATGAGGTTGTTCAGCTTTTGAATGGTCGTGACAATGATTTTATCATTATTTTTCTCTGTGTTCCGCTTCAGTCCTGCCGTGCTTTCTGATCCATTGACGCTATCAGGCGAAAAACGTTGGTACTCTTTCATCGTCTGATAATCCAAATCCTTGCGGTCAACAACAAAGAACACCTTGTCGATAAAATCAAGTTGTGTGGCAAGCTGCGCGGCCTTAAAACTCGTCAGAGTTTTGCCAGACCCCGTGGTGTGCCAGATGTATCCGCCTCCCTCCGGATTGCTCCATTTTTTAGCCTGGTAAGAGCTTTTTATCTTCCACAAGATGCGTTCCGTTGCCGCAATCTGGTAGGGGCGCATAATGAGCAGCGTGTTACTGGCATCAAACACCGAATATGTGAAAAGAACCTGCAGCAGCGTATTTTTCTGGAAAAATGTCGCCGTAAAATCCTTTAAGTCTTTAATCAGCGTATTATCCGACTTCGGTATTGGCAAAATAACGGGTGTCCGTACCATTGGAGATGACGAAAACCTGTAAGTATTTATAAAGTGAACTTTCGCTGTTGAAGCTCTCTTTGCTGTAGCGATGCACCTGGTTAAAAGCCTCGCGGATAGCCACTCCCCGCTTTTTCAGCTCTACCTGCACCATAGGCAACCCATTTACCAGTATCGTGACATCGTAACGGTTTTTCTGTGCCCCGAACTGATTAATTACCTGCACTTTGTTGCGGGCAATATTTGTTTTATCTACCAAATAGATATTTTGGATATGCCCATCGTCAAACACAAAATCATAGATGTAATTATCATGTATTTTTTTTGTTTTTTCAGCAAGACTGTCACTCTTCTTGTCTAAATATTCCTCCAGGAAGCGTCCCCATTCAGAATCGGTGAAAACGATATTATTGAGTGCCTGCAACTGGTTTCTCGCATTGCAGAGCAGGGCATCAGGCGTAACATGGCTGGGAACATATTCGTAACCTTGTGATATCAAATCTTCTATAAATTCACGTTCCAAAGCCGCCTCTGTCTGATAACCTGCGGGCGGCTCGCTTACCATTGAACTCCTGGTGTAGCTGTCGAGAACGATAAAGTTCTGTAATTCCGCTATGGTGCTGTATTGTGTCATTGCAGATCCTCTTTCCAGTACTTGTTATCAATTAAATGCTTTAATAAAAATCCCACAGTTTGCTTTTCTGCTTCTGTCGGTTCCGCCACAGCTTCATTGGATAATGTAGAGTGACTTGTAAACTGAATAATCCTGTTATAGTAGGTTCGCCTGTCATCAGGCAACAAATCAGACCATTGGGGATACCCTAAGAAGTTTGCCGTTTTTTCGTAAAGGTTGCGCAGTAGCGTGAAATGGTATTTCTGAACAGTGCCTGAATCAAGCGCCTCTTCGATAGTCTGCTTTAGGAAAAGATGATAGGAAAAACTTTTGTTTGAATCTCCTTTCTTTTCTTCAAGTTTAAAAGTCCCATCTTCATATTTACTTAGCATATAGCCTACCTCAGCCTTTAATGCATTATAAATTACATTATAGAACAAAGGATTGTGCGTCGTAATGATAAATTTTAATTTATTTAAATTATAATCACTACTTTTTATAACTTCTGCTATATTTACAGCCAATTCTATTAAATGATTTTCATCCAGCGAACTTACTGGATCATCAATGAATATATATTCCAAATCATCAAACTTATTTGTCGAGCGGTTTTCCGGTTCCGAATCATTCAGTACTTCGACTACCTCTTTCAGCAGGCTGTAAAACACGCACCACACAAAACAGCTTTCTTCGCCTCTCGATATTTTGATATTATCAATTTGCTCTTCGTTGCCGCCTTTTATAGAAAAGGAAACCTCTTTATAATTTTTACTGAAACGTGGAGTCAGTTTATCATTGGTATAGTGCTGGAAATTAGTTATAATATTACTGTCTTGTCCTTCATCTTCAAGCACCCAGTCAGTAAAGGCATTATAATACAATACTTTTACGCCAGTATCCCCGTCTTGCGCTTCTTCTTCCTCATGCTTGGGCGACACCAACTCTTTGAATGCGCGAGACAGCCGCGTCTTTCCCACACCGTTAAAGGCATAGATAAGCTGAACCTTCTTTGGGCTGTTTTTTAACTCCTGAGCTATTTCTGTCAATGTTTCTCCCATATTCCGGCCGTTGCTTTATTATCAGGGAATGATAATAATTGGTTACGGTAATATTCATACTGTTTTCTACGCAGTTCTATTTCCTTTGGCAAGCCTTCACTGATGGAGGTTGTCAGCATATCGAACTTGTCGAGAATGGAGACAATGCGGCGTTGTTCTTCAATAGAAGGAACAGGTATTTTAATTTTAGCCAAATCACTGGTATTGACACGTCTAACTTTTGTTCCTGTGATAAAACCTCTTTTCTGCTTTTGAAATTGCTCTGTCTGAAAATAATAAGCAACATATTTCGGTTCTAAACTATGAGTGTAAAAGCAGGCATCACTGCTAATGGCAATATCTTCATCACCTAACCATGCAACAGCCTTACATACATCTTCATCATTTTCGCTTGTGGTTGCAATAATCAAGTCCCCATGTTTCGCTTTGCGTGCTTTCTTCGCAAATTCTTGTGAAACAAAGGTTTTTGTTCTATTTGCGTATGTACCATAGTGAGTGTAGATCTGACCATAATGGATACAGCCAACCCCTGTTTGAGTGAAATCTTTCTTCTGCAATCCGCTTCCTCTCGTAAATATACCTACTTCTCCTAATGGCATAACTACTATATTATTTAACGAATTACCCACCGTCGCACAATTTAACACATTAAAAGAAAATAGCTTATTGCGATAATGCTCATACTGTTTCTTTCTCGCTGTAAGCTCCGCTGTAAGCTCCGCTGTAAGCTCCGCTGTAAGCTCCGTGAAATTGTCCAGAATACGGACAATTTCACTCTGCACCTCAAGAGGTGGCACGGAAAATTTGTAGTCCATAATAGCGTCTTTGTTTCCGCGGGGCATTTTAGCTCCTTTTGCATATTGCATATCATACAGGAAAAACGCATCGGAAGATAAAACATAATAAAGATATTCGGGTTGTACCTTATTTCTATCTTTGATATGAATAACAAGTACATCCCCATTAGTTCCGCCATCATGTGTAGCCAGCCATATCTTTTTAAGGTATGGTCGAATATTCCCTATCAAAACATCTCCACATACAAACGCTGTCAACCTACCCTCTGTGGGAACATATTCAGAATTGCGTTTGCCTTGTTTGTTGGGCAGTAAATTATCCACACCAACATAAGAAGTATCGTCAACTAACTCCGCATCCGTTCTTAACTTTGAATATTCTGCCACATCAGATAAAGAGCAATTAGGTACTCCATCTGGACAAAGTTCTTGAATAAGCTCGTCTAGTCTACTCATTTTATATCACCTCCCTTTATCGCTGGTACATTATTCATCCTCCAACTCCTTAATAATCAAGTCAATATCCGCACGCAACGCATCTATTCTCTTCACCGTTTGCTTTACCTCGGCATTCAGCCTGGCAATATCAATCACCTCGCGCGTATCTTTCGCCTCTACATATGAACTCACAGAGAGGTTATAGCCATTCTCCGCAATGTTGCTGTTATCTACTAATGCCGCAACATATTCCACCGGTGCCTTTCTGTCGAATATATCGACTATTCTTTCTATGTGCTCATCCGTCAGGACATTGTTATTGGTCTGTTTTTTAAAGAAATCTTCCCCGCTGGCGTCAATAAACTGCGTCTTCGTATCAGCCTTGTGCCTGGACAGCACGAGGATATTCACGGAGATGCCCGTTCCATAGAAGAGATTGGGAGGCAACGCAATGACCGTTTCCACAAAGTTGCCGTCCACAAGATATTTCCTTATCTTCTGTTCCGCGCCGCCACGGTAGAAGATGCCGGGGAAGCAGACAATGGCGGCCCTCCCTCTGGCGGAAAGATAGCTGAGGGCGTGAAGCACAAAAGCAAAATCAGCTTTTGACTTTGGCGCTAACACTCCTGCCGCGGCAAAGCGGTCGTCATTGATAAGCGTTGGGTCGTCGCTTCCCACCCAATTGACGGAGTATGGCGGATTTGAGACGATGGCGTCAAATGGTTTTTCATCGCCATATTGAGGATTGAGCAGCGTATTGCCCAGCGCTATGTCGAACTTGTCATAATTGATATTATGCAAGAACATATTCATCCGCGCCAGGTTGTAAGTGGTGTGGTTGATTTCCTGCCCGAAAAAGCCATCTTCAATAAGATGCGCATCAAACTGTTTCTTCGCCTGAAGCAGCAACGAACCCGAACCACAAGCCGGATCATAAATCTTGTTGACGGAAGTCAATCCCGACATAGCTAATCGCGCTATCAGCTTTGATACATTTTGAGGCGTAAAGAACTCTCCGCCGGATTTGCCGGCATTGGCGGCGTAATTGGAAATCAGGAACTCGTAAGCATCTCCGAAAAGATCTATCTCATTATCTTCAAAATTACCGAAATCAAGGCTTTCCACACCTTTGATGACGGCCGCCAAACGCCTGTTTTTCTCCTCCACGGTGTTGCCCAAACGGTTGCTTGTGGTGTCAAAATCGGCAAATAGTCCCTTTATGTCGTGCTCGGACGGATACCCATTGGCAGAACTCTCTATCGCATCGAAAATAGCTGCCAAGTCCGTGTTCAGATTAGGATTGTTGTTGGCATTCTTTGCTATATTCACAAAGAGCTGAGTAGGATAGATGAAATACCCTTTCGTCCTGGTGGCGTCATCTTTTATCTCAGGGGTGATAACGTCATCCGGCATATTCGCATAGTTGACGCTCTCGTCACCGCCTTCAATGAAGTTGGTGAAGTTCTCACTGATAAACCGATAAAAAAGAGCTCCTAAGACAAACTGCTTAAAATCCCAGCCGTCAACGGCGCCACGCACTTCGTTGGCGATTTTCCAAATAGTAGATTGCAATTCATCTCTTTGCTTTATACTGGTCATATTAATTAAATTATTCTTAATTCAGATTACAAAGTTAAAATATCAACACGTCAGGACTTGATAAACCAACAAAAACCATAAGCTGCCATTCCCGGCGCTACGTGTCAAAAATCACTTTTCAACGGATAACCGTTTGAAACCGTTCCGCTTCATCATTCCGCTTTTGCCGCCGTCATTATTTGGCTTCGCGGATACCTTGCCATTAAGCATTTCAATTCAGCTTCTTCCGGTTTACATGATTATTCCAGGCTTCTTCAATAATTCCGGCAAGAGGCTTTCCAT
>OJQT01000743.1_pt1 | contig 14366 bp, 10 predicted proteins | sample 1598771 | NCBI WGS metagenome assembly OJQT01 (sample SAMN03922517, study PRJEB24848) | human gut metagenome | isolation source: stool sample | host: Homo sapiens | place: Germany | collected 2010-02
GTAAAGGGGACGCCGCATCCGTAAGGCGGCAAAGCCGCCAACGGCTGCGCAGTGAGCGCCGCTACATACGCAATCGGTGCGTACCATTTTAACGGCGGCTTGTACGGACTGCAAGTGCGTCGCCGGGAGCGGCATGCCGCTCCCCTGCATTTTTTACAGCGTCGCCGTATCCAGCTCCTGCAGGGTCTCGACCAGCTCGAGGCCGGGGTTGCGGCGGAGGGTGAAGTCGATGGCCCACGGGCTGGAGAAGACGAGCAGCTTATGGCCGCGGTAGTCCTCGAGCAGCTCAACGTCGGACGAGAGGTTCAGCTCCTTCTCCTCGACGGGGCTCTTGCGGATATAGCGCAGGACCTCATAGGGCAGGCCCTCCATGCGCAGCTCCACGCCGTACTCGCTCTGCATACGGTAGCGGAACACGTCGAACTGCAGCGTGCCGACGACGCCGACGATGACCTCCTCCATGCCGGTGTCCGGCACCTTGAAGATCTGGATGGCGCCCTCCTGGGCGATCTGCTCCGTGCCCTTGACGAACTGCTTGCGCTTCATGGTGTCCTTCGGGCTGACGCGGGAGAAATGCTCCGGCGGGAACGTCGGGATGCCCGCAAAGCGGAACTTTTTGCCCGGCGTGGTGATGGTGTCGCCGATGGAAAAGATGCCGGGATCGAACACGCCGATGATATCCCCGGCGTAGGCCTCGTCGATGATCTCGCGCTCCTGCGCCATGAGCTGCTGGGGCTGCGACAGGCGCAGCTTGCGGCCGCCCTGCACATGGAACACCTCTGCCTCGCGCTCGTACTTGCCGGAGCAGATGCGCAGGAAGGCGAGGCGGTCGCGGTGGGCCTTGTTCATATTTGCCTGAATTTTAAAGACGAAGGCGGAGAAATCCGGGCTGAAGGCGTCGATCACGCCGCAGTCGGCCGTGCGCGACAGGGGCGGCGGCGTCATCTGCAGGAAGGCCTCGAGGAACGGCTCCACGCCGAAGTTCGTCAGGGCCGAGCCGAAGAACACCGGGCTGAGCCGGCCGCGGCGGACCTCGTCCATGTCGAACTCGCGGCCTGCACCGAGCAGCTCGACATCGTCGCGCAGCTGCTGCCAGCGGTCCGCGCCGATGAGCTCGCCGACACGCGGATCGTCGAGCAGGACCTCCTCGCGGTCGGCGCGGCGCTTGCCGGACACGCCGGAGAAGAAGTCGATGTGCTGCCCGCGGCGGTTATAGACGCCCTGGAACTCCTTGCCGCAGCCGATGGGCCAGTTCACGGCATAGGTCTCGATGCCGAGCTCGTTTTCCAGCTCGTCGAGCAGGTCGAACGGGTCCTTGGCCTCGCGGTCCATCTTGTTGACAAACGTGAAGATCGGGATATGGCGCATAGCGCAGACCTTGAACAGCTTGCGCGTCTGCGCCTCGACGCCCTTGCTGCCGTCGATGACCATAACGGCGGAGTCCGCCGCCATGAGCGTGCGGTAGGTATCCTCCGAGAAATCCTGATGGCCCGGCGTATCGAGGATGTTGATGCAGAAGCCCTCATACTGGAACTGCATGACGGAGGAGGTGACGGAAATGCCGCGCTGCTTTTCGATCTCCATCCAGTCCGAGACGGCAGCGCGGGCGTTTTTCTTGCCCTTGACCGCGCCCGCCTGCGCGATGGCCCCGCCGTAGAGCAGGAATTTTTCCGTCAGCGTGGTTTTACCGGCGTCCGGGTGCGAGATGATCGCAAACGTCCGGCGGCGGCTGATCTCTTCTTGTAAGGTTGACATAAGATTCCTCCGATTTTGCGCGCCTGCATTTGGGCGCACCACACGATTTTACTGATTATTTTACCATGTTTCCCCGGGTAATACAAGCAGGGAGCAGCATTTTTTCGGGAAGGGCCTTGGCGTGCGTTGTAGGGGAGGGGCAAGCCCCTCCCGGCGCCGCACCGGCGTAAGAGACAGGCTGTCGTTAAAATGGCAAACGCCAAAGGTTTGTCATTGTGAGGAGGCCAAAGGCCGACGTGGCGCCCTGAGCGCGAAGCGCGAGGAAGTGCCCTTGGGGTGCAATCTCGCAGTACCCGGCTGCATCGTGGGAAAGTTACCGGCGAAATCGCAACTGCCTTCCCGAGATTGCCACGTCGCTTCGCTCCTCGCAATGACACGTCAGGCGGGTACTGTGGTGCACCAGCGCCCTCCAGCGGTTTAATACCCCTTTGCAAGGCGCTCAATGAGCGCCGCTACAGACGCAATCGGTCGGTGCGTTTTTATCGGCACCTTGTACGAACTGGAAGTGCCTTCCCGAGATTGCCACGGCCCCTTTGGGGCCTCGCAATGACACGTCAGGGCAGCGCAGCAATGGGAACGGTGCGGCGCACCGCATCGGCGGTACTACTGCCGCTTCGCGGACGGGCGGGGCATGCCCCGCCCCTACAGGGCCAGTGCGGATTGAACGGCGGTCGGTACAAATCGGCAGTGCCTTCCCGAGATTGCCACGGCCCCGTTGGGGCCTCGCAATGACACGTCAGGGCAGCGCAGCAATGGGAACGGTGCGGCGCACCGCATCGGCGGTACTACTGCCGCTTCGCGGACGGGCGGGGCATGCCCCGCCCCTACAGGGCCAGTGCGGATTGAACGGCGGTCGGTACAAATCGGCAGTGCCTTCCCGAGATTGCCACGGCCCCGTTGGGGCCTCGCAATGACACGTCAGGGCAGCGCAGCAATGGGAACGGTGCGGCGCACCGCATCGGCGGTACTACTGCCGCTTCGCGGACGGGCGGGGCATGCCCCGCCCCTACAGGGCCAGTGCGGATTGAACGACGGCCGGCGTATGATCCATTCTTCATTCTTCAGTATTCATTATTCATTATTTCATCCATCCCCCTGCGGGGGATGGCAAACCATATGACAAAACGTCCGGAAATTCCCTGCCTTTCGTGCAAATTTCCCCAGAGCCGCCGGATTTGTCATTGACAACAGGGGCTTTTATTGATAAAATCATATCGGAAAACAAGGGCGCAGTATGCCCCTTGCAGCAGGCGCGTCAGCCTGCAAAAAATCTTTTTGTGACCCACGATCCCAACACCCGAGATCAATACAGGAGGACTACCCAATGGATCAAGAACGCTTCGTTACCATAGAGGAGATGGAGGCCGCCACCGCTTCCCTGCTGGAAAACGGCAAGAAGGTCGGCGCCGACAGCTGGCAGCAGCGCGTCAAGAATCAGACGCCGCACTGCGGCTTCGGTGAGGCCGGCACCTGCTGCCGCATCTGCGCTATGGGCCCCTGCCGTATCACGCCGAAGAGCCCGCGCGGCATCTGCGGCTGCGACGTGCACGGCATCGTCGGCAGAAACTTCCTGAAGTTCACCGCCGGCGGCTCTGCCACCCACTCTGATCATGGCCGTGAGATCATGCACACCCTGCATCAGACGAAGGAAGGCGGCAACTATCAGGTCAAGGACCCCGAGAAGCTCATCCGCATCGCACATGAGTGGGGCGTCGAGACCGAAGGCAAGGACATCTATGAGCTGGCGCACGAGATGGCCGAGATCGGCCTGCTGGAATACGGCAAGCCCTTCGGCGTGCAGCGCTTCCTGAAGCGCGCTCCGGAGCACACGCAGGAGCTGTGGCACAAGGCGGAGATCGAGCCGCGCGCCATTGACCGTGAGGTCGCGACCGCTCTGCACATGACCCATATGGGCTGCTCCTCCCTGCCCGAAGCCCTGATCCGTCAGGCCCTCCGCAGCGGCCTGTCCGACGGCTGGGGCGGCTCCATGATGGGCACCGAGTTCTCCGACGTCATGTTCGGCACGCCGAAGCCCGTGGATACTACGGCCAACATCGGCGTAATGGAGAAGGATATGGTCAACATCGTCGTCCACGGCCACGATCCCTCCCTGTCCGAGATGATCGTCTATTATGCCAATGATCCCGAAATGATCGCGCTTGCCAAGAGCGTCGGCGCGAAGGGCATCAACATCTGCGGCGTCTGCTGCACCGCAAACGAGGTCGCCATGCGCCACGGCATCCCGATGGCCGGCAACTTCCTGACGCAGGAGAACGTTGTCCTTACGGGCGCATGCGAAGCCATCGTCGTCGATGTGCAGTGCATCTTCCCGGCCCTCGGCCCGCTCTCGAAGTGCTTCCATACGAAGTTCGTCACCACCTCCCCCATCGCCCGCATGCCGGACTCCGAGTTCATCCGCTTCTCCGCCGACAACGCCGGTGAGAACGCCAAGTCCATTGTGAAGATGGCCGTTGAGAACTTCACGAACCGCAAGACCGATCTGGTCAACATTCCGAACCAGGTCTCCCACGCCCGCGTCGGCTATTCCCTCGAAGCCATCGTCAAGGTCCTCGACGGCGTTGCCAACAGCCAGGTCGACACCTTCGGCACCACGAAGCCCCTGCTCGAGTGCGTCACCTCCGGCGTTCTCCGCGGCGCTGTCGCCATGGTCGGCTGCAACAATCCGAAGGTCCGCCCCGACTATGCCCACATCGAGCTCATGAAGAAGCTCATCGCCAACGATATCATCCTCATCGTCTCCGGCTGCTCCGCGCAGGCTGCCGCCAAGGCCGGCCTGATGGATCCGGTGCATGCCAAGGAGCTGTGCGGCGCCGGTCTGAAGCGCGTGTGCGAGCTGGCCAACATCCCGCCCGTGCTGCACATGGGCTCCTGCGTTGATATCTCCCGCATGATGATCCTGGCCTCCGAGCTGTCGAAGGATTCCGGCCTGAACATCTCCCAGCTTCCCGTCGTGGGCTGCGCCCCGGAGTGGATGAGCGAGAAGGCCGTCTCCATCGGCAACTACGTCGTGGCCACCGGCATTGACACCTTCCTCGGCGTTGACCCGTACGTCAAGGGCTCCAGCGAGATCTGCGAGCTGCTGACCGGCGAGCACGGCGTGAAGGATTGGGTCGAGGCCAACTACACCGTGGAAACTGACATCGAGAAGCTCGGCGATCTCATGATCGAGCGCATCGAGCAGAAGCGCGCTGCGCTGGGCATCTGAGTATGAAGCTCGCGATCACCGGCAAGGGCGGCGTCGGCAAAACGACGCTCGCCTCCACGCTGGCGCGGCTTTACGCCGACGAGGGCCGCCCCGTGCTGGCTGCGGACGTCGATCCGGACGCCAACCTGGGCCTTGCGCTTGGCATGAGCCAGGAGGAGGTCGATTCCATCGTCCCCATCTCCAAAATGCGCACGCTCGTCGAGGAGCGCACCGGCGCGAACGAGGCCAATAAATTCTTCAAGCTCAACCCCTTCGTTTCCGATATCCCCGAAAAATACGCCCACGAGGTCAACGGCGTGAAGCTGCTTGTCATGGGCACGGTCGACACCGGCGGCAGCGGCTGTGTGTGCCCGGAGCATGTGATGCTCAAGGCCCTGCTCAGCGCGCTGACCTACCGCAAGGACGACGTCGTGATCATGGATATGGAGGCAGGGCTGGAGCACCTCGGCCGCGGAACGGCAGCCAACATGGACCAGTTCCTCGTTGTGGTGGAGCCGGGCGCGCGCAGCGTCCAGACCTACGGAAACGTCAAGCGTCTTGCCGCCGATCTCGGCGTGAAGCGCGTGCGCGTCGTGGCCAACAAGGTGCGCGACGAGCGCGACGAGGCGTATGTCCGCAGCGTCATCCCCGCAGAGGACTTCCTCGGCTGCATCCACTACAATCCGGAGATCATGGACGCTGACCGCAACGGAAAGTCCCCGTACGATTTCAGCCGCACGGCTATGGAAGAGATTCGGAACATCAAGGCCATCCTGGATCGGGATGAAAAATAGGAGGAAAATCCCAGTGACTTTATTTGAACGTGTATTCGGCGGCAACGATGCCGTTTACGGCCTGACCGAGGCCGCCATTGACAATGCCATCGCCCAGTACGGCGAAGGCCAGGCCGTGTCCTTCCCCGACACTGCCTACTCCCTGCCCTGCTACTACGCCGTCACCGGCTCGAAGGTCGGCACCCTCGGCGAGCTGAAGCAGGCTCTCGGCGTCGTCAAGACGCTCATGACCCGCAATCCCCGCCTGAACGACGCCTTCATGTCCGGCGTAGCCACCGCACTGTGCGCCGAGTTCATCGAGGTCCTGAAGTACCTCAACGGCGCAGCGCCCTATGAGCTGCCCTGCTACGGCCACCTGTCTGACGCCGTCATTCGTAACCTCGGCGTGCCGCTGGTCACGGGCGACATCCCCGGCGTTGCCGTTATCCTCGGCTCCGCTCCCTCTGCCGATGAGGCCGTCGCGCTCGTGAAGAGCTACCAGAGTCAGGGCATCCTCATCACCCTCGTGGGCGGCGTCATCGACCAGCTCGAGGAGAAGGGCTACAAGACCGGCGACAATGTCCGCGTCATCCCGCTCGGCAAGGACGTCACCGCCGTCATCCATGCCGTCTCCGTCGCGCTGCGCGCTGCCCTGATCTTCGGCAACATCACCCCGGGCGATGCAGGCAGCCTGATGAAGTACACGATGGAGCGCGTTCCCGCGTTCGTCAACGCCTTCAAGCCCCTGGACGACGTCATCGTCGCCTGCGGCGCTGGCGCCATTGCCCTCGGCTTCCCGGTCGTCACGAACGAGACCGAGAACATCTACCGCGTCCCGAAGAGCCTCATCGTGCAGGAGGACGTCAGCAAGTTCAACGCCACCTCCCTCGAGGCGCGCGACATCAAGATCAAGATCACCACGATCGACATCCCCGTCTCCTTCGCTTCCGCGTTCGAAGGCGAGATCATCCGCAAGGGCGACATGCAGGTCGAGGTCGACGGCTCCCGCAAGGACTGCTTCGAGCTGGTCACCACGAGAGACGCCGCCGAGATCGAGGACCACAAGATCACGATCGACGGCCCCGAGCTTGACGAGATCCCCGTCGGCTCCAAGATCTCCCTGTCCTACATCGTCGAGGTCGCGGGCAAGAACATGCAGTCCGACTTCGAGTCCGTTATGGAGCGCAAGATCCACTCCTTCCTGAACTGCATCGAGGGCGTTATGCACACCGGCCAGCGCGATATGATCCGTATCCGCGTTTCGAAGGCCGACTTTGAGGCGGGCTTCCGCTTCCGCCACATCGGCGAGGTCCTCTACGCCAAGATCAAGAGCGAGTTCGACACCGTCGTCGACAAGTGCCAGGTCAGGATCGTCGTGGACGAGGCGAAGAACAAGGAGCTGCGCGCGATGGCCAACGAGGTCTTCAACCGCCGCGACGACCGCCTGCGCAGCATGACGGACGAGTCCGTGCCCGTGTTCTACACCTGCATCATGTGCCAGGCCTTCTCCCCGAGCCATGTCTGCATCGTCACCCCGGAGCGCCTCGGCCTCTGCGGCGCCGTTTCCTGGCTGGACGCCAAGGCAACGAACGAGCTCGACCCGCAGGGTCCCTGCCAGGTCGTGCCGAAGGAGCACTGCATCGACGAGCGTCTCGGCCGCTACGAGGACGTGGACGAGGCCGTCCAGAAGTACTCGCACGGCGCGCTGGAGCATGTCACGCTGTACTCCCTGTTCCAGGATCCGATGACGTCCTGCGGCTGCTTCGAATGCATCTGCGGCGTCGAGCCGGTCAGCATGGGCGTTGTCATCACGATGCGTGAGTATGCCGGCATGACCCCGCTCGGCATGACGTTCTCCGAGATGGCCTCCATGACGGGCGGCGGCGTGCAGACGCCGGGCTTCATGGGCCATGGCAAGCACTTCATCGCCTCCAAGAAGTTCATCGCTGCCGAAGGCGGCCTCGGCCGTATCGTCTGGCTGCCGAAGGAGCTCAAGGAGCAGATGCGCGACAAGCTGAACGAGGCTGCCAAGGAGCTCTACGATGTGGATAACTTCGCCGACATGATCGCCGACGAGACCATCTGCACCGAGGATCCCGAGGAGCTGCTGAACTACCTGACCGAGGTCGGCCACCCCGTCCTCTCCATGGAACCGTTCGATATGTAAGAGACCCGATCGGGGATGCCGGAAAATCCGGCATCCCCGATTTTTTGCATTTTGAGGGGCCATCGACGGCATGTTGTAGGGGCCGGGCTGTCCCCTCCCGGCGGCGCACCGGCGGGAAGTGCGGGCCAATGTTAAAAAGGCAATGGCCCCCAAGTTTGTCATTGCGGGGAGGGCGAAAGCCCGACGTGGCGCCCTGAGCGCGCAGCGCGAGGAAGTGCCCTTGGGGTGCAATCTCGCAGGACCGGGGTGGATAACAGGGCACTCCCGGCGAAAACGTAACTGCCTTCCCGAGATTGCCACGGCCCCTTTGGGGCCTCGCAATGACAATTCGGGGGCGTTTGCCATTTTGACGGCGGCCTATACGGGTCGGAAGTGCGTCGCCGGGAGGGGACAGCCCGGCCCCTACATCGCGTGACCGAAGGCCCGTGAATGATTCATTCTTCATTTTTCAGTCTTCAGTATTCATTCATTTCTGCATGCCGCCCCCTGCAAGGCACCTCATCGCCCCAACATTTGCGCGCAAAAAGCCGCTGCGGCAGAACCGCAGCGGCTCGTTCTGTTTTTTTACGCCTCGCCGGGGCGGGGGAAGGTGACGGTGACGGTCGTACCCGTTCCAAGGGTGCTCTCCAGCGCGACGCGGGCGTGGTGATAGGCCGCAGCGTGCTTCACAATGGACAGGCCGAGGCCCGTGCCGCCGATGGCACGCGAATGGCTCTTATCCACGCGGTAGAAGCGCTCGAACACGCGGTCCTGCTCCGCTGCCGGGATGCCGATGCCGGTATCCGCCACGCGGAGGACAGGCTGGCCGTTCTCCTCCGCCGTGCTGACGGTCACGCTGCCGCCCTTGCGGTTATACTTGATGGCATTGTCGCAGAGGTTGTAGATCAGCTCGTCCACGATCTGCGCAATGCCGTGCACGCGGCAGGGCTTCAGCTCCGTGCGGAGCGTGACGTCGTGCTGCGCGGCCGCATCCTGCAGACGGGAGACGACGCTTGCGGCCATGCCGTCGAGGCGCAGGTCCGTCTTCTCGCTGCCCACGCTGCCCTCGTCGAGCTGGGACAGGCGGATGATATCGCCGACCAGAGCGATGAGGCGCTGGGCCTCGGTATAGATGTTCCCGGCAAAGTGCTGCACGTCCTGCGGCTTTGCGATGCCGTCGCGGATGAGCTCGGCAAAGCCGGAGATGGACGTCAGCGGCGTGCGCAGCTCGTGGGAGACGTTCGCCGTGAATTCGCGGCGGAGCTGCTCGCGGTCCTCGCGCTCCGTCACGTCCAGCAGCACGAGCACCGCGCCCGCAAGGCGGCCGTCCTCCATAGCCGGGTTGGCCATGAGCTGGTAGATGCGGCCGTCGAGCGTCAGGGTGCGCAGGTCGTGCTCGCCCGACAGAGCGCGCTGCACGGCCTCCCGGAAGTCCTCGCTGCGGTTCACGGCCAGCACGGACTGCTTTTCGACATTTTCAATCTGCAGCAGGCGGCGCGCGCTCGGATTGCAGAACAGCAGGTTCGTCCGGGCGTCGACGATGAGCAGGCCTTCGTTCATGTGCTCCGTGATGGCGGTGAACTCCGTCTGGCGGCGGCGCAGCTCGTCCATCTGCGCGGCGATCTGCCTGTTCTGGGCGGAAATTTTCTCCAGCAGGGGGGAAAGCTCGTCATAGGCCTCCGCCTGCTCCGGATGCTCCAGGTCGAGGGCATTCAGCGGACGGACGATGCGCTTCGACAGACGATAGGACAGCAGCCACGCCAGCGCAATGGCGACAAGCACGGCCGCAACGGCCGGGCGCAGCATGCGCAGCAGGATGCCGAGCACGGAATCACGCGTTCCGGCCAGCCGGAGCACCGTGCCGTCCTGCAGGCGGCAGGCATAGTAGAACGTCTTCTGGGACAGCGTCGCGGAATAGCGCTCGCTCTCACCCGCGCCGTAGCGCAGGGCATCAGCCACCTCGGTGCGCGCGGCATGGTTCTCCATCTGCGCGGGGGCAGCCTCGTTGTCATAGCGGACGGTGCCGTCGGCGCCGATCCAGGTGATGCGGATCGGTGAGATCTTATCCTGCTCCAGCGAGCGCAGGTAGTCCTCCTCCGCAAGGCCGCCGTTGATGGCATGGGCCATGGAGAGGGCCTCGCTCTTCAGCTCCGAGCGGTACTGCACGGCATAGTCGTTATAAAACACGACGGACAGCAGCGCCACGCTCAGCAGGAGCACGACGAGGGCCACCAGAAAAATGGACCGGAAAATTCGTTTTGTCATACCGCAGTCTCCCGCAGGCGGTAGCCCACACCGCGGACCGTCTCGATCTGGCCGCCCGCTGCGCCGAGCTTCAGGCGCAGGGAGCGGATATGGACGTCCACGGTGCGGCTCTCGCCGTCAAATTCATAGCCCCAGATGCTGGAAAGCAGCCGGTCACGCGTAAAGACCTGCATCGGATGCTCGAGCATCAGGTGCAGCAGCTCGTATTCCTTGAGCGTGAGCGTCAGCTCCTCGCCGCAGGCGCGCATGGTGTGCGTGGTGGTGTCGCACTCGATGTCCCCGCAGCGCAGCGTCTCGCGGCGCTCGCGGCCGAACTCCGCCCGGCGCAGCAGAGCGCGCACGCGGGAGATCAGCTCCATCATGCCGAACGGCTTTGTAAGATAATCGTCCGCGCCGCCGTCCAACCCGATGACCTTGTCATATTCGCTGCTGCGCGCAGTGAGCATCATGACGGGCAGGTGCTCCGTGCGCGGGCTGGCGCGCAGCCGGCGCAGGATGGAAAGCCCGTCCTCCTCCGGCAGCATGATGTCCAGGATCAGCAGCTCCGGCAGGGCGCGCTCCATGGCATCATAAAACTCCGAGGGCGCGGCGAAGCCCGTGGCCTCCAGCCCGGTGCTGCAGAGCGTGTAGACGACAAGCTCACGAATGGCGCTGTCGTCCTCCAGCAAATAGATCATAAAAAGTTCCCCTTACTCTCCGGCATGTGCGCCGGTGATGGAATATTCGACCCACTCTGCCACATTCACGGCATGGTCGCCGATGCGCTCGAGATACTTTGCGATCATCAAAAGATCGAGGCACTCGCCGCTCAGGTCCGGGTGCTCGGTGATCTGACCGACCAGCTCGTTTTTCACGGTGTCGAACAGGCCGTCGACGATGTCGTCCTCCTTCTGGACGGCACGGGCCTTGCCGAGATCCTTGCGGACGAAGGAGTCGACGCTGTCCGTGACCATGCGGCTGGCGGCGCGGGCCATTTCATAGATGTGCGTGCCCGACTTGAGCTGCTCATCCTCGATGTAGCCGGTGATGCCCGCGATGTCCGAGGCCTGGTCGCCGATGCGCTCCAGATCGGAGATCATTTTCAGGGCCGAGGAGATCGTGCGCAGGTCGCGCGCAACGGGCTGCTGCTGCAGCAGGAGCTTCATACACAGGCTCTCGATCTCGCGCTCCTTGTGGTCGATCTCGCGCTCCAGCGCGGCCGCCTTTTCGGCGCTTTGCTTGTCCGTTTCATTTTTCAGCGTGTGCATGGAAGCGGAGATCGCGTCCTCGCACAGCGCGCCCATTTCAATCAGTTTCCGGTTGAGCAGCTCCAGCTGCTCGTCAAAGCGGATGCGCATCAGCCAAACCTCCCCGTGATGTAATCTTCGGTGCGACGGTCCTGCGGCATGGAGAAGATCTGCTCCGTCGGGCCGAATTCGACCATATCGCCCAGCAGGAAAAACGCCGTTTTGTCCGAGATGCGGGCGGCCTGCTGCATATTGTGCGTGACCATAACAATAGTATAATCCTTTTTCAGCTCCATGGCAAGCTCTTCGATGCGCGAAGTGGAGATCGGGTCGAGAGCGCTCGTCGGCTCGTCCATCAGCAGGACCTCCGGCTCCACGGCAAGCGCACGCGCGATGCACAGGCGCTGCTGCTGGCCGCCGGACATGCCGAGGGCGCTCTTTTTCAGGCGGTCCTTGACCTCGTCCCAGATGGCGGCACCGCGCAGCGATTTTTCGACGATCTCGTCGAGCTTCACGCGGGAGCGGATGCCGTGGGTGCGCGGGCCATAGGCCACGTTGTCATAAATGCTCATGGGGAAGGGATTCGGCTTCTGGAAGACCATGCCGACGCGCTTGCGCAGCAGGTTCACGTCCATTTTGCGGGAGAAAATATCCTCGCCGTCCAGCGTGACGGTGCCCTCGATGCGGCAGCCCTCCACGAGGTCGTTCATGCGGTTGAGAGACTTGAGCAGCGTCGACTTGCCGCAGCCGGACGGGCCGATGAAGGCCGTGATCTCATTGGCGGGCAGGCGGAGGTTGATGTCCTTCAGCGCCTGAAAGCTGCCGTACCAGAGATTGAGGTGCTCGATTACGATCTTATCCTGTTCCATATGGGAACTCCTTCCTGTTGCGCTCACTGCGTGCGCCGGGCAATTCGCTTTGCCGCGGCGCCGGACAGCGCGTTGATGCCGATGACCATGACCAGCAGCACGACGGCCGTGGCATAGGCCTCGCTGCGGTGCAGGCCCTCGTTGAGCAGGCAGTACATGTGCACCGCAAGCGTGCGGCCGGATTCCATGACACCGCCCGCGACGCCGCTGAACGTACCGGCCGTAAAGATGAGGGCGGCCGTCTCGCCGACGATGCGGCCGATGGCCAGAATGATGCCGGAGAAGATGCCGGGCACGGCCGACGGCAGCACGATGCGGAACACCGTGCGCAGCTTGCCCGCGCCGAGGCCGAAGCTGCCCTCGCGGAACGAATCGGGCACGGCCTTCAGGGCCTCCTCCGTCGTGCGGAGGATGGTCGGCAGGACCATGATGGCCAGCGTGAGCGCGCCTGCCAGCATGGACTTGTCCATGTTCAGGGCGATGACGAACATCAGGTAGCCGAACAGGCCGTAGACGATGGATGGGATGCCCGAGAGGGTCTCTGCCGTAAGGCGGACGACCTTGACGAGCTTATTGCCGCGCTTGGCATACTCCACGAGGTAGATGGCAGCGCCGATGCCGAATGGGACGGACAGCAGCAGCGACAGCACGACCATGAGGAGCGTATTGATGATAGCGGGCGTCATGGAGCAGTTGTCCGACGTATAATGCCAGGCAAACAGGCCCGGCTTCAGGTTCGGCACGCCCATGATGAGGATATAGGCCAGCAGCGCAGCGAGAATGGCGAAGGTGATCACGGCAGAGGCCGTGACGGCGATGCGCTGGACAAGCGACATCGGATGGCGGCGGTAGGACGCGCGGCTCGTGCGCCCGGCGCTCGGTTTCGAACGTTCCGTTTTTTTCATGTTGCGTCAGCCTTTCGTTTCACGGCGGAGAAGCACAGATTGATGAGCAGGATGAACACGAACAGCACCACGCCGCAGGCGATGAGGGCCTCGCGGTGCAGGTCCGTGGCATAGCCCATCTCCAGCACAATATTGGCCGTCAGGGTGCGCACGCCGCTGAGCAGGCTCTTGGGCAGGATGGGCTGGTTGCCCGCGATCATCACGACGGCCATGGTCTCGCCGATGGCGCGGCCGACGCCTAGGATGATGCCCGCGAGGATGCCGGAGCGCGCAGCGGGGAACACGGCGGAGAACACGCTGCGCTCATGCGTTGCGCCCAGCGCGAGCGAGCCTTCGTAATAGCTCTCCGGCACGGCGCGCAGCGACGATTCCGAGACGCTGATGATGGTCGGCAGGATCATGATGCCGAGCATGATGGAGGCTGTGACGATGCTCTTGCCGCTGCCGAACATGGCCTGCAGGGCCGGGACGAGCACGACAAGGCCGAAGAAGCCATAGACGATGGACGGGATGCCGGCCAGCAGATCGACGGCGGGCTTCAGCACGCTGTAGAGGCGCTTCGGGCAGAAGCGCGCCAGATACAGCGCGCACAGCAGGCCCAGCGGGACGCCGATGAGGATCGCGCCGCCCGTGACGAGGATGCTGGCGATGATCATGGGGAAGATGCCGTAAAGGTTCTGATTCGGCGCCCAGGTCATGCCGAACAGGAATTTGCCGAGGCCGATCTTATGCATGGTGGGGATGCCGTTGGCAAACAGGAAAATGCAGATGAGCGCCACGGCAAGGATGGAGATGCAGGCCGTCAGCAGGAAGACGACCTTCATGGTCCCTTCCCGAATGGCGTGGAGATTGTGTTTCATAGTTCCTCCTGAAAGAAGACAGGATCGTGGGAAAGTGGAAAATGCAGGGCTCTCAGATTTGTCATTGCGGGGAGGCCAACGGGCCGACGCGGCAGTTGCTTGCAGTTGGCACAGAGTGCCGTCTAAATGGTGCGCACCGATTGCGTCTGTAGCGGCGCTCCCTGAGCGCCTATGGCAGTTGCAGGTATTGCAGCAGTGATTCGGCGGCGCGAGGCTATCAGAATTGTCATTGCGAGGGCGCTTTGCGCTCGTGGCAATCTCGGGAAGGCAGTTACGATTTCGCCGAGAGTACCCTGTTATCCGGCTGTGTACCGCGAGATTGCACCCCAAGGGCACTTCCTCGCGCTTCGCGCTCAGGGCGC
>OJQT01000751.1_pt1 | contig 14193 bp, 8 predicted proteins | sample 1598771 | NCBI WGS metagenome assembly OJQT01 (sample SAMN03922517, study PRJEB24848) | human gut metagenome | isolation source: stool sample | host: Homo sapiens | place: Germany | collected 2010-02
AGTCTCGTGGGCTCGGAGATGTGTATAAGAGACAGCTCATAAGATTTAGCTGCTTCATAGGGGTGTTCCCATACATAGTTACTTCTAAGATAAGGAAACATTCTCCAGAATTTAGCCTCCCATTTGGAATCTCCTTTCTCATACATACCTTCTTTCTTAGATTGATAGTAAAATTCACTATTATCTTCATCAGCTACAAGGCTTCCACCAAATTGGTATGCCAGATTAGAAATATCTATAAGACCACTTACACCAACAGGAATCATACTCATAAGATTTTGTGACTCATCAACCATACCCCAAGCAGTATTCATTGCAGACTGCTCTCTCAACAATCTAGCTGCAAAGTAGTAAACTATACCAGTAGTAGTGTCTACTTCCTCCTCAGATTCTTTGTCATCATCATCTCCACCACCTTTAGCAGTCAATATCTTTAGTAGAGTTAATGCAAGGATAAACATAGCATCACCCATATTTCTCCTCATATTATAATACTGATTAGCAGAGAATCCAGCATTAAGCATTGCTTGTTTTGTCTTCTTACTAACTGGCAGTAATATGGCTCTCATAGTTAAACCAAAGCCTCCTCTATCAGTAAAAGTAGATGCAATAACTTTAGCTAAGCTTCTCATTGAACCCTCAGTTTCTCCACCAAGTATAGTATTATATTTGCTTGCACCATATCTTCTTTCAAGCATACCTAAGGCATAACCTCTCATGGCTAGCAACATATTACCAAACATATTCTGTTGGAAAGCTACTTTATCTTGGTTATTATAGATACCATGTAATCTGTTGTTTATTTCTCTGGCTTTATCCATGAAAGCAGATTCATCATCAATAGTCCAAGTAAGTTTATATGAATCCTCAAGTAGCTTTGTTTTAACATCTGCCATGTCAGCTAGATTATAGCCCTTGGAATTTATATAATCTAACTCTTCCTGACTAAGATTCAGCACAGAGCCAAAAGGGGAAGGGTTACTAAGAACATTATCTATCTGACCTATTATAGATTGTATAAGGTTATATTCTTTGATGCCCTCTTTACTCTTAAAGAATGTGCCTTCTAGTTTAAGAGTTTTGCCATATTTTGGGTCTGCATTTCCACTTTCATCCTCAACATCTACTACCTTATAAGCATTAAATAATGATATTCTGTTGCCATTAGAATCATACAACTTAATTTTATTAGCTAAAGCAAGATAAGACATAGAAGACATGTAGTGCTCTCCTACTTTATATGGTAGGAATAGGCTTTCTCCGAACATATTAAGTATCCTAGAATCTCTTGTGTGCCATGCTCTTTGGTTACCTCTATTTTCACTAAGCATATTAAAATGCCTAATCATTAAGGATACTTTATCTTCCTTAAATTCCTTTCCATATCCCCACCAATTCTGCATGAAACTTCCATAATAGGATTTATGTGCCTTGGCCCAATCTTTTACATCAAAGTATTCACCAGAGAAAGCTTCCTTAAATATTTCTATAGAACCAGTTCCAACATTGACCATACCACCTGCAATATTACCTCCTAAGAAGTATTTACTTGCAAATCCAGTAAGAAATCCAAGTAGTTTATTAAGCACTAGCTTATTGCCAATCTTCAGCTTTGGAACTCCAATACCATATACTTGTTTATCAAGAAATTTAAGGTATCTATTATAAGCCCTAGACTTATCCTTCAATCTACTTTCTTCTGAGTTAATACCTTCTACAGTCCTCCTATTAAGAACCTCCTTTCCAACTTCAAGAGTATCAACAACCTGACTCATAGCTGCATAAGAATTTGCCATTCCTGCATAAGCAAATGTAGAATAGAATAAGTCAGTAGATAGCTCAGAAGGGTCTTTCAGCTTGTTGACCCCATATAGAGGAACCCTATTAATCTTCTCCCTTTCAAATGCAAGTTGATTATGGAACATATCCTCATCTATAGTATTGTATGTCTGCTGACTTCCAAAATCAGTATCTTCACTGTCCTCACAGAAAGTATCTCTCATTTCAGTCATTACAGTATGTATAGTAGCCTTACTTGAATTTTCAAATAATCTCCTATTCCTAATCTTATTGGAGAATGTACCCTTGAATTGAGGCATTCTGTGTAAAGGCATACTACCTTCAGGCAGTCTACTATCCAAATCAGCTTTAAGTTGCATATACTCATTAAGCCATTTTACCCTTTCAGGATATGGCTGTATATCTCTCTTATACTGTTCACTTTCATAGTCAGAGCTAGGAATGTACATCTGCTGCTGATTGTCCCACTGACTATGGGCAATATGTGTTGCATCTCCCTTATGCCATATTTTAGCTTTAGGTTTAAAGAAGTTATCCCATAGCAATGCTTTTTCAAAGTCAGATTTTCCATCAAGATTAGGGTACTTTTGGTTAAACTCCTCTATACTTTGTTTCTTGAAGTCTAGCCAGTCATTTTCATAATCTCCCCAGCAGTATGCTGATATAATGTTTCCTGTTATAGTACCATCCCTGTTACTTCTTTCAACAAAAATATCAGTATTACTCAGCTTAATATCTTTTAACCTAGACTGTAATACCCTAAGTTGGTCCTGAGCTTGAATAGTCATATCATCTGCCCACTTATTAGCTAGCTTCACAGTCTTATCTGCTAACTGACCTATAACATCTGAATTGTTAGACATAGATGCAAGGAACCTTTCAAACAGAGATATATCACTCTCCAAGTCATTCATCAAATCTGATATAGGAATGTCCTCTGAATCTCTATACTCAATAAGCTTGTTATTGCCTCTACCTTTCCAATTGAATATGACTCTGGCTGCTCTTGTAATATATTTATTGCCATAGTTAGCACCTTCAAGGAATTTAAGGAAGAATTGACTTTCCTTATTCTTGAGTTCATTAATCAATCCATTTCTACCAGTAAGTAGCTTGTTCAACTTATCAGTAATATCTAATAAGTTATATGATACTCTGTTACCAAGAGAGTCAGTAATTATAACATTCCTTGTATCTCCAAGTAATCTATTTGCCCCAGATATGTTAGAGGTAGATGAGTTTATAAGGTCTATTAATGCAAGAGCATTCCTAGCAAATGTCCTAACAACTCTTAGTGCCTTAGCATTAGCTGGCATATTGGAGTTGAAGTCAGTTACATTATCAAAGTCAATTGATGCCAATATATCAGGTATCTCAGCTACCATTAAGTCACTCATTAGTGATATAGCTTCTGTTATCCCTTCAAGAGCAATTGAATCTGCAAATGAAGAGGGCACATTTAAGTTTCTACCACTCTCAACCTGGCCCACTATATTATTGAATTTATCAAATAATGTATTACTGATAGACTTCATCTCTGAAGCTTGCAATTTAAGCCTGTTCACAGCCTGCTTGAATACTTTAACATTAAAGGAAGTAGGAGCATTATATAAGGTCTCCTTGGTTTTAATAGCCTCTTCTACACTACCTGTAAAGTTGGGAGACATAAATCCCTTAGCTATCATATCTGCAATTCTTTCAGCCTCTAATGCAGCATTGGCAATGCTATCTCCTTTTATGCTATGAAATATTCTCTTGGCTGTATTGACTATTCTCTTAACAAGAGATTGCCAAGGTGCTCTATCATCTATATTACCTGCTATAGCCTGACCAACTAAGGTACCAGCTATCTCTCTTCTGGAAGACTCTCCTAGATATTTACTATCATACTCATCCCCTACTATCTGCTTTTGTACCTCTGGAGTTAATAACCTCATAAGCCTCTCTACTAGAGGGGAATTTCCTAAGGCACCTATAGCAAAGTGTCCTGCCTCTTCTGCCAATACACCAGTTACATTTTTACCATTAGCTACTTGTATTAACTGATATAGGCCATCAGCAGTCTTCTTGGCATTTTTAGTACTATACCTTCCATTTACCTTCTCATCATTCTCAATGAATTCTATACTGACTCCAGCCTTATTCAGGTAGTATTTAATCCTGTCTTGAAGAGTCCTATTAGAGATTTCCTGATTAAGGGCTAATTCATTGGAAGGATTCTTCTCAACTACAGATAAGTAATACTTACCATCTGTTGTAGATTTAATGGTAGCCATAAATTCATTATTAAACTGGCTGTTTCTATTAAAAGATTGCAGTCTGTTTACTGCTTCCTCATAATCATAAATGCCAGAGTTTATATCCTTATTCAGAGTATTAATCAATGTATCTTTGTCTACATTAAGCTTAGCAAGACTTCTCAATGATTGGAAAGTAATTTCACCATTCTCATCAAACTTAGCACTTCCTTGTACCTTTTCAAGAAATTTAGGATTAATTCCTATACCATAATACTCCTTTGCAAGTTCCCTATTATTAGAAGTGTAGTGAAGCAGGTCTTTGAATAACCTGCTTTCTACTACTTCACCTTTAGAGTTTGTGCAATGAGCATAAATTGAACATTTATCTGCCATATTAACAAACTTTTTCTCCTGTATTATCAGTTAAACCACTATTTTGAATCTCATTCCTTATTGCATTGACAGTGTCTGATAGGTCTACATCTGACTGACTATTAAGATACTCTTTTATAGATTCCACTTGTTCAGCCATGAATTCTCCATTCTTGATGCCATAATCAATTATCTGATTGATAGCTTCTTCTCTATTGAAAGAGTTAGGAGTATTTTCAGGAATAAATTCCTGAGAGCTATTACCTTCCATATTGTTATCATATTGCTCATTGTCTGTCAATCTAGATTCTGAGTCAGATACATATTGAAGGGATTTATTAGTGGTACCTAATTGAGATACCTTATAATAGGTTATAGACCCATCATAACTTACATTGAACTTATCATTGCTACTATCACATATATATGTTATACCATCTACTACTATACATGGTCTGAATGCCACACAGTTCTTTGGTAATGTACTATCCTTAATAGTATAGTTCTTAGCATCATCACCAAGTTTATTGACATCTAGAGTAAAGTTAGAAACAGCTTCACCATTCTTATAAACTAATGTTTTAAGATATTTAAGATTGCTTCCTTTTGCTGTAAATACCAGTCTCCTGTTATCAAGATGATTCAATATATACTGTTTAGCAAACTTCTCACTATTAGCAGTAACAGTACCTTCCTTAACATCATTAAGGAAGTCTACATAACTCCTTTCAACCCATGCACCATTTCCATCATTAGCACTAGAATCCCACTTTCTTCCTACTTTGATAGCAAGCTTCAATTCAGTAGGAGCAAGGTTCATAAAAGCTAAAGGACTGAATGTAAATCCTAGCTTATAGAAATTGTACATGAACAAGTCTCTAGCTAAGTCAGGCTCTGTTTTAAGTAACTCTGCCCAACTTTCTTTCAACTCATCTTTCTGATAAGGAGCAAGTCCACCTATTCCCTGTACATTCATACTTATATCACCAGTCTTTTCATTGGTAACAAACTGCATATACTGGAATAAAGGGAGAGACTTCAAATCAGGATTACTTTCAAGAGTATTGAATACTTCTTTAGCAAAGTGTTTAGTATAATATTCTCTGGCTGGAATACCATCTTTAGTAGGCATCTCACCATTAAATAAACTATCCTCTTGCTGAGAAAGCATATAAACAAGCATATCACTATGGATACTATTGATTGTATCAGCATCTAAGAAATTACTCTTAGTAAGTTCTGCTAATCTATTTCTAGCTCCACTATATGAAGGAGTATTATATGGATAGTAACTGTTAAGTAACATACCAGCTCTCCTGTTCATATCATACATAGCCTGTTCATAAGCCAAAGGATTCTCAATAAGACTTTTAAGATATTCCTGATTACTTCCTTGCAAGTTGGTGTTATTGGTTATAGGAGAATCTATAATATCTGTAACTTTCATATTTACAGACAAAGCATTCTTACCATTCTTAACAACAAACTTATCAATATAATTCTTGACTTTCATCTGTTGAGAATATAAATCACCAAAAGTAGAACCAACTGCATTAGAAGCTGTAAACTTAGATGAAGTAACAAACTGGGAAATATCACCTGCTACTGTCTGAATCTGAGAGAATAATTCTGCTACTTTCAATTGGTCAGCCTTGAATGACTGATTATCCATAGCATTCTTACCTTGCTCTCTCATAACTCTATCATTGACAATATTCAATGCAAGTTTGTTGATAGAGAAGTCTTCATCAGGGTTAGCTTTAGGACTTTCTGTATCATCTCCCATATAGTTCTTAACTACTTCTCTCATTGCCATATCAGCAGTAACACCATTATTAAAGCTATACTCACATATCTCTTTAATTATAGGTTGGTTAAATAACAAACCAATCTCTTGGGTTGTATAACCTATTCTAGCTAATACAGCACCAGCATCAGCAGTTATAGTATTCAAGTTCAAGAAATTCAATACAGGGTCTTTTACAGCATCTACAGAAGCTGCCAAGAACTCTGCAACATTCAAATCAACATCAATACCTTTAGGAGCATGTAACAAATCATTATAACTATGACCAGCAAATCTAATAGGGTCCTTCAGAGTGAACTCACTCATTAAAGAGGAGAAAGCATGATTAGTATTCTGATTAGCAAATATACCAATCAACTTTCCAGCTACTTGATTCTGCTGATTATAAGTAATGATAGTCATTGGGTCTGAAGGGTCATAGTTAGGTTCTGGGTCTGACTTACTATCTTTAGCTCTTTCAGCTATAGCATTGAAGTCTACAGTTCCTCTACTTACAATACCTTCAAGATTACCAAATAACAACTCTCTTAAAGTTCTGGCAGCCTTAGAAGCATTAGCAAATCCACCTGGAGTATATCTCTGCTCAAAGGTTTCATAGTCCATAAGTCTTTCTTGAATTAACTTTATAAGCATGTTATTTCTAGCAGCTCTAGTATTATCAAGTGAAGACTTACTGAAGTCATAACTCTCAAAAGAGATATAACCTCTATCAGCAATAAACTGTGCAAAAGCTTCTTTATAACTGTAAGGCAGTCCTGCTTTATCCCAATACTTGTAAAGTCTGTTAAGAGATTCAGTATCTTCTTCTCTAGCTTCCTTCAAGACATCTTTTATGTTGGGATATGTTTCATAGAATTCCTTCCATATTTCAGCTACTTCAGAAGATGATAATTCTCTCTGTCTATACTCATTTCTCATGAAGTACAGCTTATCAATATCAAAGTCAAATCCTGCAATAGTAGTACCTTGTGCTGGAACTTTGATAGTACCTCCTGCTGTTTTCTGACTGAATCTTTTCACTCTAAGATTAATCATAGAGTAATCTCTTTCAGTAGGAATTCTATAAGCAAGGATACTTAAAGCATTAGGGAATTTCTTTTCAAGTAATGTGTTACCATCCTTATCAGTCTTGAGAGTACCATCTTCATTACAGTAATCACTGAACTCCAATGCTACTTCCTTACCATTAATATCAGTATAACTAATATCCCAAGGAATTTCACACTCTGCATATAAGATGTTATTAGGATTATTAGGGTCTACAACATAGTGTAAATCACCAGACTCTTCATATCCCTTAATACCCATTGCAGATACCTGAACAGCACTACCTCCTTTAATAGACTGCTTATTAACTCTCTTCTTGAATATACTGAATAGCATTGCAGAAGAATCATGTTCCAATGCTCCTTCAAACAAAGGTACCAAGAACTTGTCATCTCCTGTCAAAGAATATGCCAACATATTATCCATAGATTCCCTGCTATTATTGATAGTAGTCTGAAGAAGTTTATCACTTAACTTCTTTATATCAGATACTTCATTAGCAAATAAATCATAGGACTTAAGTATATTAGCTACAATAAGAGAGTTATAGAATGAAACTAGGTTTCTACCATTCAATCTTACCTCACCATATTTACCTCCAAGATTTACTTTCTTTCCACCAACATAATTCTCATAGTGATAGTCATCCATTTTAATGTTAGCCATAATAAGCTTTCTTACCTGAGTACCAAATAACTGAGAGCTATTAATATGCTCAGGTACATTAGTCTGAATTCTATAATCACCATAACTTAATTGATGGATATAAGCCTTGTCAAGTGCATTACTTAACTCTTGAGCATTAGAAGCTTTAGATATATCAGTAGAACCAAATCCACCAACCTTAACAATCTCAGTAGAACCTACCAAATCTACGCCCTTAGACTCCATCCAATAGGCCATATCCCTTAACTTACTACCAGCAGGTAATAACTCTGGGATAAGTACTGCTTCAGCATACTTATGCTGAACTGGAATTTTTAACTTATCAGTACTATTTACTGCCAAGTTTTCTATAGTGTACATATAAGGTTTAATAGGTTGAAATACTACAGACATATTAGCAACTTCAGTAAGTTTGTCAGAAGGAATCTGAGCATCTTTACCATATTCAGCTCTGAGCTGTTTAATAGTATTATACACATTTTCCATTTCCTGTGTCCACTTACCAGCCATACCCATTACTTTTCTGTAGCTTTCAAGGGTTCTATATCCCTGACCATCAGTAAGAGTATTCTTAGTATAAGCTTTATATACTGGAGAGTTCTTGCCGAACTTAGCTTCAATAGCTTTCATGAATTCAGGATTAGACACTTCTGCATTTAAATTAATGTCATCAAAATAAACACATCTTTCTATTCCATCCTCACTATAAAGATTGCCATCAAAGTCTCTAGCTTCAAGGCTTAATACACTGCCTGGGGCATGTATTTCCTTATATCTCTTCTGTAAGTCTTTAGTTCCCTTATAGAATGCCGGGTCAATAGTGAACAATTGAAGCTGCTGTATAGTAGCAAACTTTGTATTCCAATAGTAGTCTGCTATTACCTCATCTATAGACTTATTACCATTTACTTCTTGACTGAAATATACATATTGTACCTCCTTTTTGTTTGTCTTAGGATTATATACTTCTTTAGTTTCAAGAAGACCTAAGTTATTAAGGCTTGTTTTGAAGCTATTTACAGCCTCCTCCATATAGGCTTGAATAGCCTTTACAACTTCCTGCTTTGAAGGATTTTCCCCTATCATAGCTGCATACTTGCCTACAGTACCATCAGGAGATTTGTAATCCTTGTTGAGGAAAGGAAGAGCTGTATATTCATTCTCTTTACTTGAGAAGTTTTCAATAAGTGAATACCCACCTTCTTTTAACTTAGTATTAGCTGCTGATGTGAGAGCCATTCTTCTTCTCTCTTGTCTATATACATCATACAGACCATCAAGTATCTCCTGAGCAGAATATCTTTTAGCTTTAATAAACTTAGATACTCCACTATCTCCTAAGATAAATACAGGATAATAAGCATATTGACTATTAGCACTTAGCTGTCTTTCAGAGAAATATTCTGCCATCATGTCAATAGTATGTTGTTTACTAGTAAAGTTCTCAAAGCTATTATCAGAAGTTCCTAAGAATCTCTTAAATCCAAAGTTGGCAGCAAAATCTTTCTCATCTAAGCCACTCTCATAAAGGTCTCTCAACCACCTATTGAATATAGTACCATTATCCTTATCCATGAAGAAAGAAGAGTCCAAGAACTCATTTTCAATCATTCTCCTAAGACTTTGCCTGTCATTGTTAGACACAAAACTGGCAATTCTATCCATCTTGTCTCCAAGATATGAAGGAATGACATTACTGAACAAAGTAACATTATTACCATTCTTATCTTTATGCCTTACTCTAGACTCAAGTCTAAGACCTTCTCTGTTCTTAGTTACAATAGATAACATCTTGTCAATCTTCTCTCTTATAACTCCCTGCTTTGCTGTAGAGCCTGCTGGAGAAAATCTTATAAAGTCTTTGAAAGACCTATTAGACAAAGAGTACTCACCTTTATCAAGTGATTCAAGCTCCTTCTTATTAAGAATCTTGTCAGTACCAAACTCTACTAACTCACTGATAGCATCAGTAAACTTATGAAGGTCTCTACCACTAGACATAATCTTATCCAATGTTCCACCATCAATGTCTATACCCAAAGCTTCAGTAATCTTAATGAGAACTCTTTTCTTTTCTTGCCAAGAAGTTTCTTTATTGTTATAGAACTTTGGTGTAATGCTTACAGACTTACTTGGAAAATATTCCTTAACCAACTCTCTTAGACTCTGTAAGTTTTTCCAATTGATACTACCATCCTTGTTAAATACAGAGGTATTTGGATTAACCTGTTTACCCAAAGTGATACTAGTAAGGTATTGACCAGAGAGACTATTATTAACTCTATTCAATATAAGAGTCTTGAAAGTTCTTAACCCATTCTTTACCTCTTCAAGAAGGATAGAGTAAGGTTGAAAGTTCTTCTTAAAATCTACATAGAACTGTGTCCTAAGCTGGTCATTATTTTCAAGCTCTTCTATAACAGGCTGTAACCAAGTCTGACTGTTAGAGGCATTTCTAAGCAAACCTATCATTTGTCTTTCAGATGTAACACCTCTTAATATTTCAATCAAAGACTGGTGTGCTTTAACAGGGTCAAGCATTATAGGAAAACCTAAGTCATCATATACTTCTTCTCCATTTTCAACTCTCTGAATAGAACCTAAAAGTTTTCTTACTTGTTTTCCTACAGAACCAAATGCAGAGTGCATATCAGAGGTCTCTTGCCATGCTTCTCTTTTAGACTCTGAAGCATCATATAATTCAGATAACTTATTATCATTGTAGTTATCTGGATTTGTATCATCTGCATACTCTATCTTGTCACCAAGTCTGAGTTCCTCTGTATCTCTCAATCTCATTCTAGCATGAGAGACTAGTGCTCCCCAGTTTTCAAGAACCTTCTTATAACTATTGGCTGTATCCATATCACCTTCTTCAACAGCCTCTGAATAGTATTCAAGCAAGTCATTATAAACACCTTCAAATACTGAGAATTGACCTGCCACTAGTTTACCATTTGAAACAAATCCATTACATATAACTTTCCTACTTAGGAAAGGATTAGCTTCTTGTAAGGCATCAAGTCTGTCAGAAAACATAGTAGAAATCATATTGATTCTATTAAATCTCTCTTCAGCACTAAAAGACTCCTTCAACTTCTGATAAGACTCAGATAAATTAGAACTAGTAGTCTTGATAGACTCTGCATTCATTTTTTCTAAGTCTCTTCTATATGAGATCAAGTCCTGTACAGCCTTATCAAGGTCTGATGTATCAAGTGGAGATGAGTGTGATTCATCATACATTCCTCTTAATGTAGCTACTCTATACTCATTCCAACCCTGAATTTTACTAGCAATTACGTCATCAATTCCCTTAATAGGATTATAACATTTTGTACTCATATAAATTAATATTAATTTTTATGCAAAGGTAAGTAATTTAATTGTAATACACAAGCTTTTATTCAAAAAGCTAAAGGGAGAACAAGTATTTAACTTATTCTCCCTTATAAGATTACTCAACAATGTACTTGATACCATTGAATATGAGCCATTTGATTGTTAAGATATTGACTGGTCTAATACCTGACTCTTTATCAGTCTTAGTAATGTCCATATCTACACAATCATATCTGCCATCTCTTGATTCAAATTGAATCTTATAGCCTCTAAGAACTCTATCTTCACCTTCTTCATAAGGAAGTACAGGGTTATTAACCAGCTCAGTAATAAGATTCTTTGCTGCATTTGCAACACCTTTCTTATTGTTCTTAACTGTGTCAATACTATTTGAGAACTGCTCTACAATAGCATCAATCTCCTCCTGTAACTTTCTCTTACTCTTAGGTTTATCCTGCTTCTTGAAACATACAGTAAATACCTGACCAGAATGGATGTTCTCCCAAATACTTCTAATACCAAGAGTACCATCCTTCTTATCTTCCTTAGTTACCTTTACTGTAGTTTCAAACAAGTCAGCAGAATTAGTGTAGTTCTTCAGATAGCTCATACCAGTCACCACTCTTAAATTGAGTAAGCCAAGCATTAGAGCCTGATACTCTGTTCACAATATAGTGAGAACTCTCACTAATAATGGAACCTTGCTTTAACTGATTTATTTGCTCAATCATATCAAATAAGCTTTTCTATATTAGACATAAATGTTTCAGCCTCCTGCTTAGTAACACCAATAGTTTTGATGTCTTCCTGCAATGCAGCAATTTGAGATTCCTTCTTTGCAATCTCTGACTCCATTTCTGCATGGAGATTACTTGCATTCTCATGTGCAGTCTTAAACATAGACTTAATGCTTGCCATTCTTTCACTGAAAGAAGGTGCAGCTACAACTGATTTCTTCGTACCAAAAGCCATACTTTTTTTTTTAGTTATTAATATACTTTCTTGCAATAAACTCTTTCATTAGAGGTTCTGCTAATTCCTTAGCCTGAGGATGTGGAGCACCTGTAGTACCTCTTGCTCTTAGGTCAAAGAAGTGATTCCAATCAGATACAAATCCAGTTACAACCAATTCTGTCTTTAAGGAGTTAGGTAAAACAGCTCTTGCTTCTTGTGGTTTCCAACCTAAGTCAATCAAGTCAATATAATCCTTTTCAGCATTATTTAGACTGGCAATGAAGATACTTTCAAGAGATTTATCCCTTATTACAGTATGATAAGGTCCATATAGTTTCAGTCTCTCATCATCCAACCAACAGGGTTGAATAAATGTAAGCTCATTGCCAAATTTATCCTTGGAATAGTTACAATACCTTGTGCTTTCTTGGGCAAAAGACATTACTCTGTGCCTTACAAACTCATGTGATACGCCTCTATCACATACAAAGTGTACAGTGATTCTCTTCTCATGGAACTCTGTAGGTTTACAGATATACTTTAAGTCATCAAGCCAGCCATTCTCTACCAATACTCTGTAGTTAGTAGTAATGCACTTACAACTTCCATAAAGTATATCACCATGACAATTATATACCTCTGTTCCTTCTTTAACTACTGAATACTTATTAGACTTATATTTATCAATCAGCTCAGAGTTTTCAATAACATTGAATACTTTAAGATATACTGTACCATGCTCTAACATAGCACCATGACCAGACTTAATCATTCTATCTACAAATGACTTGGCAGAATCTTCTGTAATCTTGTCCTCTGACTTATAGCATATTCTGCCTGCTCTCTCTATCTGTTTATATACTCCTTCAAGTCCAGAAGGTTGTTCCCATATCTCAAATGATGGTTTAATCAGTTTCATTGTGCCTAAATATTTTACTTATTAATTCCATAATCCTATCTTCTTTCCTGCTAATTCATCAATAAAACAGAATCTAGTTCCATCCTTCAAGGAATGTATATACTTACTGAAGTGTGCAATTAAAGGAGTCTCATTTCTTACCCCAACAACTTGCCCTGTTCTATATACTTCTTCACTAGAAGATTTCTCTGGGTCTATTCCAATAAAGAACACAACTTTGTCTTTATACTCAGAACACTCCTTACAGGCATGGTCAGAAAATCCTATAGCCTTCCCATTCAACCTCTCTACTTTAGAAGCAGCCTCCTTTGTAAGGCGAGTGTTTGTCACAATTACCTCTTCAGCTACTCCTCCGCAGATTGGGCACATGTACTTGACCAAGGAAACTTTAAAATTATCCATTTTCTTTCTTTTTTTTTTTAACCGGCAGTCTTTCATATTCCTTCTCTATATTTCTTACATAAGTAGAGTAAGGCAAGGGCATATGCCTTATTGTAATTACCCTTGCTTGCCTCTTCCATTATCCTATCCTCAAGATTCATGCGCTAAGCATTGCTACTATTCCATTCTGACACCTATTAGCTTCCTCCCATGCTGACTCCAAGTCCTCAAATACTAATACATCACATGTATCAAGGTCTCTTACAAGTTCAATGCTTCCATTAAAATCCTCTATCACTACTGCTCTCATATTTGCTTAAGTTTAGTGCGGTCTTCACAATCTTCACACCAACAATCATTACTCTCAAGAGTGTCTATAATCTGCCCAGTATTAGGGTTTATCCATGCTTGCACTTGAACATTGGTACCACCACATTCACTACAACAATACTTTGACATACTCAATTATCTGCTATACCTTTTCTCACACTACTCTTCTATCACCTCAAAATCATCAACATCCCAGCCTTCAAGGTCATTGCGTTGGTCATTATTGAACTCTCCCTTTACATATTTGTAGGCATCTTGTGGAAGTGTAATTTGCTCTTCTACTGCCCTTTTAAGGTCACATTTAGAGTAGTCTATATCCTCAAAATACCTGTCTC
>OJQT01000757.1_pt1 | contig 14047 bp, 15 predicted proteins | sample 1598771 | NCBI WGS metagenome assembly OJQT01 (sample SAMN03922517, study PRJEB24848) | human gut metagenome | isolation source: stool sample | host: Homo sapiens | place: Germany | collected 2010-02
GTCCTTCAGCCGGCCGAAGAGTTCCTCCGGTACCTGAAAGGCGATGGTGCGATTGTTGGCGTTCATAGTTCGTGCTCCTCCTTCAAAATGTTCTCTGAGTATGTCCGTGATGTAGTCGGACAGGGTCTGGCCCCGCTGCTCCTGCTCCGCCCGAAGCCGCTGGTGCATTGACAGCGGGATGGGTGCGCAAAGGTTTTTCTTTTCTTCCATAGTCCGCTCCTTTCCGCCTCTCCCGAGGCAAGCAAAGCATAGCCCAACTGCGGCGCATAAGCTATTGACAAGTCTAACGAGAATAGAAGTGCAAAGGCAGCATACCGGACAAGTCTAACGAATATTTTCGCGCATCTGGACCGCCTGTACCAAACAGTGCATCACGAAGTCCACACAGGGGATGGCCACACTGTTGCCCAAGGCCTTATACCTTGCGCTGTCGGATGCACCGGGGATGTCCGTCCACCCGTCCGGGAAGCCCTGCAATCTCTCACATTCCAATGGAGTCAGGCGGCGAATGAGATGGGCATGGACATCTGCCTTTTGGCAAACGAGATCGACGGCATCTTTACACTGCCGTGCGCTCTGTGTGCTGACCACAGCATTTTCCCTGAAGTCATCCACACGCTGGCGGCTGTAGACCGCATGGTGATCTGTGGCAGTCAGGGTATAGGCGATGTCCTGCTGGTATCCGATGCCGTTCCCGCCGTTCTGTGGCTGGCGGTCTATGGCATTTCCCGTAATGCAGATCACAGGTTCCTGCTCCACCAGCGGTACATTATTGCCGCCCGTCCCATAGCGTGCCGACATGGTAGGCGCTACCTCCTCCATCTGCCGGTAGCGGCTGTCAATACCGTGGTTTTCATACACCAACGGCTGATGGCCGTGCTCCTGCGCCCGCAGTGTACCCGTCATATTCTCGGAAATTTCCATGACCTGACCACCCTGATCGTTGATGCACAGCACAGATGGCATACAGTTGCCACTGGCGCCTGCCTTCAGTGTTGGGGCAACGCTTTCGTGGTATCCGATGCTCCCGGCACTGGCTCCGGCACCTGCAGAAAAACCGGCGACAAATGTCTGCTGTTTTATTCCCGGCTGTGCATTTAGAGCACCCGCCACATCATGTAAGTCACGAACCTCATCTCTTTGGTTGGCCGCAAAGGCTATAACGCCATTCCTGCCGGTGGACATCCCACAGTTCACGCCCAAGGTCGCCGCCACATCACCGGTCAAGTCTCCGTTGTAGCCGTCAAAGCCCTCGTCCCGCTGGTTGATGTGATAGGCATCTATATCTGTGATCTGGCCGTCCGGGAGCGCAAGACCCGCCTGGATCTTCAGCGCCCGTTCCAGCTTCTTTGGCAGCGCTTTGCCCCGTTCAAACGCCCGGCGCAGTATTCCCAAACAAGCCCTCGGCGTCAAATAATACTTTGTCGGCGGTGCGCCCTGCAAAATCCGCGATAAGGAAGATTCTCTTGCGCCTCTGGGGGACACCCCAGTATTGAGCGTCCAGGCACCGCCAGCATAGGGAGAAATCAGTTCCCAGTAGGATTCGCCCAGCAGGTTGCCATGCCCAGGGGTAAGGTCCAGGGACATGAACGGTACCGCACTTAATTCGGACGATCTCTTCCAGGACGATGCGGAAGTCCTCGCCCTTCCGCTCTCCGCTGGAGAATGCTCCCGGCACATTTTCCCATACCATAAATCGGGGCCGAATATGGATACCTGCCCGGCCTCGTGATCTGTCTGCATTTCGCATCTCCTTTACCAGCCTGACCTGCTCCATAAAAAGGCCAGAGCGGGCGCCAGATAATCCGGCTCTCGCTCCAGCCACGGACAAGTCCTGACACGGGCTGCCGCCGCAGATGATATCCACCGGCGGCAGCATGGCCCCATCCAGCTTCGTAATATCTCCATAATGCAGCATCCCCGGCAGCCGCTGCTGCGTGACTCGAATGGGAAACGGCTCGATCTCGCTGACCCATAGGGGGATGACACCGTTGTGTATAGCCGCCAGCGGAAAGCCGCCAATGCCGTCAAACAGGCTGCCCATAGTAATGCACCTCATTTGGCCGCCACCGTCCGGGCAATATTGACGGCGCTCTGAGCTGTGTAAACCGCCGAGGTAAGATTGGCCTTTGTGGTGGTGTCCAGCCCAAAGGCCCCGGCGATGCGGGGAATTTCCCCGGCAGAGAGCATGAGCCCCAAGCCCAGTAGGGCGTGATCTTTGAACACCATCAGCCCGGCCACAAGGATGGTGGCCTGCAAAAACGCCGTGAGGCACAGGCCGATGACCTGCTTGCACCACTGGACGAATCCGTCTCCATACCCCCTGGGCACGGAGAACATATACAGGCTCCCCACGGCAATCTGGATCAGCAAAATACCGCCGCGCTTCAGATTGCTGAAAAACACCTTAATGACCGCATAGGCCATGAGGATAAGACAGAAAAGAACCATAAGCCCGCTGGTCTCCCGCCCAAAGCCCCGCAGGGGATAGGTGGACTCCGTTAGGCTTTCCAGGTTTTCAAGATCTGCCAGCGCCGCCTTTGCCGCATCCCCGATGCTGGTGGACCCGAAGCCGGTGATGCCCGCCGTCAAGGTGCCCTGCAAGGAAATTGCCAAAGAATAGAGCCGCACCGGCACCTGGGTAAAAAGAGAGACGGCCAGAAAGCCCTTGAGGACATTCAGCGCCGTCTCTTTCACATTGCCCCGCCCAGCGGAATACTCGATGCCGCATTCAAACACAGCCACCACCAGCCCCGTGGCAAACAGGGCCCAGCCCAAATAGGAGAAAAACAGCACCACACTCTGCACCCAGTTCATCTCGAAGAGCTCTGCGCCCATGCTGCCCATCTCGGAAAAGAAATTTCCGAGAAAACCCACCACCTGACTGTAAAACCAGTCCACGATCTGCCCCAGTATTTTGTCCGCTACAAAGTCCCAGATAAACAATTCATCACCTCCTGAACATGCAAAAACCGTCCCGCCAACCAACAGTGCAATTTCCCACTCATACCCCGATAATAGTCCAAATATACAGCGGCGCCGTCAGCGTAAAGACCAGGCATGCAAACAGAATGGCCGGAGCCGTCCATTCAAATTGCCCTGTTTTCCGATAGTCAAAATACGCCGTCCCCAGCTTCACGAAAAAGAAAATAGCCAGAATCATGTCGATGGCGGGGAATACCACCTTGTTGACCACCGACTTGATCTGCCCGGACGCTGCCGTCCAGGTGCTCTCCACCGCACCCGCCACATCGCCGCTACCTGCGGCAAAGGCCGCCACAGACAGCAGGCAGCACAGCAGCGCCGTGATGCTCAGCATGAGCATGATACGCTTTACAGTTTTCATTTCGCACTCTCCTTTACATTGTCATTTCATGCATCCCACGCCGCAGTTCACCCAATTTCTCCGCCGCCCAATCAGGGATACACTCGTCACGGATAATCCCCACGAACTCGGAGCGGTTCCACCTCGTGGTCTCGCCGTCTCCCAAACAGGTGCAGAGTACCGAGCGGCCACGGGCGTGGGGCTGACAACCAAAGCCACTCAGCGCCAGCCACAGCTGATTTTCCGGCTGCCAGCAGGATTCCCGCAGCGTATCCGGCGACAGGATCAGCACCCTGCCGGTGAAGTCCTGCTCCCCGGAATTGGGTTCACAGTGTTCTGCGCCGAACAGGTGCAGCTTTGCCAGCTCTGCCCGGTATTCGCTGACGAATCCGTCCAACACGGCGGGGTGGCTATTTATGAGGAAGGTATGCCGGTGTCCTCCATCTTCGGGGATAAAGATGGTTCGGCTCCACTTCTTATTGTTCTCATGGTAGCGGCCGTCATAGGACTGCTCCTGCAAGGTGTTGGCCAGCACAAAGCCCACCCGCTTGTAGCCATACTGGTCGATAACGCTTTTGGCGCAGTCGGTCCAAAGATGCATCCCGTCAAAGCCCTTGCGGATGGCCAGCTCTATGGCCCCGGCGCAGGCACAGTTGGTGCGGAAATTGGCACGCCACAGCTCCAACTCGCCCCGCTCCCGAGCCTCTTTGGCCGTGTAGGGGTACAGCGTCTCACTCGGCAGCATAGACAATGTCTCCTTCCTCCAAAAGCTGTGCCAGTGCGGACGGACAGCATCCACTCAGCATAAGCAGGGGCCGAATGTTCTCCGGCACCTGCGCCATATCCTCCATGTTCTTTTCGCAGTCGGCTGCGCAGGGCATCCTGCACGCCTCCTGCAGCACACCCAGCAGTTCTACGGAAGCCTGAGACAAGCCATCCAGTGCGTGTAGCAGCTGCTCTGCCGTCATTTCCTGCGGCATGAGCAGGATGTGGTCCTGTCCCAGCCAAGCAGACAGGGAGATACCCGCCAAGCCCAGTTCCTCCAGCGCACCGTTGGGAATGAGCAGGCCGTTCTTTTCAAATTTCATTTCATTGTTCATGCGAAGATCCTCCTATACTTTTAAAGGCCGCTGCGGTGTATGCACCAGCCTGCACGATTTGCCCCGGCTGTCATAGTCGCCGAAGAAGGACATCTGCGGCGCAAAGGTGCGGGGATCGTAGTTGGTCATGATGTACTCACGGTACTTGTTGTTTTTCTTCTTGGACTGGCTGTTGGGGCGCTCCACCTCGTAAATGAAGAAATCATCGTACAGCTCCCGGATGTATGGGCAGTTGTTATAGGACACCATAGCGAAGCCCGTATGCTTTACCAGTACATCGTGGAGCCGCTGGTGGTCGCTGCGTGGAAACTCCACCGTATAGCATTCCGCCTCATAGTAGGGTGGGTCACAGTAGACCACGGTCTGCGGGTCGTTGCGGGCAGTGATAATGCTCTCGAAATCCTTATTTTCCAGTACCGCATCCTTCAGCCGATGGGAGCACTCCCACAGATCCCGGAAAAACCGCCGTATATCGCAGGAGCCTACGCCATAGCTGTCTCCGCTGCCATTGTAGCTGTAGCGCTGCAGCTTATAAAACGCCGCGGCACGGCGCACATTGCCTAAACTGCCACGCTCCAAAAGCAGCTGCCGCACGACCTCCGCCTGGGGTGGTTCAAAAAACACCTCCGTCAGATCCAACTGCCGTTCCATGTACTCCATGGTGAAGTCCTCGCCCCGAAGCTGACGCTGCAACACATCGAATTCGTCATGGGCGTTGATGGGGAGAAAGCCCAGTTCCCTAACCAGCTCCAGCGGACGCTCCTTGGCGCAGAAGAGCAGGTTATATAAATCGTGGTTCAGGTCGTTGTAGATCTGCAGACACCCGCTGGGGACGGAAGTATTCATGGTGATAATGCCGCTGCCGCCAAACACATCCACCAGTGTCTTGTAGTGGGTAGGCAGCAGCATTTGGATGGCCCACATGAGCTGGGTCTTGCCGCCTACCCACGGCATGAGCTTCGTCATCTGCCTACTCACCGAATTTCTCCAGCGCCCGCTCCAGTCCGGAGATGGCGGCGTCTAACCCGCTGCGCATTTTCTCAAGGCTTCGGATGGTGGCATAGACCTCTGCCGCCGTCTCCGCATAGTAATACCCCCGCTGATCTGCTGCGATCGGCACAGTGCCTCGCCGCAGGCGGTTGATGTGCCTGCGAAGCTCGTTTCCGCTGATGCCCAGCGCCCGCTCCAATTCCCGGCTGCTGACCACATTTTTATGTCCCTTGCATCCGTTCTCCAGATACCGGGAGATGGTCTCCTTCGTCATTCTTGCACTCCTTTCCGGGTACCGCTCACCGAAAAGGGTGCAAAAAGTGGGACCGCTGTCCCTTTTCGGAAAGCGGCCCCATTATTGATTCAGTTTACTGCATGGTCATATCCATGCCCTGCTGCGGCAGATGCATAGGCTGTCCATCCGGACGATGGACATAGCCATAGTCACTGAGGATGCCCCTATCTCTATACATCAGGTCTGCGCCGTAGGCGGTGAGATTCAAATTCCGGATGAGCAGGTTAAGCTCTGGCCCGTCTGCCATAAGGGAAAGTTCCTCCCGTGCCCGATCCTCCAACGAGTGGATATTCGGTTCGAAGGCGTATTCACTCAGGTGCTCTGTCAGCGCCATGGCATCCTCCAGCTTGTAAATATCCAGCTGACTGGCCACTGCCTTGAACGCCGCCAGTTCCCCATTTGCATCCAGCATTTCGAGACACTGCGCAAATTGATTGACCTGCTCCATGCTGGTGTGAGCCATATCTACGAAGGCCCACATCTCCGGCATGGCGGTGTCGCATTCCTCCAGCTGCACCTCCTGCCAGCTATCCACCTCCAGACAGTCCAGCACGGCGTCCAACTCCGCCTGCTTTGCGGGCAGGTACAACTTTACGGCACGGACATCACTGACACAGAGGAAATGGATCATATACGGCGGCTTTCGTGGCGGCCTGCCCAAGTTGGGCGGAGCCTGCCGCAGCTCGGCTTCCCGTACTACATAGCCGTTCGGGGTCATAGCGCCGTGTTCGTCCCGGCGCATTTTTTCACCGACCTTGGCATAGTCCAACAGCTCCAGCACACCATCCGGCATTTGTTCCAGCTCCGGCAGGAAATCGTTCTCCACATAGAACCGGCCCAGTGCCGCATCATCCCGGACCTCCGCCACCACATGACAGCCATCCACACTGTACGCCAGATCCAGCAATCGCTGGAGGGTCAGTTCGTCGCCATTGGTTTGGCACAGCTCGTCGACCTCCATCTGCACCAGTCCCTCAAAGGCAATGGCTTCTACATGGTCGAATGTGCTCAGCTGCTCCGCCAGAGCGTTGAACTGATACAGGTCGCTGCCATCAAGGAGCGGTGCAAGAAATCCGTACCGGCCAATGTCCTCCACCTGCCAATAGGGTTCCCGCCCATCCTCCAGCCGCAGCTTATCCAGTGCATCTATCAGTTCCCACGGCGTGGCGGGCAGATCCAGCTCTGCGTGATTGCTGCTATCCGGATTGCCCATATATATGGAAAATACCTTTTTACCCAAGCTCCATACCTCCTCTCCGCTGCACGATGTCCACGCAGTGATCCGGGTCTGCGCCGGGGACATCCCAGCCGCACATGCTGCCGATCTTCATAGCTTCCTCCTGAGCGGGTGTCACACCCAGCTTCCGGTTTTGCTCATCCGCAATGCGGCGGTTTTCCTGTGCATCCGGCGTAGACCAGTCGCTGGGATAGTACCCGATCTCCCCACGCTTCACGCAGATGAGCTGGCCCGTACCCGGCAGCAGCGTAAAGCACAGCTGAGGCAGCTTGTCCCGGTAAGGCTCAAACCGCTCCTGCTCCTTCTGGATGCTCCAGTCCTCATCCTGCCACAGATGCACATACAGCTCCCTACCGCCGTCCAGTGCGATCTCTTGCTGCTCGAAGCCCTCGCCCCAGCCGTCCGAGACTTGGCCGGAGATGTACTTCTTCAGCGTGGCCAGCTCTTCAGCCGACAGTTCGCCGCTGATCTGACACTCTGCCACGCCCCACAGCCTGCCGTGCCGCTGTTCCACATCGAAGACAACGGAATGTACCTTGTCGTTGACGCTGTCCGGTTTTCTGTACCAGTACATGATGCCTCTGACCTGTTCCTCCTGCATGCGGTTTTTGAATAAGGCGCTGCGGATCTTGTCCTCATACGATGCCAATTCGCCGCCGGTGAGCCGTTCCGCCTCCTCCGGCATATCGCCCCACTCATCCGGCTCGTAGAGTTCGGCAGTCAGCGGCATATACAACTTCAGCATGCTGCGTTCGGGCGGCAGGACAGTGAAGCTGTCCTGGCCGGGGATGAGGGCCAGAGTCCGCCCGTTGTCCCATTTCATCTGAAATTGCCCGGCGTCATCTACGCACACAAGCGTACCCTCTGTGCCGGGTGCTACCGGCGCATAGGGGTCCTCCATGGAAACCAGCCGAATGCGGGTGCCGGGCGGGTATTTTTCCCGCAGGAATTTCACCATTTTCTCGGATGTAAACATTTTTAGATCCCTCCTATTTTCTGTGTGTATTCAGATAGCGTATATGGATCATCCTCACCGAAGAAATCCAGCAAAATATCATCTGCCGCCTTGCAGACGGCAGGGTCGTCTGTCAGGACTTCGTAGCGAAACCCGGTGGTATCCCGGTAGGGCAGTTCCTCCCGGATACAGTCCAGAAACGACTCTGCATCGTAATAGAGAATGTCATCGTCCCCGACAAATGTGGCCTTGCCAATAGGCTCTATAATGCATCACTTCCTTCTTTCGCAATACACCACCAGCCGTTGCCGTCCTCCGCTGGCGTAGGGATGGCAGGTGATGAGCGTCAGCAGGTCACGCCCCGGCTGGATCTTGATTCTGTTTACCTCATGGGGCTGGATGATCTGAATGTCAACCACCGTGTAGGTGAGCGTTTCCCATAGATTTGTAACCGTTACTATATCGCCCGCCTGCAAGCGGTCTATGTGCCGAAAATAATCCGCGCCATACCATCCTCTATGCCCGGCAATAACGCAGTTGGTATTTACGCCGCCAATAGGCGCCGAAGTGTTCCCCAGTACGGCGGCCCCTGCGGCAAGGTGCGAATCCGACGCGCCCAAGTAGACCGGCATGACCAGCTCCAGCGTGGGTATCTCCAGCACGCCTATGATCTCGTCCTCCACGCCGTAGTCTCTCAGCAATACAGCAGGCTCCTCACAGGTCAAAGCGTCGGCCAGTCCCGCCTGCCGCTCTGCATAAATGCGTTCGTTATATTCCTGCAAGTCCGCCAGCAACTCGGGGTATGGCTGTCTCGCTTCCTCCAAAAAGCCCTGTGCCGCCGCGCTCATGTCCGCTTGCAGCCTATGCCCGGAAATCACCGGCCACAGCAGAATACAAAGCCCCGCCACGGCCAGCGCCACCGCCAACAAAGCAGCTTTTTTACCCACGGCGTCGCCTCCTTGCAAAGAAGCAGACCCCGCCAACCGCAGCCAATACACCAAGGCCGATGCCCAAACCCGTGAGATAGTGCTGCATCCACGAAGACGCAGCCTTCGGAGTTTTTCCATTTTCTACCACCAGCTCCGGCACATACGGCACCCGATGTCCCCGCGCCAGCAGCCGGTGGGTGTTCACCCCAAAGGGCGTACAGGTCACCAGCGTCACCAGATCTTGCCCGTCCTCGATTTGCAGCAGCGATGTGTCCCCAGGCAGTACCGTGGCGATCTGGTCCACCTCGTAGGCCAGCACCTCACCCAGTACATGGATATAGAAAACATCGCCTTTCACCAACTGGTCAATATCCGAAAACAGCTTCGCCGAGGCCATCCCACTGTGAGCCGACAGCACCGCATGGGTGCCTGCCCCGCCCACAGGCAGAGAAGTCCCCACCACATGCCCCACGGCCCGTTCCAGCGTCTCCGCTCCCATGCCGTGCCGCACCGGGAGATACACGCCGATCTTCGGGATGTCGATAGTACACATGGCTCCGCCCACGGTGAGCTGCCCCGCATAGAGCATGGGAGGAGCAGAAGCCCCTCCCGCACTGACCGACATCTCACCCCGCAGCAAGGCATTATACGCCTCCGCCGCCCGACGCTGCTCGGCCAGCTCCGCATTGTCAGTGTCCGCAATAGCGGCGGTGTACACAGCCTCCACATCCGAGTGATACTTTTCACTTACCAGTTCACCCATAAGCGGGTAGAGCAGCAATCCCAGCGCCAGAAGCACACAGGCCACCGCCAGCAGTCGCCACTTCACTGGTCGTTCCTATTGTGCTTCCGGCCCCGGACCACAATAAACGCCGCCACGCCCAGCAACATGCAGCCGCCCCCGGTGAACATCCAGGTGCCGTAACCGCCTGTCTTAGGCAGGTCAAAGCCGGGGTTGTTGATGACCGTCAGTGGCACGATGGCATTGCCGTCCTCCAGGTCCACCGCGTCGCCGTTGACGCTGCCGCTGGCCGTCAGGAGCTTCACGCCGCAGGTCTCGCAGGCATTCTCACTCTCTGCGGCAGCAATGACGATCTCCACGCCGTCCTTCAGCAGCACATAGCCCTTGTCGGTGGCGATCTCTGTCAGCGTATAGGTGTCGTCCTCCAGACCGTTCACGATGATATGACCGCTGTCATTCGGAACAAGAGTGGTTGCATCGGCCTTCTTGTCGGTAAAGCCCTTGACGTAGTACATGCCATTCCTCTGCTCGGCAATGATATACACATCGTCTGTGTCGTTGTGCAGCAAGAAGCTGACATTCGTCAGGTCGCCCTTGCCGTCCGAAAACTGCTTCAGCACATCCACGCCGTAGGTGTAAAGATGGCAGCAGTCCTGGAGCGTATCATAGTAGCTGGTGTTGGTGCGCTTCCAGGTCAGGACCACCTCGTTGGGGTTGTCGGTATCGCCCAGCTGCACATCAGCAGTGAGGGTGGCCGCATAGGTGATCCGCATGGTGCAGTCGCTGTAACCACGCTTCACGCTGTCCGTGTAGACGCTATCAGACTCGTTGATGTCCGCCAGCCCTGTCTCCGTCATACCAATGGTCATGGTGTTGGCAGCGTCATCATAGCTAACGGCGAACTTGCCGGAATCCTCGTCCCAAGCAGTGATCTGATCTGTGCACCCGGCATCCCGGAAGAACTCGATGACCACATCATTCTTATTGTATCGAACGCCCTCGCTCAGTGTGTCCACAAAGCTATAAGTCGTGAGACTGGTGGCCTTGGAGGTAATGGTGGGCAGTGTGCTGATGATCTGATAGTCCACCACATCGCCCACAGAAGCGGTGGCGGTATGTGCATAGCCGTCCGCAATATCCCCCGTGCCGCCGTTCTTGCCGGTGCTGTATTTATCCTCCCGGACGGTTTTTTCCAGCGTGGGATTGCCGGTCTGGTTCTTGGGGTACACGGTCACATCGTAGTTCCAGTTTTTGCCGTCCATGGTGGTCATAGGCAGAGACACGAAGAAGGGATTGCAGGTGCTGATGACATTCTCCGGCACACGGGTCTCCACCACCAGATACAGCCCCTGCTCCAGTCCACCGACCCTGCTGTGTCCGTTTGCATCCGTCTCAGGCATGGCCTTGCCGCCATTTCGGACGGCAATCTCCAGCGCATTTTTGACGGTGGTAGCATTGTCGGCCAAAGCGTCCGCCAGGGCCTTGTTCAGCTTGTCGGAGGTAAAGTAGAACACGCCGTTCCCTCTCTTGTAAGCGTCCGCCTTAGTCAGTCCAATGGCCTGGAGCACTGCGTCGTCCGCAAATCCGTACAGCACACCCACCTTGTACTGACCGCTCTCCCGCTGACTGTAAGTGGAGATGGACGCCACCCGCAGATAGCTAAACTCCACGCCCTGGATGGCGTACTTTGCCAGCTTGTCGGTAACGGCATCGTCCTGCACCCCGGTGCTGACATAGGACGCCGCATCCCACGCTCCGTCTGCGCTGGCTGCCGTGATGTCGTACTTGTAAAGGGAAAGGGACGCCTTTCGCCCGGAATCAATGGTCGGCGCCGCAAACGCCGTGGTGATCAGCCCCAAGGCCATAATCATGGCCAGGAGCAGCGCCCAAAGTCGTTTCGTTTTCTTCATGGTTCAGTTCTCCTTCTTCATGTAAGATTTTTTGCAAAAATAAACACCCATGCCAAGCATGAGTGCCGCAAACAGAATATAAATTGTGAATCCCGACCCGCCCGTAAAGGGCAGCGCAAAGCCCGCGTTGTTGCAGGCGGTAACGGTGATGTCATGGCTGCCTGCGTCCAGCGTCCCTACAAGCAGCGGCTCTGTCAGCAGCGTCATTCCCTCCGCCGCCTGCACCTCCGTCACCCGGTAGTAGGTACTGCCGTCTGCTGTCAGATTTTCCCAGCAAACCGAGCCGCTTGCATCCGTTTCCGCCGCGCTCACCTCCTGCCAGTTCACCTGATCCGCAGAGGATTCCAGCAGGAACCGGATCCCGGATAGAGGATCACCCTCGGCGTCCACCTTCTTCACCGTGATCCTGCCGGGGATGGCGGCGGTCTTGATCTTCAAATACGCCGTTACCGGGTCCCGGACGCTGGCAGAGTAGGTAACCACATCCTGAATACCGGTAGGTTCGCCCCACACGCCATCGCCCCACACCACCATACCGGCGCTGGTAGTGCCCTCTTTGGCGGCTGTGATGGTAACGGCATCCGAAATGGGCTTTTCCGTAGAAACCGTCAGCACATCTCCGTTCTTGCTGAAAGTCAGATCGGCATCCTCACAGCTGAAGCTGTACTTTCCCAGCATCCCGTTGGTGTCGGTGACGCTGCCGGTAAACTTGCTTCCGTCCCAAGTCAGCTCCAGCGTCTCTGCATCGGTGGCGGTAGAAGTGCAGAAGCTGGGACGTTTGCTGTGGGTCTGCACAGAATCTACAATGGAATCATAGTAGCTGAGGATCTTGCCCCGCAGGGGATGGGTGGCATCCACCCGCTCCAAGGCCTCGTTATAGCCCATAGACTTCACATCAATATGGCGGAAGCTGCTGTCCCGTTCGCCTGCCACTACCTCCCAAATGAGGACCTGCGTGGCATAGGCCCAGGCCATCTTCTCCGCCGTGCTCTCTATATCTGCCCACCAGCCGCCGCCAATGGTCCCGTGGTAGCCGTAGCTCATGATACGGCCAATCAGCCGCTGCACTTCGCGGGGCGTAAGGGGATGCCCGTCCGGCAAAGTCAGGTGATCCCACCATGTATCGTTGTGGTCTGTGAGGGAATCGTAGTTTTTCTGCGGTGCGCCGGGTTCGATGCAGTAAGCTACCTCGCCCTGCCAGGAGTCCAGACACCGGAATTGCGTGTAGCTGGAAGCCCCTACCCGGTAGCCAAACCGCAGATCCAGCACGCCGTGGCCCCAGTTGCCGCTGGACTTCAAGGTATCATCTGACAGGGGGAAATTCCAGATATACACCTGGTTGGATGCGGCGAAGGCTGTGGTAGGCAGCAGGCATAGGCACAACACCAACGCCAGCAGAAAAGCCGTCCCGCACTTGATGATTCGTTTCAAAATAGACCTCCTATTCTCCTAAATTTTTACATAAGAAAAAGGCCCTCCATGAGAGCCTTTTCCCCACAAATTCTGCGTCACCCGCGACCGATGAACAGTTCGTACTGTCCGTCTCCGATCCGTTCTGCCCAGATCCAGACGGCGGTACAGCCTTCCTGATCCTTATAGTACGCCAGATCATCCCGGATGTAGGCGGCCAGAACATCTTCCGTCTTACTGCTGCACCGAATGGGCGTATCCCATGTGCCGGCCGTCCCCTGATCCAGCACCAGCCCGATGCTCACGGCGCAGTCCTTGGCGTAGGCCAGCCAGTAGTCTATATCAAAGCCTTTCTCCTCCGGCTGGGGAGCTGTCTCGTCCGTCACGGGTTTAGAGGGGGCGGATTCTGTGGGCGGAGCCTCGGGCGGCACAGTCTCGGCAGGCAGCACCTGCACCGGAGGATCTTCCGCTTTGGGTTTTGTTTCTCCGGCAGAGGAAGTGGTTTTCTTTTCTCCCGACGGCTCCGCATCGACAGGGCCGGGGCGTTCTGCCTCATCTTGTGTTACGACCGCCGAAGGGTTTTCGTTTCCATTTTGCGCCGCTGTGGTCCCGGAAGCGGCGGCAGATGCCACTTGCGGCGGATCTCCTTCTGTCGTTTTCGCAGATGCTCCGGCTCCGCCGCAGCCTGCGAGGAGAAGCACGCTCAGCATACCCGCCATGATTTGCAGTTTTTTCATTTTGTACCTCCAGTTTTTATTTTTCTTTTCCGTCCTGTGTTGGTACACAACACAACTACCACAGGATCGCCCACAAGTCAACGGGAATCTGCGCAGCTGCCATAGAAAACGGGAGGCCCTCTGGCACGAGCTCCGTTCCAACTCATGCCATGCCGCCCATTTCCATGCGGGATGCTTCTTCCTGCGCCATGTTCTGCCGCTGGACATCCAGATCATAGGCCGTCAGATACCCGTTATAGTCACCAGGGGACGGATTACAACGCAGGCAGTAGCGGTAAAGCTCCGTTTCCACGATATAACCGTAGTTCTGTACATAGCCGCCGCTGATTTTCCCGCCGTGTTCATAGCAAAAACGCTCCATAGCGAAGCGGTTTTTCAGCACACTCTCCCGCAGCGTGTCCACGACCTCCTGCAGCT
>OJQT01000810.1_pt1 | contig 13239 bp, 6 predicted proteins | sample 1598771 | NCBI WGS metagenome assembly OJQT01 (sample SAMN03922517, study PRJEB24848) | human gut metagenome | isolation source: stool sample | host: Homo sapiens | place: Germany | collected 2010-02
GAGCGGGGATGCCGGACGGAAAGGGCGGCAGGCATCTCCCGGGGAAAACGCAGGACCCTGCATCCGGTCAAGCCGGTTTCCCAAGCAGGAAAAAGCCCTTTTTCCATTCGGTTTCGGCCTCACTTCCCGGCGCGAAACCAGAAAGAAAGGCATGTGATCGTTCTATGGAAAATATCACCTTCGAATCCATCAAAATCGGTCTGGCATCGCCCGATAAGATCCGCGAATGGTCCTACGGCGAGGTCAAGAAGCCGGAAACAATCAATTACCGCACCCTGAAGCCCGAGCGTGACGGCCTGTTCTGCGAGCGTATCTTTGGCCCCACGAAGGACTGGGAATGTCACTGCGGAAAATATAAACGCATCCGTTATAAGGGGAAAATTTGCGAGCGCTGCGGCGTTGAGATCACGAAAAATAAGGTCCGCCGCGAGCGCATGGGCCATATTGAGCTGGCGGCGCCGGTTTCGCATATCTGGTATTTCAAGGGCATCCCATCCCGCATGGGCCTGATGCTGGATATCTCCCCCCGTATTTTGGAAAAAATCCTGTATTTTGCTCTTTATATCGTGATTGATCCCGGCGATACGCCGCTGCAGAAGATGCAGACCCTGAGCGAAAAAGAATATGCGGACATGCGCGAGAAGTATGAGGACGAATTCCGCGCCGGCATGGGCGCGGAGGCCATCCAGGAGCTGCTCGCGGAGATCGATGTGGAGGTGCTCGCCAAGGAGCTGCGCGAGGAGCTCGAGACGGCGACCGGCCAGAAAAAGGCGCGCATCCTCAAGCGTCTTGAGGTGGTGGAGGCATTCCATCAATCTGGTAACCGCCCGGAATGGATGATCCTCAACGTCATTCCGGTCATCCCGCCGGATATTCGCCCGATGGTGCAGCTTGAGGGCGGCCGCTTTGCAACCTCCGACTTAAACGACCTGTACCGCCGCGTTATCAACCGCAACAACCGCCTGAAAAGGCTTTTGGAGCTGCATGCGCCCGATATCATTGTCCGCAATGAGAAGCGCATGCTTCAGGAGGCGGTGGACGCCCTGATCGACAACGGCCGCCGTGGCCGCCCTGTGACGGGCCCGAACAACCGCCCGCTGAAATCCCTGTCTGACATGCTTAAGGGCAAGCAGGGCCGTTTCCGCCAGAACCTGCTGGGTAAGCGTGTCGACTACTCCGGCCGTTCCGTGATCGTCGTCGGGCCGGAACTCAAGCTTTACCAGTGCGGCCTGCCCAAGGAAATGGCGCTCGAGCTGTTCAAGCCCTTCGTCATGAAGCGCCTGGTGGAAACCAATAAGGCCAACAATATCAAATCCGCCCGCAAGATGGTGGAGCGCGCGAAGAACGAGGTTTGGGACGCGCTGGAAATCGTCATCAAGGATCATCCGGTCATGCTCAACCGCGCACCTACGCTGCACAGGCTCGGCATCCAGGCGTTTGAGCCGGTTCTCGTGGAGGGCCGCGCGATCAAGCTGCATCCGCTGGTATGCACCGCCTTCAACGCGGACTTCGACGGCGACCAGATGGCCGTCCATGTGCCGCTGTCCGCAGAGGCACAGGCGGAGGCCCGCTTCCTGATGCTTGCGGCCAACAATCTTTTAAAGCCCTCCGACGGAAAGCCCGTCACGGTGCCGACGCAGGATATGGTGCTCGGCTCTTACTACCTGACGCTGGTGAAGCCGGGCGAGCCGGGAGAGGGCAAGTGCTTCCGCGATGTAAGCGAAGCGATCATGGCCTATGACGCGGGCTCGATCGGCCTGCATTCCAAGATTAAGATCCGCATGACCAGGGAGATCGAGGGCGAGATGCGCTCCCAGCTTTATGAAACCACGCTGGGCCGCGTCATTTTCAACGATCCGATCCCGCAGGATCTTGGCTTTGTGGACCGCAGCGATCCGGAAAACGCCTTCAAGCTGGAGGTTGAATTCCTGGTCAATAAAAAGATGCTCGGCAAGATCATCGACAAGTGCATCAAGGTGCACGGCACGGCGGTTACCGCCGAAATGCTCGACCGCATCAAGGCGCAGGGCTATAAATATTCCACGCAGAGCGGCATTACCGTCGCCGTCTGCGATGCGACCATCCCGCCGAAGAAGGCGGATTTCCTCGCCGAGGCGGAGGAGAAGGTCGACAAGATCAATGCAAACTTCCAGCGCGGCTTTATCTCCAACGGCGAGCGCTCCCGCCATGTGATCAAGGTTTGGGAGGACTGCACGAAGAAGGTTTCCTCCGAGCTGACCGCAAACCTCGACCACTACAACCCCATCTATATGATGGTTGATTCCGGCGCTCGCGGCTCCGACAGCCAGCTCCGGCAGCTTGCCGGTATGCGCGGCCTGATCGCCAACACGGCGGGCCGTACGATCGAGGTGCCCATTCGCGCAAACTATCGTGAGGGACTGAATGTCCTTGAATATTTCATCTCCTCCCGCGGCGCCCGGAAAGGCCTGGCCGATACGGCGCTGCGCACGGCGGACTCCGGTTACCTGACCCGCCGCCTGGTGGACGTTTCGCAGGATGTCATCATCCGCGAGGAGGACTGCCACTGCACGGACGGCCTTGAGATTTACGATATCAAAGACGGCAACGAGATGATTGAGGGCCTGACGGAACGTCTGACGGGCCGCTTCCTGGTGGAAGACCTGTATGACGAGAAGACCGGCGAGCTCATCATGAGCAAGGATGAGATGATGAAGGAATCCGACGCGGAGCGCATTGTCGCCTCCGGCGTGACCAGGATCAAGATCCGCTCCCTGCTCACCTGCCAGTCCAAGCACGGCGTGTGCATCAAGTGCTACGGCGCGAACCTTGCCACGGGCGACCCGGTCACCGTGGGCGAGGCGGTCGGCATCATCGCCGCCCAGTCCATCGGCGAGCCCGGCACCCAGCTGACCATGCGTACGTTCCACACCGGCGGCGTTACGTCTTCCGCCGATATCACACAGGGTCTTCCCCGCGTTGAGGAGCTGTTTGAGGCGCGCAAGCCGAAGCATCTGGCAATCATCAGCGAAATTGGCGGTGTAGTATCCCTGCAGGAGATCAAGAAGTCGCAGCACGTCGTCGTGACGGATATGGAAAACCACGACGAGCGCAGCTATCTGATCCCCTATGGCTCCCGCCTGCGCGTGGAAGAGGGCCAGACCATCGAAAAGGGCGAGATCATCACGGAAGGCTCTGTCAATCCGCATGATGTGCTCGCGGTACGCGGTGTGGACGCGGTGCATAACTACCTGATCCGCGAAGTGCAGCGCGTTTACCGGATGCAGGGCGTGGATATCAACGATAAGCATATTGAGGTCATTGTCCGCCAGATGATGAAGAAGGTCCGCGTGGCCGAATCGGGGGATACGACGCTCCTGCCCGGTGCGACGATCGATAAGAGCGAGCTGATCGCGCAGAACGAGGAAGTGCGCGCCCGTGCGGCGGAAACCGGCGAGGCGCTGCAGGAGGCGACCGTCCAGCCCGTGCTGCTCGGTATTACAAAAGCCTCCCTTGCGACGGATTCCTTCCTCTCTGCCGCCTCCTTCCAGGAGACGACCCGCGTGCTGACCGACGCGGCCATTAAGGGCAAGAGCGATCCGCTGCTGGGCCTGAAGGAAAACGTCATCATCGGCAAGCTCCTGCCCTCCGGCACCGGCATGAAGTGCTACAGCGATGTGGAGGTCGTACCTGTCCCGCAGGAGATGCCGGAGGTGCCCGCGGAGATCGAAGGGGAAGCGGTCTGAGCACGGGAAAAATCGGATTTTGCATTTTAGACAAAACTTTTTGTCGTTTTCCGGATTCTTCCTCATGCCAAAGCCCTCTGGGCGCTTGACAAAGCTTATCTCTGCGTGCTAGAATCTTCAATTGTGCGAATCTGTTTTTGTATTTTTTTGGTGTCATGAGGCGGCCCAATCCTGCCTCTGCACGATAGATTAGGCTTGATTCAATATCAGGAGGTGAAAGTAACTTGCCAACCTTTAACCAACTTGTCCGTAATGGACGGGAGACGTCGGAGAAAAAGGCGAAGGCGCCTGCTCTTCTCAAGGGGCTCAACTCCAAGAAGAACATCATGACCGATAAGGATTCCCCGCAAAAGCGCGGTGTCTGCACAGCGGTCAAGACCATCACGCCGAAAAAGCCGAACTCTGCGCTTCGTAAAATTGCGAGGGTGCGTCTGACCAACGGGATCGAGGTAACCGCCTATATCCCCGGTGTCGGTCATAACCTGCAGGAGCACAGCGTCGTCCTCATCCGCGGCGGCCGTGTAAAGGATCTTCCCGGCGTGCGTTACCATATCGTGCGCGGTACCCTTGATACGCAGGGCGTTTCCGGCAGAATGCAGGCGCGCTCCAAGTACGGCGCGAAGCGCCCGAAGGCTGCCAAAAAGTAATCCGGCACTCAGCCGGGAATCAGACAGACAAATCTTCTTGCAGGCTACAGGCGGCAAGCCGCCTTGCAACCAGTGAGAGTGTATCAATAGATATGCCTCTCATTGGCGCCACGGGAATTTTGTCACTCGAGTACCGATGATATCATTTTTATGAAGGAGGGAAGCGAAGTGCCAAGAAGAGGCCAGATCGCAAAGCGTGATGTTTTGCCCGATCCGCTTTACAATTCAAAGCTTGTAACACGGCTTATCAATAGTGTTATGTATGATGGCAAAAAGGGCGTCGCCCAGAAGATCGTTTACGACGCCTTTGACATCATCAGGGAAAAGACCGGCAAGGAACCCCTTGAGGTCTTTGAAGCCGCGATGGAGAACGTAATGCCTGTTCTCGAGGTCAAAGCCCGCCGTGTCGGCGGCGCGACCTATCAGGTGCCCATCGAGGTTCGCCCCGAGCGCCGTCAGACGCTGGGCCTGCGCTGGATTACGCTTTACAGCCGCCAGCGCTCTGAGCGGACGATGAAGGAACGGCTTGCAAACGAGATCATGGATGCAGTCAATTCCACCGGTTCCGCTTTCAAAAAGCGCGAAGATACGCACAAGATGGCAGAAGCCAACAAGGCGTTTGCACACTTCCGCTGGTAAGAGCACACCTGCGCTGCATTTTGCGTGCGCGGGGGACGGCGCGGTGTGCGCCCTGATTCGGGGGCGCGCATGCACGTCGGCCGCAGGTTTCAATTCTTTAGCGCCGTGCCGCGCGCATGGCAATTGGAGGTTTATATGCCAAGGCAGGTATCATTACAGCTCACCAGAAACATTGGTATCATGGCCCATATCGACGCTGGCAAAACCACGACGACGGAGCGCATCCTGTTCTACACGGGTGTGAACCATAAGATCGGTGAAACGCACGACGGCGATGCGACCATGGACTGGATGGAGCAGGAGCAGGAGAGGGGTATTACCATCACCTCTGCTGCGACCACCTGTTTCTGGAAAGGGCATCGCATCAATATAATCGACACCCCCGGCCACGTGGACTTTACCGTTGAGGTGGAGCGCTCCCTGCGCGTGCTCGACGGTTCTGTCACGGTTTTCTGCGCCAAGGGCGGTGTAGAGCCCCAGTCTGAGACCGTTTGGCGTCAGGCGGACAAGTACCATGTGCCGCGCATGGCCTATGTGAATAAGATGGACATCATGGGCGCCAATTTCTACAATGTTGTCGACATGATGAAGGACCGCTTAAAGTGCAACGCGGTGCCGATCCAGCTTCCCATCGGCTCGGAATCCGAATTCCGCGGCATCATCGACCTTGTCACCATGCGTGCGGAAATGTATTATGACGACAAGGGCCTCGACATCCGCGATGAGGACATCCCGGAGGATCTGCGCGAGCTGGCGGAGAAATACCACACGGAGCTCATGGAGCATGTCGCCGAGCAGGACGAAGCCCTGCTGGAGAAGTATCTCGGCGGCGAGGAGCTTACAATCGATGAGATTAAGGACTGCATCCGTAAATCCACCATTGCCAACGAGATGGTGCCGGTTCTGTGCGGCACCTCTTACCGCAATAAGGGTGTTCAGATGCTTCTTGACGCCATTGTCGATTTCATGCCCGCGCCGACGGACGTCCCCGATATCCGGGGTACCAATCCGGAGACGGGAGACGAAGAGGAACGCAAGTCCTCAGACGACGAGCCGTTTGCCGCGCTCGCCTTTAAGATCGCGACCGACCCCTACGTCGGCAAGCTTTGCTTCTTCCGCGTCTATTCCGGTACGGTTGATGCGGGCAGCACGGTCTATAACTCCGTGAAGGACAATAACGAGCGTATGGGCCGCATCCTGCAGATGCACGCGAACCACAGGCAGGATATCGAATGCGTCTATGCCGGCGATATCGCCGCTGCGGTGGGCCTGAAGAATACGACGACGGGCGACACGCTGTGTGATGCAAAGCATCCGATCATTCTGGAATCCATGGAATTCCCGGAGCCCGTTATCCGCGTGGCCATCGAGCCAAAGACGAAGGCGGGCCAGGAGAAGATGGGCATTGCCCTCGCGAAGCTCGCGGAAGAAGATCCTACCTTCCGCTGCTATACGGACGAGGAGACGGGCCAGACGATCATCGCCGGTATGGGCGAGCTGCATCTGGAGATTATCGTCGACCGTATGCTGCGTGAATTTAAGGTGGAGGCCAATGTCGGCAAGCCGCAGGTCGCCTATCGTGAAACGATCACGAAGGAAGCCGACGTCGACACGAAATATGCGCGCCAGTCCGGCGGACGCGGCCAGTACGGTCATGTCAAGATCCGCATCGAGCCCAATCCGCAGAAGGGTTATGAATTCGTCAACGCCATTGTCGGCGGTGCGATCCCGAAGGAATATATCGGTCCGGCGGAACAGGGGATTAAGGGCGCAATGCTGTCCGGCGTGCTGGCGGGCTTCAATGTCGTCGACGTAAAGGTCACTCTCTACGACGGTTCTTATCATGAGGTCGACTCCTCGGAGATGGCCTTCAAGATCGCCGGCTCTATGGCCTTCAAAGAGGCGATGCGTAAGGCCGCCCCGGTGCTGATGGAGCCGATTATGAAGGTAAGCGTTACCGTGCCGGATGAATATCTGGGCGACGTCATCGGCGATATCAACTCCCGCCGCGGGCTCATGCAGGGCATGGAGACCCGCAACGGCGCAACGCAGGTCAATGCCTTTGTGCCGCTGTCGAATATGTTCGGTTATGCGACCGACCTTCGCTCCAAGACGCAGGGCCGTGGTCAGTATGTGATGGAGCCAAGCCACTATACTGAGGTGCCGAAATCCATTGCAGATACGATCATCAGCTCCCGTGCGAAGACGGTCGAAGAATAATTTTGCCAAAACACTTGAAATCTCTTTTGGGAATTGATAGAATACCCCTGAACAGCCTGTTTTTATAAAACAGTAAAATGAAAGTTTCGAAGATAAAAGGAGGAACATCCAATGGCAAAGCAGCATTTCGAAAGAACCAAACCCCATGTAAACATTGGTACCATTGGCCACGTCGACCATGGCAAGACCACTCTGACGGCGGCGATCACCAAGACCCTTGCAATGAAGGGCGAAGCCGATTTCGTTGATTATGCGAATATCGATAAGGCTCCTGAAGAGCGCGAGCGCGGCATCACGATCAACACCGCTCACGTTGAGTATGAGACCGCTACCCGCCACTATGCACACGTTGACTGCCCGGGCCACGCCGACTATATCAAGAACATGATCACCGGCGCGGCGCAGATGGATGGCGCGATCCTTGTTATCGCGGCGACCGACGGCCCGATGGCGCAGACGAAGGAGCACCTTCTGCTTGCCCGTCAGGTTGGCGTGCCCTATATCATCGTTTTCATGAACAAGTGCGATCAGGTCGACGATCCGGAGCTGCTTGAGCTTGTTGAAATGGAAATCCGTGAGACGCTCGACGAGTATGAATTCCCGGGCGACGACACCCCGATCATCCGTGGTTCCGCTCTGAAGGCCCTTGAGTACAACGGAGGCGATGTTGACGCTCCGGAGATTAAGTGCATCTGGGAGCTGATGGATGCTGTCGATAGCTATATCCCGACGCCGGACCGCAAGGCGGACCAGCCCTTCCTGATGCCTGTTGAGGATGTCTTCACCATTACCGGACGCGGCACCGTTGCCACCGGCAGGGTTGAGCGCGGCCAGCTGAAGACCGGTGAGGAAGTTGAAATTGTCGGCCTGAAGGATGAGAAGAAGAAGACGGTTGTCACCGGTATCGAAATGTTCCGCAAGATCCTCGACTATGCCGAGGCTGGCGACAACATCGGCGCGCTGCTTCGCGGCATTCAGCGGAATGAAATCGAGCGCGGCCAGGTTCTGTCCAAGCCCGGTTCCATCCATCCGCACACAAAATTCCGCGGCCAGGTTTACGTCCTGACCAAGGATGAAGGCGGTCGTCACACCCCGTTCTTCAACAATTACCGTCCGCAGTTCTATTTCCGCACCACTGACGTTACCGGCATCATTGCTCTGCCCGAAGGCACTGAGATGTGCATGCCCGGCGATAACGTCGAGATGGATGTTGAGCTGATTACCCCCATCGCCATCGAGGAAGGCCTCCGCTTCGCGATCCGTGAAGGCGGCCGTACGGTTGGTTCGGGCGTTGTCATCAAAATCAACGAGTAAGATTCTTTGAAATCATTGCGGCAGGCGATGCCTGCCGGGGCAGCCCAGGCAAGACGGGAATGTTTTGCCTGGGCCATTTTTTCTGTTGTATGGATCTGATGCCTCTGCCTTGAATTTTTGGCTCTGCTATGTTATGATAATCCCATACAGAATGGTGAGAAATCCGGATGCCTGCCCGTAAAGAGGGAAAAGCATCCGGTTTCCATATTCTCTGCGAACTCTGTGTGAAAAGCGGATAATCAAGATTGGGAGCAGGGGGAAACGCCTGACACTCTTGGCGCGGCATGGCCGGAATCCGGCTTCGCTGAAGTCCTCGAACTTTCCCGATGTTTGTGAAAAGGATGGTCATGAAGGATGGGAATTCTGTATTTGGTGATTCCGTGCTATAACGAGGAAGCAGTCATTGAACATACGGTGGAGGAGCTCACGCCGATTCTGGAGGATTTGCGTCAGAAGGCGAAGATCGCTTTCGAGAGCCGGATTTTGCTGGTGGACGACGGCAGCAAGGACACCACCTGGGAGAAAATCGAGGCGTTGCATCAGGTGAATCCCTTTGTCTGCGGTTTAAAGCTTGCACATAATCGAGGCCATCAGAACGCGTTGATGGCCGGGCTGATGGAGGCGCGCCAGTATTGCGACTGTGCGGTATCCATGGATGCGGATCTCCAGGACGATATCCACGTTCTAGAGGAGTTTATTGATAAATTCAATGCGGGAACGGATATCGTTTACGGTGTGCGCAATAAGAGGGATTCGGATACCTGTTTCAAACGGACGACCGCGCTTGGCTTTTATAAGGTGATGAACCTGCTCGGCGTGGAGACCGTTTATAATCATGCGGATTACCGCCTGATGAGCAGGCGGGCGCTTGACGCGCTCTCTGAATACAAAGAGGTGAACCTCTTTTTGCGCGGAATCGTCCCCCTGATCGGGTATTCGACGGATTATGTGTATTATGACCGCAGCGAGCGCTATGCGGGGGAATCGAAGTATCCGTTGCGCAAGATGCTTTCCTTTGCGATGGATGGAATCACCTCCTTCAGCGTGCGGCCCCTGCGGATGATTTCCGTGGCAGGTATCCTGATTGGTTGTCTGAGCGTGCTGGGCCTGCTATATGCGCTGATTTCCAAGCTTTGCGGCGTGGCGGTCAGCGGCTGGACGGCAATCGTCTGCTCGATCTGGCTGCTGGGAGGGATCCAGCTTTTCTGCACGGGCATGGTCGGGGAGTATATCGGCAAGATTTACAGCGAGGTCAAGGCACGTCCCCGCTATCGGATTGAAACCTTCCTCAAGAAGTAAACCCTCTATCAAAAAAGATTTTTACATAGTTTAGGCGGTGCACAATGACTCAGGAGCAAATACAGGCCCTGCGCAGGCAGGTTATGGAAAAAGAATTTTCACGCATGAATCCCATGCAAAAGGAGGCCGTTTTTACAACTGAAGGCCCCCTGCTGATTCTGGCAGGCGCAGGCAGCGGAAAGACGACGGTGCTTGTCAACCGGATCGCCAATATCGTGAAATACGGCTGTGCGTATTTTTCACAGGAGGTTCCGGAAGCCCTGACGGACGAGGAAACCCGGATGCTGGAAGAATACCGCGACGGTACGCGGGAGTATACCTATGAAATTGCAGATCTTCTGGCTGTCCGCCCTGCAAAGCCGTGGCAGATCCTTGCGATTACGTTTACCAATAAGGCCGCCGGCGAGCTCAAGGAGCGGCTGGAGGCGATGCTCGGCCCGGAGGGGCAGGATGTATGGGCAAGCACCTTCCACTCCGCCTGTGCGCGTATCCTGCGGCGGGATGGGGAGAGCCTCGGCTATACGAGCCATTTTACGATTTATGATACGGATGATTCCAAGCGCGTCATGAAGGAATGCCAGAGGTTGCTGGGGATCGACGACAAAATGCTCTCCCATAAGACGCTCCTGCATGAGATCAGCCATGCGAAGGACAGCCTGATCCCACCGGAGGAATACCTGAAGGATGCGGGCGACGACGTGCGACTGCGGAAGATTGGTGAAGCTTACCGGCTCTATGAGAAGCTGCTTCGGGATGCGGACGCAATGGACTTCGACGATATCATCGTTAACACAGTAAAGCTCCTGGAAGAGAATGAAGAGGTGCGCACCCGCTATCAGAACCGGTTCCGCTATGTGATGGTCGATGAGTATCAGGATACCAACCATGCGCAGTACAGGCTCACCAGCCTTCTGGCCGGCGGCAGCGGCAACCTCTGCGTGGTCGGTGACGACGACCAGAGCATTTACCGCTTCCGCGGCGCGACGATTGAGAATATCCTCTCCTTTGAGCAGCAATATAAAAATGCGCGGGTGATCCGCTTGGAGCAGAATTACCGCTCTACCCAAAATATCCTGGATGCGGCCAATGCCGTCATCTCCCATAATACGGAGCGCAAGGGCAAGAATCTGTGGACAGCCAACGGTCCCGGGGAAAAAATTGTGGTGGACAATGCCTTCGACGAGCAGGAGGAGAGCACCTTTATCGCGGATACGATTATGGATTCCGTCAAGGGCGGGAGAAAATGGAGCGATCACGCCGTGCTCTACCGGATGAACGCCCAGTCGAACGCAATAGAGCGCACCTTTGTGCGCATGGGCGTGCCCTATCGTGTGATCGGCGGGCACCGCTTCTATGAGCGCAAGGAGATCCGCGATGCGCTCGCGTATCTCTCCGTCATCAGCAATCCGGCGGACAATATCCGCCTGCGCCGGATCATCAATGAGCCCAAGCGCGGCATTGGCGCGACGACCATCAACCATGCGGCCCAGATCGCGGCTGGGCTGGGGCTGAGCATCTACGAGGTGATCTCCCATGCGGATGAATATGAGCAGCTCGTGCGCGCCGCACCGCGCCTGCGGGCTTTTACGCAGATCATCGACGGCCTGATCGAGGCGGCGGAAGACTTGCCCCTCAACGAGCTGTTTGAAAAAGCGATGCGGGATACAGGGTATCTCGACTCTCTGGCGCTGGACCGGGAGACCTATCAGGACCGTCTGGAGAATATTCAGGAGCTTTCCTCCAACCTGCTGCGCTACGGCGAGGAAAACGAGGATGGCGACTTAAACGGCTTCCTCGAAGAGGTCGCATTGATGACCGATATCGATAATTATAATGAGGAGGCCGACACCGTCGTCCTCATGACGCTGCATTCGGCAAAGGGCCTGGAATTCCCCGTGGTGTTTATCCCGGGCATGGAGCGGGGCATTTTCCCCGGTATCCAGTCCCTGTATGCCGCCAGCGAGATGGAGGAGGAGCGCAGGCTTGCTTATGTAGGCATTACCCGCGCCAAGGAGCGGCTGTATCTGACCCATGCGCGCACCCGTATGCTCTACGGCAGCACAAGCCACAATGCTCCCTCGCCGTTTCTGGAGGAGATTCCGGAGGAACTGACCGAAGAGAAGCGCAAGGTCGTGCTGCAGCAGCCAAGGCCTGCCATGCAGCGCACCGCAAAGCCGAAGAAAACCTTCGACCATTCCTTTGGGCCTGCGGTGCCAACGCATGACGCCCCCGCAGGCTCCTATCGGGTGGGCGATACGGTGGGGCACAAGCTCTTCGGCACTGGCGTTGTGCTCTCCGCGCAGCCGATGGGCAACGATACGCTGCTGGAGATCGCCTTTGATAAGGCGGGCACCAAAAAGCTGATGGCCAATTTCGCGCGTTTAACGAAGGGTTAAGAACAGGGAAAACGGCCTATATTGTTTTTATACAAAACAAAAAATGCGGGCCATATGCCCGGAATGCAAATATTTTACGGTAGATTCGCCGCGGTATGCAGAAAGATGCGTGCCGCGGTGAATTCTTTTATCGTCTTTATTGACAATTTGAATAAATTCATGTAATCTTTTTTAGGAGAGATTGTAGGAAAGAGGGAGAGCTTTATGAAACAAAAGTGCAAGCGTGTGCTATGTGTGCTTCTGACGCTGCTTCTGCTGCTGGGGTGCTCCTCGGCAGCTGTTGCGGCAGATTCCTGTGCGTGTGGGACGGCCCCGCTGATCGTTGTCACCGGCATGAACGCATGGCCTCTGGTATTGAATGCAGGTACGGATCAGGAGAAGCAGGTATTTGCGCCCGATACGCAGGCGATTCTGAAGCTCGTCGGACAAATCGCGGGCCCTGTGGCGCGGTTTGCCGTGACAAAGGATTATGATAAGCTCGGCGATGATGTCCTGCCGGCGGTCTATGCGCTTTTCGAGCCGCTTGCCTGCAATCCGGACGGAGGCAGCCGCTATGCCGTCACAACCACGGTATATCCGGAATCCATGGCGCACTATCCGGAGTTTGTCAATGAGGAGGGCTATCTGACCAACGAGCCTGCGCTGGTACGCGCTGCCGCGCAGAAAATTGGCGCCGATCATGTCTACTATTTCAATTACGACTGGCGGCTCGATCCCATGGAGCATGCGAAGGAGCTGCGCGCCTATGTAGAACGTGCCAAGCAGGAGACCGGCCATGACAAGGTGAATCTGGTCGGAGCCAGCATGGGCGGCACGATCATTGCCTCCTATCTTGCGCAATACGGCAGCGGGGATATTGATACTTTCACGATGCTGTCCTCCGCCTTCACGGGCACGACGATTGTAGGCGATCTCTTCACCGGGAAGATCGAATTTCACAAGGACGCGCTCATCCGCATCCTGAAGGAGGTTGCGGGGCAGCAGGCGGTCAATGTGCTG
>OJQT01000835.1_pt1 | contig 12876 bp, 7 predicted proteins | sample 1598771 | NCBI WGS metagenome assembly OJQT01 (sample SAMN03922517, study PRJEB24848) | human gut metagenome | isolation source: stool sample | host: Homo sapiens | place: Germany | collected 2010-02
ATCAAGTACAACTGGATGCTACTGAAGCAGAATACCAGCAAATAAAAGCGGAAGCGGAAAGAGTCATGGCCCTTTACAAAGACAACGGAACCACCCCCAACGCCAATGACAAAGCTGTATACGGACTCAAACAAATCACTGCCAAGTACAAACATCACAAAGACCAACTGGCTTATACACGGCTCTACGCCCCCTTCAACGGGTACGTCCAAAAACGCCTGTTTGAAGCTCACGAAACCATCGGAGCCGGAATGCCCGTCCTATCCATGATCAGCAGTGGGACTCCCGAAGTAGAAATAAACCTTCCTGCGGCCGAATACATCCGCCGGGACCAGTTCGACAATTATCACTGTACGTTTGACATCTATCCGGGCGAAACCTATCCGCTGAAACTAATCAGTGTCACCCCGAAAGCCAATGCAAACCAATTATACACCATGCGCCTGCAAGTAGTACCCGGAACGCCGGCTGTCCCCTCTCCCGGAATGAATACCATGGTCACCATCTCTTACCGCACAGAACAGACGAACACTCTCTCTGTCCCTACCGGCGCCATCCTGCAAAAAGAAGGCAAAGCGTATGTATTCATCTTCAACCCATCGGACAACACAGTGCACAAACAGGAAATATCCATGCTACGTTTACTGAACAACGGACACAGCCTCATCACTGCCGGACAGCTGAAACCGGGAGAGCTGATTGTATCCTCGGGAGTACATCACATCGAGGATGGAGAAACTGTAAAACCTTTACCACTTGTCACTAACACAAATATAGGAGGATTATTATAATGGATATCAGCAAATGGGCATTCCGTAACAGGAATCTGATTTATTTCCTGATAGCGGTTCTGCTGTTCGGCGGAGCCTACTCCTGCTATCAGATGAGCAAGCTGGAAGACCCCGAAATAAAAGTAAAGCTTGCCATGGTAGTCACCACCTATCCGGGTGCTTCCGCCCACCAGGTAGAACTGGAAGTAACGGACGTGCTCGAAAAGAACATCCGCACCATGGGCAACATAGACAATATAGAAAGTTATTCATACAACGACCTGTCCCTGATACAGATAGAACTGCTGAGCACCGTGCCGGACGACGAAGTGGAACAATGCTGGGACATGCTGCGCCGCAAAGTAAGCGACGCCCACGCCCTGTTGCCCGAAGGAGCCACCACCCCGATAGTCAAGGATGATTTCGGAAACGTATATGGTATGTTCTATGCCCTGACAGGCGACGGACTGTCCGACCGTGAACTGTCCGACTATGCCGAACTGGTGAAACGGGAAGTGAACGAACTGGAAGGCGTGGACCGTGTGGAACTCTACGGCAAACGTTCCGAATGTATCAACATCTCCCTGCTGCAAGACCGTATGGCAAACCTCGGTGTTAAACCTGCCGAAGTTCTCGCCACACTGAACGGACAGAACAAAACCACCTATACAGGATATTATGAAAATGGTGACAACCGTATCCGAGTCACAGTAAACGATAAATTCAAAACCGTAGAAGATATTGGAAAAATGCTGGTCCAGGGACATGATGACGACCAGCTTCGCCTGAGCGACATCGCCCGCATAGAAAAAGACTACGAGGATCCCACACGCAATGAAATGTTTTATGACCATGAACGTGCTCTCGGTATACTCATCGCCGCCTCCAGTGGCTCGGACATTATAAAAGTAGGCCATGCCGTAGAAAGCAAGTTGGAAGAACTCAAAACCAGACGTCTGCCCGCCGGAGTGGAATGCCACAAAATCTTCTATCAGCCCGAACGGGTAGGCAGCTCTTTGGGAACCTTTGTCATCAACCTGATAGAATCCGTCATCATCGTAGTACTGATACTGATGATAGCAATGGGATTCAAGAGCGGCCTTATCATAGGTATCAGCCTGATCATCACCGTATTCGGTTCTTTCCTGTTCCTTTATTCGGCAGGCGGAACGATGCAACGCGTATCATTGGCTGCTTTTGTACTGGCAATGGGCATGTTGGTAGACAATGCTATCGTCATCATAGACGGCATACTGGTAGACTTGAAAGCCGGAAAAAAACGAATGGAAGCCATGACTGCTATCGGGCGACAGACAGCTATGCCTCTTTTAGGAGCCACCTTGATAGCCATTATCGCCTTTCTACCTATCTACATGTCCCCCGACACCGCAGGAGTCTACACGCGCGACCTTTTCATCGTACTTGCCGTTTCCCTGCTGTTGAGCTGGGTATTGGCACTGATTCACGTACCGCTGATGGCCGACCGCAGACTACATCCTGCCATAGATACCGACAGTACCGGAAAGCGTGTGTACAAAGGTAAAATCTATGCCGGTCTCCGTTCGGCACTGCGGTTCGGTCTGGCCCACCGGTGGAGTTTTGTATTCACCATGATTGGCCTGTTGCTACTTTCCGCTTTCGGCTATCCATACATGCGTCAGGGCTTTTTCCCCGACATGGTTTACGACCAGCTTTACATGGAATACAAACTGCCGGAAGGAAACAACCACACTCGTGTGGCACAAGATTTGAAAGAAATAGAAACCTATCTGAAAGGACGCAAGGAAATAACCCACGTCACCACCTCCATAGGCGGTACGCCCGGACGCTATAACCTGGTGCGGAGCGTTGCCAACCCATCGCTTTCGTATGGCGAACTGATTATCGATTTCACCTCACCGGAAACCTTGGTAGAACATATAGATGAAATCCAAGCTTACCTCTCCCAAGCCTATCCGGACGCATACATCAAATTGAAAAGATACAATCTGATGTTCAAGAAATATCCCATAGAAGCGCAATTCCTGGGCCCCGACCCTGCCGTTCTGCACCAACTGGCAGACAGCGCCCGTACCATCATGGAAAATACACCGGAAGTCTGCCTTATCACCACCGACTGGGAACCTCAGATTCCTGTACTGACCATCGAATATGACCAGCCGTCCGCCCGTGCCCTCGGCCTGAGCCGCAATGATGTCAGCCTTTCCCTGCTCACAGCTACCGGAGGAATTCCCATCGGCTCTTTCTACGAAGGCATCCACAAAAACAATATCTATCTGAAATGCCTTGACGAAAAAGGAGAACCCATAGAAGATTTAGGCAATGCACAAGTCTTCTCGTCACTGCCCTCGTTGAACGGACTGCTGAACGAAGAAACCATGGTGAAACTGAAAGCCGGCACGCTTTCGAAAGAAGATTTGGTGGAAAGCATCATGGGAAGTACTCCGCTGAAGCAAATCAGCAAAGGAATTGATATCCGATGGGAAGACCCGGTAGTTCCCCGTTACAACGGTCAGAGAAGCCAGCGTGTACAGTGTTCGCCCGCACCGGGCATAGAAACGGAAAAAGCACGTCTTGCCATTGCAGAACGTATAGAGAAGATACAACTACCCGAAGGATATTCACTGGTGTGGCAAGGTGAGAAGATAGCCAGCGACCAGTCCATGAAATACCTGTTCCAGAACTTCCCGTTGGCCATCATTCTGATGATTGCCATCCTGATAATGCTATTCAAGGACTACCGCAAGCCTATCATCATCTTCTGCTGTATCCCGATGATTTTTGTAGGAGTGGTAGCAGTGATGCTGCTCACGGGGAAGGTATTCAACTTCGTGGCCATCGTAGGAACCTTGGGTCTTATCGGCATGTTGATAAAGAACGGAATTGTACTGATGGATGAAATCACCCTTCAAATCAGTAAAGGGATAGAACCTGTTACCGCATTGATAGACAGTTCCCAAAGCCGTCTTCGTCCTGTTATGATGGCTTCGCTGACCACCATTCTGGGTATGATTCCCTTGCTGTCCGATGCCATGTTCGGCTCACTGGCGGCAGCTATCATGGGCGGATTGCTGTGCAGCACGCTGATTACGCTGCTCTTTATACCTATATTATACGCCTTGTTCTTCAAAATAAGAAACGATTGATTTATTTCACTGACATACAAAACCAAGAACAAATGAAAAAAACAATGATAATCCCCTTCTGTTTTCTGTTATGGCATCTTGTCGCCCCGGCACAGGCACAGGAAACACTGAGTTTGAAAGAATGCCGTGAAATGGCATTGAAATACAATAAGGAGATGGCGGCTTCTGTAAAACAAACAGAAAGCGCCCACTACACAGCCAAGAGTTACAAGGGGAACTTCTTCCCCAATCTGACAGCTAGTGGAACGGGACTTTACAGCAATGCCGACGGCAGTTATGGCATAGCCGGAGGCAACCTGCCCGTCTTTCTGCCCGACGCCACCGGACAGTTTAATCCGGGACAACCCTCAGGTTTCGCCTATTTTCCCGGTATCAACCTGGATTACAAGATAGGATGGGTCTACATGGGTGGCATACAATTAGAACAACCCCTCTATATGGGCGGTAAAATCCGCGCCGCCTACAAAATGTCCCTGTTAGGTAAAGAAATGGCACAGATGAACGAAACCCTGACCGCCACAGAAGTCATTCTGAAAACAGACCAGGCATACGCTCTGGTAGTGAAAGCGAAAGAGATGAAAACAGTGGCCGACACATACCATGCCGTATTGGCCGAATTGCAAAAGAACGTGGAGAGTGCCTACAAGCACGGACTGAAACCTCAGAACGATGTGCTGAAAGTGCAAGTGAAACTGAATGAAAGTGAACTGGGCATACGCAAAGCCGAGAATGCTCTCCGCCTGGCTACCATGAACCTCTGCCACCTGATAGGAAAACCGCTGACCACGGAGATCCTCATTTCCGGAGATTTCCCGGAAATAGAACAGGAAATGGAATTACAGGTACTGGATATCACCCGTCGTCCGGAATACGGTATACTGGACAAACAAGTGGCCATCGCCCGCCAACAAGTCAAGTTAAACCGCAGTGAACTGCTTCCCAAAGTAGGCATCAAAGGTTCATACGACTATGTACACGGTTTGGAACTGAACGAAAAGAATTTTCTGGATAATGCCAGTTTCTCTGTCCTGTTGAACGTAAGTATTCCCCTTTTCCATTTCGGCGAACGCAGCAACAAGGTACGTGCAGCCAAAGCCAAACTGGAACAAACCCGTCTGCAACAGCAAAATCTGAACGAGCAAATGCTACTGGAACTGACCCAGGCCGCCAACAATCTGGACGAAGCGAAACTGGAAAGCGAACTTGCCGACCGTTCCCTGCGGCAGGCGGAAGAGAACCGACGCGTCAGCAAAAGCCAGTACGAAGTAGGACTGGAAACTCTTTCAGACCATCTGGAAGCCCAAGCACTATGGCAACAGGCATACGAAACCCAAGTGGATGCCCGTTTCCAACTTTACCTGAACTATGTGGCTTATCTGAAAGCAGCCGGGACTTTATGTGACAAACTGTAAAAGTCTCTACCCTGAGTTTTTGGTTCTTCTTCATTTTGGGGCAAGTGATTTATTCATATCCCTTTATTCATCGGCTATTAGATTGTATTCGGGGATATATTATTCTCTATTTTCGAATATTCATTCGAATGTCTTTATTGGTCGAACTTTGGTAGTGAAGTGTTGCCCCCAAAATGAAGAAGAACCCCGAGTTTTAAAAAGTGCTACCACCCTTTCTTGTATAACCACCTTCCTTCTCTTTTTATTCCCAAACGGATAAAAAAAACTAAACTTCGGGAACACTTTCCTGCTTGCGCAGCACATACACCGCATGAGAGTGCTTTCCCTCTTTGTCCAATCTCTTCTCTTCGTACCAACCCTTCAGCTCATAAGCAGCCGTGGTGCGCGCCATCCCCAAGCATTCCGAATAAACCAGACGTGTAATGGAACCGTGTTCCTTCAAATAAGCTTCCAGCAATTTCCAACGCTCCTCTTTAGTATACTTCTTCCCCGTAGGCAGGAAGCCGAACTCGGCACGAAGGATATCCGTATCCAGACGTACCCTCTTGACTAACTCCGGTACCGGACGGAAGTTCACTTTCTTTATCCTCACGGATGCCGCACGTATCTCTTTCCGGTCTGTCACCTCACGCGAAGACAAGGCAAGAGAGAACGTACCCAGTCCGTCCAGCCGCACATTTTTCCCTTGCCGCAAATGGGATACAACCATATCGGCCACCTCCTGTAGCACTCCCACCACACAGCCCGCCGAATATGCGCTATGCTTGGACAACTCCTTCACTATGTGATCGGTAGTAATCGTTTCCTTCACCACTACCGCCGGATAAAGCACCGGCTTGCCGTCCTTTTCCTTGAAAGGGTTGGCCTTGAAATCATATTTTATATCCATCATTAAAAGATTTGATCTGTATCCGTAAGCCCTTTCTGCTCTATGGTTAAGGGTTCTCTTCCTTTTGTATTCTATCTCCATAAGCTTTGGACTTAACTCCAAAGGCTATGGAGTTATCTCCAAAGCTTATGGAGTCAACTCCGCAACCTATGGAGATAGAACACATCTGGACAAAAGTACTTAATCTTTAGGGGAAAAAGGCTTAATATAACGGAAAAGATGGATTAAGGAGAAAAATAATCAGGTAGTTGGCCCTTTCTTAAAAAATAGAATGAATAAACAAAAGGATACGAAGTGATTTGATGTACACGGAAAGCAATGAAAACATTGTCTGATATAAACAGAACGGTTATAACCAATCATCTGAAAATATATTTGATATATATGAGTTAGAAAAAGAAGTTCTATGCGCAAAATCGACACTTGCAACAAAACTCTTACTGCCTTTTTGCCACATATCACTTTTTTATCGTATTTTTGTGTTGGCAACAAACTAATACCCATAATACACAGACTGATGAAAACCACCATTTTACTTGGCTTATTATTAACTCTTACAGCTTCATGCAAACACCATTCCAACCCCGTAACTACAGAAGAAAACCTCCACACCCAAGAAGCCAACCGTCTGGTAGCAGAAGCGGGAAGCCTATGGTCTCCTTCTTTGGACAGCACTTTCTTCTTTAATAATGACAGTGAACATATCTCTATAAACGACAAGGAAATATGGGCCAAACTGGACAGCGCGTTAGCCATTGACCCTACCAATATAAAAGTGTATGTGGGAAGAATCAGTTATTTATCAGCGTGCAAAAAGTACCGTGAGATTCTGTCTGTACTCCGGCAAGCCGAAAAACAATCCCCCCTCAGTGCCGACTTATGGTCAATGAAAGCGATGTTTGAAGATTATTTCGGAGACAGCCTTACCGCCCAAAAAAATTATCGGTCTGCCGATTCCGCCTATGCCATCCTCATAAAAGAATATGCTACAGACAGCCTCAGGTATGCCGGTTCCCGCATCAACCGCGCACTGAACATGGCATTGATGACTGATAATATTGCGATTCTTGAAGAAGAGGTGGAACTCACTAAAAAGATATTTCCCAAGACATGGAAAGGACTGGACAGTAGTTTTTACGGGAAAAATAAAAAAGACTTTTTCGACAAATGCTTTAACGTCCGCAAAAAGTAATCCTGCCTGCTACATTAAGAAAATTACTAAATCATTGCATTTGAAAGAACAGACCTGTAATACCTATTTTCAATACAAAGATTTTTATAGCACAAAGGTGTAACTTTCTCCCCTTTCTGCCGACTAACCTTTGGAATCTTGCTTTATGTTTTGACTCTAAACTTTATCGGAATTATAAAACTGGAAAAAATAAAGACAGAAAGAAATTTGGAAGAACAAATAAAGAATGTACTCCAATACAAAAAATTATTTCATTGGGGCTATATTACAGGATACCCAATTGTTACCATATTCCTCGGTGTATTTTTTTATAATTACCATCAATGGTGGATGGTATTGACCATATCTATCTTGATGCTGATGGCTATTCTGACTGACTATTTCCTCTTCCATTATGTATCTGACAGAATTAAAGAGCTGACACGGGTGAACAAAGAGTTGGCAGAACTGAAAGAGGAGCATAAAGAATAATTTTTCACTCCATTATGAAGGTACTTAACCGGATATTTTATTCCTTTGTACCCTCAACTAGAATAAAAAAGCACTTTATGTTTCAGCTGTATCTGCTGCTTCGTTTAAAAAATTTTGGAAGGATAGTCATAGAACTGGGCATCTTCAGAATAGTCTTCCTTACCATCTTAACGGTGGCTGCCATCATGATATTGTTCTTGGCAGAAAACCGTTTCGCTATTCCTGTGGTATGCGTTCTCTTATTAGCCGGTTATCATAATGTCCGGAAAGACAAAGAGTTTTTACGCACTTTAACACCTCATCTTTCTGTGTTCCTGATAAAAGAATACACCTTGATCGCATTACCTTTTGCCGGAATAGAAATAATAAAAGGACAATTTACCGACGCTATCGGCTTATGGCTGTTCGCCGCCTTATTACCTTGCCTGAAAAAAATAAAACTGGAACACAAACCTGTCCGTCTTCCTTTTCTTTACAAAGGAAGTTATGAATATATACGAATGTTCCGCCAATCTTTCTGGGTCTATATCCTACTCTTTCTTTTTGCAACCGCAGGAACCGTACACGGAAATATAAAAATAAACAAAGTATGTCTCATACTATGGGGATTGGTACAGGCATCAGGCTATCTGCAAACAATGGACAACAGATATCTTCTTCATTTCAAAAATTTCAAGACTTTATGCCTTTTCCAACTAAAAAGCATAGCATGGAATGTTTTCATCACCTCCATTCCTTTCAGCTTAGCGCTTATAGCGTCTACCTATGACCAAGATGAAATCCTCTTTTTCTTATCTTATTATACTGCCACCTTAATTTATGCCATTGGCATCGGTATGTTGCGCCATATCATCCCATCCCCCCTATTGCTGTTTATTGTGCAATTAAGTATATTAATGCCTTTTTATTTAGGCTCTCTTTTTGTTCCAATTATTTTTATACCCGGCATAGCACTTACAGCATTGCTGACCTGCCATGCGCACAAACGCTTAAAAAGATTATTATGATAGAAGTGAATGATTTACATAAAAGTTTCGGTAAGGTCAAAGTATTAAACGGCATTCATTTGGAGTATCACCCCGGAAAAATATATGGCTTGGTGGGCGAGAATGGAGCCGGAAAGACTACTTTATTCAATTGTATAATGGGAATCTATGATTATACCGGAAGCATAACCAAAAGCAAAACTTTAAAAACAGGTTATCTGTCTGCATCCAGCTTCTTTTATTCCCAAATCACGGGTCTTGAACACTTGGAATTCTGTATGAAGACCAAAGGTCTGCCGGTCAATACACCCACCATTCAACATTTAAATGAAATTTTCCAACTGCCCCTTGACAGGTATGCTGCCGAATATTCTACCGGAATGAAAAAGAAACTGGGATTTATGGCATTATTGTTGCAAGACAATGACGTATTTATTCTTGACGAGCCGTTCAATGGGGTGGACTTGAAGGGATGTATCCTGATGAAAAGACTCATCCGGCAACTGAAAGCAAAAGAAAAGACGGTGATAATTTCATCACATCTCATTGCCTCGTTAAGGGAAATATGTGATATTATCCACTATCTGAATGAAGGGGTTATCTACAAAGAATACCATGAAGAAACAACAGAAGAGATAGAAGAGGATATATTATGCAATACTAAAAGCTGATTCATCTATCATGATGAAACAAATATAACAGTGGTTTTACCACTGAACTACCATGAAAAAATAGAATGAAAACCTAAAGAAATATTTGTTCATAATGCATTGTTTTTATAATTAAAGAAAATCTCCTTTCACCGTAACAAATTGTAAATCAATAGAATTATAATCCGTTTGGTGTGAAAGGAGATTTTATAAAGTCCTGTTTCCGTTCTTATTCAGCCGGTTCTTACAAAGTATAAGTTCCTTCTACCAGCTTGCCCATTGCCCATACGGCACGGATATTCAAGTCCTGGTCAAGAATCAAGATATCGGCATCTTTGCCTTTCTGAAGTGAGCCCTTGCGGTCATATACTCCCATAATCCTGGACGGAGTTTCCGAAGCCATACGGACAGCATCTTCCAATGGGATTTCTGCCTTTTGCACCAAGGTACGGATCAAACGGTCCATGGTAGCCACACTGCCTGCCAAAGCAGAACGGTCGGCCAGTTTGCACACACCATCCTCAATGATGACACGAGGGTCAAAAGCTACATTGCTTTCACTGGCGGCACATGCCAAAGCATCGGTAATAACACAAGCACGTTCCACACCCTTAATCTTATATATCAGGCGCAAGATAGTAGGAGGAACATGAATACCATCGGCTACCACTTCCACTGTCATATCGTCTATCAGATAGATACTTTCTACTGTACCTTCATATTTATACTCACGACGCTTATGGAAGCCCGGCATCGCATTATAGAAATGTGTAGCATGAGAATAACCGGACTCCCAGGCTGCACGGATATCTTCATATTCGGCCTGTGTATGTGCCACAGAAGCCAAGATGCCTTTTCCTGTGATATACTTACCAAACTGCATGGCACCCGGCAATTCGGGTGCAGCATCCCAACGCTTGATACAGCCCCACTTCTCTACAATAGGGATATATTCCTTTGGATCCGGGTCTTTTATGTTTTCAGGCATCTGACCGCCTGCCATCTTCATATTAAGGTAATGCCCTTCAAGATGAAGACCAAGTACCGGACTGTCCGGTTCCGCCATCAACCTGGTACAAGTTTCGGCAGCTGCCTCAATCATCGGTACGGTAGAAGAAGACAACGTTGGGAAAATACTGGTAGTACCATGTTTCATGTGAGCATTAATGGCTGTACGGAAAGCCTCTTCCGTACCTTCCATAAAATCACCGCCACCACCACCATGACAATGGATTTCCACACCACCGGGAACAACATACATACCTTTAGCGTCAATCAGCTCGGCTCCGATAACAGCTAAATCACAATTGGTAACTTCTAAAATCTTATTGTCGCGCATAAGGACAGACCCGTCCTTCAACCAGCCCTGTGGGGTAAGAATCTTTGCGTTAATGATTTGGGTCAACATGATACTATGATAAGTTAGGATTTTTAATTGGCATATTAAATTCGCCAACAAAAATAGCAACTTTTTCACTTTCTGAAACAGATTTCCCCAATTATTTTCTAACTTTTTTAATAAATAAGCCCCGCTTAATAAAATCAAGCGGGGCACAGATAGTGGAAATTGAAACAAATCTTTTTACTTACTTATTAAAACTAGCCTACCTGATTTAAGTCCTTTACCTGTTGCGGTCAGTGTAATTTCTCCCGGTTTATCGGTGCTTTGCACAACAGCAGTCATCATTCCGTTAAACACTTTCATTTGCGGAACATGGAAAAGTTCCAATGAAGTGGGGTCTCCGTTTGCACCGGCACGATAGGTTCCCGCACCTTTTACAGCATACTTGATGAGATGCTGTGCGTCGGGACAAAGGTTACCTTCTTTATCCACCACTCTCACCGTGACAAATGACAAATCCTTGCCATCAGCCTTTATTTCATTGCGATCTGCAACCAATTCTATATGGTCGGGCTTACCTGCCGTATGGATTTCCTTTTCGGCTACAGCATCCCCTTTCTCATTGTATGCAACCACTTTCACGGTTCCCGGCTCATACTTTGTATCCATCCACATCAAACGGTAGCGTTTCTGGCGCTTGAAATCTGCTATGGAAGCAGAATCCGCACTATTTTCAGCCGTTACAGTCAAATCCTTGGTACGCTTACCCTGGCTCTTGCCATTGATAAACACTTCTGCAGACGGATAATTGGTATAGACAAAGATCGGGGTCACTTCTCCTTCACGTCCCGGCCATGTCCAATGAGGAAGGATGTGCAGTGTCTCTTCATCTTTGTTCCAATGGCTGCGGTACAAATAGTAACGGTCTTTGGGCAATCCGGCCAAGTCGATTATACCGAACAAAGAAGAATGGCTGGGCCAGTCAGTATAATAAGGAGTCGGTTCGCCCAGATAATCGAAGCCCGTCCATACGAACTCTCCGATCCCCCATGCGTTATCCTCGTGCCAAATCCAGTCGTCTTCCGGCAAATTGGACCAACCACAATGTTCCACATCGTAAGAAGAAGACTGATGATCGTCATATTTCTTCATAGCCTGACGGACAACGGGGAATTTATAGACACCACGCGAACTTACTGTAGAAGCTGTTTCACTACCTAAAATAATCTGCTGAGGCAACTTCTTATAGTTTTCAGGATATTTATGGGGACGATAATTGAAACCGGCCACATCCATAACGGCAGCCATATTATTGTTTACCACGGCGTCGGGCGCATCCATACCTTGTGTTACAGGACGAGTGGGATCTTCACGATGGCAAATATCCTGCAACATACGCGAGAGTTTCGGACCGTTACTGCCGCTCCACTGATCAGGTACTTCATTACCTGTACACCACATCACAATACTTGGGTTATTACGATAGTGACGAATCAGATTCGTCAAATCCTTATCCACCCATTCATCAAATACTTTATGATATCCATTGGCCATCTTTGCCGATTTCCATTCGTCAAAGGATTCCGCCATCACCATCATACCCATCTCGTCACAAGCCTCCACCAGTTCGGGAGCCGGCATATTATGAGAAGTACGGATTGCATTACAGCCCATATCTTTCAGAATACGAATCTGACGACGGATAGCGGCATCATTTACAGCACCTCCCAACGGGCCTAAGTCATGATGGTTACATACTCCTTTGAATTTGGTCAATTTTCCATTCAGAAAGAAACCCTTGTCGGGGATAATCTCCAAGGTACGGATACCAAAACGAGTGGTATATTCGTCTTTCAAGGTATTCCCTTCATATACTTTGGATTCAGCCGTATAAAGAACCGGAGTTTCAGGACTCCATAACTCAGGATTGGCTACTGCAAACTCCTGTTCAAACAAAGTATTGTCAAAAACACTCAACTTGTTTTCCCCGGTAGCAACCACTTTGCCGTTTTTATCCT
>OJQT01000846.1_pt1 | contig 12743 bp, 11 predicted proteins | sample 1598771 | NCBI WGS metagenome assembly OJQT01 (sample SAMN03922517, study PRJEB24848) | human gut metagenome | isolation source: stool sample | host: Homo sapiens | place: Germany | collected 2010-02
CATTCAATCTATTTAGTTGGACTTGAAAAAAGTGGCTCTTTTGTGGAACATGCAGAACAGGTGTCTAAAAAAATGCGACCGAAGCAAATGTTGTTGCTTGGTAATAGCTATATATACAAATATATTATACCGGGAAAAGAAGAAAATAGTGAACCATATGCCAGTTCTTCATATTATGGGCATAAGGTCATCTTCAAATCCGAGCACAATAATGTGTATGTAGCAACTATACCGAATGTCCAAGCAAAGGTTGAGCCACAAATAGATGATTATATTAATATTAATGAAATTCTACACAATATAACAGCATTAAAATGTGACTTATATTATAACTCACTCGTACCAGTCGTACTTGCAAATAAGTTGGTTTCACTTGCCGACCATCCGAGTTCAGATTTGCTAAAAGCATTTGCTCAAGAAAAAATAAATAAATGATAATAAGCTGAACATTTTCGAGACCATCGACCCAGAGAAGCATCGGAAATGTTCCACAGCGCAAATTCAGCTCAAAATCCTGCGTTTCGTGGGCTTTGGATACATAGCTTAAAGACCTCGGACAAGGTGTTGAAGTACGGTGAAAATAACAAAGTGGACTTCTCCGAGCATCCGACAGTAGTTAAGCGTGGCAGCGTTAGAACAATCAACATTTACGCCGCTGTTCCCGATGTTGCATAGGACAAGCCTATTGCACATTGGAACTTAACACAAATCTACGGTACAATATAAACGCAAGGAGGTCGAGCGTATGAAAGACAAAACCACTCATCTATATGTAGACAGTTACGAAAGAACGCTGATATTACATAGCCTTGTGGAGCTGAAAAACGCTCTCATACGGCAAGGCAGATATACGGACTGCATTGACGAACTTATTTTCAAGGTAGTCAATGCTCCCGTCAAGAAAATGAAAATCGAATATGTCTAAGGCAATTCAAGAGTGAGCCGCTTATTCTTTTCCATAAGAGTAAGCGGCTTTTTTGCGTTCTCTGTACGATTTACATAGCCGCCTTGACAAAGCGGCTAAATCTATGCGAAAGGAGGACGCAGCTATGTCAAATTGCAAAGTGATTGCTCTGACCAACCAGAAAGGCGGTGTTGGCAAGACCACAACGGCGGTCAATCTGGGTGTGGGTCTGGCGAAGCAAGGAAAAAGAGTGCTGTTGATTGATGCCGATGCACAGGCAAATCTCACAATGGCTCTGGGTTACAGCCGACCAGACGATTTACCCATTACGCTCTCCACAATCATGCAGAACATCATAGACGATAAGTCTTTTGATGTTTCGCAAGGAATTTTATCCCACAGCGAGGGCGTTGACCTGCTCCCGTCAAACATTGAGTTATCGGGCTTTGAAGTAAGGCTAATCAATGCGATGAGCCGTGAGCGTGTTTTGAAAACCTATGTAAATGAGGTTAAGAAAAACTATGATTATGTGCTTATCGACTGTATGCCGAGCTTGGGTATGATAACCATTAACGCATTGGCGGCGGCTGACAGCGTGATTATTCCAACGCAGCCCCACTATCTTTCTGCAAAAGGCTTGGAGCTGTTGCTTCGCTCCGTATCAATGGTCAAGCGGCAGATAAATCCCAAGCTGCGGATAGACGGTATTCTGATGACTATGGTAATGCCCCGTACCAACATTTCAAAAGAAATCACGGCGACGGTCAAGAGTGCCTACGGTCAGAAAATCAAGGTGTTTGATACCGAGATACCTCATTCTATCCGTGCGGTGGAAGCAACCGCAGAGGGTAAAAGCATTTTCGCCTACGACAAAGGCGGCAAGGTTGCCGCAGCGTATGAACAGTTCTCAAAGGAGGTGGCAGAGCTTGGCGGGAAACAGAGAAACCAAAATCGAGCTGACCGCCTACGATGACCTGTTCCAGACGGACGAAAGCCGTGAGGAAGCAGCTTTAAGCAAGATACGGGATATTCCCCTGTCGGAGATTGACGAGTTTCCAGACCATCCTTTCAAGGTTTTAATCGACGAGGATATGGAACAGCTTGTCGAGAGCATTAAGCGGAACGGCGTAATGACCCCTGCTACTGTTCGGCTCAAAGAGGACGGACGGTATGAGCTGATAAGCGGTCACAGGCGCAAAAAGGCTTGTGAGCTTGCAGGGCTTGAAACCCTTAAATGCGAGGTTAAAGACCTTACCCGTGATGAAGCCATTATTGTTATGGTGGAAAGTAATCTGCAAAGGTCTGTTATTCTGCCGAGTGAAAAAGCCTTTGCCTATAAAATGCGGCTTGAAGCGATGGACAGACAAGGAAAACGGAATGATTTAACTTCGACACCATTGGTGTCGAAGTCGAGGTCTAACGAAGAACTTGCCGACAAAGTAGGCGAAAGCCGTGAGCAAATTTACCGTTTTATCCGCTTGACTGAGCTTGTACCCGAAATTCTCCAAATGGTAGACGAACGGAAAATTGCTTTCCGTCCTGCGGTGGAGATTTCCTATCTTGCCGAGGGACAGCAGTACACTTTGCTTGAAGCGATGAGCTATAACGACGCTACTCCCTCGTTGGCGCAGGCTATCAAAATGAAAAAGTTTAGCCAAGACGGAAAACTGACGAATGAGGTTATCCAATCCATTATGGAGGAAGAAAAGCCAAACCAAAAGGAAAAGCCCGCTTTCCGTGATGAACGGATAACCAAGCTCATTCCGAAAACCGTTCCCAAAGGACAGGAAACGGATTTTGTTGTCAAGGCGTTGGAGTTTTACAACCGACACCTGCAACGGAACAAAGCGCACGAAAGATAGCCGCACACCGAGGGCGAGGTCTGCCTGTTTGCGTGGATAGCCGCATTTTGCGCTTCCCCCTCTCCACACCTCACCCCCTAACTACTGCCAAGACTATCCGAGAAAAGAATATCTGCAATATAGCTCAAATCTGTTTGTACCTTTGAGGACTTCGGCTTTTTTTCATATAATGAAGCCATAAAGGAGGTCGAGATGATGAGAAAATCAATACTTGCAACGCTTCTTGTGCTGATAACGCTGCTTTGTGGCTGCTCCGATGTTTCAACAGCCCCCACACGGAATTATGAAAGTGAGCTTGTGACGGAAACCGAAGCTGCTGCCGAAGCCGAAAGCGCCAAGAGCATTTATTCCTCGGAAAGTAATGAGAGCAAAGCTCCAGAAACGAGTGCAGCGCTTGAAACTGCCGCAGAGGTAATGGAGCGTGAGCCTGTTCAGAGTGAAACGGTAAAGCAAACCGAGCCTGTCAAGCAGAGTGAAGCAGAAACACCTGTAACGAAACCCACTACGGGAAATAATAATAATCCGCCGCCTGCGGAAACACCGACGCAAACCGCTTCCGAAAACACAAAGACAGCCTATGATTTTGAGTTTGATATGGAAGCGATAATGGCGGATTGTATCAGCATTGGTCAGTCAATGGGGCTTCGCTTGGATACCTCTCTCACTCCGAGCAACGCAAGCTGGTGGAATCCCGTAACGGCGTCACGGAGCAATCAAGGCGAAGCCTTAAAGCAGAGCCTTGAAAGCTATATCAAGTTTCATACCGCTGAAAATCTCAGCGCATACGGAATTGATGAAATCTCAGATTTTAATATCTGCTGCGAAGCAAAAGGAAACGGCGAATATCTGATTTACTTTCTTTTTGCATAAGTGGCAGCAAGGCTTATCCCTCTGTTTCAAAAACAGGGGGATTTTTTATACCCAAAATCAAGAAAGGACGGTTTAACAGTCTATGAAAACAAAGTTTAAGAAGAACGGAAAGCGGCTTCTGGCGGCTGTCCTCTGCCTTGTTATGGCGGTTATGGCATTGCCGATGTCCGCCTTTGCGTGGACAAGCGAGGAAGGCGTTAGCTGCACTTCCTCATTCGGGGACTACTATGTCGGCTCTGACGGAGAATACTATCGCAGCAAATCCTCTTATTCGTTCATCGTGTACGATAGTGACGGCAACACCTCTGTAAGAACAATCAGCGCAGGCAATGCCAAGCGTAAATACCTGATGACCGACAGCGACGGAACGCACCAAGTTTACTGCGTAGAGTCTGGTATTGACTTTAATACGGGAAACAGCTATGTATCCCAGAACGGCAAAAACAGCTCCTATTTCCGCAAGCTGCCTACCGAAGCACAGTTCGGCGTAATGATGGCTTTGATGTACGGTTGGCACGAGGGAAAATCCTCGCCCGTTGCGGGTACGAACACAGATGATTATGCGTTTGCTACCCAGACGATTATCTGGGAATATCAGCAGCAGCTCCGCACAAGCCCGTCCGACCTGCACAGCGCAAACGGCATTGATGCGGACACTTACCGCTCTTCCCTAAAAGGCAGACCCGCCGAAAAGTGTTACGACTGGATTTTGTCGCAAATGGCAAGCCACTACACCATTCCGAGCTTTGCCGCAAGAAATCAGAGCAAGGCAGACACCTATACGCTCAAGTATAATCCCGACAAGCAGGATTACAGCTTAACCCTTACCGACACAAACAACACTCTCGCCAATCTAAGCCTTTCGGCAAGCGGCATTAAGGTATCCAGAAGCGGAAATCAGTACACCTTTACGAGCGATAAAATGATTACCTCGCCAATTACGGTATCCGCACAGAAAGCCGTTAATCTGGATTGCGACGAGATGCTTATCTGGGGCTGCGTAGGCAAGCAAACAATGGTTTCGGGAGCTTCCGACCCTGTATATTTCTATTTTAAGATTGATACCGAAACCTACGGAACAGGTCTTATCAAAAAGACCTCGGAGGACGGTGTTGTATCTGGCATCAAATTCAATATTTCTGGCAACGGTGTAAATCAAACCGTCGTGACCAAAGCAGACGGCACGGTAGATATTTCTTTGATGCCGGGGGTCTACACCGTCACAGAACAGCCGATTGACCGATATGAGCCGCAGAGCGTTCAGAGAATTACTATCGTAAGCGGTCACACCTCTACCGTGACTTTCAGCAATACGCTGAAGCGTGGCAGTCTGGAGATTATCAAAAGCTCCGAGGACAATCTGGTGGAGGGCGTGAAATTCCATCTTTACGGCACATCTTTAAGCGGGCTGCCCGTTGATGAATACGCCGTGACCGATGCAAACGGTGTTGCAAGATTTGAAAATGTGCTTATCAGCGGCGCTGCCCCTTACACCGTAGAGGAAATTGACACGGCGGTGCGCTATGTCATTCCCGCTTCCCAGACAGCGTCTATCGAATGGGAAAAGGTAACGAGCCGCAGCTTTACAAACATTCTCAAAAAATTCAATGTGACCGTAACGAAATCAGATACAGAAATGGGTACGGCGCAGGGCGACGCTTCTCTTGCGGGTGCGGTCTACGGCATTTATAAGGGCGAAGAACTCATTGACACCTACACGACAGATAAAAACGGTCAGTTTACAACGAAGTATTATGTATGCGGCAACGATTGGACTGTCCGAGAAATCAGCCCGTCTGAGGGCTATTTGCTTGACAGAACAATCCACAAGGTCGGCGCAGAACCAGAGCTTTATACCGTGGAGTTTAATTCTACCGCAAATGATGTGACCGAGCAGGTCATCAAGGGCAATATCGCCATTATCAAGCATACTGACAACGGCGAAACGCAGATTGAAACGCCCGAAACAGGTGCAACATTTGAAGTGTTCTGCAAGGCGGCAGGCAGCTTTGATGCCGCAAAGGAAACCGAGCGAGATATTCTCACTTGTGATGAAAACGGCTTTGCCCAGACAAAGGATATGCCTTACGGTATCTACACCGTTCGCCAAACCTCTGGCTGGGAGGGGCGTGAGCTGATGAAGCCTTTTGATGTGTTTATCAGCAAGGACGGTCAGACCTACCGCTATCTTATCAACAACGCAAACTTTGAAAGCTATATCAAGGTCGTGAAGAAAGATGCGGAAACGGGCAACACCATTCCGTATGCAGGCGCAGGCTTCCAGATTTACGACCCGAACGGAAACCTTGTGGCAATGACCTTCACCTATCCCGAAGTGACGACCATTGATACCTTTTATACCACAGCCGACGGCGAGCTTATTACGCCGCAGACCTTGGAATACGGCAAGGGCTATTCTCTGGTTGAGGTACAAGCGCCGTATGGCTATGTGCTAAACTCCGACCCTGTCTATTTTGATGTGATGCAGGAGAACTCCGAGATTGACAGCGGCATTACCGTCATTGAGGTGGTACGCTCCAATGTGGCGCAGAAAGGCACGATTACCGTATCCAAATCGGGCGAAGTGTTCAGCTCCGTCAATGAAGCAGGCGGCTTGTATCAGCCCGTCTATGCGGTGCGTGGACTTGAGGGCGCAGTCTATGAGATTACCGCTGCCGAGGATATTTACACGCTGGACGGTACGCTCAGAGCTTCTAAGGGCGAAGTGGTCGATACCGTTACCACAGGTGCAGACGGTACGGCGGTAAGCAAGGAACTCTATCTCGGCAAATACGAGGTCAAGGAAATCACTGCTCCGTTTGGAATGGTACTGAACGAGGAAACTCACGCCGTTGAGCTTGTATATGCGGGTCAGAATGTCGCTGTTACCGAAACCGCCGCTTCTTTCTATAACGAAAGGCAGCGTGTAGAAATCGACCTTATCAAGCGTCTTATGACGGACGAAGCCTACGGCATCGGCAAGAACGGCGAAATTTTTGATGTAACCTTTGGCTTGTATGCGGAAAAGGAACTGACGGCGGCAGACGGCACGGCTATCCCTGCCGACGGACTGATTGAGATTATCTCTCTTGACGGGAACGGAAGCGGTAAGGTCAAAACCGACCTGCCTATCGGAAGCTACTATGTAAAAGAGCTTGCTACCAATTCCGCATATATCTTGAACGGGCAGAAATATCCCGTCGCTTTCGAGTATGCGGGACAGGAAACGGCTACTGTTCACATCACAGCCAACGACGGCGAAGCCATTGAGAATGACATCATTTACGGCTCTGTAAGCGGTAAGAAATCCGACGAGGACGGCAACGCTCTCGGCGGTGCGGTTATCGGCATTTTCAAGACAGGCACAGAAAAATTCACAACCGAAAACGCTATCCAGACTACCGTTACGGCTGCTGACGGTAGCTTTTCTTTTGAAAAAGTGCCGTATGGAACTTGGGTAATCCGTGAAATCGAAAGCCCGACAGGGTTTGTACTCTCCGAGGAAGAAATCACGGTCACAATCGGTGCGGTTGATGAGGTCGTGGAAATCGAGCTTGTCAACTACTTCATTAAGGGCAATATCGAACTGACTAAGGTTGATAAGGACTACCCCGACAACAAGCTCACAGGTGCAGAGTTTGAGGTCTATGCCGATACCAATGGCGACGGCAAGCTGGATAGTGGTGACAAGTTGCTCGGAACAATGACCGAGCTTGACGGCGGCGTTTATCAGATGAAGGAACTTCGCTACGGAAAGTACCTTGTCCGTGAGAAAACTGCTCCGACAGGCTTTATGCTTGACGAGAATGTGTATTCCGTGTCCATCGAGGAAAACGGCAAGACCTATACAGTTGAAAACGAGGCAGGCGTGGGCTTTGTCAATGCGGCGCAGAAAGGCTCTCTTAAAATCGTAAAGACTTCTTCTGACGGTAAGGTTGAGGGCTTCTCATTCCGTGTGACGGGAGCTGATGGCTATGACCAGACCTTTAAGACCGACAAAAACGGCGAGATTTTTATTGAGGGTCTGCGAATTGGCGAATACACCGTATCCGAGGTAAACGACAGCGTTTCCGCAGGATATATCCTGCCTGCCGACAAGCAGGCTACGGTCAAAGTCGGTGCTACCACAATCGTTGAGATGCACAACGAGCTTCGGAATACTCCGAAAACGGGCGATGACTTTAATCTCGCCTTGTGGGTAAGCCTTGCGGCTGCTTCCGTTCTGGGCGCAGGCGTTCTCGGCTTTGTCGGCTTTAAGAAAAAGAAAAAGGAGGACTGATTTATGGACGCAAAGACCATTATTGCAATCGTGCTTGTGGTGTTTATCGTAGGCGCTGCGGTGTGGCTGAATATCCGTAACAGAAAGAAGTAACAAGCGTGGGGCGGCTGAAAAAGCCGCCCCTTTGCTGTTTATGGAGGTAAATTTATGAGAAATCTCAAAACCATTGAGGGCAAGGTCAGAGTCGTGCTGCAAAAGGACGAGGAAGCCCGAAACGACGATATGCTGCTGTATTTGAAAGTCTGCAACGGCTGTCTGAAAGATACGGGGGCTATGCCCTTTGCCGAGGTGATGGCTCAATATAAATATCTGGGACTGCCGAGCTTTGAGAGCGTCGGCAGGACACGCCGCAAATTACAGGCGCAATATCCAGAGCTTATGGGAAACGCCCGTGTTAGGCGGCTTCGTGCCGCAGGCGAAAAGGCGTACCGCAAGTACGCTAAGGAATGAGGTGCAAAATGGAGGAAAAACGGATAAACAGCGGTTATGAAATCATAGAGAGCCATACTATCGGGAGTAATGAGCTTGTTATCGGTCATAACGCCGCAGCTCCAAACCCCTATGTGTGTTGGTACTGCAAAAACGGCTCGGATTATTTCTGGGGATATTACTGCAATCAGTTGTCCGAAGCAAGAAAAAAGCTGAATGAGCGCTATCGGCGGGAGTGCCGTATGCCCTACAATCAGCCCGATAGAAGCCAGAAAAGCCGTGATGACCGTGAGCGATAAAAAGGTATATGACTGCAAGACCTGTCCTTATCCCCGATATAAGGACGGGTCTGTTATTTTCTGCGATGTCTGTATCCGAAAGATTTTAGATGAGCAGAACGAGAAAAAAGAACGAAAGGAGCAGCCGAATGAGTGAGGAAAAGAGAAAGCTCGGTGATTACGAGATTATCCAGAGCATCTATATCGGAGATAAAGAGGTCGTGTTCGGCGTAGATAAAAAAGACCCGTATCCCTTTATGGTGTGCTGCTGCGATTACCACAACCCTCTGTCAGCGGCGTGGCCGACAGAGGGTGTGGCTTCGGACGATTATATGGAAGCAATGCAGATTTTTGTTGACCGAGTACAATCACAGATTGACCGCACCAAAGCGGAGCTTGCCAAATTCCCATTTGACAAGACGGTGTTTACAAAGGAACATTGTATCCCCGATGACGGTATGCGCAACATTGTTGGCAAGGTAGTCGTTATCAATTCCGAGCCGAAGCGCTATGAATATCAGCACCCCGCCTATCAGCTTGTGTTGGCTGACGGAGGAAACGGAGCTATCGGCGGCAGAGGTCGGGCGGTGTTTGGCACTTGCCTTGCCACAGGCGAACAAGCCAGATGGGAAAGGTACGATGTGCTTGGAGAAATCAAGCCCGAATGTATGCCCGATTGGGCGAAAGAAGCACTTGCTAAAATCAAGGCGCAGGAAAAAGAGAAAAAGCAGAAAAGTCGGGAGGAACGCTGATATGGAGATACGAGCCTTAACCTCTGCCGAACAGAAATACACCTATGCCCAGAGTATGCAGCTTGAGGGACAGACCGCCAATATCGGTCATCTGCGAGGGGATTTTGACAGTTCTGGATACGGCTTTTATACCACTTGGACGGACACCCGAACACAATGGAAAACGGACGAGTTCAAGGCGGAGTTTGACGAGGTTATCAACGCTCTGCGCTCCGATAAATACGGACTGCTGAAAAGCCGTTCCGATATGAGTGCGTTTGCAAGGCAGTATGCGGATAGTGCATTTAAGGGCAACTATTGCACGGAGTACGGTTTCCGAGTGGATACGGAGAAACACGCCTATCTGCTGCGCTGCAACCCCACAAGGGGCGACTACAATTTTTATTGCTACTGCTTTGTAAAGGAATGGCTTGATAAGCACATTCAGAAAGCCGAGCAAGGTATCCGCTTTATTGACCCGAACTATAAGGAGCTGTTCCGTATCCCCGACGGCGGCAGGATAATCGTAACGACCTCTTGGGGAGAAAAGCGGGAACATTCCTGCCGCTTTATAGATGAATGTCATACCGAGGTCGGCAACAACATTTTTCATATCTGCGAGTTTGCCGAGCGTATGCAGCAGAACGGGGCGACCTACGAGCCGAAGCAGGCGGAGCAGCCGTCCCAGAAAGCGCCGAGGAAAAACGACTATGAACGATAAAGGAGGATTGCGATATGGCTGTTAATCAGAAAGCCGTCAAGGTCTTGAACAAGGTTTTGGAAGCAGGCTTTACCGATGAAAAAGCAATTTCCGCTATGACTATGGACGATATTCTCTCTATGCAGGCTATCACGGTTGCGGACATTGCCCTTATCAACGACCTGCAAAAGAGCATTAAAGCGAACAAGGTCATTTCCTTTCTCGGCGGTGCTGCCGATGAATAAGAAAGACCGAAGGAGGTGCAAATTCAATGGCTGCGAAGTATCAGCTAATTACGGAGCTGTATCGGCGCACAGGTATTGCAGTTGCAAAAAATCCGCAGGCGTGGCAGAGCTTTTTAGCTGCTGCTTGCCGCAACTATAAATGCCGCTTTGATGAACAGCTTTTAATCTATGCACAACGCCCCGACGCTATCGCTGTTGCAGAGCTTGACACTTGGAACAAGCGCTTTAAGCGTTGGGTAAACAAAGACAGTAAGGGTATTGCCGTTTTTGACCCAAAGGGTCGCAGGAATACCCTTAAATACTATTTTGATGTTTCGGACACGCACGACGGATATTACGGCAGCCGCCCCGTCCCGATATGGCAGATGAACGGACGATACGAGCAGGCTGTTATCGAAAGGCTCTCCGACAGATTTGGTAATACGGAAAGCACCGACCTTGCTTCTGCCTTAACGGAAACGGCAAAGAACGCCGTTGAGGATAATCTGCAAGACTATTTCTCTCAGCTCAAAGGCTTCACAAAGGATAGCTTCTTGGAGGAATTGGACGACCTTAATGTAGAGGTCTGTTACAGGCGTTTGGTAACAAACAGCATTGCATTTATGCTGATGAGCCGCTGCGGTCTGGATACAAACGAGCATTTTGACCGAGAGGATTTTGAGGGCATTATCAATTTTAATACGACTGCGACTATTAACGCCCTCGGCATTGCCACAAGCGATATTTCCGAAATGGCTCTCAGGGAAATTTCTCTTGCGATACAAAATCTGCAAATCGCAGAGAAAGGCACAAATCGCACCTTTGTACCTGAAAGCAAAAGCCAATATAATATAGGCAGAATACAACCCGAAAGGAGCGAAAATAATGAACGCAATCACTTACAGCAGGCAGGGCGATTATCTTATTCCCGACCTGACATTACCGACCGAGCAAGAAATTCCGCTTGGCAGATACGCACAGATGCACAGGAGCTATCTGGAGCAGCACAAGCGAGTGACCTATCTCAATCTGCTGACATCGGGCAAACTGAACGAGCATTTGTATCAGACCGAACAGACAGCACTCCAGAGGTTGGAGCTTCTGACGAAGCAGCTTTCAGCCGAACAGGGCGTAACGGAGGAACTGAAAGAGAAAGCCCCAATGCAGTGGGTACAGAGAATGAACAACATCCGCAGTCAAGCGGAGGAAGTGATTATGACCGAGCTGATTTACAAGTAAGCATTGCCAATGCCGATGAGGTCAAGGTCAATCTTCCTACCGTAGAGGAACAAATCGAAATGATAGCCGAAGCAGAGGACGAAAAAACCTCTGCTTTTGCTGTTTCACAGGAAGATATTGACTCTGTTCTGACAAGAGGAAGCGGCTTTCAAGACGGGAAATACCGTATCTATCGTCAGTTTCAGAAATCCGAGGACAGTAAAAGTAATATCGCTTTTCTCAAAAAGGAATACGGTACAGGCGGCGGAACGCACCTTTACCCCGACGGAACAAAAGGCGGCGAATGGCACGACGGCAAAGGCATCGGCATTGGAAAGCACGGGTCATATACAAACCCCGACTTGCGGCTCAGTTGGTCTAAGGTTGAAAAGCGGCTGCGTGAGCTGATAAAGGCAAACCGCTATCTCAATCCGAAAGAAAAAGACCATTATGCTGATTATTTGGAGAGCGTGTCAGCTCCCCAATATGAGGTTGACGCACAGAGGAAAATAGCAAGGCAGCGTTTTATCGACGCTCATCGTGACTTGCTGCCTGCCGACAAACGGGATACCCTTGCCCTGCGCCTGTCGGACTTTATCCGTGACTTGGACGGGTACGAAAAAGACCTGTTATCCAATGTGGGGCGTTCTGACCTTGCCGATGTTACGGCTGAGCAAATGGAACAGCACTTGTCCGACCCCGCTGCTGTTCAACAGCTCCTTGATTTTCTTACCCAGATACAATTGAAAACGACATCGGTTTTCAGCCGCAGCAATGCGTGGGAATTTTCCGAGGAATTGCTGGAGCTGCATCCGCTTCGCTATCTCTACAATGAGGGCGATGTGGTGTATATCGGCGCAGATAAGTACGAAATTACAGATTTTGACGAAAACGCCGTGTCTCTCCGAAATGCAGAGTTTCCGTTGTTCGGCAAGGAATACAGCCGAGAGGATTTTGAGGACAAGCTCAAGGAAAATTCCGCAAACGACCATCTGAAAGTTGTCGTGACCGAGAAGCAGCAGACAGAAACACCGTCCGAGAAAAAACCAGACGGAATACAGTTTTCTATCGGCTTTTCCGAACACCCTGCTTTTTACGACAAGCAGCTTAATGACCGTTATACGGATTTGAGCTTTGCCCTTGGAAACAAGCTGCTCGGTGTTCTGGACGAAAAGCAGCACCGAGAGCGTGAAAGCAAGGAAATCGGTTGGTATCACAAGACAGATTTTGAGATTACCGCTACCGTCG
>OJQT01000856.1_pt1 | contig 12659 bp, 9 predicted proteins | sample 1598771 | NCBI WGS metagenome assembly OJQT01 (sample SAMN03922517, study PRJEB24848) | human gut metagenome | isolation source: stool sample | host: Homo sapiens | place: Germany | collected 2010-02
CCAGGAACAGGAAGATCATGTTCACGATGTTCAGGCCCAGGGTGAAGCCGTTCTGCACAAAGTAATAGACGATGTACACAAAGCCGCCCACCAGGGTGATGGCCCACAGGATCTTGGAGTGCTCCATCTTGTCGGCGGGGGTCTTGATCTCATAGGTGCGCTCGGCCTCGTCCTCCAGCAGGGTGGGGTCGATGCACACGGTGTGGGCCTTATCGGGGTGCATGGCGTAGTTCACAAGGGGCATGACAAACAGAATGACGCCCACCATGATCAGGTTCATGGGGTGGAACACCGTGTCGGTGATGGGGGCCTGATACAGAACCTCGCCGAATTTCTTGCCCGCCACCAGGTCCAGGGGGATGGAGCCGGACAGGCCCGCGTGCCAGATGACGAAGCCCGAATAGGCGGAGGCAATCAGCAGGGGATAGTCCACGGTGGGGACCCGGCGCACCACTTCCTTGGCCAGCAGGGTGCCGGCGATCAGGCCGAAGCCCCAGTTCAGCCAGCAGCAGATGGTGGAGATGAAGGTGGTGACCACGATGGCCTGCATATTGTTGTGGCACAGACCGGCGGCGGCCCGCAGGGCCTTTTTGCAGGGCTTGGCGGCGGCCATGGCGGAGCCGAACACCAACACCAGGGCCATCTGCATGGAGAAGCTCAGCAGACCCCAGAAGCCCTTGGAGTCGCCCCAGGCGTTGAGGACCTGCAGCGGGCCCATCTTTGTGGCGCACATGGAGCCGATGAAAACGATGATGCTCAGGATGATGGCAAACAGGAAGGCATCCGGCAGCCATCGGTTGACCACGCGAACGCAGCCGTTGGTGAATTTCTTGAACACAGACTCACTCTCCTTTAATATGTCCGGAGGAGGGGTCCCCTCCCCCGCTGTCCTGGCCGGGCCTCTGCGCGGGGCCGGGCTGTCTCTGCTTCTATTGTATAGGAGTGCGGTCCTGTTTACAATTAATGTTTCGCCGAAATTTTAACAATCTTTTTGGTAAAGTACAACAATTTTACATTTTTCAAGTGTTTTTGCCGTAAATATGGCGTTAAAAATACGCGCAATGTGTAAAGGCGCATTAACAAAGGGAGAGGGGGCGCGCCCCTCTCCCCTGTTTTTCAGAAAAAGTCTCGCAGAGTTTGCCGCCTGCGGGCGGCAAATCAACGGATTCCCACGTCGCTTCGCTCCTCGGAATGACAGAAACGTGTTTTTCGACAGCCCCTTGGTTTAGTGCAAATATTTTTTCAGGTACTGGCCGGTGTAGGACGCCGGGCAGGCGGCCACGGTCTCCGGCGTCCCGGCGCAGACCAGGGTGCCGCCGCCGGAGCCGCCCTCCGGTCCCAGGTCGATGAGCCAGTCGGCGGACTTGATCACGTCCAGGTTGTGCTCGATGACCAGCACCGTGTTTCCGGCGTCCACCAGCCGCTGCAGCACCTCCAGCAGCTTCTTCACATCGTCGGAGTGCAGGCCCGTGGTGGGCTCGTCCAGGATATAGAAGGTGCGGCCCGTGGCCCGGCGGGACAGCTCCGTGGCCAGCTTCACCCGCTGGGCCTCGCCGCCGGACAGGGTGGTGGAGGACTGGCCCAGCTTCACATAGCCCAGGCCCACGTCGCACAGGGTGCGGAGCTTTTCGGCGATTTTCGGCACCGGGGCGAAGAACTCCAGGGCCTCCTCCGCCGTCATGTCCAGCACGTCGGCGATGCTCTTGCCCTTGTAGCGCACCTCCAGAGTCTCCCGGTTATAGCGCTTGCCGCGGCACACCTCGCAGGGGACATATACGTCAGACAGGAAGTGCATCTCGATTTTCAGCATACCGTCGCCGCAGCAGGCCTCGCACCGGCCGCCCTTGGTGTTGAAGGAGAATCGTCCCGGGCCATAGCCCCGGGCCTTGGCCTCCTGGGTGGCGGCGAACAGGGTGCGGATCTCGTTGAACAGACCCGTGTAGGTGGCGGGATTGGAGCGGGGCGTCCGGCCGATGGGGCTCTGGTCGATGCCCACCACCTTGTCCAGATACTCCTCCCCCTCCAGGGCGTCGTGCCTGCCAGGCCGGACCTTCATGCGGTTCAGATCCGCCCCCAGACGCTTGAAGATGATCTCGTTGACCAGGGAGGACTTGCCGGAGCCGGACACGCCGGTGACGCAGGTGAAGGTCCCCAGGGGGACGGATACGTCGATATGCCGCAGGTTGTTTTCCGCCGCGCCCCGGACGGTGAGGTATGCTCCGCTGCCCGGGCGGCGGCTCTCCGGCACGGGGATGGACTTTTTGCCGCTTAAATACTGGCCGGTGAGGCTGTTGGGGTTGGCCATGACCTCCTCCGGCGTGCCGGCGGCCATAACCTGTCCGCCGTGGGCCCCGGCTCCGGGGCCGATGTCGATGAGGTAGTCGGCGGCGCGCATGGTGTCCTCGTCGTGCTCCACCACGATCAGGGTGTTGCCCAGGTCCCGCAGCCGCTTCAGGGTGGCCAGCAGCTTGTCGTTGTCCCGCTGGTGCAGGCCGATGGACGGCTCGTCCAGGATATACAGCACCCCCATGAGGCTGCTGCCGATCTGGGTGGCCAGGCGGATGCGCTGGCTTTCGCCGCCGGACAGGGTGCCGCTGGACCGGGACAGGGTCAGGTAGCTCAGGCCCACGGATTGCAGGAAGCCCAGCCGGGAGCGGATTTCTTTGAGAATCTGGGCGGCGATGAGCTGCTGGGTGGGGGTCAGGGTCAGGGCGTTGAAGAATTCCAGCTCCCGGTCCACCGGCAGCTCTGTGGCCTCCATAATGGACAGGTCCCCTACCGTTACCGCCAGGGCCTCGGGCCGCAGGCGGCGGCCCTTACACGCCGGGCAGGGGCACTGGGTCATGAATTCCTCGATCTCCCGCTTGCTGGCGTCGGACTGGGTTTCCTGATACCGGCGCTCCAGGTTGTTGGCGACGCCCTCGAAGGGCTGATACAGGGTGCCCCGGCCCCGGGGCTGGTCATAGTGCAGCTCCAGTTTCTGGCCCTTGGTGCCGTAGAAAATGACGTCCCGCACCTCCTCCGGCAGCTGGGCCACCGGGGTTTGCAGGGAGAAGTGATAGGCCTTGGCCAGGGCCTCGAAATACATCCGGCTGATGCCGTCGGAGCGGATGGAGTTCCACCCCGGGGCCACGATGGCCCCGTCTAAGATGGACAGCCGGTCGTCGGGGATGATCAGCGCCGGGTCCGCCTTCAGCTGCATCCCCAGGCCCGTGCAGGTGGGACAGGCCCCGAAGGGGTTGTTGAAGGAGAACATCCGGGGCGTCAGCTCCTCGATGCTGATGCCGCAGTCGTCGCAGGCGTAATTCTGGGAAAAGGTCAGGTCCTGCCCCTCCCGCACCAGGTTCACCACGACGATGCCGCCGGACAGGTGGGAGGCGGTCTCCACGGAGTCCGTCAGCCGCTGGGCCCCGTCGGGGCGGACGATCAGACGGTCCACCACGATCTCGATATTGTGCTTCTTGTTCTTTTCCAGGGGGATGTCCTCGGACAGGTCGTAGAGATTTCCGTCGGCCCGGACCCGGACATAGCCGGAGCGCCGGGCGTCCTCCAGCACCTTGGCGTGCTCGCCCTTGCGGCCCCGGACCACCGGGGCCAGCACCTGGATGCGGGTGCCCTCCGGCAGGGCCATGATCTGATCAATGATCTGGTCGATGGTCTGCTGGCGGATCTCCTTGCCGCACTTGGGGCAGTGGGGGGTGCCCACCCGGGCCCACAGCAGGCGCAGATAGTCGTAGATCTCCGTCACCGTGCCCACGGTGGAGCGGGGGTTCTTGCTGGTGGTCTTTTGGTCGATGGAGATGGCCGGGGACAGGCCGTCGATATAGTCCACGTCGGGCTTGTCCATCTGGCCCAGGAACATCCGGGCATAGCTGGACAGGCTCTCCACATACCGGCGCTGGCCCTCGGCATAGATGGTGTCGAAGGCCAGGGAGGATTTTCCGGACCCGGACAGCCCCGTCAGCACCACCAGCTTGTCCCGGGGGATGGTGACGTCGATGTTTTTCAGGTTATTCTCCCGGGCGCCTTTGATGAAAATATGATCCTGCATGGTGATTTGTCCTCATTCCACGATAATATCCGCCGTTTTGGCCCCCAGCAGAGCCAGCAGGTCCTTGGGGTCGCACTGGACCTGGCGGCCGATGCGGCCCGCCGACACCATGATGGTGGGAAGGTCTGCCGCCGTCCGGTGGAACACCGTGGGGAAGGGCTTTTTCATGCCCACGGGACTGCATCCGCCGTGGACGTAGCCGGTCAGGGGCAGCAGCTCCTTCTGGGGCAGCATGGCCACGGACTTTTCCCCCACCGCCCGGGCGGCCTTTTTCAGGTCCAGGTTCTCCGCTGCCGGGATGTCGAAAACGTAATAGCCGCCGCTGGCACCCCGGGTCACCAGGGTCTTGAACACGCAGGCCGGGTCCTGGCCCAGGGTCCGGGCCACGGACACCCCGTCGATGGGGCCGTCGGGGTCATAGGCGTGGGGGATATAGGCGATCTTCTTCTGGTCCAGCGTCCGCATGACGTTGGTTTTTTCTTCCTTCTTGGCCATTGTGTGCCTCCTTATCTTACCAAATCAATCTGTAATACTGATTCTTGATTCAAAAAAATGAATCAAGAATCCTGTGCGCTGCGCGCACACACAGCGTGTGAAAACACGCTGTGACGTCTCATACAAAACCTGACGCACCTTCTGTGCTATAAAAAGCTTTTCAAGCTTTTTAACAGGGTTTGGTATCAATCAGCCACAGCACCAGCAGGTGGGCCGGGTAAAAGCCGTACCATACCCACCGGAGCCAGGGGCCGTGGGGGCCCTGACGGCCCCGGTACAGCCAGATGGGGAGCAGGGCCGCCGTGGCCAGCAGCTCCACCGGCAGGGTGACGCCCCAGAGGGTCATATCGGCGCTGGGCAGCAGCCAGCCGTTGATCACCAGCATGGCCGCCAGCTCCGGAAGCCGCCCTATATGCCATTGGCGGCACAGGGCAAACACCAGCACCGTCAGCACCCCGGGGCCGAAATAGTCGGATTGCAGCGCCTCCCCCAGCAGATAGCCCGCCGCGCCGGCGCACAGTGCCGCCAGCGGCAGGGGGATCTGCAGCCGCCGCAGGGCCTCCATGGCCCACAGGGCCGCCGCCGCGATGCAGAAGGTCCAAAGGACGTTCTGGTACCCGAGGTCTATCAATTGGCCGCTTATGGCCAGGTCGAAGGGGATCTCCGACAGCAGGCCGCACAGGGCCAGCCGCAGGAAATACCTCCGGCAGTCGCGGGTCCTGTACCACCCCTCGGCCACCTGAAAGGCGAAGATGGGGAAGGCCAGCCGCCCCACGCACCGCATCCAGAGGGCCTGGGGGAAAAACAGATAGCCTATGTGGTCCGCCAGCATGGCGGCCATGGCCAGCAGCTTCAGGTCAAACGCGCTGAGGTCAAGCCGGTTTTTTTCCATGGCCTCTCCTCATACCCGCTTCCGGCGGCCCCGGGAAGCTGCGGCGGCCCTGGCCTGCTGGGCCAGGACGTATGCCTCCGGGTCGAAGGGCTCCGTGACGGAGTCCGCCCGCAGGTACAGGGGGTGGTGGGGATGCCCGGCCTTGGAGCGGCGGCCGCAGGTGACCCATTGGGCGCCGTATTCCCGGCCCAGGGCGATCATATCCTCCAGACAGGTCCAGAGGTAGGGGTGCTTTTCGATGATGGTCCCCCAGGCGGCCCACACCACCGGCCGGGGATTCAGGGACAGGGCATAGGCAAAGGCCCGCATGTTCTCCCGGTGCAGCTCCGGGTTGCAGGTCCTCTCCATGTCGTCCGGCGACGTGGCCCGCTGGGCGTAGACATTGAACATGATGAACGAGTCGAAGCCGTTGTTCCGGGCTACCCGCTCCACGCTTTGCAGGGTGGGGTCCAGGTCCCCGGGCCGGGCGGTGGAGGGGTTGATGCCGATGCAGATCAGAGGTCTTTCTCCCCGGGTGCCCAGGATGTACCGGTACTCGGTGTATTCATTGGGGACGAACAGCCACTGCTGCACGTCATAGTCCGGGCTGGGAGCCAGGGCCTTTTCCAGCTGGGTATCGAAGCGGATATCCCCCAGGCGGCGGATATCCACGGTGGGAACGTGGGGCATGGCGAATCCTCATTTCTCCCCCCGCAGGGCGATGATCTGATCGCGCAGCAGGGCGGCGTATTCAAACTCCAGCATCTTGCTGGCCTCTTTCATTTCCTTCTCCAGGCGGCGGATGGTGGCCTCCCGCTCGGCATCCGTCAGTTTGCGGCGGCTGGCCTGCTGCTCCTGCTGGGCATCCTTGGAGATTTCCAGCACCTTGCGCACGTCCTTGCGGATGGTCTGGGGCACGATGCCGTGGGCCTTGTTATAGGCGTCCTGCTTCACCCGGCGGCGCTGGGTCTCCTCCATGGCCGCCCGCATGGAGGGGGTGACGGTGTCGGCATACAGGATCACCAGACCCTGGGCGTTCCGGGCGGCCCGGCCGATGGTCTGGATCAGGCTGGTCTCGCTGCGCAGGAAGCCCTCCTTGTCGGCGTCCAGAATGGCCACCAGGCTCACCTCCGGCAGGTCCAGGCCCTCCCGCAGCAGGTTGATGCCCACCAACACGTCAAATTCGCCCAGGCGCAGGTCCCGGATGATCTCCATCCGCTGGATGGCGGCCACGTCCGAGTGCATATACCGCACCCGCAGGCCCAGGCCCTTCATGTGGTTCGTCAGGTCCTCGGCCATGCGCTTGGTGAGGGTGGTCACCAGGGTCCGCTCGTTTCTCCCGATCCGCAGGCGGATCTCGTCCACCAGGTCGTCGATCTGCCCCTCCACGGGGCGCACCTCCACCCGGGGGTCCAGCAGGCCCGTGGGCCGGATCACCTGCTCGGCCACCTGGTCGGCGTGCTCACGCTCATAGTCCCCGGGAGTGGCGGACACAAACACCGCCTGGTGATACCGCTCCTCAAATTCCGGGAATTTCAGAGGCCGGTTGTCGAAGGCGCAGGGCAGGCGGAAGCCGTATTCCACCAGGCTCTCCTTCCGGGCCCGGTCGCCGTTGTACATGGCCCGGACCTGGGGCAGGGTCACATGGCTCTCGTCTACAAACAGCAGGAAGTCCTCCGGAAAATAGTCCAGCAGGGTGGTGGGCGGGGAGCCGGGCTCCCGGCCGGAGATCACCCGGGAATAGTTTTCGATGCCGGTACAGTAGCCCAGCTCCCGCATCATCTCCAGGTCATACCGGGTGCGCTGGTCAATGCGCTGGGCCTCGATGAGCTTGCCATGATCCTCAAACCACTTTTTCCGCTCCGCCAGCTCCTTTTCGATCTCCTCCGCCGCCCGCTCCATCTTGTCCTTGGTGGTGACGTAGTGGCTGGCGGGATAGATGGCCACATGCTGGAGCACCCGCTGGGCCTGACCGGTGACGGGGTTGATCTGGGAAATGCGGTCGATCTCGTCGCCGAAGAACTCCACCCGGATGGCATATCCGTTGGCGTACACCGGATAGATCTCCACCGTGTCCCCCCGGACCCGGAACATATTCCGGTCAAAGGCGATGTCGTTGCGCTCATAGCGGATTTCCACCAGCTTGCGCAGCAGCTGGTCCCGGGGGTACTCCTTCCCCTGGCGCAGGGAGATCACCATGTTGGCATAGTCGATGGGGTCTCCCAGCCCGTAGATGCACGACACCGATGACACCACGATGACGTCCCGCCGCTCAAACAGGGCGGCGGTGGCGCTGTGGCGCAGGCGCTCGATCTCGTCGTTGATGGCGGCGTCCTTTTCAATGAAGGTGTCCGTGTGGGGGATGTACGCCTCCGGCTGATAGTAGTCATAGTAGGACACGAAGTATTCCACGGCGTTTTCCGGGAAGAAGGCCCGGAACTCCTCGCACAGCTGGGCCGCCAGGGTCTTGTTGTGGGCCAGCACCAGGGTGGGCCGCTGGACCCGTTCGATGACCTTGGCCATGGTGTAGGTCTTGCCGCTGCCGGTGACGCCCAGCAGCACCTGGTCCCGCAAGCCGTTTTCGATGCCGCTGGCCAGGGTGTCGATGGCCTGGGGCTGGTCCCCGCTGGGGGTGTATTCCGATACCACCTTGAATTTTCCCATAAGCGCCTCCCGGATGCAGTATTCTGTCGTAGTATTCTATTGTAGCACCATTATTTTTATCTGTAAACAGATTTTTTCAAACAAATGTTCTGGATCTGGCCCAGGGCGGCAGGCATGTGTTGATAAGAGCAGCAGGGACGCGGCAGAATGGCCGCGTCCCCGCTATGCTGTTTCTCTATTCCGGCCGGTCACGCGGGCTATTGGGTGAAATTAGGTATCGCCGTACCCGGAAGTCTCTCAAAAAGTTAATAAAACGTTATAAATCCTGATATATCAATGGTTCCAAAGATTCGAAAAATTATAAAAATCTATATAACTCGATATAGATTTTTACACGTTTGGTACAGAAATGGTACAGTAAATTTGCGTGGTTTTTGAGGGAAAATGAGCCCGCTGCAACGGGGTGAAGAAGGCCGGAGGACATGCGTCCTCCGACCTTCTTTTGGGCTGTGATGTCAGGTGAAACCGGCGAGTTTGGAGTATCAGACCATTTTCGTGAGGTCACGAAAATGATCGTACCGGGAAGCGGCTCGACCGGGAAATCAGGGACTATATGCAGGATTCCCGATTCCAGCGATTTGAAATCTCCCATCCGATGCACTGGCCAAAAAAGCGCCCTTTGCACTTTACGGAAACGAGAACGGCCACGCCGAACCGCACCAAGTTACTCGGAACCGCGCACGCCATGCACGGTTTACAGAAGCGCAGAAGGGTGAAATTCGTTTGCGTGGGAGGAAAAAACTTTGCGGTTTGGGAAGGGATTGAATCTGCACGAGATTTTCAGGGCCTTTTTCCGCCAAACATCCCATATTTCAACAGAAGGGCTTTCCGAAACGGACGCCCTTCTGCTTATTTCTTCTCATCTATAATCCCATATCGCTTCATCAGCTCGATACGTTCCTTACCGAGCTTGATGGAGCCGGACGCGCTGTTGTCCGCGCCGGACTGCTTTTCTCCGGCGTAGTGGACAATGCGCTGCACCCACGCCACGGGCAGCAGGTACGGACGCTTTTTCAGGTACGGATAGCGCCGCTCCAGATACGCCCGCTTGGGGAACACCGTGCGCAGGACACTGCTTTTCTCGCCGGTGCGGCTGGCCTTGACGGCGTTCAGCGTCACGGTGGACGAGTGCAGGCGGGTGTAGCTGTTGGAGCCGTACACGCCGCCGCAAAGGGTGTCGTGCAGCAGCGGCTCCACGTCTACATCGCCGTCCCACAGCCCGGGCAGGTCAAAGTCGATGTCCAGATACGTCCGGGCGATCCGGAAGGCCGCGGCGGCGAAGGTCGCCGCGTGGACGCTGGCGCACTGGTCATGCAGGCGCTGCCAGTCGATCTGATCGTGGTACGCCTGCGCCCAGAGGCCGATGTCGCAGAACTGCCGCAGGCCGATGCCGCTGTACACAAAGTGCTTGTAGGCGTGCAGAATCAGGTACAGCAGGTGCTCATGGGGCGGCATAGTCAGGAAGCCGTCCACCTCCACGGGGGCGATGTCCACAAAGAAGTGATTCAGCTCGTCGTGGGCATCCTCAGCGGAATCGAACAGGTGGCGGTGCAGCTCGATGTAAAGCGGGCTGTCTTTTTTTGTGTAGGACACCTCGTCCGCCGCGGACAGCTCGTCGGCGGGCGTGTCGGTGGTCAGGCCGTTTGCAAGAAGCGCCTCATGGCAGGCGAAAAATTCGCCCTCCGGGATGAACAGGTCGTCGTCCGCGCTGATGCGGTGGTCCCGCAGGGGATAGAGCCTGCTGCAAAGCTGTCCCTTCACCACAACAGGGTGCAGCCCGGCGGCCCGGAGCCTGCGGTAGAGGTCGGTGAACTCCGCCGAGCGCACGGTCTGGTTCAGCACCTGCCCGATGACCTGCCGCTTGATGGCCGCGAACAGCGGGGCGTTCTCCCCGGCGGCAGGCGTCTTGCGGACGGTCTCGAAGAGGATGGGCAGCAGCTTCTGCTGGTTTGCCAGCGTGAATATGGCAGGCCAGTCCACGGCCTCCGTGGGCAGCTCCCCGCCGGAGACGGCAGTCTTGGCGATATGCAGAAATTGCGTTTCTGTGGCAGTCAGGGTCATGGTCGTGGGCCTTTCCTTGTGTTTTTCCATGGCGTGGGCCAGCAGCAGCGATGTTGCGCCGACGAACGTCCCCAGCGTGTTGCAGATCACGTCGTCCGTCTCCGCCATGCCGAGGGCGAAGCGGTACTGCGCGTACTCGATCCCCGCGCTGAGGATGCAGCCGGTCAGCGTCGTGAGGGAAATGCGGAGCCAGCGGTGCCACTTTCGCGGCAGGGCGTTGGACATCGTCAGCCCCAGCGGGAAGAAGAGAAAGACGTTCATCAGCATCTCCCGGTAAAGCTCCGGCTGCTGCCGCGCGGCCGCAAGCGCGGCGAAGGGGGTGAGGACGGCGGCATAGGTCCCGGGCGTGCGGGAGAGAAGGGTGGCGTGGAGGATGATGAGGGTTGCGGCAAGCAGCAAAAGCGCGTTTGTAAACCGCCATTTCCTCCGGTCAGCATGTGCGCACAAATATCCCCATAGCGCTCCGCTGATGATAATCGCCGCGATTATACTCGTTGGCGACTGCGCATAAATAAAATTAAGCATCCAGTATGCGGTCAATAAACTCCCGCACTGCGCCTCGGCCGCCGTTATGACTGCAAACATAGTCTGCAACTTCCAGCACCTGCGGGACGGCGTCTGCGGGGCAGGCAGTTGTTCCGCAATAGTTGATGCATGGAAGGTCGTTCAGATCATCGCCTATATAGGCAATCTCGTCCGCAGACGCACCGTATGCGGCAGCAACGGTCTTCAGCTTCTCCAGCTTGTCCGAAACGCCCTGATACAGCTCCGTTATCTTCAATTCCTTTGCCCGCTGCGCGACGATCTCAGAGCTGCGGCCCGTAATAATTACCGGCACAATGCCGTGCGCGGGAAGCAGGTGCGCAATGGCGTACCCGTCCCGCACGTCAAAGGCTTTCATGACCTCACCCTGTGCGCCGACATAAATGCGGCCATCCGTCAAGGTGCCGTCCACGTCCATAACCAACAGCTTCACGTTCATCTCACGATCCCCGCCTTATAGATATCCTGCATCAGGACAGAACCAACCACGCAGCCGTCTTCGTCAAGGACCGGCATCCCTGTAATCCGCAGGTCGCTCATCTTTTGCAGCGCGTTGACAGCCATATCCCGATGGTCAATAAACTTCGGGGATTTGGTCATCACGTTGTCAACGATCTCGTTGTAAACATCTACGCCCCGCTCCAGCATCCGTCGCAGGTCACCGTCCGTAATGATTCCCTTGAGCTTGCTTTCCGTGTCAACCACCGTGACCATGCTCAATCCCTTGCTGCTCATCTCTACAATGGCTTTGCGAAGGGTACTTCCCTCCGGGATCACTGCGTTCTCCGCACCGGTGTGCATGATGTTTTCCACCTTCACCAGCAGCTTTTTCCCCAACGCACCAGCGGGGTGATGCAGCGCAAAGTCGCTTTTTGTGTAGTTGCGCAGCTTGGAGGCCACCACCGCAATGGCATCCCCCAGCACCAAAAGCGCCGTGGTGCTGCTGGTGGGCGCAAGGTGCATATAGCAAGCCTCTTCAAAATGCGGGAAACAGAAGTGGTGCTGGCATCCCATGGCCAGCGTGGACTTCGGATTTCCGGTAATGGCCACTGTGGTGCAATGGATCTCATGCAATACAGGAAGCAGGCGGACGATCTCATCACTTTCTCCGCTGTAGCTCATCAGAATGACCACGTCGTTTTCCGCCACCATGCCCAAGTCACCGTGCATGGCTTCGCCGGGGTGCATGAAAAAGGATGGCGTTCCCAAGCTCGCCAGAGATGCCGCGATCTTTGTTCCGATGTGGCCGGGCTTTCCCATACCGGTGATGATCACCTTGCCCGTGCAGTTTACTACCAGCCGGACGATCGTCTCGAAATCTTCGCCAAGGCTGGCTTTGGTCGCCTGCAAGGCAGCGATCTCAGTGTCAAACACCCATTGCGCTTCTTTTACGATATCCATGTCAAATCTCCGTATGTACTGCGTTGTACACCAAAATCAGCTTCTTCAGCAGCGTCTCCATCTCGTTCAGTGGCACCATGTTGGGACCGTCTGACTTTGCGTGGTCCGGATCCGGATGCGTCTCCATAAAGAGCCCGTCCACTCCCACGGCCACGGCGGCCTTGGCAAGATACTCCACATATTCCCGGTTTCCGCCGGTGCTTGTGCCGTTCCCGCCGGGCTTCTGAACGCTGTGGGTGGCGTCAAAAATCACCGGTACGCCAAAATCCTTCATCACACGCAGGCCGGTCATATCCACCACCAGCGTGTTATATCCGAAGCTGGTTCCCCGCTCGCAGAGCATAACGTTGTCGTTGCCGGACTGCCGCACCTTCTCCAGACAGTTCTTCATATCCCACGGGGCAAGGAACTGTGCCTTTTTGATATTGATGCACCGCCCGGTCTTTGCAGCAGCCACCAGCAGATCAGTCTGACGGCAGAGAAAGGCCGGAATTTGCAGAATATCCGCCACCTCAGCGGCAGGCTCCGCCTGCCAAGGCTCGTGGATGTCGGTGCAAACAGGCAGGCCATAGG